>SXGT01276917.1_pt1 | contig 30748 bp, 35 predicted proteins | sample 3176221 | NCBI WGS metagenome assembly SXGT01 (sample SAMN11356862, study PRJNA531348) | freshwater metagenome | isolation source: freshwater sample F1-120 | place: China: Fuxian Lake, Yuxi | collected 2017-12-25
ATTATTATTATTATTTAAATATTTTCATAAAATAAGATTTTAAAAATTCTTCAATAATTCCTAGCAACATATGAAATTTCGTAAGAAACGAATATCTGCGAAATTAGTAATTCCTAGCAACATACACCAGAGTCTTCGTCTTTTCACCAGAAACAACACAAACTCCTTCAACTGCTTGTTCCTCAACAATACGAGAACAGGCACCAGTCTTTTCTTTCAATTTTTCTTCAACTTTAATATCATCTTTCATAAATACTTTTACAATTTTACCTTCGTCCAATTTTTTAACAAGTTGCGCCAAGTCACGAGCAGAATCAATTCTTGAGTCCAAAAACTTTCGAGCGTTAAGATACAAATTCTTCTGAATGTCATCTAATATTTCTTTAACTCGTTTAATTACATCTTTTTCAGAAACTACTTCCTTCAAACCATTATCACGACGAACAATAACAACTTGTTTCTTATCCAAATCTTTAGGTCCTATTTCAATTCTCAAAGGAATTCCTTTCATTTCCCAATCACTAAATTTCCAACCAGGGTTATACTCCTCTCTGTCATCAACTAAAACTCCAAAATCAGAAAGTTTATTCTTAATAGAAACACATTCAGCTAAAACTTTTTTCTTTGAATCCTCAAATAATATAGGAACAATTACAGCTTTATTCAAAGCGACTCTCGGAGGTAAAACCAATCCCTTATCATCTCCATGAACCATAGCCAAAGCCCCAATCAATCTCGTAGAAAATCCCCAAGAAGTTTGCCATACAAAATTATCATTTTCATTTCTATCTTTATACATAACATTAAACGCCTTAGCAAACCCTTGCCCAAGATTATGTGAAGTTCCCATCTGCAAAGCTTTTCCATCAGGCATTAGGGCTTCAAGAGTTAGAGTAGTCACAGCTCCGGCAAATTTTTCCATCTTAGATTTTTTACCAACGATAACGGGAATAGCTAAAAGTTCCTCAACAAGTTTTTGATATGAACTCATCATCTCATCCATATTATCTATTGCTTCGTCTTCTGTAGCAAATGCACAATGTCCTTCTTGCCACAAAAATTCACGAGTTCTAACAAATGGCTTAGTCTGTTTCACTTCCCATCTCAGAACATTACACCATTGATTTAACTTCAAAGGCAAATCTCTCCAAGACCTTATCCATTTAGAATAAGAATCATACATTATAGTTTCACTAGTGGGCCTAATAGCTAATCTTTGTTCATCATCTTTCTGTTCAACATACGCCAATTCAGGAGCAAATCCTTCAGCGTGTTTTGCTTCTTTCTTAAAAAAAGAATCTGGAATAAGTAAAGGAAAATACGCATTCTGAACACCTTTCTCTTTTAAAGTCAAATCAAAATTTTTCTGTATTTCTTCCCATATTGCATAAGCTCTTGGACGTATAATCATAAAACCTCTAGTAGGCGCATAATCTGCAAGTTCGGCTTTCAAAAGCAAATCGCTATACCAATCAGTAAAATTCTCACTTTTTTTAACAGCTAAACCTTTAGTATCTACCATATTTAATCAGAAAGCAAATAGTTATTAAAGCTTATCTCTCTAAAAATAAATGAGTAAAAAAGAAAGTTTAAGATTACCTGAAAATGTCATTCCAAATTCTTATTCTATAGAATTACAACCATCAGAAGATATGAATTCTTACACTGGAAAAATAGAAATAAAGGCGTCCATAACAAAAGCAACTAAAGATATAATCTTACATTCTAAAGATTTAGAAATAAAGAGCGCAACAATCTGTGTAGGAACTCAATGTCTTCTTCCAATAGTTAAAAAAAACGAGAAATCAGAAACAATCTCTCTAAAAAATATGAAACCAATTCAAAAAGGAGAGATAGAGATCCATATAGAATTCAAAGGAAAAATAACTGATTCACTTTCAGGAATTTACAGAAGCAAATATGATAGTGGACAAATAATCACAACTCAATGTGAGGCTCCTTATGCGAGAAGAATATTTCCTTGTTTTGACGAACCAGATAAAAAAGCTACTTTCAACATTTCTGTAAAAATAAACAAAAATTTAGTAGCAATATCAAACATGCCAATAAAATCAGAATCTATAGAAAACAACATCAAAAAAATAGAGTTCAAAACAACACCAAAAATGCCTACCTATCTTTTCTATTTAGGCATCGGGCAATTTGAATATATAGAAGACAATTACAAGAACACTAAATTAAGAGTCATAACTACACCTGGTAAAAAAGAAAAGGGTAAATTTGCTTTAGATTTGGCCAAAAAATATTTGGAATACTTTGAAAACTATTCAGAAATTCCATATCCTTTAGAAAAATTAGACTTATTAGCAATTCCAGATTTTGCAGCAGGAGCCATGGAAAATTGGGGAGCTATGACTTTCAGAGAAATGATTCTTTTAGTAGACAAAGAGACATCTGCAAGAATAAAAAAAAGAGTTGCAGAAGTCATAGCTCATGAAATTTGGCACCAATGGTCTGGAAATCTAGTAACTATGAAATGGTGGAATGACCTTTGGCTCAATGAAAGTTTCGCAAACTACATGGCTTACAAAGCAGTCGACCATTTTAATCCCGAATGGAAGATATGGGAAGATTATCTTTATGGTGAAACATCAAGAGGTTTGTTTAAAGATACTCTGAAAAGCACACACCCCATAGAAGTTGAAGTAAATAGTCCTCAAGAAATAGAAGAAATATTTGATGAAATAAGTTACGCAAAAGGAGGATGTGTTTTAAGAATGCTTGAAGCATATGTAGGGGAAGAAAAGTTCCGTTTGGGAGTCTCAAGTTATTTGAAAAAATATTCTTATCAAAATGCTGAAGCCAGCGATTTATGGAATTCAATAGCTGAAGCAACAAATGACAATTCAATAAAACAAATGATGAAATCTTGGATATCTCAATCAGGATACCCATTATTAGAAGTTTCAAAAATAGGACAAAAAATAAGCATTAAACAGTCACGATGCAACAAATCCAATAATCAAATTTGGCCAATACCTATTTCAATAGTAAGTGAAGGTCTATGTTACAATAAAATTTTAAGAAAAAAAGAAGAAACATTTAGTATTTCTCCTAACAAAGTGAAACTAAATCATGAACAATATGGATTTTACAGAACTCAATATTCAAAAGAATTACAGAATTCTTTAGGCGAACTAATAAAATCAAAGTCTCTATCTGTTGCTGATAGATGGGGATTAAATAACGATATTTGGATGCTTTGTAGTATAGGGAATAAAAAAATAAAAGAATATTTAGATTTCATAGAAAATTATTCTGAAGAAGATAATTATATAATATTATCGGAAATATTTTCAAGCATTAGAAAATTAGATAGATTATTATCAGAAAATAAATTTTGGAAAAATAAAAGAAAGCAGGTCATAGAAAAAATTCTTCCAACATACAAAAAAGTTATAGAAAAAGTAGAGATAGAACCACGACAAGAAGAATCTATGGAAGAAACTCTTCAAAGAAGCACTGCTTTAAGTTTCTGCATATTTGCAGGAGATGAAGAGATAACCTCAAAGTTGTTAGCAAAATATGCTAGAAAAGAAGTCCCTATGAACATAGCCGATTCAATATATTATGCAGTTGCTCTAAACGGAAATGAAAAAGATTTTAATGAAATGGTCTTGAATTACAAATCTGAAAATGATGTTGAAAGAAAAACAAAGTTATTGGTAGCATTATATCATTTTCCACAAAAAGAGATTATAAAAAAAGCACTTGACTTCTCAATATCTGAAGATGTAAGAATGCAAGATTTAAGATATATATTTAGTTCCGTAATTTCTAACCCTAATATGCCAGATTTAATGAAGAAATGGTTTGAATCGAATTACAAAAATTTGATAAAATATCAATCTGCTCATTTTATATTTGAATCTATTTTAGAAGCATACATTCTTACACAAAAAACAAAAAAAGCAAAAATCGAGTGTACTAAATTCCTCAAAGAAAATAAAGTGGAATATGACATGATAAAACGTCATGCCTTTGAAATTCTAGATTTAAACCTAAAATTAATAGGAAATGTAAAGAAATATTTTTAAAAAAGATTCCGAGAATTAACGAGCCCACGAGGAATCGAACCTCGATCACAGGATCCGAAGTCCCGTATTCTAATCCATTAAACTATGGGCTCATTTTAATCTGTAAGCAATTATCTTTTAAAGTTATTGCCGAAGCATCTTTTCAAGTAATTTTCTAACAACAACAGAGTCAGCACGCCGGTCAGTAGCTTTCATCACAGCACCAATCAAAAAGTTAAATGCTTTAACATCTCCATTTCTAAATTCTAAAACTGCATTAGGTTCTTTTTTAATAACCTCTTTAATATAATTTTCAAGTTCCTTTTCAGAACTAATTTTTCCTTCTGTTTTTGAAGGGTCAAAGCTCTTAGGAATAAATTTATTCAATATCTGTTTAGCCTGTAACTCTGTAATTTTCCCAGTTTTTACCATTTTCAATAAAATAACAAAATGCTCAACGTTAATTTCAACATCAGAAAACAATTTTTTATTGTAATTCAAAACTCTCAAAACTTCTACAGTTATCCAAGGTAACGCAAATTTTCCATCAACATGTTTAGCTACCTCTTCAAAAAATGAAGCGATATCTATATTTTTAGCAAGAACACCAGCATCATAAGTAGATAGAGAATATTTCTTCACAAGCTTATCCAATTTTACAGAAGGCAATTCAGGAATATTTTTTTCAATCTCTTTAACATATTTTTCATCAATACTAACAGAAACTAAATCAGGATCGACAATAAATCGATAATCATCTTGTTGTTCTTTTCCACGCATTCTCATAGTTACGTTCTTGGCCTCATCAAATCTCCGAGTTTCACGAATACTCCCTTCTTTCTGTTGACGAGCAAATTCATATTCTATAGCATATTTCATAGCTTCAATAGATGTAACATTTTTTACTTCTACACGTTCAGTTTTTTGTTTACCTTCAGAATCAACAATTGAAACATTAACATCTGCTTTTATTCCGGCGTTCGCATCAACTACTTTCAAATAACTTAAAGCATGAACTAATTTCCTAACCCAATCATAAACTTCTTGCGAAGACTTAAAATCTGGTTCAGTAACAATTTCAACAAGTGGTAATCCCGAACGATTATAATCTACTTCTCCAGTCTTCGGGTCCCAAGATGCTGGGTCCTCCTCAAGATGCATGCTATTAATACGAATGCCTTCGAATTTACCCGAGACTCCCAAAGGAACAGCATGAGCTCCGCTCATAGTATTCTGATAACCCTTAGGCAAATCTGGCCAGTCATAATGTTTCCTCATCCAAGGCATAACTCCGTTTACTTTGCAAGAAAGCATTAAAGCTATTTGAACAGCTTTCTTAACAGCTTCCACATTAGGCCTCATAGGTTTAGCCCCAGGCTGTCCTGTACAAGTAGGACAAATCAAGCTATTTGAGTTCAATCCTTTTTCACGAGAGGCATTACAAGAACAAAAAAGTTTTTCTTTAGTAATCAGATAAGTATGTATCTCAAGTCCGCATTTTAATTTATCCATAAAGAGAACAAAAATCAAGGATATATTAATTTATGGACAATTTGATGAAAGACAATTAAAAGATTACAAATTGTCCATTAGAAAAGTAGGAACGAATAAATATAAATTTCCCTAACTTTCTTTAATTACCACCAAATCTTCTCTTTCTTTTATCAAATGACTCCACAGCTTCCTTTAATTGTGAAGGTCCAAAATCAGGAAAATGGACATCTGTAAAATAAAATTCGCTATAAGCAGATTGAAATGGCATAAAACCACTCATTCTATATTCTCCAGATGTTCTAATTATCAAATCTGGATCAGGCAGTCCTTGAGAATCCAAATAATTAATTAAATCTTTTTCTGTAATTTCAGCAAATCCATTTTTTAAAATTTTATTTACTGCTCTGACAATTTCATCTCTTCCCCCATAGTCCATACATAATTGAAAATTAAATTTATCAAAATCTTTCGTTAATTCTTCAAGATGCTCAACAATGTCTACAAGTTTTTTAGGAAGTCTATCTTTTCTTCCAATATGCCTAAATTTTATTTTATTTTTGATTAAATTATCTTCTATTTTTGATATGAGGGTTCCTATTATTTCAAATAACGAATCAAGTTCTCGCTGACTTCTTTTCCAATTTTCAGTTGAAAACACCCAAATTGAAAAATATTTGACTCCGAGTTTTTTAGATTCGTCAAGCAAGGATTTTATTTTTTCATATGCTCCTCCAACTCTATGGCCTTCAATTTCATCTAATCCTTTCTGTTTAGCCCATCTTCTATTTCCATCAGGAATAATTGCAATGTGGTTTGGAACATTTTTACCCAAACCCATAATTGTTTTTCCCAAATTAACAAAACTAGACTTTTGATCAGAGATAAAATTCTTATCTGTGCGAATTTCAAAATTCTCAAAATTAGTTGTGTTATTTCTAAAATTATAAGATGTACTTTCTATTTTTGATAAAACTGAACCATTCTGTATTTTCATTAAAAAATCTCTCAAAACTTGTTCTTCTCCTTGTGCAACAATTAAAACACTTCCATCAGCTAAGTTATTCACATATCCTTTCAAAGAAAGATAATCTGCCATGTCCTTCACAAATTGTCTAAATCTAACACCTTGGACGCGTCCAGAGATTTCAATTTTGACTTCTCTAAAACTCATTTAATAGTTTCCATTAGTTTTTGTTTAAATCTTTCAACATCTTCAGTTTTTATTCTTGCTCCAACAGCATTAGCATGTCCTCCACCACGAGCATCTTGAAATTCAGGTAAAATTTTTGTTAAAATCTTGCCAACACCTTCTCCTCTCAAAGAAACATTGGTATTTGGGCCCAAAGTATAAGAAACACAGACATACTTATTAGGATAAATATATGAAAGTTCATTTGATAAATCAGAGCTTATACTTAAATTCCCCCCATAATTAAAGAAAACAAGTTTATCCCCATAATGAGCTTTTTTAGCATCTTCCAATAAAGTTTGATACTTTTCCAAAATTTCCTTATATTTCAAAGCAAACGCACTCTTTCCTTCAAGTTCTTTTTCTAATTCATGGGGTCCTTTAGAAGAAATAAATAAATTTTGCAGTTGAACTACATGAGATATAGAATCTTTTAATCCGAAGCTCAAAGCTCTTGCAATTCTTCCGATACCTGTAGTATACAACGCCTGAAATGGTTCTGTAATTTTTTTACCCCATAACTCAGGATACAAATCTGAAAATTTAGAAAAATCTTCTGGCAAGTAGTGATCAGCAATACAACCAATCAAAGCAATCCAATAATCTTCTAAACGATTAGTAGCAGAATAACATAAATGTGTAGTGGATTCTGCACTCTTTGTTTTTCCATGTATCGGATTATAATAAAATAGATTTTCATATGAATGTTTTTCAACAGGAACATCATGATGATCTATCCACACAATAGGTAAATTCAATCCAGCAATTTCACTAACAAAATTTTCTCCAAGAGAGTGTCTATCAAGAACGAAAACATAGTCTCCATTTAGTTCCTGAACTCGTTTAGCATAACCTACATCTATTATTGGATGAGATTTAACAGCAACGCCTTTACCCTTCATAGTAAATCTTCTAAGAAGAACATAACTACACAATCCATCCACATCATTATCAAATAAAAATATAGGATTTTGCGCCTTCTCCAAATGTTCCCGTATTTCAGAAAGTTGTTTCTTACTAAGCATAATAAAACGATAAAAATAAGCTTTTTAAGAGTTTAGGAAACAAAGATTATCTTATTTTATAAGTGACTCCGACATTCGCATAAACACTTAAATCAGTCGGACTTATCTGTAAAGCAGCAGCTTTAGCATCTGAAGCTCCATTTGATTCCGCTTTTGCATAATAAACTACAGGTTCATAATTGAAATCGTTTGATTCTATAGACACAAGTTTGCCAAGTTTCTTTCCAAGTCCATTGGCAGTAGCAGAAGCTTTATTCTTTGCGTCGGCACTAGCCTGTTCTAAAGCTTGAGTTTTATATTCACTTTGTTTTTTTGGAGAAAGTTCAAAGTTTATACCAGAAATAAGAACTCCAGAATTAACTGCTGAATCTACAACATCCACAATCTTACTAAAATTTTTCAATTCTACAACTACTTGTTGCGTGGCCAAATATCCTTTCAATTTCTGGCCATTTTGAGTCCAGTCATATTCTGGACCAACATTATAATAAGATGTTTTAATTTCGCTTTCAGAAATATCTAAAGCACTCAAAGCATCTACTAAATCATCAGATAATCTTTTATGTGTAGATTGTGCAGAAGATGCGCTATCTTTACTTCTGGCTTCAATTGTCAAATAAACAGAAACTATATCGGGGGTAGCTTTCAAAGTGCTTGTTCCCTGTGCAGAAACCGTCGGAGAATCTCCAATTAAGAAATATCCTCCTACAAATAAACCTAACACAATCCCTAAACCTATAACAATCTTTAAACTTTGATCCATATCAAATACAAACTCTCGTTCTATTTAAATCACACCAAGACTTCGAATTCAATTGAACGATTTCTAAAAAAATCATTTTAATCTCCGAGTATTTGATGATACAAAATCCCACAAAAATAAAACAATCAAGGAAAACAATGCGCCAATAAAAAACCAACTCCAGATTCCGCCAAATCCAGAAGATTCAACAGAAGAATTTGTAATTTCGGAAGCACTATTAATCAAAGACGCAATTTCTGTAGATGCACTATCTGTAAATCTTTCAACACCTGCATTTCTAACAATTTCTTGATCCTTAGTAAAAAACCTCAAAAACAGAGCGCCAACTCCAGAAATCAAAACAGCTGGAATAACTCCTTTTATAATTCTTTTAGGAGAAATAACAATTCGGCGATTAGCAACTTTATACACAGGAGTTTTCTTACCCTTTACACTCCAAAAAAAAGCAGATGACTTTTCAACAAGACCTGAGTTAATCAACTTTTCAAGATTATATCCAGTAGTATTCAAAGGGATAGCCAATTTAACAGCAATATCTGAAGCAGTCAAATCTTTCTCTGCAAGCAAACTAAGAATCTTAACGCAGGTCTTATTAACTAAAGCTTCAGCTACCAATCCAGTCCGCGGATCATCAATATCTATACTTATAGAGCTATTTCCCATAATTTGTGAAGAAAAATTAGATATATAAATCACACGAAAACTTCAAATCTATTTGAACTAATGTAAGATAAAAATCTTTAAATACGGATTAATAGTGAACTAAATATGAACAAGTGGTCAGAACTTTTGTTAGGCCTTATCTTGGTTGTAGGAGCTATACTCGTAGCTTACTACTCTCAAAATTGGGGATCTTGGAATTTCTGGAACGCAGCAGGAGAATTTTTCAAAGGAGGCATATTTTGGTTAATTGCCATGATAGGCGCTCTGTTCATTCTCTTGGGCATTTCAGATTTAAAGAACTAATATAGGGAATATCTTTTTATAATCTTAAGATTAGTTAGTTCTATGAAGAAAAAGTATAGTTTAAAGATGGAAGAAGAACGCACTTTAATGTCTAATGAACGTACGCTTCTCGCTTATATAAGAACTACCTTTTCGGCATTAATTCTAGGTTTCGCATTAATACAATTATCAAAAAATAACAAGTCTATGTTAAATGTTGGAATTGCTGCAATATTAGGGGGAATTATTCTTGGAATAATAGGGATAATAGAGTATAGAGTTCACAATAATCACATACATCGAGAAGCTGAAAATTTTGAATGATAAAATGAGATTATTTGATTATGTAATTAAAGATTTGAAAATTGATGATAAGGACAAAGAGGAAATATCTAAATTAATTGATAATAAAGAAGATATTAATGAAATTGGAATGTGGATTGATATTTATTTCGACCAAATTAAAAATAATATAAAAGAGAATATAAAATAATCAAGCCTGTTCTTTCTTCAATCTCTTAAGAACTTCTTGAACATTTTTATTCAATTGGACCATAGAATCCTCAAGTTCTGCCTTATTTTTTGTTCCTGTGCAGACAAGTTTTCCATTAGAAAATAATAAAAAGGTTGCATTGGGTTTATCAAGTTTGTAAACAAGTCCTGGAAATTGTTCAGGTTCATATTCGGTATTCTGTAATTCCAAAGCAAGTATATTTAGATTCAAATCAATTTCGATACTACCAGAAGCCACAATATTCTGAACTGTGACTTTAGGTTTAGCAGTAATTTTCACTCCAATTTTAGCAAGTTGTTTTATTACTTGTTCAATAACTTCTTTCACTTGGGCAATACTTTTTGTGCCAGTGCAAACCAAATTTCCAGAAGAAAAAACAAGAACTGCAGACTTAGGTTTCTTAATTCTCAAAACAAGTCCTGGAAATTGTTCAGGATTATACTCTGTGTTGCTCTGTGTTTTCGCCAATTTTGTCAAAGAAACTTCCTTACCTAAAGAAGCAGTAGCGACGATATTTTGAACAGTCAGATTAGATTTCGTATCAGACATATAATTTAAATAGAAAACTGGTTTATAAAGGTTCTGCCGAACTACTTTTTGTTCAATAAATGATTATATAATTTTCGAACAGAAGAACTAAAAAATTTGTCTTCAAAATATGCAGATCCATAAGAAATATCAAAAATTATATCTCTTTCCCTATCTATCTCTTTAGCATAGAAAATAGATCTTCTACTAACCGATATAGCTCCTAAGTCTGCAACGGCAATAAATTTATTTCTTAAAATCTCTCCAGAATAAATTTTTAATGCATTTCGATTATATCTGTCATCTATTAATCTGAAAAAACTTTGACTATTTGTTTCAAAAATCCAATTAGATTTATTGATTCCATAAGCAATATTTATCAGCTTTTTTAGTAAAACTCATAGAATTATTTCAAAAAGGAAGATTAAAAGATTAACTAAATTGATTTTTTTCCTAACTTTCTTGACATTCTAGAGACTTCTTTTTTAATATCTTCCAAAGAAGCTATATCGTGTAATCCTCTTTCAGGTCTATAATGTGTTATTCTAGGAAAACGTAAAGCGAAACCAGAACTATACGAAGGACTCGGTTGTATGTTTTGATAAGTTACAGAAACAACTATTTTTGGTTTTACCATTACCGAATCAGAATTCTCCGAGATAATTAAAGGTTGAAGTAATTTATCAATTTCTCCATAAGATGTGCCCTCAGATTCTTTTTCTTTCAGCCCAGAAGAAACTTTTCCAATTTCTAAGAATTTATCTCCATCTCTAACTGCAACAATAAAACTGGTTAGTCCTCCTGCGCGCTTTCCAGTCCCATATTCGGCTCCAACAATCACTAAATCTAAATCTTCCACAACAGGTTTTAGTTTAGCCATAGTTCCAACATATCGTCCAGAAACATAAGCAGAATTCAAATTTTTAATCATAACTCCTTCTTCGCCAATCTTCAAAGCGTCTTTATAAAATTTATTTGCTTCATTTTCATCAGATGTAATCAATTGCGTAGCTAACCTTATTTTGCGAGGAATATCTTCAATAATTTTATCTAATATTTTTCTGCGTTCTTTAAATGGTAATTCAACAACAGAGTTTCCATCTAAATAAAGAACATCAAACACATTTAATTCAATAGGTAATTTTTTAGATAAATCTATAATATCATATTTTCTTTTTATTCTCTGACTAACAGATTCAAAAGGAAGATATTTTCCAGTTTTTGAATCATAACCTACAGCTTCTGCATCAATTATAAATTTTTTAGCTTTTACGTGTTCTTTAACAAAAGAGACAATATCAGGAAACTGATTTGTTACATCTTCAAGTCTACGAGTAAATATATGAATATTTTTTCCATCTGAACTAATCAATGTTCTAAAGCCATCATACTTATGTTCAAATGCAACAGGTTTACCACAAACTTCAAATGCTTCAGCAATATCTGAAACTTTAACGGCGAGCATTACATTCGTAGGTCTTCCAGGAATAAGAGAAACATGTTCAATAGATTCAATTCCTTTTTCGCATAATTTCAAAACTTCGGCAAAATCAGTAAGTAAGTCGTAAGCTCTTTGAACTTTTTCAAGAGTTTCTTTTTTTCCAAAAAAGAATTTCAAATTAATAGCTTCGAGTAAAACTGCATCTGCAACGCCTACACGTAAATCAGAAAGTAATGTCCGAATAATATATTTTTCTTCTAGAGGTTTTGTGTTAATGAGTAGTTCGGAAATTAAATCTAATTTTTTATCAATTGCTCCTTTTCCAGTTATGTCTCCAATTTTTCTCAATGTCGTGAATACGTGCTCAACACTCAAATTTTTTGAAAATAAAGAATTTTGTTTATGTTTTTCAAGTAGCAAGAAAGCAACATTTCCTAAATCTCCATTTTTTTTGAATAATGTAACAACTTCATCAGTTCTAACACCTGTGGCCCTTGCAATTGCTTTTATAATAATCTGCGTCGACACTCCAAGTTCTCGAGAATCATAGTCTGGAAAAACGCGTCCTCGTAACAAATAAGAAAATTCTTCTCTATCTTTAAAACTTGCAATAAAATCAGATAAAATTCTTATTTTTTCAAGTCTTTTCGTCGTCCTGCTCAAACACTCATAAACTTCAACAAGCTCTGAATATAACATGAAAACAAAAATGAAATCAGATATATAATCTTAAGGGTTAATTACTTCTGAAACAATTCTATCAAGACTATTTTTGGCTTGAGAAATATATTTTTGAGAATATCCTGTCTTAGACATTATCTCTTTCGTACTCATCCCATCTATAATCTGGGGAATTATAGCTCCTACTGGATTGGTCGAATAATAGAACATATTAACTTTATCTGAAAAAGAATCAAACATCTCGTTATAAATCGCATTGTTTATAACCAGGTTATATCTGTTTCCCGATAAACAACCAGCAGAATCGGAAAAAATTTCAAGCTTTTCTGAATTTGAAATTTCCATCCCAAATTTTTTGGTTTGTTTATAAGCATCTAATATCTTCCACCCCACTATATGGACGCCCCATTTAACAAATTCTATTCTTGTCTTCGGCATCCCATTAGCAGAAGCATATTTCCAAGCTTCTCCAAGAGCTTCTTGAACTATATCTTCTGCTGTTGTAGATTTATTGTTTGAACGACTAGCACTCTTCATAAAAGTAGGATACGCAAGAGTAACTTCTCTACTAAATGCTTCCTCAATAGGTTCAGTTCTATAATCTATATCTTCCACTGGCTCCTATAAAAATACCATTTATAAATCTTTCAAATCCATCCCTTTTTCCATATTCCTCTATCGTGAATCTGAAAATCTAACGATTTTTCACCTATACTTCTGTGCTTCCTTAAAAAAGCCGTACGTCTACCACGCTCATTTACTAATTCAATTAGACATTTACTCCAATATTTTACAATGTCTCCCGCCACCATTCGAGTTTCATTATCCCATTTGTAAACTTGATTAGTCACCAAAACTGGAATCTTGTTCTTTCTAGAAATCTCTACAAGCAATCGCATCTGTTTAGTCAATAAAGAATTAACTTGCTGTAATTCAGAAATATCTTTTCGAGCTTCTGCAAAATCAAGGCGATATAACATAGTCATTCCATCAACAATAATCAGAGAAACTTGTTCTTTAACATATTTCAAGAGTTGATCAAATGCTTGCTGTTGTTCTTTAAAATTTGTTGGCTTCAAAACAAAAATATTTCCTAAAACTTGTTCAAAGGAAAGCTCTTTTTTTTCAGAACCATTTCCATTAACTTTCTTTGAGATAATAAGCTGTTTAACCCTCTCTGAAGAAAATCCTCCTTCCGTATCTATAAAAATTACTTTATTTCCTTTTTTAGCTTGGGATACTGCCGCAGTCAAACAAAAATTAGTTTTTCCACTTCCTGGACCTCCATAAAACGTAGTGATGATATCTGAGTCATATCCTCCCTGTAACCAAACATTCAAATCATAACTACCTGTAGAAATCTTCCCCATAAAATCTAAACAAAAAAGCACTTTAAAAAAATAATGACTCATCAACACATTCTATCACATTCTATCTCTAAACCATCAATAAACAATTAAAAAACAAATCAACAAATATTTATTCAATCAAATTGAATCTGCAATCTCTAAATTCTTAAAATTATAATAAAAATATAAGATAAAAATAACTAAAAAGTTATTTCCTCTTTTTCGTGGATTTAATAGGTATCTCTTGTTTGACAAAGCATTGTTTACACATGAAAGAATGCAATATCAAGATTAAAGCAACTATTATTAAAATCCATTTAGAAAACGAAGCAGGCCAAAGAGCAGATATCAAAACGATCATGCCTAAGACAGCTTCACACCAACTTTTACACATAACATACACCTCCAAAATAGGATTGTAAAAAACATTAATAAATCTAACTATATCTCAAAATCTAAATTATTTAGAAACTATCTTAACAAGTGAGTCTACATCTTTAGATATTGCGGAAACAGCTTCAGAGATAGCTTTAGTCACGGTTTTACCAGAACTTTCTATTCTAAAAATAGCTGGTTGAGTCAAATGATCTCTTCTCCATGCAGCAAATTTTATACCCTGTTCGTTCAAATAAACTCTTAATGCTTCAGCAACAGTCAGATTATCTATACGAACTTCACATTCATTCGAACTATGAGAAATTATTTCAATATGCATAAATCAAATCAATAAAATAGGTTTTTAAATCTTGCTAATCGTCAACTAATTCTATCTCTGCGTTAGAAATCAAATTATTATCAGGTAAGAAACTTCTTTGAGAGGAAACTCTTTTCAAAGCTTCTGCCTCATGAGCTTCTTTGCGTTTTTGCAAATCAGCAAGATTCACCGCAGTGTTTACAGAACCAAATTTCCTTAGATTTATTCCAAAAAGCTGTTCAAGTCTACTTATCAAAACAAAGTCATCATAAGGTAATTCTCCAAGTTCAATCATTTTTACATCATTTTCAGATGTCATAATCATTTCAGCAAGTTTATGCCTCGTCAAATTTCTCTTTTTTCTCTGTCTACCAATTTCCCAGTGAAAATTGGGTATTAAGTCTTGAATAACATTATTCTTCTTATTTCCAAACTTTCCAATCTTCCAATCAGAAAAAACAGATCCCCTCTTGTTATCGTCAGTTCCTCGTTTGATAGAAGACAGACTTTGAGAAACAGGTTGCTGTGGTTCAGAATTCAAGGTTCTAAGAATAAATAAATCCTCTTCGATGGCCACAGAATGAGGAACTCTAACAATTTCACCATCTCTTATCGCCTCAACAAATTTTCCTGAAGAATAACTCTTCAAATCAACATATTCCATAGATAAATTCAAGTTTTTCAGTTTAAATTCTTTATGGCGAAAGAAAAAATACTTTAAATAATCAAGGACTTAAAAAAACAAGCTTTTTTTCAAGTTCATCAAGAGCAATATTGTCAGTTATTATTTCTGAATCATCAATTACAATAGAGGGATAAGTTCGTATTTCCAAAGCATTTATAAGAGCATCGACAGAAACCAAATTAGTATCAGAAGCAATTGGAACAAGTAAGACACTATCTGGATGAATTTCTTTCAAATCAAAAAGCACTCTGGAAAAATAATTTTGTTTAGAGCTAATTTCTACATCGAGAGAATTATATAAATAAAAATATGTGAATACATGAAAATCATTTCCACATCTTGTCTTAAGGTTTTTAGATTCCTTTAAAAGCAAAGTTCTGAGCAAATCGTATCTTTTATGTAAAACAGTTAAATCTCTTATTCTCCCAGTTCCATCAATTTCTTCAAGTTCAGTGGCCTCATTATAAATTCTATCAGCAAATTCAAATAAACTCTTTCTTGACTGAGTGCAAGAGACATTATAATCTTTGATAATTTGTTGAGTCAGCTGATCATCCAGAAGGTCAAGTTCTGAACTTATCAGTCTAGAATAAATATTATCTGATTGGACTCCTTCTAAAAAAAATCCAATAGTGAGTCCGGAACCAAATACAATTAGTGTAAATATAAGGGCTCTCCAAAAAGCATGTTTGCTCATCTTAAAATTTCCAAATCACCAAGAGTATTTCCCTCTTATATATTTAGTTAATGAAGTTATCATGATAGATGGATATATTGTCAAGTAAATAAGTAAGTAAAACAGTATATTAAAAAGTTTGGCTTCTGGTTTTTTCCTCATATCCATTATTCCTAGTCCGATTATAGTGAAAACGAATGCCCAAAGAAAAAGAGCAATTCCGAAAAAATTAAGCACCGTTGGATGAATTGATAAATCTTGTAATCTCAATAGTGTTGCTCCCCCATAAATTGCATATTTCGTAGCCAGATATTTTACTATAATTCTTTTAATAAATAAATATGTGAATATTCCTAAGCCAAACAAACCTAAAAACAAAGAAAAACTGAAAAATGGAATGATAAATGCTCCGAGCATACCTTTTTTAAAAATCATTTTTCGATATTTTACTATGCATTGAGTCCCGCCAATATTCCAACGAACTCTCTGCTTCCACCATTTTCTAAATTTTGCAGGAGTTTCTGAATAAACCCTTGCAGACAGACACATTTTAGCAACATATCCATGGGATAAAAGTCTCCAAACTATTTCTATATCTTGAGTAAGGTTCTTTGTGTCAAATAATCCCACTTCTAACAGTGCAGATTTTTTATAAAGCGCAAATGGTCCTGGAGCGACATATACTGCATCTATGCAATCAAGAAGTTTTCTGTTCCAAGCAATAATAGAATATTCAATCATTTGTATTCTCTGCATAAATGTTTTGTTTCCGCGAGCCATAACTGCACAAGTAACAGCTGCAACTTTTTGGTCACGTTGTAAAAATCCAATCATTTTAATTAATGCGTCTGGTTGGGGCATTGAATCTGCATCCGTAACTGCGATAAAATCATATTTTGCCAACTTAATCCCCATATTTGTCGGTTCAGCAGCACCACCCGAATTTTTTGAATTCACGATTAGTTTTATTTTACCAGGATATTTTTTAACAAATTCCTGAATAATCTGAACAGAATTATCTTTAGATTTATCATCTACAACTATTATTTCAATCATATCTTTAGGATAATCCAGACTCATCAAAGATTCGATAGCTTCGGCAATGGTTTTTGATTCATTATAACAAGGCATAATTATACTAACTGGTACGGGTTTACCGCGAGGATATTCAAAAATCTTTTTTCTGTTTGGATACCATAAAAAAATTAACAGACTAGTCATATATAGAGCTACAAATAAATATGCGTAAAAAACAAACTCAACAAAATTCATCATTTTGCCTCGAGAATTTTAGTATCTCTATCAACATTAAAGTAATCATAAAATGAATCACTCAAGTTTAATTCAGCAGTATGTCCTATTTTCTTTTTTATTATCAGCCCCATCTCAACAAATCGATTAATGTGGTCATACGCCTTATTTCCTCTTATTTTTATCAATACGCTCTGCTTCATAGGTTGCTTATAGGCAATTATCGCCAGAGTTTCCTGTTCAGCTTTAGTAAATTCTGATTTTCCTGTTGCAAGTTTATTAGACATATAAATAAAATCAGAATGAACATCCATCTTCCATAAATCTTCTCTTTGAACTACTTCTATTCCCGTTCCCCGATACTTTAATTCGAGAGTTCTTAGAATATCTCTCAATAAAATAGGATTAACATCTGTTAAAGCGACCAGTTCTTTCAAATTTAGAAATTTTCCTGCGACAAAAAGCGCTGCTTCAATCTTTCTAAGATTTTCTCGTTCTCTTAGATTATCTATTTCAGATACGCTCTCACTAGTCAAATTGGAATTAGTATTCATAATCTATAAAATAATGAATAATATAAAAACATTTATCTCGTAAAAGAAATGAGAAAACTCTCAATAATGGCAGCAATAACTAACAAAGAAAAGACGATAGTGAGGAATACTTTAACAGATTCTTTTATTCTTAGAATAAAGTTTTTCTTTCTCTCAGGATAAAACATTGTTGAACCTATATAAATTCCAAGACCTAATGAGATAAAAACAGCAGGCAATTCAAAAATACCGTGGGGTAAAAGTCTCCAAATAATCCCAAAACCAGCAATTTCTGAAATTTCAGAATAAACATAACCTAATAGAGCCCCATTAAATAATGCATTAAACAAAGGAAATATTCCCAAAAATGCTCCTAAAATCATAGCAATAAACGAGCTAGATATATTGTTGCTAAAAATAAACCAAAACATCTGCATAAAATCAAGACCCTCGCTTTGAGAAGTTATTTCTTTTATCAATTCCTTGAAATATTCTCCGAGAATATCTGCTTGTATAAACCCAATAAGTGAACCTGCAAAAAATACGAACATAGGAATAAAAACAAATCTTCTCTTGTCACAAATAAATTTCCATGAATCTACAAATAAATCATGAATTTCATGCTTCCAATTAGATTTATTTTTCATAACCATATTACCTAATCATTTTATTTAGCATTTTAACTTTTTGTTGATATTTACTTCTCAAATAAGTTCCATAAACAAGACCGGCGACAAGTCCTCCAAGATGAGCCGTATTTCCAATAGGTAATTTAACAAATATTGAAATTATGAACAAAGGAATAATAGCAATTATTGGGGCAATCCAAAATGGAATTCTTAAAGGTAAAGCTACTTTTCTAAATCTCGAATTCATAGAAAACATAGAAAAGATCATAACAAATATAAGAATTGGAGAAACTGTATCTATCGCTCCAGAAAGATTAGGGAAAATATTATTAGAGACAAATTGTAAAATTAGGATTATTAATGGCCCTATAATTAAATAGATTTCTTTTCCAGGCAGAAGAACAGCTAATAAACCAAGTAATCCAAAAATGGCTCCGCTTGCTCCAACAGCGTAATCATTAATAGAACCAAAAACAAAATCTCCACGAGGGATATAATTTCCAATAAATGCAAAAGATACAAAAAATAAACTCCCTAAAATTCCAGCAAGTAGATAAAACCAAAAGAATCTCTTTCTTCCAATTATTTTTTCAGTAAGGCTTCCTAAAAAGAACAGAGAAAACATATTTACAAAAAGATGGAAAAATCCTCCGTGCATAAATATGCTCGTAATTATAGTCCATAATTTGTTCAATCCGATTACTTCCAAAGGTTGGATAGCAATAAAATCAAAAAAACTTGGAAATATTTTGGCGAATATCAGAAATAAAATAAACAGAACAGCATTAATAGCAATAAGCAAACTAGTGATACTCCAATAAGAAAAAACTGAAACTTTTTTCGGAGGTAAATTTCTTCTAAAATCTCTTCTAATCACCATTTATTTTTTTACCTTCTTCTTGGATTTCTTAATAGGTTTTTTGATTTTTTTATCTGGAGTTTTAGGAGATTTCTTAGTTTTTTTCTTAGGAGATTTCTTAGTTTTTAGCTCTAATTTTGCATTTTTCTTATTGTTTTCTTCAATAAGTTGATTAAGGGTACTATCGACTTCAGCAAGTTTGATTTTTAATTTTTGAGTTTGTCGTTCAGCATCTTTTATAGATTCAGAAGAATCTTTCATCTCGAAAATAGTCCCACATTCCGAACAAGTAAAATCATTCAATAATGCTTTTTCCTCACTTTGTTCCATTTCACACGTTTTACAATGATAAAATTGCACAGCTCTTTGTGTAGAAATTTCATGTTCTAAATTTTCTATATCTTTAAAGAGTTTAGTTTTATAATATGCGAGACATTTTTGTTCATTGAGCGTCCAGAAATATGTATACCATCCTCCACTTTTTGAATCTTTCTTTCGATTAAAATAAACAAGACCATCATCAGCCAATTTGTATAATATATTTCTTGCTTGATTTATGGTAATGTTAAGTTTTTTCGCAATCAAAAACTCATTTACATTTTTTTTCCCAGATAAAACTTCCACAATCTTATCAGCATTAGAACCTGCAATAATATGGACTATTTCTTGTAAAAACTTATCAAGCATGAAGATGTCAATAACAGACACAATAAAAACCTTTCTAAAAAAATAGTAACTACTATATAATTAAAATAAACCTATATAAATAAACTTCCAGAAATAAGATTTAAATGTTTAATTTCAAAAAATCTGTTGATAAAGGATTGCCCAGTATTAGTTCTGGCTCTCCAACCCTTAAAGACTTAAGGGGGCCACGGCTTCCAGCATTTGAAGTTGAAGATAAGGAAGAAATACATGGATTGCCTTCATTCCCAGATTCTCCTATGAATAAAGGATTTTCTCAAAGTGCAATAAAAAGTGCAGTAGAAGAAGAGGATAAAAATCTGCCAGAATTACCAGAATGGGCTCCAGAAAAAAGAGAAAGCATAACCTTGCCAGTAAAACATATTAGAACAATGGAGATGGAAGAATGGAGACCTCAAAAAATGGAATTTTCTGAAAATATACCTAGCACAGTTCCTCAGAAAAAATATCTTTTTGTTAAATTGGAAAAATTCAAAGAATCTCGAGAGTCACTTACAAAGGTAGCTGAAAAACTCAATCAAATGGATGAATTACTCAAGATGATAAAAGAAGTCAAAGCAAAGGAAGATACAGAAATATTAGAATGGGAAAAAGACATAGAAAACATAAAAGCAAGAATATCTTTCATAAATAAAGAGATTTTTGAAAATGCCTACTGAAGAAAAATTTATCGGGATAGACTATTCACAAGTTATGATCGGAAAAAAACATTTATTATATATTGAAATGGAACTTCTCACTGCAATACAAAAGTATGATTTATATAGAAAATTCAGAAAAGAGGAATCAGCAGTAAGAAATCTTTTAAAAAAGGAGATAGGAGAGATAAAAAAAGAAGTAGAAGTATTGAGCGAATATTTTCCACCCATAAAATCAAAAAGTTATGATCTAGAAACAACAAAAAGCACAACTTCCAAACGCAACATTCTCGAAGAGGAAATACTCGAAATAAGAAGAAAGATTGCAATGCTTTCAAATTCTCAATAAGTAACAATTTAAAAAACTCATTACCAACAAGATTTTATGATAACGCGAACAGAACTAATAAAAAAATACATAGAATTCTTCAAGTCCAAAGCACACAAAGAAATTCCAAACTCTTCTTTAATTCCAGTCAACGATCCAACAGTTCTATTTACCACTGCGGGTATGCACCCAATAGTCCCCTTTCTTTCAGGGCAAAAACACCCATTAGGAAAGCGTTTGGTCAATGTCCAAAGATGTATCAGAACAGGAGACATAGAAGAAGTAGGCGATACTACTCACCACACATTCTTTGAGATGTTGGGCAACTGGTCGTTAGGAGATTACTTCAAAAAAGAAGCAATAGAATTTAGTTTTGAATTTCTAACAAATGTGCTCAAAATTCCAAAAGATAAATTAGCAGTTACATGTTTTGCCGGCGATGAAAATGCAGAAAAAGACACAGAATCTGAAAAAATATGGCTCACTCTGGGAATTGCAAAAGAAAAAATAGCTTTCTTACCAAAAAAGGACAACTGGTGGGGACCAGCAGGAGAAACAGGCCCATGTGGTCCAGATACTGAAATGTTTTATTGGCGTTCATCGGAACCAGTTCCAAAGAAATTCAATCCAGAAGACAAGCGTTGGGTAGAAATCTGGAATGATGTGTTTATGCAATACAACAAAGAAAAAAATAGCAAGTTCATTCCATTAAAACAAAAAAACGTAGATACGGGTATGGGAGTAGAAAGAACTCTTGCAATTCTTAACAACAAGGAAGATAACTATGAAACAGAATTGTTTTTACCAATAATAAAAGAAATAGAAAAAATTTCACATAGAAATTACAAAGATAATAAAAAAGAAATGCGTATAATCTCGGACCACATTAAAGCATCAGTTTTTATGATTGGAGACGAAACGCCAACATATCCTTCAAACGTAGGTCAAGGCTACGTCCTAAGAAGACTAATAAGAAGAGCAATCCGTTATGGAAAATTGATTAATATAGAAACAAGTTTCACAACAAAAATAGCAGAAAAAGTTTTAGAAATTTATCCAGATTATAAAGAATTACAAAAAAACAGAAACACAATCTTAACAAAATTAGATGAAGAAGAAAATAAGTTCAGAACAACAGTAGAAAGAGGAATAAGACAATTTGAAAAATTAGTTCAAGAAAACAAAAATATTTCTGGAGAACAAGCATTTCTATTATTTCAGTCGTATGGTTTTCCAATAGAGATGACTGAAGAAATGGCGAAAGAAAAAAACATCAAAGTAGATTCAAAATTATTCAAAGAAGCTTACAACAAACACCAAGAACTCTCGCGCACAACTTCAGCAGGCACTTTCAAATCAGGTCTCGCAGACCATTCAGAAAAAACCACAAGATTACACACAGCCACACATATGCTAAATGAAGCCCTTTCACAAGTTCTCGGGCCAGAAGTAGCTCAAAGAGGAAGCAACATAACTCCAGAACGCACAAGATTTGACTTTAATTTTACAAGAAAATTAACTGATGAAGAAATAAAAAAAATAGAAGATATAGTCAACAAAGCAGTAAACAAAGCATTAGAAATGAAAAGAGAAGAAATGTCTCCAAAAGAAGCATTTGATTCTGGAGCAAAAGGAGAATTTGGTCACAAATATCCAGATAAAATATCTGTATTCACATTGATAGACAAATCGGACAAAAGAGGTTATTTCAGTAGAGAAATTTGCACAGGTCCACATGTCAAGAACACAAAAGAAATAGGTAAAATAAAAATCATAGAGCAATCTTCAGTTTCAGCAGGAATAAGACGCATAAAAGCAATCATAGAATAATTCAGTTTCAATTAACCAGAAGTATCATTCTTAGTTTCAAGATGATAAAGTAAAAATACGACTTTTTCTTTTAATCCGTAAGCTCTATCAATTTTAACATTTGGAGTCAAGGCATCATAATCTTGACCAAAATTATTTCTTAAATAAGTTTTAACATTTTCAATTCGTCCAAGAAATTCCGAATCTTCTTTGTCGTTATATAACTTAGTTAAAATTTGCAGAGAAAAGTCCACAGCATTTATCTTTCCAGTTCTTAATGCATTCGCACTATACGCTTCCAATATTGCGGGCTCAAGTCCTTTCTTAAAATCCCTTCTTTTACCATGATTCTCAAAAGAATCAATAACATAAGGCAAAGCCAGATAATGATATAGATTTGAAAATGCAGTTTCAGCAATATGTTTTCTGTCAGAATCGAAAAATTCAACAGGAGCATTCTTTGAAAAACTAAACTCCTCGTTAGGTTTGACTTTAATGTCTGGATGCAATCGCGTCAAAGTTTCAAAACTCATAAGCCAAGCCCTCAAAAAATCCATATTTAAAGTTATCTAATTTAAGTAGTTACAACACAAATATTTTCCAGAAAAATAGAATTAAAGCTAACAAAATACAATAAAATCCAAACCATCTGAAATTCTTTCGTTTAGTCAATAAATACTTGAAGCATAAATGAATAGTCATCAATCCCGTTAGAAAAGACACAATTATAGGAATTAAAAAAGAAGTAGGAAATGGATTGTTTCCCCATTGTAAAACAGAAGCTCCGAGTATAGCAGGAATAGATAATAAGAAAGAAAATCGCATAGCTTTTTTTTCATCAAGCCAAAGCAGAACTCCTGAAGCAATAGTTGCGCCACTTCGAGAAATACTAGGCAATATAGCTATTGCTTGAGCAGAACCAATAATTAAACTTTTTTTCCAATTGAGTTTATCTTTACCAGAACCATTAGTAAATCCTACTATCAAAAGCAAAACTCCAGTAACTAAAAACCCCATCCCTAACAATATAAAATCACTCAAAACTGAATCAAAATAATTACTGACTAAAAATCCTACAATTGCTGCAGGAATAGTTCCCAAAGCAAGAAATACACCCAATTTACCATTTTCCGTTTTCCATTTAAAAGAAAAAAAGTCACGCGAAATATCAATTATCTCTTTACGAAAATAAAGAAAAACAGCCATAAGTGTTCCAAAATGTAAGGCAACTTCAAAATCAAGCCCTCCCGAATATCCTAACATTTTTTCAAAAAGTAAAATATGACCTGAACTAGATATAGGAAGCCATTCTGTCATTCCCTGAATAAATGCAATAATAATAGATGACATTAAATCATAAGCCATTAAATAAAGCAAGACTGATGCTTAATAAAACTAATCAAATTAAAAAAAATAAAAATAATCCCATTCGTTTATTCCAGTTCTTCTGCGAAATCCTTAGACCCTCTAATAACATTGAGAATCTTTCTATCTTCTCTGGTAATGCCATACACGGTGTCATTTGTAGCATATTCAATAAGAGCAGCCAAATATTCCCGCGATAGCTGTTTAGACTCAGTCATGTCATCACCTCCATATTAAAAAATACTCAAACTTCTTTATATAGAAATAACAAAAAGCAATATATTATTCAAAATATATTTATACTTAAATAGCAAACAACTGAAAAGTGATAAACAGCTCATTTATAAACAAAATCACTAAAAAAAGACAATAGTATGTTACTATGGAACGCGCAAATGGTTCACATCGTTAACAACGTTAAGTCTCCAAAATCCAGTGCTTCCCGCACCATAATATTTCAGCACGGACAAGCTCGCAGGAGACAAAGAAAAATGTCTTGTTGAAACAAGAGGCAATCCCGTAAGTCTGCTCATAATCGCTCTATGCATCCCATCACCAAGAATGACGAGCGCGTTCTCCCCGCGACCAACAACCTCATCGACAAACAAATTGATATATCCTAGATTCTCAAATTCTGGCTCGCTAAAACTACCCTCAATGAACGTCTTGTTCAATTCAACAAACCTTTCATCGTGAATAATTGGACTTCCAGCAGAACTTCCCAAAATCCAAGCCGCCTGTCTGGAAACATTGTGCCCATTGGCATAAATTCTATCAAATTTAATATTTTCAATTTTCAGTCTTCGAGCAAGATTCTCCATCTGCCAAACACCCTGCTCGGTTAAATCCTGACCGTCATTCTCACCTGGATGCGCAAGATAAATTTCCATAACTACTCCAAGAAAAATTGGTTTTTAAATTTAATTTAGTTATTCTATATAAATCGCAGGTTTTCCAGGCTTTGCTTTTCCACTCTTTCCTTGAGGATCATATTTCATCTTATCATTAACTGCAAAAATCGAAACTTCAAGTCCAATTCTTTCACGCATTGTATTAACATCAAAAAGTCCAACTTCCGCAGGAATAGCATAAAGATAAATATGTTTCAGCGTCTTCGCAGATTTGTCGCGCACAATTCTCAAAACATTCTGCATATCGGCAACCGTCTGTTCAACAATCTTTTCCGCTTTCTCAATACGTTCATCAATCTTGCTTTCGTCTGCAACAGGCCAGACAGCAGACGAAATAAATCCCTTGCTTCCAAGCTTACTCCAAATCTCCTCTGCGACATGTGGTGCAAATGGTGCTAACAATTTCACAAAAGTCAAAAAATCTTCCTGAGAAATCTCGCTCTCAAAATCATCAAACAAAGTTCTAATCTTGATGATGGCGATATTATAATTCAAATTTTCTATCTCGCGTCCAACATTCAAAATAGAACTATTCAGTTTATGTTGAAACTTAGAAGACGACTTGCCAAATTTAACTGAATTAGAATATTCCCAAATCTTCTGAACAAATTTGTGCATTCCTTCAAGTCCCGTTTCACTCCAAGAAGAATCTTTATCTGGAGACGCCACCGAAACTAAAAACAATCTTAAAGTATCAGTTCCATATTTTTTAGTAACATCAAGCGGATCAACTCCATTTCCTCTCGATTTTGACATGACAAAACCATCTTCTCCATGAACCATTCCCTGATTGAACAATCTCGGAAACGGCTCATCAATTCTCAAAAACCCTAAATCACGTAAAGCCTTCGTGAAAAAACGTGCGTAAATTAAATGCATACATGCATGTTCGGCTCCCCCAGTATAGAAATCAACAGGCATCCAATACGAAACAGCATCGAAAGACAAAGGCATTTTTTTATTTCCAGAATCGGTAAATCTCATAAAATACCAACTGCTATCAAAGAAAGTATCCATCGTATCCGTTTCGCGCCTAGCTTTACCAGAACATTTAGGACACTTAGTATTCACAAAGTTAGTATTACTCAAAAGAGGGTTTCCTTTTCCAAACTCAACTTTCTGTGGAAGTAAAATCGGTAAATCCTTTTCAGGCACAGGCACAGCTCCACAAGAATCGCAATAAATAATCGGAATAGGCGTGCCCCAATATCTCTGTCTTGAAATCAGCCAATCTCGTAATTTGAACTGTGTAACTTTTCGTCCTAATTTCTTATTGTTCAACGCAACAACAATATGTTCTTTCGCCTCAATAGAATTCAGTCCATTAAACGCTTCAGAGTTTATCATTTTCCCATTCTCAGTATACGCATCTTTCAAAATCTTAGTTTCAGAGTCAATTACTTGTTTAATTTCTAAATCATATTTCTTCGCAAAAGCAAAATCTCTTTTATCGTGAGCTGGAACTCCCATCACCATTCCACTTCCGTAGTCTGCAACGACAAAGTTTCCTGTCCAAATAGGAATCGTCTTTCCAGTCAAAGGATGCTTAGCATAACTTCCAGTAAAAATCCCCTCTTTTTCCATTTTGTCGAGGTCTTCCTGCTTAGTGCTTTTGATTTTTTTCAAAAACGCATCAACTTTCTTTTTCTGTTCTTTAGTCACAAGTTCATTCAAACGAGGATGTTGTGCACTCACTACAAGAAAAGTCACACCGAACAAAGTATCCGGACGCGTCGTAAAAACCGACCACATCTTACCATAGACATCAAATAAAATCTCTGCACCCTCACTTTTTCCAAGCCAATTCTTCTGCATAATTTTTATTCTTTCAGGCCAATCTAATTTATCAACATCGCGAAGTAATTCATCAGCATAATTAGTAGTTTTAACAAACCACTGCTCCAAATTCTTTACAGTTACATTAGTATCTTTATGTCTCCAGCATTTCCCATCGTGAACTTGTTCATTCGCCAAAACACTTTCACATTTAGAACACCAGTTAACTGGCGAAGCTTTTCGCTCTACAAGTCCATTCTTAAGAAATTGTAAAAACCAATATTGATTCCATCTATAATATTCAGGATCGTGGCTCATAAGCATACGAGACCAATCATAACTTAATCCCAAAGTTTTTTGTTGTTTTATGAAATTTTTAATTGACGCCTCCGTATATTTTTGTGGATGTGTTCCATTTTTTATTGCTGCATTTTCAGCAGGCAAACCAAAAGAATCAAAACCCATCGGATGAAGCACATTAAATCCATTCATTTTTTTATAACGCGCTAGAATGTCTCCCACCGTAAAATTAAAGGCGTGCCCAATATGTAATCCATTAGCAGAAGGATAAGGATACATTTCAAGGATATAATATTTTTTCTTGTCTGTATCCTCGCTGACCTCGAAAACTTTCGCCTTTTCCCATTCTTTCTGCCATTTCTTGTCTATACTTTCAAAATTAACAGACTTCATGTAAAATAGTAAAAAACCACAGATTTAAAACTTTCCAGAACACTGATTTATGATGAAAAAAGAGAAAGTTTTCTGTGAGGTTTGTGAAGTAATATGTCCAGCCCCTTCAATTACAAAGGACTCTACAATAAAACAAGTAACAGAAATGTTAAAAAAACAAAGTAAAACCTATGACTCAATAGACTATATTTACGTGACAGAAAATGATGGAACTCTAATAGGAGTTTTCTCAATTAAAGAATTATTCAAACACTCTCCAGAAACAAAAGTAAATAAAATAATGATATCCCAAGTAGTAAGTATTTCTTCAAAATCAACCAGTCAACACATAGCAGATTTATCCCTAAAATACGGAATAAAATCAATTCCTGTAGCTGAAAATGGAAAATTAATAGGGATGGTCCCTCCAAAAAAACTCACGCATATGCTCAACAATTCATTAAGAAAAGATATATTTCACTTCGCAGGAATTCATCACTCACATCTTGAATACGAAAATACTCTTCAAGTGCCATTGGGAAAAAGCGTATGGCACAGAGCTCCTTGGTTGATAATTGGACTAATTGGAGTTTTAATAACTGCTGCGATAATCGGATTATTTGAAGATGTTATAAAAAGCAAAATAGTCTTGACTTTTTTCATACCTGCAATAGTCTACATAAGTGGGGCTTTAGGAAATCAGTTGCAAACTCTTTTTATAAGAGATATGGCTGTGATGGGAGATAAGCTAAAGATTCACAGATATATAATAAAACAGACATCAATAAGTGTGATTCTATCCATAATAATTGCATCAATAACTTTTTTTGGAGTTTCATTTTTCTGGAAAGACATAGAAGCCACTAAAATAATAAGTTTGGCAATGTTTTCAAGTATAATAATTACTAATTTTACGTCATTTCTCATAACTTACTCTCTTAAGAAAGCCGGAAAGGACCCAGCATTAGGTGGGGGGCCATTTGCGACAATGGTGTCAGACGCAACATCCATTATAGTTTATCTATTAATAGCTTCAGCAATGCTTTAAATAAGAAAAATACTTAAAAAATATATGATTAAATCATACATCTCTGGCGAAAAAATACATTCAAACGAATCAGACGCTTTCTCACTTTATGAAAAATCTCGTTTTGGAGAGAAAATAAACGGGCGAGTAGAATACGCGTTAGTTGAAGCGGTATATCTTTTAATAAAAAAACAAATACAAATATTTTCAAAGAATAAAGAGATTTCGTTAGATAATCTATTAAATAGAGCTAAAAAACACGATAAAAGAATAGAAACTAAATTAGCCCTCTTTCAGAATTTGAGGCAAAAAGGATACATAGTAAAAACAGCTCTAAAATTTGGGGCAGATTTCAGAATATACAAAAAAGGTGCAAAACCAGGAGAGGATCATGCACTATGGCTCGCATATGCAGTAAAAGAATCGGAGCCATATACTTGGCACGATTTCGCGGCAAAAAACAGAGTAGCTCATTCAACAAAAAAGAAGCTCCTCATAGGCATAGTAGATGAAGAAAGTGATGTAACTTATTATGAGATTTCTTGGTTGAAACCTTAAGAACAAATTTCCCATAAAACTATTTATATCTCATCTTATCAAAGAACAACATGACAGATATACAAAAAGTTCTACAAACAAAAGAAAGAATACTTAACTTCATAAAACAAAACGGGCCAAATCTTCCAGTAAAAGTTGCAGCGGTGGTAGGCATGAGTAATCTCTTCACATCTGCATTCATGTCAGAATTAATTTCGGAACAAAAACTAAAAATAAGTAATATGCGTGTCGGCTCTTCTCCTTTATATTATCTAGAAGGGCAGGAAGAGCAATTACAAAAATATTCAGAATATCTTAATCACAAAGAAAAAGAAGCTTTTAGAAATCTAAAAGAAACTAAAATTCTTCAAGATGACGAATTAGAACCTGCAATAAGAATAGCATTAAGAAGCATAAAAGATTTCGCAGTTCAACTTCAAATAATGCATAATGGCGAACAAAAAATATTCTGGAAAATTCATACATTAACCAACAATGAAGCTAAAGAATTGATAGAGAGAAAAATAAATCCTTTACCTTTGACTAAGGAAATAAAGGAAGAGAAAGTTGTAGAAAAAGAAGAATCTTCAAAAAACACGATAAAGCCAGAAGAAATTGAAGATAAAAAAATAAACATATTTGATTCAAATGAAAAAAAGAGACTCCAAAAATCTATTCAGAAAGAAATAAATTCTCCATTTATTAACAACATCAGAGAAATAATCTCTGCAAAAAATTTGGAGATATTGTCTGAAAATCTCATAAAGAAAAAAGAATATTCTGCAAAAATAAGAGCAGACACGCATCTCGGAAAGCAGGAATTTTATCTTATCGCAAAGGATAAAAAAAAGATAAACACAGAAGACTTAGTGTTTTTGTTACAAAAATCTCAAGCAGAAAAGATGCCGGGAATAATTTTATCAAATGGAGAAATAGATAAAAAAGCCATGGATTATTACAAAGAATGGCGTAATTTGATAAGGCACGAAAAAATCAAATTTTAAAAATTATTTGTTATAGTTTTTAAGCCTATGAACCAATTTTCACAATGTTTAAAAACCTCCAATTTAACAAGTTAAACATGGGTAGAATAAAGCCTTTGATGGTTAAACGAGCAACTCAAGAATTAATGAAGAAAGATATGCCATTTAACGGAGAGTTTAATGTTAATAAGAAGATTTTGGGAAATTCGATGCCTTCAAAAAAAGTGCGAAATAAAATAGCTGGGTATATTGCTCGCCTTCATAGAGCAAAACAAAGAGCATTAATAGAACCAAGAGTAAGACAAATTCTAAAAGAAGAATAATTATTTCGTTCTACTAAACAATCTTTTTTCGATTCTTTTTAATCTTTCATCAATATCCATCAACAATAATCGTCTTTTGCGATTATAATACAAAGTTATTACTTCAATAATTATCCAAAGAATAACTACGAGACCTACAGCTTGTATCCACAAACCAATAGAACCAAGTTGGATAATCACATCCTCAATTACAGCCATAAATAATGTAGATAATTTTTCTTAATAAATCTAATGATTTTCTCAGATGGCTATGTGTGGAAATTCGTTAGAATTTACATGCTAGCAATCATCAGATGGCTATGTGTGGAAATTCGTTAGAATTTACATGCTAGCAATCATCAGATGGCTATGTGTGGAAATTCGTTAGAATTTACATGCTAG
>SXGT01252345.1_pt1 | contig 30728 bp, 23 predicted proteins | sample 3176221 | NCBI WGS metagenome assembly SXGT01 (sample SAMN11356862, study PRJNA531348) | freshwater metagenome | isolation source: freshwater sample F1-120 | place: China: Fuxian Lake, Yuxi | collected 2017-12-25
CAGGGAGCGGCGCAGCTAGTCGTCGGCTAGGCTTCGGTCTACACCGTTTTTGTGACCAACAGCGGTGATGTCGAGGCCAACGACGTGGCGGTAACGGTCCATGTACCGAGCTGGGTGGAAGTGGCCGACAAACGTCCCAGCGGCGGTCGCGCGACTTTGGATAGCGAAGGGGATCAGAGTTCCGAGGTCCGTTGGACGGTGCAACAGTTGGGTGCCGGCGCAACCGAGAAGATGGAGTTGCAAATCGTTCCCCGCGAAAGTCGTCCCGTCGATTTGGCAGTGCAATGGACGTTCACCCCGGTCGGATCGACGGCTCAGATTGAGGTCCAGGAGCCCAAGTTGCACATGACCCTAACGGGCCCTCCCGATATTCACTTTGGTGAAACCAAGATCTACACGATTACGGTCAGCAATCCGGGGACGGGAGATACGGAGCACGTGGTGTTGAACCTGTTGCCGATCACCCCAGGGCGCGATACCAGCGCAACGCAGGACCTGGGGACGCTACGCCCCGGGGAACGGCGATCGGTGGATGTGGAATTAGTGGCTCAACAGGCGGGCCGCTTACAGGTGCGAGCGCACGCCTTCGCGGACGGTGGTCTGCGATCGGAGGCGAGTCAGGATGTGGTGGTGCGTCGGGCACGTTTGGAAGTCGAAGCGGTTGGTGCTTCCGCCAAGTATGCCGGCACGCTGTCGAACTACCAGGTTCGTGTCGTCAATGCCGGGGATGCCACGGCCACCAATGTGATTGCGGTTGCGGCCTTACCCCACGGTGCCGTCTTCAAGTCGGCCACTGAAGGGGGCAAGCTGGATGTGCAACGAAATGAAGTGCGTTGGAGCCTTGGCGCACTGCGTCCCGGTGCCGCGCGACTGTTCGATGTGGGCTGTGAATTGACTCAGGCTGGGGACAATCGGCTGGATGTGCGCAGTGAGGCCGCAACCGACCTGACAGCTGTGCACTCGGTCGTGACGCGTGTCGAGGCATTGGCCGATCTGAAGCTGATCGTCAACGACCCGCCGGGCGCGGTTCCCGTCGGCGGCGATTCGCAGTACGAAGTGCGCGTGATCAACCGAGGGACCAAGGCGGCTGAGAACGTTCAGATTGTGGGCTACTTCTCGGATGGCATCGAGCCCGTGGCCATGCAAGGGGGCAAGGGGGACATGGCCGACGGCCAGGTTGTGTTGCAACCCATTCTCCGCTTGAACCCTGGTCAAGAAATGGTCTTTACGATTACTGCCCGTGCCCATACACCCGGTAATCATGTCTTCCGCACCGAACTGGAATGCGGGACGCCCTACACGCGACTGGCGGCCGAGGAGTGGACCACCTACTACTCGAACTCCACCGCAGGGGGCCACATTCCCGCTACCGCGGATGCCGGATCGCAAGCTCGCGCCTCGGCACCATAACACGCAACTTGCCTATTCGATGGCCAGCGGTTGTTCGGACTGCATGGCCGCGATGCGCAGGGATCGGTCCCCGGCCAGCAACTGATCAAGCACCTTACCAACGATCTCGGCACGCCAACCTTGGGCGAGTGCCGGTTGCTCCATGTCACGCTGTCGGTTGGCTCCGGCCAGTCGATACGCGACAAAGTCCTTGATGTCCTGCGAAGTGCCCAGTAAGACCGGCGCGATGTTGTGGGAGCGGGCCACAATCGCTAAGGCGGGTGACAGAAACTGGGCCAGCAAATGGACCTTGGGTGAGGGGACGTCGCGAGCTCTCGAGGTTAAGGGGGGCGAGGGTTGAGAAGGCGCGTCCTTGACACACTGGGCGATTTGCGGCAAGAGATCTCGCACGCGCCGCTGCTCGAGGCCCCGCACCTCTAGCAATTGGTCCACATTCGAGGACTCCCGCCGCGCGATCTCGACCAACAGGTCATCGCGCAGCACCTGCCGCGGAGACCGATTGCGGCGCTGGGCCTCTGCATCCCGCCAGAGCCAAATCTGCTGTGCGATGGCCTGCGCCTTGACGGAGAGGCCCGTCGCGCCGGGCACGCGCCACCAGGGTTTTGCGATGTCCGCCGCCTGGACTTCCTGTTCCCACGCCAAAGTATCCCCGCGAAACCAGGCCATGCGCCCCAGTTCGTTCAGGCGTTTCGTCAACCGCTCGTGGAGCGGTTCCAAATGGAGGACGTCGTCCATGGCGTAACGCAATTGCGAGCTCGTTAAGGGCCGTTGTCGCCAATCGGTACGCGTTTCACCCTTGCCCAACGACTGTTTCAGGAGTGCGGCCACCAGCTTGCTGTAGGAAAGTGGATAATCCATACCCACCATGCCTGCGGCCAGCTGCACGTCGAACCAGTTATTCGGGAACGCACCAACCGCCTGCAAGATAAATCGCAGCTCCTGGTAACCGGCGTGGACGATGATCTCACGCTGCGGTTCTATGAGCATGGTCCAAAATGGAGTTAAGCTGCCGACGGCCAGTGGATCGATCACGGCTCGCACCTGTCCGGCGGCTACCTGGATCAGGCACAGATGGGGCTGATACGAATACTCCGAGACAAATTCCGTATCCAACCCAATGGCCGGCATGGCGGCCAGCCGCTGACAGAGCGTGCTTAATTGATCGTCGGTGGTTACGATTTCGTATGTCACAATGGAGCCTACACAAACAGTCGGGTGGTGAGGTAAAAAATCGGCAGCAGTACCGGCACGCTGTAGTACAGCACATAGCCAAAAAAGCTCGGCATGCGCACCCCCGACTCCTCGGCAATGGCGCGGACCATGAAATTGGGACCGTTACCGATATAGGTCATAGCCCCCATAAAAACCGCGCCCAAACTGATTCCCGCCAACGTGCTCTGGGCCAACAGGCCCTCCGGAGTACTGCTGGCAACCAACTGGGTGAACCCAGCTCCCCCCTGGGACGCGGCAGCCGTCTTGAAGAACACCAAGTAGGTGGGCGCATTGTCGAGAACCGACGACAAGCTCCCCGTCACCCAGAAAAACTTGTCTGGCGTGTTGATTCCCAGCTGGGGCCCCACAATGCCCAGGATTTCCAGTGCGGGCTGCATACAAATAAAGATGCCCACGAAAAGGGCGGCAACTTCCACGATCGCGTGGTACGTGAATCGGTTGGCCTGACGCACCTCCCGCGATCCTAGCCACAGAGACAGGCCGACCAGTCCGATTTGAACGACCTCCCGTAGATAGATCCATGGATGCCAAGCGGTAAAAGGGATGGGTTTGCGAGGGTCCAGGCAGGCAACCGTGATGATGACTCCTACCAATAGAGCGGCGTTGGGCCAAAGGCCGCGTATTTGTAGCGGGCGGATTTGACGCTCATCACGCGTCAAATCGGCAGCCCGCTCTTTTCGATAAAAGATCATCGCATCGAGCAAATAGTAGGCCGCCAGCAAGGCAACATTCACAAACAACCATGGTTTCCAGAGTCCCCAGAGGGTCCAAAGGAACGGCACCCCCTCCAGGTAGCCCAGGAATAACGGCGGGTCTCCAATCGGCAACAGACATCCACCCGTATTGCATACCATAAAAATAAAAAATACGATCGTGTGCCGCACGTATTTGCGTTCCGCATTGGTTTCCAGCAATGGCCGGATCAGCAGCATGGCCGCCCCAGTTGTCCCAATAAAACTTGCCAAAATGCTGCCAATCCCCAGGAACATGGCGTTCGTGCCGGAATGCGCCGGCAGGTCCCCCTGAATGCGAATCCCCCCCGCGATGGAGTACAAACTAAATAACAGGACGATGAACGGGATGTATTCTTGCAAGATGGCATGATCCAACACCGATTGCACTTTCGCGATCCCGGCCGCCGGATAGAAGAACAGGTAATACAGTAAGGTTAAGCCGGCCAATCCGACCGCGATCCACAGCCGGTGGGTGTTGCTGTCCCACCAGGGACTGATTTTGGGTATCAGCGGAAATGTGGCGATGGCGCCGAGCAATAAAACAAACGGCATGGTGGCGATGTAATGCGGTATGACACCAGCGGCATGCCCATTCCCCGCATGATGGTCTGCCGTGGGAACTGCGGTCCATCCGGCCGCCGTGGCCAACGCGTAGAGCAAGCCGATTACCCCCATGGCCAGAAAGATGGGCTTGTCGGATTGGGTGGCGATTGGTGAGTGATTCATCCTTGTCTCGTGACGAAATCGAAAAATGAGATGTTAAGGAAACGGTTGACTTCAGCGACTGGCCGTGTGCGGCCGGCCATGGTAACCTGGGTTCCCACAATGGTGAACGGGGCCCAGTTCATCAAGGGGGGGCCCCCCTTCTCACTCACATTCCAAGCTAGAATTCCATGCGATGACTGAGCGATGGTTGCACACGAATCGACGTGCGGCGCTGGTCAGCACCATCCTGGCGGCCGGCTTGCTGGCGGGCCTCAACGTGGGGGGGCGCCTGTTGGCCGGCGGGTTGGGCCGGCCGATCGGGCTCGGTGCCTGGGCCGTCGTGGGGATTGTCGACGGTCTGATCCTGGCTGGCTGGTGTCGCTTTGCTTGGCAGCCGCGTCTCCGATTTCGCAATGGTAAACTGCTGATTCACATCCGCTACTTGTGGCCGGTTTCACTGCCGGTTGAGGTTGTCGAGTGCATCTTCTTGGGACGCAACACGGTTCCCTGGCCGGAGCATGTCGTCGGTGCGCTGCATACTTTGAGCGTTGTCGTGCGACTCGCTGAGCGGGCTGAGCCATGGCGACAAGGATCGGTCAACCCGCTCTTGGCACAATGGCGGGATGGGTACATCACGCTCCGCGGCGAGTGGTGTGAGCCACTGGACGGCCCGCTCTTGCAGCAATTAAATCAACGTCTCCTGGCAGTACGTCCAAAGCCGGAAGCGGGCCAACCTGTACCAACACGGTAGCGCAGTCCAGGCAAATTTAGCACGGATAAGATCGGCCCAAATCTGAAATCTCAGATTTGAGATTTGAGATTTGAGACACCGTCGGGAACGCCATTCCATGCCCCAACTGCTCGTGAGTGTTCGTAATGCTGATGAGGCGCGGGTTGCGTTGGAGGCCGGCGTACGCATTATCGATGTCAAGGAACCGGAACGCGGGCCCCTGGGGGCCGCGCATCCTGACGTGGTTCGAGACGTGGTGGCAGCGGTGGGTGCTCGAGTGCCAGTTAGTGTCGCCTGCGGTGAACTCTTGGCTGCTCCCCGCGAGCCAGGCCCCATGCCGACGGACCATGCGGATACTGGGGCGCTGCATGGGGTGAATTTTGTGAAATGGGGCCTGGCGGGCTGCGGGACGTGCGCGGATTGGGTCGGCGCATGGCGACGCCAACTGCAAGGGAGAGGACTGGAGCCCCACTCCGCAGTCCACCGTCCCACGGTCGTGGCGGTCGCCTACGCCGATTGGCGCCCGGCAAACGCCCCGTCTCCCCAGGCCGTGCTCGAGGGCGCGGTTCGGGTCGGCTGCGGTGCGCTGTTGATCGATACGTTCGAAAAGAGCACCTCCTTGCAGCGGGCACGCGGGCTTGTGGATTGGCTGCCAACGATCGAGCTGGCCCGGCTCCTCGCGGATGCCCGGAAGTCCGGGCTCCTTGTGGCCTTGGCCGGTTCACTGCGCAGTGAGGAGATTCCCCAATTGGTGAGGGAATTCCAGCCGGATGTGATCGCGGTTCGGGGCGCGGCCTGCTGTGGTGGACGCGCGGGGACTCTAGACTTGACGCTCACCCGCCGTTTGGCACGGATTGTGCATGGGGACGCTTTGACGGACGTGCCTCGACCAACTGGCGCGCCAACGCTTGACAATCGGTAGCGTCGTTCCGATACTTGGAGGCGTCCCCTTATCCTAGTGCTGGTTCCTGGCACGGGACGTGTTTGTTGTTTTGCAGATCGTTGGCTCTGTTTCCGTCCGATTCGCATCGCGTGTTCACAACGTGCGCAGGGAGAGTACCATCGTGTCCCATACAGTGTCCGAGCCGGCAGAGAAATTAGCCGGCAAACGAGATGTCCATCCGTTCGGCACCATGGAGGTCGAATTTCACGCAACGGAAGCGGTACCAGGTAGCCGTGAAAAGATCCACGTCATGGCTCAACGCGCCAAATGCGGCCAGCCCCTTTGGCATCCCGAGGATCGAAATTGGGTCGACCCCTTGCCCTGACCCTAATTCAATCCTAAGAATAGCATTCGATATGGGCCAAGAATCAACGTGCACGCTCGTATGTCGTGTGCAACGCCCCGGTGCCTGTATGGCCCGATAGGAGCCCCCGCCCTATGCCCGGTTTTTCGGCCGAAGTGCCACATCAATTGGATCGTGCAGAAGCCCGCACGCGAGTTGCCAATTTTCTCTCGCAACTCACAACCCAGTATGGGGATCAGATCGGACAGATCGAGAGCCACTGGCAAGACCACGCGCTCGTATTCGCCGTGACCACCTTTGGGCAAAAGGTCTCGGGGCGCGTGGAGGTCTTGGAATCGTCGGTTAGCCTGGATGGCCAATTGCCACTGACCGCCCTGCTCTTCCGCGACATGATCACGGAATCGTTTCGGGACGCGATGGCCAAGGCGTTGGCGTGATGATGCGCAAGCTGCGATGATGGCTTCCAGCTTAGTCCAACTGAGTTGAACGCACGGAATGGAGGCTCCTGCCTCCAGGGAGTCCTCGCGACATTTTTCGGTCGGCGCTCAAATCTCAAATCTCAAATCTCAAAGGGGGGCCGCTAGGTCAGCCGCGACCCAATAACTCGATCAGCGCCTCACGAAGTCGTGGAAATTGAAACTCAAACCGCTCGTCTTCTAATCGCTTTGGGACCACATAGCGACCATATAGGGCCAATTCAGGGTCCGTTCGCAGCAAATATCGAGCGCCGAAATGGACCATCCAGGCGTAGGCCGGTAGGCCGATCGGCATACCGATCGCCCGACGAAGCTCGCGCATGAATTCAACCTGCGGCAATGGATGCGGCGCGGACGCGATATACATGCCTTGCATGGCGGGGTCCATGAGGGCTCTCTCCATGATGCGATTCATGTCCAACTCATGAATCCAGCTCATGCCCTGTGATCCCTTGCCGACACGACCGCCAAGTCCAAGCTTAGCCAGCATAGCCAGCGTGCGCAGTGCGCCGCCACCGGCTCCGCGATTTCGACCCAATACGAAGCTCGTTCGCAGAATGACGCCTCGCTGGGAAGGCAATACGCTTGCCGCGAAGGCTTCTTCCCATGCGCGTCCCACGGTCGGCGCGAGTCCATAACCCAAAGCAGACTCCTCGGTACATACCAGAAGGGGCGGGTCCCCATAGATATGCGCGGTGCTCATCTGGACCCATACCGATGGTGGATTTTCAACGCGACGCAGCGCCAGGCCGAGAGCTTGCGTGCCCTCGACCCTGGAACGAAAGATCTCATCTCGATGGTCGGGCGTCTTGATGCAATCGACACTGCGGCCAGTGAGATTGACCAGGCCATCGGCACCGTCCAACTCTTTAAGCCACGGGCCGACCGTGCGGCCGTCCCATGCCGCATGCCGCCAAGGACCCTGCACGCTTGGCATACTCCGAGAAAAAATGGTCACCGACGCGCCACGATCGGCGAGATAATGCGCGAGGGAAGCACCAAGAAATCCACTTCCACCCGCAATTACGATCTTCTTCATGCAGATATTCCGTCAGCGAACCTTGGGAACCGAGGGGGCCGGTCGTGATTGGCCGTCTTCGATCACCAGCACATCGCCGTTCAGTCGATAGCGTAGCTCAAGGGGTGTGAGGACCTCATCCAGAATCTGCTCAAACTTGGCGTTGGTGACTTGAAGGGACACGCGGCCGCGCAGGCGCTCTGCCAAACCTGGGGGTACCTCAACACGCAGTTGCATGCCCGTCGCTAGCGACTCGATCACATTCATCGCAGGCTGCTCTTTGACTTTCAGGGAGTACCGCCGTCGCTCGGCGTCCGGCTGGGGCAACGGTCTGGACGAGACGAGCGCCGCGAGCCGGCGCTGCAATTGATCATGCTGCTCAAACGAGGCGTGCACCTTTAGGAGTCGCCGCCCTCGTTCATTCTGTCCCTGTAGCTGTAACGTGGTGCCGGGTGCCGACGCTTGCCATTCCTGAACGGCTGCTGATGCCCGGGTTTCTACGTCGTAGCGTTGTTCCCATGACAACTGGTCCGGAATCGGAACCCAACGCATCCGCTGGCCGTCCTTGGAGACCTGCGGGGTCAGACCGAAACCGGCGACGATCAGCTGGCAGCGTTCCACCAAATCCAATTCCGGCAGATCCACCGCCGGCCAAAGATCGTGCGGCAGGCGCGTTTCGTTCACCAGCTTGATTCCTGCGGTCTCTTCGAGGTCAGCCATGAGCCGTTGCGGCTCGGCGAGCGAGGGCCACTGAACCCTGGCGCGTCGGCGCCAGCGATCCCGCTGCGCTGCGGGGAGGCTTGCGACCCGGCGGTGCTGCTCGTCCATGAGGGCCGCCAGTTTCAGCGCGGTGGCGGGGGGCCCAAGATAGACGACCGCGCCAATGCGGCCCACTCCCAACTGGCAGGTGTCGGCAATCTGATAGAGGGCTGCCTGCAACGACGGTTGGTCGATGTCGAGTGCAATCGGGCGATTCGGATCCGTGCGACGATCCAAGAAAATGGCCACCCGTTGCGTTGCGGCCAGGGTTTCCAAGGCCGTGCGGAGTGAAGTGCCCTGCCAGTGCATTTTGACGGGGGATTCCAATTGCTTTCGCAACTTGGTGCCCGTATGCCAGCTGGTCACGGCAGTGGGTGCGACCAAGGGGGCATCGGTCGCTTGGCCGAAGGCGGACGACGTCAGCCCAGCGAGGAGGATCACGAGCGATCGTTTTCGGCCCGTGATGAATCGTCCCGAGGACACGGTAAGTACTCCGAAAGCACGACCCTGCCAGACAGCCTTGCCCCATTCTACAATTTGTGGAGTGCGCCGTCAAAGCGTCCAACCCCAACTGTCAAGTGAAGCAGAGCACCGGTATGATAGCGGTCCGGGATAAGTAGTTGGTGCAGCCTGGACCGAATTTCGGGGCATGCATGGGAGCGATTGAGAATATGCAAGGTTCAGAAATCTTTGCGGATGCAACGCGCGAACGTTTGGTGCGTTCCAAGATCGCTGCCGTATTGGTGCTGGATGAGGCCGAGCAGGCAGTGCCGTTGGCCCGTGCTTTGCTCGGCGGTGGCATCGATGCCATGGAATTGACATTGCGGACAGATGCCGCTCTGGAGGGTCTGAGACGCATCAAACGCGAGGTTCCGGAGATGCTGTGTGGCGTGGGGACGATCTTAAATCCCTTGCAGGTGCAGCAGGTCCTCGATGCCGGCGGCGACTTCGGGGTCTCGCCGGGAACCAACCCTCGTGTGCTGCATGCCGCACGGCAGGCGGGCTTGTCATTCGCACCGGGAGTGGTGACTCCTAGCGATGTCGAACAGGCCCTCGAGTATGGCTGCCGACTGTTGAAATTTTTCCCTGCAGAGCCCTCGGGCGGATTGGCCTATCTGCGGAGCATGGCGGCGCCCTATGCACATCTGGGGGTGCAGTACATTCCGTTGGGTGGCATTCAGTTGGACAACATGACTTCTTATCTGGCCGATCCCCTGATTGGAGCCGTGGGGGGAAGTTGGCTGGCGCCACGCGACGATATCCGCCGCGCGAATTGGGATGCCATCACCCTACGGGCGCGACAAGCCCGCAAGATGGCCGACACTGCGGCGTAGTTGAAGCGGTAGAGATGGGCAGGATCCATTGAATAGCGATCACGGAATCTATTCATTCGTGGGGAGCGAGCATCTGCTGACTCCCTCGATCGTAATCGTGCATGAGCTGGTTCAGCAGAATCTAGAACTCATGGTGCGCATTGCGGGGCGCGCGGATCGGCTGCGGCCGCACTGCAAGACGCACAAAATGTCGGCCATGGTCCGTTGGCAGCAGCAGATGGGGATCCAGCACTTCAAGGCGGCGACCGTGGCCGAGGTCGAAATGCTGGCACGCGAGCACGTGACCGACGTCTTTCTCGCCTATCCATTGGTTGGACCCAATATCGCACGTGTGGCCCGCCTGCAGCAGAAGTATCCGGACACGCAGCTGCTCTTGAACGTTGACCGGTCGGCGGGGATCACCTCCTTGGGGGCCGCCATGTCGGCGGCTGGTCACAAGGTTGGTGTCGTTTTGGATCTGGATGTGGGCATGCATCGCACGGGCGCCGCCATCGGAGACGCGGCCTTGCGTTTGTATCAACAAATTGACAAGACGCCCGGCCTGACGCCGGCTGGTTTGCATGTTTACGACGGACATCGTCGACAGGCGACCCTCACGGAACGACTGGCGGCCGTGCGGGAGGATTTTGTCAAGGTATTGGAATTTCGGGATCGTTGCGTGGCGTCCGGTTGCCCCGTGCCTCGCCTGATTTGTGGCGGCACCCCCACCTTTCCTGCCTTCGCGCAGCTGGATGAGCCGACGATCGAGTTGAGCCCGGGGACTTGCGTCTTCGCCGATGCCGGCTACGGTCACCATTTTCCCGATTTAGGTTTCACTCCGGCCGCCGTGATGCTCACGCGAGTCGTTAGCATTCCCGAGGATGGGACCGTGACGTGTGATCTGGGATACAAATCGGTGGCCTCCGATCCGCCGATGGAGACGCGCGTGGTATTTCCTCAGTTGCCCGACATGCGGATTCTGCTGCACAGCGAAGAGCATTTGACCTTTCAGACCGCCGAATGGCAACATCTGAAGCCGGGGGATGTCCTGATCGGCATTCCCTGGCATATTTGCCCGACGATTGCCATGCACCGCGATGCGGTCGTTGTGCGTGCGGGACGTGTGGTCGACCGCTGGGAAGTCACGGCGCGGGACCGCGTGCTGTCCATCTGACCGAGATCTCTGCCCCGCGAGCCCGTCATTCGCTGCCGTGGATGACGACCGATTTCTCCTCGGTCATTTCGAGCACAGCATAGTGGGGGCCCTCTTTCCCCATTCCGCTTTCCTTGAGGCCTCCGTAGGGCATAAGGTCCGCACGCCAAGCGGGACCGCCGTTGATATGAATATTCCCACTATCCACCTCACGCGCGAAACGCAGAGCGGCATCCAGATCGCGCGTGAACACAGCCGCGCTCAGACCGTAGCGGGTATCGTTTGCCAAGTCGATGGCGTGCTGGGGATCGGTGGCACGCAGCACGGCAACAGCTGGACCGAATAGTTCGTCTCGGCTGATTCGCATGTCTGGCTGCACGTCGCTCAGCACGGCGGGCTGCAAAAGTGCTCCCTCGCGATGACCGCCGCAGATCAATCGCGCGCCGCCGGCGACCGCCTCCTGAATCCAATTGGCCACGCGCACGGCATCTCGCTCGCGCACCAGTGGCCCGACGTCCGTGTCCTCGGCCATGGGATCCCCCGCACGCAGTTGGCTGACCCGGTCTCGCAGGCTATCGACGATGGCGTCATGGACAGGCGGCAGCGCGATAATGCGCTGCGCCGATATGCACAATTGGCCCGCATTGGCAAAGCCCGCTTTGGCAATAGCCGCGGCGACCACGGTCGGATCGGCGTCAGCGAGTACAATCACAGGACTGTTCGAACCCAGCTCCATCGTGACTCGTTTGAGTCCCGCCACCTCGCAGATCCGTCGCCCCACTTCGGCACTGCCCGTGAAACTAATCTTGCGGACACGTGCATCGCGACAGAGCGCCTCGCCCACCTGAACGCCCGATCCGGTCAGGCAGCTCAGAGCCAAGGGTGGCAGGCCGGCATCGAGCAGCACTTGCACCAGCATGAGCGCCGAGAGCGGTGTATCGGTGGCCGGTTTGAGAATCACTGCATTGCCCGCAGCGAGGGCGGGACCCACCTTATGACAGACCAGATTGAGGGGGAAATTGAAAGGCGTGATGGCCACCACCAATCCACAGGGCACGCGCAGGGTGAATCCAAGCTTTCCTGCGCCCCCCGGCGCGCCATCCAGAGGTAAGCCCTGACCGTGGATGCAACGTGCCTCTGCGGCGGACAGCTCCAGCGTATCAACCGCCCGGTCGACCTCGAGGCGTCCCTCCGCCAGAATCTTTCCCTCCTCCATGCTGATCGTGCGTGCGAATTGCTCTTTTCGTTCCGCCAACAATTGGGCCGCGCGCCGCAAGATGTGGTAACGGTCGTAACCTGTCAGTTTTCGCATCTCGCGTGCGCCCGACACCCCTCCGACAAGGGCCGCTTCGACATGCTCGTTCGTCGCGCGCGGTACCACATCCACGGTCACGTTGTCGAATGGATGACGCACCTCTTGCTGGTCCGTATGATCCACCCAATGGCCGGAAACGAACATCTTCACGACGGCACCACCGCTTTCCAGTTGAGGTTAGGGCTGTTGTCGTCGAGCCATGGAACTGGCACGTCAACACCCAAACGATGATTATGACAGGGGGCGTGATGCCGAGTCAATTATGGTACGATACCGGCTTCGTCCACGTGCATACGGCCGTGGCTTTTCGAATGAGGAGCACCTGCGGATTCAAATAAGGGGCAGATTGTCATGGGATTGAGCGGACGAGACATGCGTGAAGCATTGCGCGAGGGGCGGCGGGTCTATGCAACGGCCATGACGGCCTACTCGGCTTTCTGGATGACCTCGATGCGTGCCTTTCACGACATGATCGATTTCGTGTTTCTCGACGTGGAACACGTGGCCGAAGATCGGCGTACGCTTAGTTGGGCCTGCCAAGCCTATGCTGCGGCCGGGATCGCTCCTGTCGTGCGGATTCCCGAGCCCGATCCGTATGAAGCATGCAAGGCCCTCGACGGTGGCGCCGAGGGAATTATTGTGCCCTATACGGAGACAGTTGATCAGGTCCGTCGCGCTGTGACCGCTGTCCGTCTACAACCACTCAAGGGAGCACGCGCCGAACAAGCGTCGGAGGACCCCAGCACGATGGAACCGGCACTGCGCGAATACCTGTCGAAACGTAATGACCATCGCTTGTGTATTCTCAACATCGAAAGTGTGCCCGCAATCGAAAACTTGGAGAAAATCGTTGCCGTCCCCGGCGTGGATGCGGTCTTGATTGGACCACACGACTTGTCGTGCAGTTTGGGGATTCCGGAACAATACGATCATCCTCGCTTTGACGAGGCAGTACGCACCATCATTCGCATTGCACGCCAGCATCACATTGGTGCGGGAATCCACTTCTGGCAGTCTCTGGAACAAGAGCTGGATTGGATCAAGGCCGGAGCCAATCTGGTGGTGCACAGCTCAGATTTGTATACCGTACGTACGGGGCTACGAAAGGAAATACAGCAACTTCGAGCCAGCTTGGGGGACATGCGGGCCTAGTCGACTTGTAGGCTCAGAAATCGAGTTCGTGGTGCGACTGAGAGTGGCATAGGCATCTTGCCTGTGGTGCCCTACCAACACATCGAGCTGGCGCTAACTGGTACGAAACCCTTCGGGGCAGTCCTTGCGAAAAACCCACCGCAGGCCGCAGGTCAGATCGTCCAAGATCTTCAATTCCTCCGAGCTCAGACGGATGGCATCGGCGGTAAGGTTTTCCGCCACGCGTTCGGCCGTATCGGCACCCGTGATGACGCAGGAGATGCCGGGCTGTGCCAAACACCAGGCCATGGCCATCTGATTGGCCGTGCCGCCATGGTGGGCGGCCATTTCGACCAGTTTTTGCACCACCGCATCGACGGGTGCCGTCATGGCGGCACGATAGTTATAGGGGCCACGCCACCAAGTGCTCCCTTCGGGGGGCGGAGATCCATAGCGGTAGCGTCCTGACAGCAATCCGATCGCACTGGCGGCATATACCGTGATACCCACATTTCGCTGCTGGCAAAACGGGACGAGTTCCTGTTCGATGTGCTGCTCCAATAGGTTGTAGCGGACCTGATTGCAGATCGGAGCCGACCAGCCATGGGCCTCGCAGACATGGAGTGCTTCGTACAATCGCCACGTTTCGTAATTGCTGACCCCTATGTGACGTACCTTGCCCTGGCAGACAAGTTGGTCCAGAGCCGCGAGTGTCTCTTCAGCCGGAGTGTGGGGATCGGGAAAGTGGCACAAGTAAAGATCGATATAGTCGGTATCCAGACGTTGTAAACTGTTTTCGGCCGCCGTAAGAATGGAACGGCGCGAGAGGCCGCCGCTCGTTGGATCGCTGGGGAGTTGCGAGCCGACTTTCGTGGTGACGATGAACTGTTCGCGACGATTGCGAATGGCCTTGCCGACGATTCGTTCGGAGAAACCGTCGCGGTAGAAGTTGGCACAGTCCAGAAAATTACAGCCTTGGTCGGCGGCCTGCTGGATGGCCGCCAAACAAGTGGCCTCGTCGTGTTCGGCGCGAAATGCGGTCCCCAGGCAAATGCGGGAAACACGCAGATCCGATTGGCCCAAAGTGACTTGCTGCATGCCTAAGACTCCCGTACCGACGGCGTTGGCAATCACGTCGCGCGAATTTGCGATTGAGAGACCGGTCGCGCGGATTAACGGTTCAGCACTTCTTGGTGCAGTTCCTTGAGGGAATGCTGATACCGTTGCTTGGCCTCTTCGTCCGTCACGCATGCGGTGGAAGCGTAGACGATGGCGAAGGCCCGACGGAGTCGTTGACTCGAGTTGGCATCCGCCAAATGGATGGTCCGCGAATGATGCGCCAGTACGTCACCGGGCTTCACCGGTACCGCGACCGCCGCAACCTGATCTTCGGGTCCCCAGTCGGCCACGCCCTGCGAAAAACCAAGCACCGAGGAACGCCGATGAGGACGCAGGCCGCGCAGGTGTGAACCCGGCACATAGTAGAGGCAACCATTTTCCTGGTCGATCGCATCGATGGGGATCCATAATGTGACAACCTGGTCGGGCTGCAAACAGAAGTAGTACCCGTCCTGATGAGGAGGAGTGACATTGCTGTGGCCCGGTGGTTTGCAGAACCATTCCGCCGCCCTGAGGCACACATCGCTCGATAGCAGCTGTTCCGCCAGGGATCGGAAGACTGGTCGCTGCACAAATTCAGCGAAATAGGCATCATGCTGATCGATATAATGCAAGGCCTTGAGACTTGCTGGTACCCCCTGTTCTTCGTAGTAGGCGAGCGTCGGCGGCAACCCGGGGACGATGTCGCGGATGTAACGATCCAGGTTGGTTGAGAGTTCTTCAAAGGTTGGTTGGTCCAGGAAATCGGACATCACCACAAAACCATCTTTGTCAAACGTTCGGACGGCTTCTGGTCCAATCGAATTCGGCGACATCGTACCTAAACCTCCATAGGGCTGCCCCGACTTCACGGTGCGGTACTGGGATTAAACATGGGATCGGACGCATTGCCTCTCGAGACCAAATAGGCAAGCAAATCCAACACCTCCGCCTCATTCAAGGGCGCCAGCAAATCATCTGGCATCAATGATTTGGGGGATGGTGCAATTTGTTCGATCTGGTCCTTGGACACGTCCACAATTTTCGATGCATCCTCGGGGTCGATAACCATAGTGATACTATCAGCATGGTTGGCCGTGATCCATCCCGTGATGAGTTGCCCTTCCGTCGTGGAAACCAGCGATGTCTGGAATCGATCCGGTATGAATTTGCTGGGCTGGATGATCGCCTCCGCGACATCATGGAGGCTGAAGCGCCCGGAAATGTTGGTCAAATCGGGTCCGGTGGCGCCCCCCTGGCCGTCGAAACGGTGGCATACGATGCAGCGCCCCGCCTTAAAACTGCGTTGGCCGTTGGCAAAGTCACGCTGAGTGAGCCCCTGGGCGAGCTTTTGATCCAACTCCGCGACCGTCCATTTTTGGCCGGGCCCAACGGGTTTGGGCAATTCGGCCGACTTGAGCGATGGCGGTGGTGTCTCCAAGGCGATCGCGGCCCGCTCCTCCGGCGACGTATGTTCCAGGGCCACCTTCTCCATTTCCTTCAAAAAACCCTGATAACTGACGCCGCCACTCCGCTGAGCTGCGTCGCGCAGCCACTGCAAGTACTCACGGCGTTCCTCGAGCGTCCAACCGTACCGCATGGATCGAAGTGCATAAGCGTAGTGCAAGTTTTGCGTCTGCGGATGATTTGCCAACATCTGCGATATCGGATCACCATACTTCCCGTTGCGTGTGATCAGCGACCGCAGGATATCAGTTGTACCCTGTGCGGCGTCGTGTTCTTCACGCAGTTGCGCCAAGGCTTTACTGACGATTGTCGGCGAATCGAGAGCCACCAACAGACTGCACAATTCGCGACTAAGATGCGGATCAGAGGCCGGGAAATGGGCATCGAGTTGCTTGAGAACCTGCCGACAATCGGCCGGGCTGGGCTTGCCCAACCGTATGATCGCCAGCCCGTAGGCACGCAACAGGTCCAATTGGGATTCGACGGGCAGATCCGCGACTGGGATGCGATTCAGATATGCCAGCAGTTCGGATTGTTTCTCCGGCGCCCCCTGCCGCGCCAGAGCCACCGCCGCCTGAATGAGCGTCAGGTGTGGTATGTCTTGCTGCGCCAGGCGAGGTTGCCACTGGGCGACGGGCAAATATTCCAACGCCAATCGGGCCGCATAGCGAATGTGGCGATCGGAGTGCCCGAGGTGATTCCAGATAAAGTCCAACTGTTTGGGATCGGGGTGGGCCAGCAAGTCTTCCAGTTGATGACGCAGCGCACGCAAATCGGCGTATTGCGAATCGGACGTGTCGACAGGGTCGGTCCCCTCGGTGCCGACATACGTCACGCGATACAGGGCCGACTGGGTCCCGCGCCCACCCACGGTGAAATAGAGGGCGCCATCTCGTCCGACCACCGCGTCTGTCAACGGCAACGGAATCCTCGACAGGAATTCCTCGCGTTCCGCCGTGTAGCTGGACCCCGACGGGCTCAGGTGCATGGCATAGATCGTGCCGAAAGTCCAATCGAGCAGGTAAAGTGCCTTTTGGTAGCGAGCGGGAAATTTCGCGCCGTAGCCAAAGGTAACGCCCGTGGGCGAACCGGGGCCCACGTCAATCACAGGTGGCAGACTGTCGACGTAGTACGTGGGCCACACGCCAGAGCCGCTACGCCAACCGAACTCACTGCCGCTGGTCGCATGGCAGAGTCGCGTCGGTCGGTACCAGGGCATGCCCATATCCCATTCCATATCGGAATCGAAGGTAAACCATTCGCCGTCGGTATTCACATCCATGTCGTAGGAGTTGCGATAACCACTGCTCACCAGCTCCCAGTCACGTCCGGACGAATCGATGCGACAAATCCACCCGCCCGGTGCTAAGATACCAACGGCATGTCCACTGGCATCCCACTGTCGTGGGAGCAGTTGGTCTTCGTCCCAATTTCTCGGCAGGCGACTTGCGGTTACCTGTTCGGGCAGCTTAGTATGGTTGCCGGCCATGACGTAGATCGACTTGCCGTCTGGTGTCAAGTGCATGGCATGGGGCCCGTGCTCGCCCTCCCCATCAAACGGCATCAATAATTCCAGTCGTTCATATTGATCGTCATGGTTCTCATCGAATGCCCGATAGAGTCCAGTTTTTTTACCCATATTGGCCATGATGTACAAACTGTCGAAGGCGGCGAGTAACCCGTGGGCACCGGTGATCTCCACGGGGAGCTGTTCTACATGCGTTGGCTCGTCAGAGCCAATGCGTGCCGGCGTGATCCGATAAAGGCCGTGTTTGCTTTCATTTTGATCACTGGCAATCAGACGTCCTCGGGCATCCAGCGCCAAACAGACCCACGAGCCCTGCGTCTCGATGGGGACCGTATACAACAATTCGACTTGAAAGCCCGGCTGCACTTGGAAAACGTCTCGTGGCGGGGCTGTCGACTCGGCCGTTGTACCCGGCCGATTGGGATGAGCCGTCGCGATCTGTGGCACCTGCGTCCAGTGCGTATCGGCCGCCAGTAGTTGAGGACCGGCGATCCAGGCCCAACTACAGCCCAAGATCAGTGCTCGGCAAATGGGTGCCCAACGGATCAGTGATCCTTCTGGTCCACATTCCGGAAAATAATAGAACGGCGAGCAACGCATGGGGGCTCCTTGAAATATCCTGGAAACGTCCGGCAACGTAAACCACCCAGTATACTAGGCCCTCCCTGCCGATTGTAGGGCAAGCCCATCTTCGCTTAAGCTCGCCGCCACCTAACGGTCGATCGGGTGATGGAGGCGTGTTCTGCGGTAACTCAGCGGCACGGACCATCGGTCATTACGATGTAAAGGGATGCGCTCTATGCGAGTCCAGGCGATCCATGCGGCGATGTTGGTTCTGACGGTCGTCTCGGGGGCGCTGGCCGCCGACGGTCCCGTAACTCAACCGGCCGATCGACAGGCGGCGGCTGACGTGACCTATTCCGCCGTGGAGTCGGGCCAGCTCACGCCAACTCCAGAGATGTGGTTCTATCAGCAGGAAATCCGTCGGCACGACGACCCAAAGCAAGCCGTGCGCCGCAACGCCGAATACCGTGCGGCCCAACGCCGCATGCGACTGGAGTCCCAAAAGTGGTACGGCTATTCGCCCCTCCGTCCAACGGTTAATCCCACGCCCTGGTTCGGCAGCTATGGCCCCCGCTGGACGTCCACCATGGGAGACCCCAATCGGTGGATGGCCGGGGGAGCCCCAACCGTCGTAGTGATCCCACGTGCGCCGTAGGGCCGATGGCCGAGTCTGAGCGAAGCAGATGAACGCGTGAGAAGCCCGGGCGGTGATCGCTCCGAGCGGTGGGCTCAGACGAGCTTTTTCCGGACGGCCCAGACGGCCGCCTGCGTGCGATCCGTGACGCCGATCTTACGCAAGATATGCTGCACGTGTTCTTTAACGGTTTCATAGCTCACTTTGAGCTCGACCGCGATCTCTTTGTTGCGTAGTCCCAACGCCATTTGGCGCAGCACTTCCCCCTCGCGGTGAGTGAGCGGAACCTCGATGTCGTTGGTCATGCGCGGCGCGGCGAGCGCCCCCGTAATACGTCGCAACTTATCGTGGGACCATAGGTCGCGCCCCGATGCGGCGGTCCGTATGGCGTCCAGTAGCTCCTCGCGACTGGCCCCCTTCATCACGAATCCGGCTGCACCTAACGCGACCGCGCGGGCCGAATAGGTCGGATTGTCATAGGCCGATAACATGAGAACCGGGAGTTCGGGCTTCTCCAGTTTTAACTGGCCCAACGCCTGCAAACCATCGCCCGCCGGCATGCGGATATCAAGGAGCACTACATCCGGTTCACAGCCCAGCGCTAACTGTACGGCCTGCTTGCCGGTCCGAGCCTCCGCCACGACGGTAACGTCTGAGTCGGCCAGAATATTTTTCAGGCCACACAGGACGATTTCGTGATCATCGGCAATTAGTAGTTTAACGGTCATGGCAACACGTACACATCGGATGGCCGTGGTCTACACGGACACCGACGAGCCCTTTCTAATCGAAACTCGTTCACAACCACTGGCTAAGAACCGGCCGGCACGCGACGTTGCCCTCGCCACATGAAGAATCCGCCGGCCATACTCGCAGCAACGCGTATTAATGCGCCGGAGCGAGTGCCGAACCAACAGGGGGATGGCCCCCTCTGCAGGTAATTATAGTTCGATCGGCGTATTCGGGTAGTCCCCAAATTATCGATTCATTGCGCCGGCTTAGGACGCCCAATCACAGGGCACCGACCAGATCCCGCTCGGCCGGTTGTGGCGTCAGAGGCGAGAATCCCAGCGGTGCGTCTGGATTGACCCGGAATGTCTTCGGATAGACAAAGCGAGCCTTGGGTTTTTGTTGCCAAGCGGTTGCATAACGCACGCCCCGAATGAGGTTTTCTTTGAGGTGGGCCCAGGGGCCGGAGACCTCAACACCGCGACTCGGCTTGCCCAACCGATTTCGCAGCCATTGATTGGCCAGATGAACATTGATGCGACGGGTCGCCATCGGGTTCCGATGCTCCGTGGATAGAGAGACGTTCAGCCCTTCCTGATTGGTCACGCGATGCGGCGTGTTCTGGGGCCAGGTCAGCATCTGCCCGGGCCGTACGTCAAACACCTGAGCGTGCTCGTCAAACCACTCAAAATAGGGAACGTCTTCCGCGTAGTCACCGGAGAAAACCCGCTCCAACACATCCTGTGAGACGAAACGAAAATCGAAGGGGGGATAAACCCAAACCCGTTTGATGCCACGCAAGTGCCAGAGCATGTTGACGGGGATGTCCACATGATAATGTACCAGGGCGCCCGGCGATGAGATTAAAAGATTGGCCGAGCGAAAATGAGCTTTGAAGCGACTGTTGCAGCGTTCCAGACTATCAAACAGTTCGTTGATGAGGTTTCGGTAGACCGGCTGATGCTGCATTAGATTCCGCAGATTGATCCAAAGTCGGCCACGTTGCACGAGATCCAACAACACCTCACCAGGCACTCCGTTGCGGTCCCCTTCCTGCCACTGAAAATCGCGATGATCGTACCCCATCGTATTGACATGCAGGCAGTCCGCCGGGTGCGTGTCTAGCAGGCGCACCAAACCCTCGTTGGAGAAGAGCGGAGATTCGTGCAAACGATGTTGCGCCAGCAGGATGTCGTGTTCCAGACGCTGGTATTGCGAGGGGGTCCAGTCGACAAGCAGCGATGAGTTCATGCGACACCTCATGTTCCATGGAATGGGAAACGCCCTGCGTGGACGACGAGCGTTCGCAGGCGGTGAGAACCAAGAAGATCAGCGAATGCCATGCCAATGGTGTGACCTGGCGGCAGAGCCCGTACGATCGCTATCTCCGCTCGGTTTGCTGTTCGGCGGGCGCCGTAAAAACCCAATGTATCGCCTGGGCGAGCGGGGCATTCCGCAAAGGACGATGCCCTTAAGCGCCCGATGTGGTGGAATTGCTACGAATGGGTCGATCAAAGATCCAGCGAGAAGTCGGTGAGCAATTCCACGCCATCCTCCGTGACCCGATAGTTCTGCTCCAGTCGCATGCCATGTCGCAGCTCGTCGTGGTACAGGCCCGGCTCGACTGTGAACGTATCCCCCTCGGCGAACGTGTCGTCCCAGTGCGGATTAAGGTGGGGTGCCTCATGAGGATAGAGGCCAACGCCGTGCCCCAAATGGTGGTCGAAGACCCAGGGTGTGCAGGGGGCCAATAACTCCTTGGCTCGCGTGAAGACGTGTTGGCAACGGACCCCCGGTTTGACCGTACTCTCGATCATGGCAAAGACGGTCAGTATCTGTTGCCAGGCACGGGTCTGAGAGGCGCTCGGCTCATTCCCGACCGAAAAAGTGCGGGCATTGTCGGAGAAATAACCGCGAAAGCCCACCCCCAAGTCGAGGATGTAGAGTTCGCCAGCCTGGGCGAGCCGTCGCCGCGGGGGGCCGCCGCGCGAGTTGCACTGAAAATCTTGACCAAAATACGTCAGGGGTTCACCGAGCGTGTCGACCGCGACCCCCTGCAATTGGCTGTAGAGCCACAGCTCGTCAATGCCCGGGCGGATGAGGGTCCGCGCTGCCGAATACATGGCGGCGGTGGCCCCGATGGACTGTCGCATCATCGCCAGCTCGTCGGAGTCTTTCCGGCGCCGTAGCTGATAAAGCGTCGGCTCTAAATCGACCAGTTCACCGGAGAACTCGCGTGCCACATGGGGGGGGAACGTGGCGAATTCAACCCCTACTCGCTTGGCATGGGTCACGCCGCCGAGAGAAGCAAGCAACACTTGGGAATTGGCCAGCCGTTGATCGTTACGCAAAGTCGAATGCCACTGTGCCTCATAGCCGAGCACTTGATCGGCAGCCGTGTTGTCCGGGAGTCGGCGCCCCGGCACGACGATCGTCAGATGGCCATCCGGTCGCAGCGCGGCAGCCGACTGGAACATCGGCCCGCTGCGAACTCCCGATAACCATTGCACATGCTCCACCTGCGTGGTGATAAACAGGTCCAAATCCAGCCGTTTCATTTCGGCGATCAGCCGTTGTTGACGACCGCGGCAGGCGGGAATATCGAGGGCAAATCGATCAACCGTCATGGGCTGCAGCTCCGGAAATATTGGGAAAATCCAAGACCCTTCGATGGCCATCGGCAAGACTCTGTTGCGCTGCCAACACGACGCTAACTGCCCGGTACGCGTCCTCCAAATCACTCGTCTTGCGAACCAGACTCGTCACCGCGCGGTGGAAGTGACAGAGCAACTGTTCCCAAACGGGCCGCTCACTTTCCAACGACTCCTGATGACGGCCTGCCTGATCGAACCAGATGAGCGTGGCGGGCATGTCGATGAAGGCAATGCCGTGTTGGCAGCAAACCTGCAATGCTGCCGGAGGGCGAAACGAAATGGCCTCACTCCAGGCCGCCGGCATGTAGTGTCCGCAACTAATTTGGGCCAAAGGACCTTGGCCGTAATCCATTTCTGAGAAGTCCAGGCTCATCATCTGATAGTCCAATTGATCCGCCTGGGGTCCGCGGTGCGCAGCGCCGACGACTGAGGTCGGCTCGCGCCCCACAACGTATCGGCACCAATCCACCAATTCAATCAGCTCGCGCGTATCCGGACTGAGATGCCGACCACGCTGGCTGGCCGGATGCAATCGTTCCACGGCCAGTCGTCGATGACAGAACAATAGGGAGGGTAGCCCAAGCGATGTAGCGATCAGTTCCTTAAGACGCAGGGTGGCCGGCGCGTGACGACGGGGGAACTCGGCCATGAAGGCAATTCCCGACTGTTCCACCTGCGTTTTCAACGCGGCCGCCTGGGGTATGTCCAGGTCGATCGCAGCCGCACAATATACGGCCTTGCCCGCCTCGCAGGCGGCGAGAATCGGCAGTGCGCCGTACCATTGCGGTGACAGCATTAAGATTGCGTCCACGTCCTCGCGCGACGCCACCGTCCGAAAGCCCTCCACCGGCGTGGCTTGGAAATCACGCGCGGCTTGCTCAGCCTTCAACGCGATCTCATCACAGACAGCCACGACCTGGAAGCGATCGGACAATGCCCGTAAGGCCGGACGATGTCGACCTTCCCAAGCCGGACCCAGACCGACGATACCCACCCGCAGCTTCATCGGTTCCTACTTGCTATTCGCGAGATTAATATCGGAGAATGCTAACCAATCACAACACGAGGTGAGACTCAGATCTCAGATTTCAAATCCCCAATCTTAGTTATATTCCGGCGACACGGCCCACCCATGTTGAGTATCCCTGCTCCATGCCCTGGCCGCTGCCTCCACCCAGCATACCCGCTCGTTGCGCCAATTCGAAGGGCAGAGTCGGTGGTGACTACCAGGGAGTAACGCCCGGCTGTGGCTTAAGATCGTAGCGCCGAATTTTTCGGTCCAGCGTCGACCGTTCAATCCCCAGCATGGTGGCTGTACGGCTCTTGTTCCAGGCATTGGCGTTCAGCGTGCTCAAGATCAGCCGCCGCTCCGATTCGTCCAACGTCATGGGGACGAAGTGAGATGGCGGCTGAAACAACTCACCCGTATCGGATGCCGTGGCCAAATTCGAGAGGTTCAAGTCCTCCAACTCGAGGTAGTCCCCGCGGGCCAAGACAACGGCTCGTTCGATCACGTTTTTTAGCTCACGCACGTTTCCGGGCCAACGGTAGGTGGCCATGAGTTCAAGGGCTGCTTCGGAGAAGCCTTTGAACTTGCGCCCGGTCTCCGCGTTGTAGCGACCGAGGAAATGATCGGCCAACTCCAAGATGTCTTCCGGTCGCTTGCGGAGGGGGGGGACCACGATTTCCACGACGCGCAGCCGGAAATAAAGATCGCGGCGAAACTTGGATTCGGCCACGGCCTGTTCCAGGTCGCGATTGGTGGCAGCGATGACTCGGACTTCGACCTTGATGGCGGATGTACCGCCGACACGCTCGAAGGGATGCCCCTCCAGCACCCGCAAAATCTTTGCCTGAATGGAGGGGCTCATTTCGCCGATCTCATCCAGCATCAAAGTTCCCTTGTCGGAGGCCTCAAACTTGCCGATCTTGCGATCGGTGGCCCCCGTGAAGGCGCCCCGTTCGTGACCAAACAATTCGCTTTCCAGCAATGATTCCGATAGGGCCGCGCAATTCAGGCAGACGAACGGCCCCTTCTTGCGTGGGCTGGCGTAGTGCACGGCGCGGGCCACCAATTCTTTCCCCACGCCACTCTCGCCCCGAATCAGTACTGTTGCGCGGCTCGGCGCCGCTTGCAGGATTTGGGAGCGTACCTCGCGCATGCGGAGGCCGGAGCCGATCAGTTCGCTCTCCGCCCCCAATCGTTCACGCAGATGCTGAATCTCGTCCTTGGATTGGGTGAGATTCTCCGCCAATTCCTGCTGACGCTTCAGATTCTTCAGTGCCTGCGCGACGTTGTCGGCCACGGCCAGGGTGAACTCCAGATCATCCGGATCGGGGACACGCGTGGGGTCGGTGGAATACAAATGGATCAGCCCCACGACGCGCCGGTTCTGACGGATGGGGGCACAGAGAACACTCGTGGCATGGATCACCCCCTGGCTGTCACGAGTGCTCAACATGCTGTCATTTTCGACATTGCGCGCCATCACCGCCTCCCCCTCGCGCCAGACGGTCGTGGCCAAGAAGGGAGAGACACGATGGTACACCGGGTCCGAATCGCTGCGCTGTGCGACGATTTCGAGATCGTTGCCGTTGGGAGGTCCCTCAGCATCGTGGGGCAAAAGCAACACGGCCCCCGCGTCGACGTTCGTTCCTTCAAAGAGCCCCTCCAGGGCGAGCTTTGCCACGGAGATGACATCCGTTTGATTAGCCAATTCAAAGGCCAGCCGACATAACTTGGCGGCGGCACGTCCCACCTTGGGAATGGTTTCGTCATCCTCCTCTTCGTCATCCTGCGGTTTCAAGAAACGCGTCTGGCCCCGACGATGCGTGATGGTGGTCGGCTCGTGTAATCCAAAAACACTCGAATCATCTGCCCCCCGTCCCTCCGTACTGTCCCCATCCCCGGGAGTGTCCGGTTTGGCCGTGTGGACCGAACTGGAGTCCGGAAAAGCTTGCGAGAGATCATGGACGAATGCCAATTGAGCGTGTGCGATACGGATCACATCTCCAGGGACGAGCGGATGATCGCGCCCGATGCGCTGCCCACCCACCTCCGTACCATTGCGACTGTCCAAATCGCGCAGTACCCAATGCCCCTGGCTCATGAAGACTTCGGCATGGTAACGGCTACAACGCTCGTCCTTGACCACAATCTGGTTGGTCGGCGCGCGACCGATGGTGACCGTTCGACCTTCCACCAAACGAAACACATCGGTCCATTTGGGGCCTTCGCGTATTACCAGATAAGCCAGCGTGGAGTCCATATAGTCCTAGATTAGCCTTCCAGGTGGTTGGTTCGCAACCGGCGGGGCCCCAGCAAACAGTCGAAACGACGTACCCCCTACTCGACTGGCGTCGTTGCGCCCGTGGGGACAAAGTGGGGACCTAAGGCCCCCATTCGCGCGGAAGGACCCGTTGGGGACCGGTAACGGCGTCTGAGGGCCGCTACAATCGGCAGAGTCGCTCGCCTCCGGTAGGATCCGGGACTCGCTGCGTTCCCAGGGCGGATTTTCTTGAATTCCGTCGGGAAGCCGATTATCCTAAAAGAATAGGGAAAATGGATGCAACTTCGCATCTTTCTACACGCCGGAGCAGAGGCCATGTCGCAGGTTTGTCGAGATGTCTTGTCGCGCCCCGTTCAGACGGTGCGCTGTGGATGGCGTGTCACGCCGGTCGCCTTGGCATTCCTGCTGGAGGCCCTGCTGCTCGCCAACGTCGCGCAGGCTCAGGTTGGCCTGTTTCGTGGGAGCGCGGTTGGCGGCGTCGCCATCGACGCTGAGGGCGTCTTACGGCAACCTGCGGTGGCCGATTTGCGTGCGGTGCGTGAACAAGTCCTGCAGGCCGCGCAGCCGGTCCCCGAGGGACTGTCGCGATTCAGTCCGTCGCGGAAAATATCTCTGAGACGACTCGAACAGGCTCTGGTGGTCGCTGCGAGCCAACCGGGAGAGCCTATTCCCGATGACATTCGCTACTTGGCCGGTCTGCAGCGCATTGAGGCCATCGTGGTGGATACCGATGCCCACGACATCCTTCTCGTTGGGCCAGCCGACGGTTGGACGCTCGACGAACGCAGCGTGATGGTCGGCCAACACAACGGTCTCCCCACGCTCCTGTTGGATGACCTGCTGGTCGCGTTTCGTTCCATGCGCGAGGCGGCGTCCGGCAATATCACCTGCTCGATTGATCCGACCCCGGCAGGATTGCAGGCCGTGCAGAATCTCTTGCGTCGGCAAAAAACGTTTCAACCTGCGGTGATTCGCGCGATTGAGGAAGCCATGGGGCCGCAACAGATTACCGTGCAGGGAATCCCCAGTGACTCGCATTTCGCTCGGGTAATGGTGGGGGCCGACTACCGCATGAAGCGGATTGCCATGAACTTAGAACCCGCCCCCATTGCTCAACTGCCCGGGTTCTTGGATCTCGTGGCGTCCAAACGAGGCAAGCTCAGCACCATGACGCCGCGCTGGTGGATGGCCTGCAACTACCAAACGCTGTTGCGTGACCAAGCCGGCTTGACCTGGCAACTGCAAGGTCAAGGTGTGAAGGTGATGACCGAAGCCGATGTACTGGGGAACAACGGTCAGGTACAGCATACCGGCAAGCGCGATCCATTGGCCCAACAATGGGCCGATCTGATGACACAACACTTCGAGGCCTTGGCCACCGCCGATCCCCTCTTCGGCCAAGTCCGGAATCTGATGGACCTCTGCGTGGCCACCGCTCTGATCGAAAAAGAAGGATTGCTGGAACGCGCTGCGCTGGACCTGCCGATGCTCCGTGACGCCCAGAGTTCCTTGGCGGTGGAGCAGTGGCCGGCACCAAAGACCGTAGCGACTCAAGGGAGTTTTGTCCGCCAACGTGGTACGGTCTTGATCACGGCCTCAGGGGGAGTGGACATCGATTTTGCCGCCGTGCTGCAGAAGGTTGAACAGTCTCCACAATTGGAGCAACTCGGCAAACAGAGCCGTACTGCTGCCCCGCCCTCATGGGCCTGGGACTAAGCATCGATCCAAGCAAGCGATGCGAGAATCAGCCGCATCGTCCCTGCCGTTGTAGGGACACACAATTACCAGTAGTGGACCGTTACCGGTGGTTTGGTTGGCCGGTTCGGCAAGTGGCCAGATGCCGGTTCGAGTGTGACCTTGAGTGCCCGCGTTGGACTCGTCGTTTTCTGTCCCACTGCGGGGCCCCGACGGTTCACGCTTGCGAGCGAGCGGACATCAAAAGTATTTTTGCAACTAAGGGTCCCCCATCGCGAAAGGGATGTGGTATGGTACAATCGAAACGTCAAAACTGGATAAAGGTTCAAGGTTGTTGATGCCGTTGTGCGGGTCTTGATTCACCACTTGACTCTGTGAGAACGAGCGGACAAGGGGAGCACCGCAGGGCGGAAATGTTCAGGGGGTAGTCCGCCATGCCAGACATTCTTCGAATGTCGTTGAGCCGTTGGGTAGTAGGGGCCATGCTCCTATTCAGCGTCTCTCCCGTCATGTGCACCGCAGAGATTTCATTTAATCGGGACGTTCGTCCCATTCTGTCCGAAAACTGTTATTCGTGTCACGGTCCCGATGCCGCTCAGCGCGAAGCCAATTTGCGATTGGACCAATCGCAATCGACGCAACAGATTTCATCAAACGGAACGCGTGCCGTCGTTCCCGGAGACCCAGCCGCCAGCGAATTGATCGTCCGGATTACCACCATGGATGATGACCGCCGCATGCCACCTCCGGACACGCACAAGCATCTGTCGGCTCAACAAGTCGAATTGCTGAGAGATTGGATTGCTGCCGGGGCTCCTTATGAACAGCACTGGGCCTATCTGCCGATTCAATCCCCCGAATTGCCCGCTGTGCGGCAGCATGAGTGGCCGGCCAATCCGGTTGATTACTTTACTCTCGTTCGTATGGAGCAACAGGGATTGACTCCTTCTCCCGACGCGTCGCGCAGTGCTTTGGCTCGCCGCGTTTCACTCGACCTGACCGGGCTTCCTCCCACACCGGCCGAACTCGACGATTTTATCACAAACCGTTCACCCGATGCGTATCTCCAGTTGGTTGACCAGTTGTTGGCATCGGAGCGATTCGGAGAACGTATGGCGGCAGAGTGGCTCGACGCGGCCCGTTATGCCGACACAAATGGCTATCAAGTCGATCGTGACCGAGAAATGTATGCGTGGCGTGATTGGGTGATTCGCGCCTTGAATCGCAATATGCCATTCGACCGATTTACCATCGAACAACTGGCGGGAGATCTCCTCCCGCACGCGACACCCGATCAGCGCATCGCGACAGGGTTTCACCGAAACCATATTTCAAATGAAGAGACCGGTAGCATTCCAGAAGAATTTATCGCCGAATACACGGCCGACCGTGTCGAAACAACTGCCACGATTTGGCTTGGACAGACATTCAACTGTGCCCGTTGCCACGATCACAAACACGATCCGTTTACACAACAGGACTTTTATCGGCTCAAAGCCTTCTTTCACAATATCAATGAGAAGGGAATCGGTGACTACGAAGTATCGATCCGGTTAAGTAGTCCTCCCTATCTCATGTTGCCGACGGTAGAACAGCAGGCCGATTTAGAGCGCCTGGACCTGGAACTGCGTGACGCCGAATCGCAACGGGATGAATTGCAGGTCGCCACATCGGGTGAACATCCCACGCTGACACCCCTGCAGTCGCGCATCGAGTCACTTCGTCAGCAGCGGTCGCAATTAGCCGAATCGATACCGACCACGTTGGTGATGGAGGAACTGACCAATCCTCGGCAAACGACCATCCTAATTCGAGGGGCCTACGATCGCCCCGGCGATGTCGTAGAAGCGGGCACTCCCACGATTCTCCCTGCGATGTCTTCTGCCCCCCCCCGCAATCGTTTGGGGCTCGCACAATGGCTGGTCGACGAAGAGAATCCCCTCACGGCCCGCGTCACGGTCAATCGTTATTGGCAAATGCTCTTCGGTACCGGACTCGTCAGAACTACCGAAAACTTTGGATCACAGGGGGAATCGCCTACCCATCCAGAACTCTTGGATTGGTTGGCATTCGAGTTTCGGAAATCTGGCTGGGATGTGAAGTGGCTCCTACGCACGCTGGTCCTCAGTCGTACCTACCAACAGTCGTCGCTTGCCACCGCCAGCCACTGGGAACAAGATCCCGAGAATCGGTTTTATGCACGGGGCGGGCGATTTCGACTGCCGGCGGAAGTGATTCGTGACCAAGCTCTGTTTGTTAGCGGGCAATTGGTGACGCAGTTGGGAGGCGCTTCGGTGAAGCCTTACCATCCGGCGGGACTTTACGAACAAGTTGCGTCGGGAAAGGGGACCTCCACGTATGTTCCCGATACCGGAGCCAACCTGTACCGGCGCAGTCTCTATACCTATTGGAAACGCTCGGTCCCGCATCCTGCCATGCTCGTGTTCGATGCCCCGTTCCGAGAATCGTGCGTGGTGCGTCGCGCGCGCACCAATACTCCCCTCCAAGCCCTGAATCTGCTTAACGATCCTACCTACGTCGAGGCGGCCACCTTTCTCGCGCGGCGCATGATCCGCGAAGGGGGGGGCAATCGACCGTCGCAAATCGCTTGGGGGGTGCGTGCCGTAACCGCCCGCGATCCATCCCCTGTGGAATTGAACGCACTTTGTGTGCTATTCGATCGCATGCAACATGACTTTTCTCGCGATTTGGCAGGTGCCGAGTTGCTGCTAAAATCGCATCCCGCCCCCATTTCCGGTACAATCGCACGAGTCGACTGGGCTGCGATGAGCGTCGTGGCCAGCACACTTCTCAATCTCGATGAGACGATTACGCATGAGTAATGAGGTTCGATCGTCGGAATTGGAAGCGGCATTAAATTGCCTTGCCCGACGACAGTTCGTGTTACAATCATCCGCCCTTGTGGGGAGCGCGGCATTCTCAACGTTGTGCTCTGCCAACACAATCGCGTCGCCGAGAAAGGTAGGACAACATTTCGCGCCGCGTGCCAAGCGAATCATCTATTTGACGCAAGCTGGTGCACCCTCGCAACTTGATTTATTTGATCCGAAGCCAGGATTGCAAGCACTGGCCGACACCGAGTTACCTGATTCGGTGCGAAACGGACAGCGACTTACGGGGATGACGTCGGGACAGGGGAGACTTCCAATCGCTCCTTCCCCATTTACCTTCCGACCATGCGGCAAGTCGGGTATCTGGCTGAGTGAAACACTTCCCCATCTCGGGCAAATGGTCGATAATCTTTGCGTCATTCGTTCGTTGCACACGGAAGCCATAAATCATGATCCGGCGATGACTCTGTTACAGACGGGGCATCAAATCGCCGGGCGGCCGTCGTTAGGAGCCTGGGTTGCTTATGGCTTAGGAAACGAAAACGAAAACTTGCCGACCTTCGTCGTCCTGATATCGCGTCCGGGTGGACCTACCAACGCACAGCCACTTCATGAGCGCATGTGGGGATCTGCCTTTTTGCCGGCCCGCTTTCAAGGGGTTCGCTTTTCGCCAGGTCCCGATCCCGTCCTCTACTTGTCGAATTCTGCTGGTTATACGCGCGACCGGCGCCGAACGATGCTCGATACGGTCCAACAGCTCAATCGGGAGCATTTCGCCGAGACGCACGATCCGGAAATCGTGGCCCGCATCGAGCAATATGAAATGGCATTCCGGATGCAGGCAACTGTACCCGAATTGGCCGACTTGTCGCACGAGTCGGCTCGTGTGCTCGACCGTTATGGACCAGAAGTTCATAAGCCAGGCACCTACGCGTCCAATTGCATCTTGGCACGACGACTAGCGGAACGGGGAGTGCGATTTATTCAACTTTA
>SXGT01777288.1_pt1 | contig 30726 bp, 23 predicted proteins | sample 3176221 | NCBI WGS metagenome assembly SXGT01 (sample SAMN11356862, study PRJNA531348) | freshwater metagenome | isolation source: freshwater sample F1-120 | place: China: Fuxian Lake, Yuxi | collected 2017-12-25
GCACGGATCGGGACCGATGCGGCGGCCGACGGCGACTTAGCTTGCTGGGTCTGCGGTCAGAATCACGCTGCCATCGTCATGGCCAGTTCATCCTGGGTTTGCTTCGAATGCCGAATCGCCGTGCGACGACCCACGCAGCACACGGGCGAGGTGCCCTGCGCGGCGTGCGGGGCCATGTGCGTGTCGCTTGGCTACAAGACCCCGATTCCGTCAAAGCAGGACCTACGCGCATGGCGCGAACTCCAACAGGCTGAGACCGAGAAGAAGCAACGCCAGGCGGCCGCGGCACAGCGGGCACGCGTGCGGCAGCGGCATGCCTTGGAGCAGGAGATCTCGCGCCTCGAAGCGATGCCGAAAAACGCCGGACGCGCCAGCGCGATCCGCACGCTGCGGCGGCGCCTTGGCGATGTATGAGGCGATAGAAGGCTCTTGCGACGTTGGTCGCGAGTCGACGGCGATGGTGGGGCTTCAACGCGGCCGACGGGTCGATCGTGCTGTGGCGCGACTCGTGCTCGGCTGTGCAAAGCGGGTGCGCTTGCATTGCCATCGCTACAAGTCCCGCTCGATGCGGCCCGCGTGCCCTCGCGCCAGCGCGATGCGATTCAGCAGCAGCGGTGTTGCGTCGGAGTCGATGCCCATAGTCGCGCCGCACGAGAGTCGAAAGCCTCGCTGCCTCAGCAGCAGCCAGGACTGTCAAGCCGCATCGAACCTCACCCTTTCCCGCCCCGCTGCTTCCCCTTCTCCTCGTACTTCCCCACCTCGTCCTCGTAGCAACCTAGTTCCCTCAGGATGCCCGCGCGCAATTGCGGCGATTCGACGCGCAGCGGCGGCGCAACTCTGCCTGCGCCCGTGGTGAGTGTCGCGGTCGCCTCATCGAGCGAGAAAGTCTCCGGCGCGCCGACAGCACTGTCGCACTCTGCACTTTGCGAAGCAGGCGGCGCGATGCGCCGCAGCGCGGCGATCACCGCCGGCTGGTGTGCCTTGCGAACGGTGCCCTTCGAGAAGACTCTTGCCGGCAAGGGTGGGTCGGGCAGGACTGCGGCGGGATCAGGCGCGGTGAGACTCGTGCCCGTCTTCAGATCTCGCGGCAGGAGACGACTGATCCGACCTTCCATCATGTCTGCGCCATCGTTGCCGGTGACATGTGCTCGGCCTTTCGCAAAGGTGCAGGAGATGTCGAACCACTCGCCCTCGTAGCAGCCCATGCCGCTGCACGACAGGCAGCCGCCGCGGCAGACGTGATTCCATTCCCGCTGCGAAAGGTAGATGTGCCCTTCCGTGTCGCCGTTGCCCCAGAGTGCCAAGAGTTTGATGGAACGAAGCGCCATGTCCTTCTCCTTCCTTGTTGTTGCGAATGGGAGGCGCGACGTGGGCTCGCGGCGCGACTTTCCGGCGGCAAGTGGACGATGGGACCGCCCCGAACGCGAGCAGCCGGGCGCTTGCGGCACCCGCTCGATCGAGCGAAGCCGATGCAGGCGCCTTGCCACTCGTTGCGCCGCACTTTGGGGCTGCCCTGACTCTTTATCCCATCCTCAAGCTGCAGCTTCTCCTCCCCTGTGCGATTGGAAGGGCGCGGGCTCCGTAGGCCGGCTCCTAGGTCAGCGCCGCCAACGCCTGGGGCCTGCACGACATGCACGGCAACGTGGGCGAATGGGTGCTCGACAAGTTCTCTGGCCTCAACGGTTACCCACCCGGCCCGAGCACGGATCCCTACCAGCCCTCCGGTTCTCTTGCGATCCTGCGTGGGGGCGCCTTCAGCCAGTCCTTGCTGCAGACGAGCAGTGGTGCGCGCAAATCAACCCGTGGTTGCCCAACGCGGGCAACGGCTTCCGCATCGTGTTGGCCCCGACGTTGCCCATCGTGCCTTGATGCGAGTCGCGCTTCGTTGGGGGAAGAGTTTCCACAACGATGACTCGCATCCGATTGATGCATGGCATGCATCGAATGCATGCCATGCATCGTGATGCGATGCGATGTGCATCAACGATCGATCGATGATGCATTCGATGCATGCATCATCATCATCAACATTGCATGCAAAGAATGACGAAGAGGGGGTCGCATCAACGCGATGACTCGCTAGCCTTTGGCTTCCTCTCTTTCCCATGCCAACAACCAAAGTCCTTTCCTCGACGTCTCCGGTCAGAGTCGAGTCGAACGACGGTGCGTATCGGCTTGTTGCGAGCCGCAAGGTCGCCGCTGGCGCGACCATCCTGCGCATCGATGGAATCGTGCAGTCCTATCCTTCGCGCTATTCAGTGCAGGTGGGCCCTGACGAGCACATCGAACGTCCATCGACAATCACGGCCGAAGAAGAAGAGCGCCTCTACCAGTGGCGGTTCCTCAACCATTCGTGCGCGCCCAATGCGGCGTTGGTCGGCCGTGATCTGCGTGCGCTGCGTCCCATCGGGCGCGGCGAGGAGATCACCTTCGACTACCTGACCAACGAGTTCGACATGGCCTCGCCATTCCGTTGCGGCTGCGGCAGCCCCGAGTGCGTCGGCGAAGTGCGCGGTTTCCGCCACGCGACTCGCTCGTTGCGCCGGATGCTCGCTCCGCGCGCGGCGCCGCACGTGCTCGAGCTCGCAAAACGCCACAGGCTCGCCTGACGCCAGCCGCATGAGCGAAGCGCCGCCGCCACGGCTGCTGCACGAAATCTTCGCGCGCGCAGCGAGGCGGTTTGGCGATCTCGTCGCAGTCGACATTTCGCCTGGGCTCGGGCGCTCGCTGCGTCAGAAGCGGACCTACCGCCAACTCCAGTGTGACGCCGACGCGGTGTCGATCGCGCTTGGCCCCGATCGCGGCGAGCGGACGGCTGCCATCTTGATCGCACGCGACACGCCTTGGCTCTACGCCGCGCAACTCGGCGCGATGCAGAGCGGGCTCGCTTACGTCGCCCTCGAGGCGCGCTTCCCGGACGAGCACTTGCGGTTCGTGCTCGAAGATGCGGGCGCCCATGTCGTGCTTACCGACGCGCAAGGCGCGCAACGATTGCGGGCCATCGTCGGTGCCGGCGTTCGCATCGTCGACGTGACGAAGTTGCCCGATGCGCAGGAAGGCGCGTTCGCGGCGCGGCCATTCGCCGAAGAACGCCTCGCCTACCTGATCTACACGTCTGGCACGACGGGCAAACCCAAGGGCGTCATGATCGAGCATCGCTCGATCGTCAACCTCGTGTTGGGTGACGTGGAGGAGTTTGGGCTCGAGCCTGGTGACCGGGTCGCGCAGGGCTCATCGCCGGCCTACGACTCATCGCTCGAAGAGACCTGGCTCGCGTTCGCGGTAGGCGCCACGGTCGTGCCCATGGACGACGAAGTGGTGCGTCGCGGTCCGGACCTGTTGCCGTGGTTGCAGCAAGAGCGCGTCACTGTGCTCTGTCCGCCGCCGACGCTGCTGCGTGCAACCGGCTGCAGGGACCCGCTTGCTGCATTGCCAGATCTTCGGTTGCTCTACGTCGGCGGTGAGGCGTTGCCGCAAGAACTCGCCGATCGGTGGGCGAGCGGCCGCAGGATGGTGAATGGCTACGGGCCGACCGAGTGCACCGTCACGGTGACTCGCGCCGAAGTGCGGCCAGGCGCGCCGGTCACGATTGGTGACGCCGTCCCGGGCAATCGCGCACTCGTGCTCGACGAAGCGCTCGACCAGGTCCCGCACGGCGCGTGGGGCGAACTCTGCATCGCTGGCATCGGAGTCGCCCGCGGATATCTCGGGCGCGAGGACCTGACGCGCGAGAAGTTCGCATTGCACCCGGTGCATGGCCGCATCTATCGCACTGGAGACCGCGTCCGTCGCAGCGATGCCGGAGCGCTGGTCTACGATGGCCGGCTCGATGCGCAGGTCAAGCTGCGCGGCCACCGCGTCGAACTCGGCGAGATCGAGTCGCGGATCGCGGCGATGCCGGGCGTCCGCGCCGCGGCTTGCGCCGTGCAAGAGGGCGAGACGCTGGTCGCGTTCGTGGTCGCCGAACAGCAGGTGGCATCGCCCGACTTCGACCGGATCCGCGCGCAGCTGCGCCAAGAAGTGCCGTCGCACATGGTGCCGTCATTCTTCGCGCCATTGCAGCGATTGCCGTTCACGGTCGGCGGCAAGCTCGATCGCCGCTCGCTGCCCAAACTCGATGCTGCCGTGGCCGCTCCGTTGCACGGTCGCGAACCACGGGGCGAGATCGAAAGTCTGGTTGCTGCGGCCTGGTGCGCCGCGTTGTCACGATCGCGCGTGCCAGCCGACGCGGACTTCTTTGAGATTGGCGGCAATTCGTTGCGCGCGGCGGTAGTCATCTCGCGGTTGCGCGACGATGAGCGCACGAGCGGGCTGGCGGTGCGCGACGTCTATGAAGCGCGCACCGTTGCCGAACTCGCGGCGCGAGCGAGCTCGGCCAGCGAAGGCTTGCCGCAGCAGCGCGAGCTGCCGGAGATTCGCGGGCAGCGCCCATTGCTCTGCACCGTGCTGCAGACCTCGTGGCTCTTGGCCGAAGCGGTGGTCGCCGCCGCGATTGCTTACGCCAGCGTGTTCGTCGTCGTGCCGTGGCTCGTCGATGCAATGGGGGCCTGGGGCTTTGCCCTGCTCGTTGCGCCGATGTACGCCGCCGCGCGACTGCTGTGGCTGTTGCCGTCGGTCGCATTCGTCGCGCTTGCCAAGCGCGTGTTGATCGGCCGCTACGTCGAGGGCCGGCATCCAGTCTATGGCATGTGGTATCTGCGCCATTGGATCCTGCAGCACTGTGCGCGACTCGTGCCGTGGTCCGCAGTCCAAGGCACCGAGTTGCAGGCCTGGGCCTTGCGCCGTCTCGGCGCACGCATTGGCCATCGTGTGCACTTGCATCGCGGCGTCGACCTGACGATCGGCGGCTGGGACCTCATCGACATCGGCGATGACGCATCTCTGGGTCAGGATGCGTCGCTCGGCATGTGTGAATACGACGATGGCCACGTCGTGCTCGCGCCGGTGCGCATGGGCAAGGGCTCGGTGCTGGAAGTGCGCGCCAGCCTCGACGGCGGCGCGAGCCTCGGCGACGACGCCTGCGTCACCGCGTTGTCGATCGTCACGATGGGTCATCACGTGCCGCAGGGCGAACGATGGGACGGCATTCCAGCCAAGCCAGTCGGCTTTGCTGGTTCGGTGCCCGTCGTCGATTGCGGCGGTGAAGCGTTGTCGGCTCCAGCGCACGCGGCGCTGCTGCTCTCGCTGCGGACCTTGGGTGCATGGACCGGTCTGCTCCCAGCCCTCGCTGCGACCGCGGCATTGCTCGCCGCTGCTGGCGACGCAGAGGGTCTGCGCGGTTGGCTCGCCGATCCGACCTTTGGCGCCGATTCGATCTGGATGCTCGGTCTCTCGCTGGCCCTTGCCGTCGTCGCGGCGCTCTTGCTGCAAGGGCTGACGATGCGCTTTGGGCCGCGGGCTCCTGCGGGAGTGCACCGCACGCGCAGCGTCATGCACGTCATCACGACGCTGCGGACCAACACGGTCGACCTGGCGGGCTTCTGGCTCGCGGGCACGCTGTTCTGGCCTTGGTGGCTTCGGCTCGCGGGCGCTCGCGTCGGGCCCAAGTCCGAGATCAGCACGATCATCGACGTGTTGCCCGAGCACGTGTCGCTCGGCGGACCTTGCTTCCTCGCCGATGGCATCTATCTCGGGGGACCGCGTATCGATCGCGGTACCGTGGAAGTGCGGCCCACGCATCTCGGCGTCGGTTCATTCGTCGGCAACCACTGCGTGATCCCGGCTGGCGTGCAGATGCCAGATGGCGTGCTGATCGGCGTCTCGACCGTCGCCTGTGACAAGCAGATGACCAAGGGCTCCTCGTGGTTCGGGCTGCCGCAGTTCGAATTGCCGCGACGCGAAGTGATCGCGATGGATGACCGGCTGACCTTCAAGCCCAACTTGCTGCGCTGGACCAACCGCCTGTTCTGGGAAGTCATGCGCTTCTCGGTGCCGGTGGTTCCCGCGATCGGGTTCGTCTGGTGGGCCGAGGCGTTGACGCCATTTGCCGTCGATGATCCTGCACTGTGGCTCTGGCACGCGCCGCTCGCGTCGCTGGCATTTGCCTTCGGTTTGGCGGGCTTGGTGCTGGCGCTCAAGTGGCTGCTGCTCGGCCGAGTCAAGCCAGGCCAGCACGCGATGTGGAGTTGCTGGTGCGGTCGATGGGACTTCCACTACGTCGCGTGGGAGATGCTGTCCCGCCACGCGCTGATGCGGCTCTCTGGCACCTTGTGGCTTGCGTGGTATCTGCGCGCGATCGGCGTCAAGGTCGGCAAGCGCGTCGTGCTCGGCAACGGGTTTGCGCAGGTCGTCGACCCCGACATGATCACGATCGGCGACGGCGCGACCGTGGACACGATGTTCCAGGCGCACAGCTTCGAGGACCGTGTGCTCAAGATGGACCTCGTGAACATCGGTGCGCGCGCGACCTTGCGCCGCGGCTCGGTCGTGCTCTACGGCACCACCTTCGGCGAAGGCTGCATCGTCGAAAGCCACAGCGTCGTCATGAAGAACGAACGGCTGTTGCCCCGTCGCGAATACGCGGGCTCACCGACTAGGCCAGCGCGGGGATGACCCGGCGCACGCGTCATCGCGGCGCGATCGGTCGCGCGGTGCGCACTTCGCTCTTGCCTTGCGCCGTCACTGCGTAAGGGAACGGTTCGTCGGTCGTCGCCGCGCCGACACGGCCCTGCTTGTCGAGCGCGAGCAAGCAGAGGTTCAGCCGGTAGCCGCGCGGGTCCTTCTTGGCGATCGCATGCAGCGTCGCCTCGCACGCCTGTTGCGGGTGCATGCCTTGGCGCATGCGCTCGACGACCGCAAAGGTGGCGCAGTGGCGCATCACGTTTTCGCCGACGCCTGTTGCGCCTGCCGCTCCGACCTCGTTGTCGACGAAGAGACCAGCGCCAAGGATCGGCGAGTCGCCGACCCGGCCAGGGAGCTTGCCAGCCATGCCGCTCGTCGAGCAGCCGCCTGCGAGATCGCCATCCTTGCCGAGCACGAGCAGCGTGACCGTGTCGTGACCGGTCGGGGTCGCAGGCTTCTGCGCGGCTACTTGCCAGGACTGCTTCTTGGCCGGCAACTCGCTGACGTCGATGGATTCGAGTCCCTTCGACAATGCAAACCAGCGCGCGCCTTCACCGACGAGCATGACGTGCTTGGTGTCCTCCATCACGCGCCGCGCCGCGCTGATCGGGTGTACGATGCCTTCGAGCCCCGCGACGCTGCCAGCGCCGCAGGTCTTGCCGTCCATGATGCAGGCGTCGAGTTGCACGTAGCCCGCGGCGTTCGGTTGGCCGCCGAGCCCGACGGATCGATCCGGCGAGATCTTCTCCACCGCGCGCACGCCTTGTTCGACGGCGTCGATCGGCGTGCCGCCGCGCTGCAGTTCTTCGATCGCGCGTTCGGTGCCGATCTTGCCGAACGGCCAGGTCGCGATCGCGATCGGGCTCGACTGCTGCTGCGTGGGGATCGCCGCTGGCGACGCGCAAGCTGCGAGCGACATGAAGAGGATGAGCGCGGCGCGGATGCTGTGCATCCAGCGGATGCTAACCCGCCCTTCTCGAGGAGAAGTCTCGCGTCCGACCCGCGGCATGCAGTGACCGTCTCTTGGTGTCGCATTGGTGGCGCCGCAGCCGGCAGCGCTCCGCAGCTCAGATCGGGTCGCCGGGCGCCTGCTCGTCGTCAGCGCACTGCGCCGCGCGTTGACCTCAGCGCAGCCGCACACCAGCCGGCGGCATCCGGCGCAGCAGCGAGCTGCGGGCAACGCGCTCGGCGCCGCTCGTGATCTCGCCGATCGCGAGCTTGCCGCCCACGTCGCTGATTCGGATCTTGCCGAGGACCGTCTCGTCACGGCCGAGCGATGCGCCGGTGACGGGGTGCGTCAGTTCTTCGCCGAGTTCGATTGCTTCAAACAGGTCGCCGACTGAGAAGCGCGAGCCGCCCTGGGTCAGCGTTGCCGAGCGCTTGCCGTCCGTGTCTTTGACCTTGGCGACCATCAGCGGGTCGATTTCGCCGAGGAAGCCGTCGACCAAGAAGGGCACGGTGCGCGAAGCGAGTTCGCCGAATAGCCGTTCGACATCGATGCGCGCCTCGTTCTGCACGGCGGGTTCGTCATTTCGCCATGCGCTCTCGACCGTTCCTGTGCGGAGGATCTTGCCAGTCGGCACCTCGAGCACTGTGTATCGCAGCGAGAACAGATGGCTGCTGTGCGTCGACCATCCGGGCACGCTCATCGACTTGGCTTCGAGCCGAGCTTCCGCGGATGCAATCTCGCCCAGCAGCAGGTAGTCCGCGACGAGGCGCTGGCGCAGGAGTCCGATCGACTTTGGCGACGACTCACCGCCGTGGATGCGCGCAAATTCGACATCGGCGAGCGTCAGGTCCTCGCGATCCAGCACGGTGAAGGCACGGCTCTGCACGAGCGCCGCCTTGGTCGCCTTGCACAACTGCTCGGCGAGCGGCGCGACACTGAGTGGTTCGTCGACGACCGCGCCGTCTCTTTCGATGCGGATGCGACCCGGCGCGCTTCGCATCGGCAACACGACGACTGAGAAGGGCTCGGCGCGATGCGCCAAGGGATCCTGCTTGCTGACCTTCGCGGCGATCCGGACTCGGAACACTTCGCCGTCCTTCTCGCGGCGCAGCACCGAGTAACTCTCGACGAGGCCCTTCGTCGCGGTGGCGATGCCCTCGCGCGTGGCCGACTCGTCGCTGCTCGCAGCGAGCAACCAGTGCACGCTGGCGCTATGGAGCTCAAGTCGCTTCTTCGCGGTGCTGTCCTGGTTGACGACGCCCAAGGTCTGTCGGATCGCCTCGAGCAGCGCGTTCTCGATCGCGGCCTGCTCGGTGGAGCCTGCGCCGTCGAACTCCGGCGTCTGCGCCATTCCGGGCCCTGCTGCGAGCAGCGCGGCAAGCGCGCCAGAGAAGCAGGGATGAGCGAGAGTGGATGGTCGCATGGAGGTCCTATGGGGCCCGGCACGCTACGTCGACCTTGCGCATTGCTCAATGCGTAAGGTCAGGGTCGCCGCGTTCGCGCCAGCGGAGCGACTTGCAGACCGATGCCCAGCAGGATCACCGCGAGCACGAGCGGGGCGCCGACGTAGAACGGAGCCTCGATGCCGAGCGAGTCGAAGGCCCAGCCGTAGAACAGCGGCCCGGCGATCCGCGCGATACCGCCATAAGTCTGTTGCAGCCCCATGTAGAGGCCGCGGTCCTGCGGTTCGATGACGCGCGAGAGCAGCGACGTCACGCACGGAAACGTGAACGCCGTGCCCAGCGGCAGCATCGCGACGGCGAGCGCGAGCGATGGCAGCCCGGTCGCCAGAGGGATCGAGACGATGCCGCAACTCAGCGTGACGAGGCCGATGCGGGAGAGTCGAGCTTCGCCGAGGCGGTCGACCATGCGGCCGAGCAGCAGAGTGCGCGCAAACACCGAGATCGCGCCGATGTACATGTAGAACCACCCGATCGATTCTTCATCGACCGAGAAGCGTCGGCCGAGGAAGAGCGCGAGCACGCCGGTGATGCCTTGGAAGGCTCCGATCGCAATCGCGTAGGTCAGGATCAGGCGCGAGCTGGGCAGCGATGGGCGCAGGATCACTGCAAAGGTCGCGGTTCGCGCATTCACGCGTTGTGCATCGTGCGCGCCTCGGCGTTCGTTGGATTCGGCAAGGCAGCGCCACGAGAACGCCATGTTGGCGATGCACAACAACGCAGCGACCACGCCAGGCGCCGCTTCACCCAGGCGCAATGGCTCCGCAGCGCCAAAGGTCAGGTCCGCCTTGCCGAGCGACATCGACAGCGCGCCGAGCACCGGGCCAAGCGCGACGCCAAGGTTCGTTGCCGCCGAGATCCAGCCGAGCGCACGGGCGCGTTGTTCCGGCGGCACGCTGTCGGCGACGTAGGCTTGGATGACGCCGACCGTGCCGCCGCCCGCGCCTTGGACGAAGCGCGAGAGCACCAGCAACCACAACGAGTCCGCAAAGCCGAACACGAGGTATGCGACCGCCGAGGCGAATAGCGCGACGACGAGCGCGGGCCTGCGGCCGCGACGGTCGGAGAACCGTCCCCACATCGGCGCCGTCAGCAACTGCGCGGCAGTGAACGTGGACACGACGACCCCTGACAAGAACCCTGCGTGCAGGGTCAAACCGAGGACATCGACGCCGTCACCGCAGAACTTCTGCACGTAGAACGGCAGGATCGGCACGATCATCAACAGGCCGACCATGTCGAGGAACGCGCTTGCCATCAATGCGAGCAGCGGTCGCGGCACACGGCGCGTCTCGCGCAACAACACGAGGACGAGCAGCGCGCCGATCGTCCAGAGCACGGCGCGAGCCGTTGGCGCTGCAAGCGCGGCGTCGAGATCGAAAGGTTCCATCGCGCGTCAGCGCAAGGCCTCGAACTCGTCGCCCCTGGTCCAGGTCGGCGCGTCGCCCTGGCTGCATGCGAGCAGGCACTCGAGCACGAACTGCGCGTCCTTCGCTGCCGCTTCGAAGTTCCACCAGTCGGCCACTTCGTCGCTCGGCTGGTGGTAGTGCGTCGCGGTGTAGCTCGCCTTCATGCGCTTGCGATCATCGGGGCGATCTTTGAAGTCGGAGCCGGACTTGAAGTAAGCAGCGGGCACGCCGATGCGCGCGAAGTTGAAATGGTCACTGCGGTAGAAGAGTCCGAGGTCGGGGTTGGAGTCCGGCCGCACGCGCAGTCCCATCGCGAGCCCGATGCGCTCGGCGACTTGCGTGAGGCTGTTCTTGCCGAAGCCGACGATCTCTATGTCGCTCGTCTCGCCCCAGATTCCTAGACCGTCGATGTTGAAGTTGGCGATCGTGGTCTTGCGATCGATCGGCAGGTTGCGAGCGAGCCACTGGCTGCCGAGCAGGCCCGACTCCTCGGCGGTCACCGCCGAAAACAGGATCGACCGGGCGGGCCGAGGGTTCATCTCGGAGCAGATGCGCGCGATCGCGAGCAGCGCCGCGATGCCAGTCGCATTGTCGAGCGCGCCGTTGTAGATCGAGTCGCCGCGCTTCTCGGTGCCGATGCCGAGATGGTCGAAGTGCGCCGTTACGACGATCGTCTCGTGTGCGCGCGATGGATCGCTGCCTTTCAGCATGCCGAGTACGTTGCCTGACCGCAGTTCGCGCGTTTTTGTCGATGCCGCGAGCGACACTTGGACGCCGAGCGGCACGGGTCGGAAGTCGCGCGTCTGTGCAACTGCGCGCAGCGCGTCGAGGTCGAGGCCGCCGAGCGCGCAGAGTTGCCTAGCCTTGTCCTCGGCGATCCACGAGCGGATCGGCAACGTCGGTTCGCCATCGCGGAACGCCAGCCAGAAGTTTTCGCGGCCGTGGCTGGCCTGCTGCACGTGGAACGGATAGCCCGCGGACTGATTGGTGTGGATCAGCAGCACGCCGACGGCGCCGCGGCGCGCCGCTTCTTCAAACTTGTAGGTCCAACGCCCGTAGTAGAGGCGCGTCGTGCCAGCGAACAGCGACGGGTCCGACGACGGGTCGTCGTTCATCACGAGCACGACCTTGCCGCGCACGTCTTGCTCCTTCCAGTCGTCCCACTGCTGGGCCTCGGCCTTGATGCCGTAGCCGCAGAAGACGATCTCGGCGTCCTGCCATCGTGCCTGCGCTGCTGGGCTGCCTGCGACCGCCGTGTAATCGGCTGGCGCCTGCATGCGCGCTTCGCCGGCCTTGCCCGTCGCGACGAGCTGTGACTCGATCGTCGTCGTCAGACCAAGAATGGGCACCGATTGCGTGAAGGAGCCGTCATCGCCCATGACCGACAGGCCCAGGCGTTCGAACTCAGCAGCGATGTAGGCGCGCGTGACTGTGTCGCCACGAGAGCCGACGCCGCGGCCCTCGAAGGCGTCGCTCGACAGCAGTCGGACGGCGCCACGGATCTCGGCAGGTTGGATCGTGCGCGACGCGAGCAGCGCAGGTGGCGCGGTCTGCTGATCGTCGAGTGAGAGGGTGCCACGGACAGGCGCGCCACTGCAGGCTTGGAGTGCCAGCGCGAGCGGTAGCAGAGCTTGCACGGCGCTTTGGCGACTGCGGAAAGCCCAAGAGCTGGATCCACTGGCTGCGCTGCGGACGCGCTCCACGTCCGCGGCCTTGGTTGCTCGGCCTCGCTCGCCGATCGGTTGTGATAGTACTTCGCGCAACGACGGGTGAAACGGAGTTTGCACGATCAGCGGTTCTCCTGCAGCAAGACGGAAAGGTCGGAGCCGGGGGCGAACTCGCGCGGCGACGCGCCGCGAAGGAACAACCGCGCAGCCGTCGAGCCGCACAACTGCATCGACGCGCCGCGCACATCGAGCCAGGACCCTTCGCGCAGACCAAGCACAGGCGTGGTGTGCTCTTCGTGGAACTGGCGCAGGCGTTCTTCGCGCGTCTCGCCCATGTGCGTGCTGGACGGATCCGGGTCCAGGTAATGCGGGTTGATCTGGAAGGGCACGAGTCCGAGCGCGGTGAAGGATGCGGGCTGCACGATCGGCATGTCGTTGGTGGTGCGAATCGAAAGCGTCGCGACGTTGGTGCCGGCGCTGGCGCCGATGTAGGGCATGCCGGCGACTGCGCGCGCAGCGATGGCAGCGGCGACGCCGGTGCGCTGCAACCGGTCCAGCAGTCGGAAGGTGTTGCCGCCGCCGACGAAAACCGCCTCAGCGTCGGCAGTGGCTGCAAGCGCATCGTCGCTGCGGTGAATCGAGGCGAGCCGGATTCCGAAGCTCGCGAACGCAGCCGCCGCCTTGTCGGCGTAGGCATCGTGGTCGGCGAGCGCCCACGGCACGAACAGGAGCGACTTCTTGCCCTGCAGCAGTTGGCCGAGCGCGTCGCGCACGTGCTCGAGGTAGCCGCGGCCGTGCATCGTCGAAGTGGAGATCAGCAGCAGTCGGCGCATCGGGGCAGCCAGAGTAGGCACGTCGACTCGCAGCGTCCATGCGCGGAGCGTCGCGACGGTTGCGGCTCAGTCGAGTCGTTGCGCCAACGCGGTCTTGCCTTGTCCATGCAACTCACGCTGCACGCGCCGCAGGATGGCGAGTGGTTCGCGGCCAAGCCCGTCCTTGTCCGTCATGCTGGCGGGGCGCAGCGTGCGCGCTGCGATGAGGCGATCGACCGCATCATCAGCCTTGCCGTGTTGATGCTGTAGCAACGCCGATCCGGCGAGCGCGAGCACCCGGAAGTGGTTGGCTGAGTCGGCGTAGTTGGCATTCTTCTCGACGCTTTGCGCGAATGCCGCGACGCACTCGTCATAGGCCGACAGTGCCTCCTTGCTGCGCTTGTCCGCGACGAAGACTTCAGCCGCGACGATCGCAGCGTAGCCGGAGAACCACGCGGCCGTCGCCGCGTCGTCGACCGTGCTCTCGTAGCCGCGGTAAGTCAGCAGCAGACCGCTCGGTCCGCGATCGACGAGGAAGCGGCGACGTGCGACATCGTGCAAGTCCGAGGACCACGGGAAGCGCTGCATCGCTTGCCGCAGGATTCGCTGCGCGTCGATGCGCGCGCCGGCGAACGCGAGCAGTTCCGCTGCCTCGCGCGCGTCCTGTTCGGTCGCCAGCGGGCTACAGGCCGCGGCGCAGAGGCCGAATGTCGCCTGTGCGATTTCGGCAGGCATCGGTTCCTTCGCGCTGGCTTCGGGTTTGCCCGCGGGTTGCGCAAAGGTCGCGTAGACCGAGCGCGCTGCGGATCGCCCCGCGACTCGCAGTGCTTCGACGAGCAAAACAAGCGGCATTGCGAGAGCTTCCTCCGAAGTCAACGACAGGCAGAAGTCCTTCGCGGGCTGCGCGGCCTGGTCTGGCAGGTTCAGGTTCCATAGTGCGACGCACTGTGCGGCATGCGCAGTTGCCTTCGACTTGCCGGCGGCCATTTGGTTCGCGCGCTCGGCCGCGCGTCGCGCGTCCTCGAGCAGCAGCGGCGCAGTGCTGCCGCCCTCTGGCAACAGCACGAGCGCGAGCGCGACGTTGGCCTTTGCCAGCGCAAGTTGCGCATCGGCGTCGAGAGGCGCCTGCTTGGCCGCTGCTTCGGCCGCATCGAGATCCCGTTCGAGTTGATCGCGTTCTGCTGGCGCTTTCGCCGTGCCGAAGGCGAGCGCACGGGCCTGCGCGACGGCCTGCTGTGCTGCGATTGCATGCGACCAATGGCGCCGCAGACCCGCGTCGGAGTCAGCGAGCCTTTCCATCGTCCCCATCAAGGAAGCGGCAAGGTCCGCGTCGTCGCAACGCGCCAGCGCGTCTTGCAGGTCGATGCCGCACTCGGCGACGCCGATGGCCGCGAGCGCGTTCGCCGCGGCGCGATAGGTCTCCTCGTCGTCGTCGCGCAGCGCGATGCGCAGCAGGTCGACCGGAAAGTTGCCGGCCTGTGCGCAGCGGGTCAGCAACTGCCGTCTGCCCTTGCCATCCGTTTTGAAGAACAGCTTCTCCAAGGCACGCCGTGCCGCCGCTTCGGGCCGACGGATCATCGCATCAGAATCGACCGGCAACGGCGCTTTCATCGTGTCGCCCTTGTGCGTGGCGATCGCGTCGATCGCGTCCTGCATGCTGCCATCCAAGAACCGGTCGAACAGCACCGCGCCCTTGCCGTCCACCGCGAGGTGGCGCGGCGCGTAGCGCTCGCCCTTGAACCAACGCGCAAACAGCAGCGGCTCGATCTGCTGGTGCTCGCTGCAGGTGCAACCAGGAAACCTCGGACACTCGATGCGGCGGCCGAGACTGTCGTAGTCGCGCTCATTGTGGCGATCGGGAGAAGCGACGACGCAGATGTAGCCCCGGGTCTTGTTGATGAACGATTCGTCGAGGTAGGTCGCGTTCGCGACTCGCTCGCAGAAGGGTTCGCCATCTGCGTTGACGCAGACCAGCAGCGGCTGGCCGGTGGCCTGTTGCAGCAAGAGCGCTTCGCCGAGGGATCGCTGCCACTCGATGCGCAACGGCTCCGGTTCTTGCGGCGACAGCACGAGGCACAGGGACAGCGACAGCAGCGTCATCCGCGCAGCGTAGCGGTCCGTCGCCGCTGTTTGCGCGCCGCGACGTGGGCGCTACAACGGCTCCCTGCCGCGCGTCCGCGGCCCATTCGTCGTGACCACTGATTCGCCGCGCGGTTTCCTTCCCGTCTACGCCGCGTCTGCCGAAGGCGACAGCCTCGCGGACCTCGGCGCGATGCGGCTTGGGGTCGGCAAGGTCGCGGCGGCGGTGGCCTTGTCGGATCGCATCGCGCGGTTGCGACCCAGAGGCGTGCTGTTGTTCGGCGTCGCCGGGGCATATCCGGAACGGCACAAGGCGGGCGCTTCGTTGCGCGTCGGCGACGTCGTCGTCGTCGAGCGGGACTCCTTTGGTGACGAAGGCGTCGTCGTCGCGGACGGGTTCGTGGACGTGAAGTCGCTCGGCATGCCAGCGCACGATTTGCCGGCAGCGGGTCCGTTCGTGCTCGACGCCTTGCGGAGCCGTCTTGCCGCCGATCGGCTCGACGCGCCGCTCGTGACCGCGACAACGGTGAGCGCATGCAGTGGTAGCGAGACTCAGTCGCTGCATCTCGCGCAGCGCACCGGCGCTGACATCGAGACGATGGAGGGCGCTGCGGTGGCATTCGTCTGCGCGCAACTGGGACTGCCGCTGGTCCACGTTCGCGTGGTGTCCAATATGTGCGGCGAGCGATCGCGCGGCGGCTGGGATCTTGGTCGCGCAGTGCGGGTCTTGCACGACGCGGTGACGCAGCTGTTGTCGGAGCAGAAAGCGTGAGCCAAGAGCCGCGTCGGTTGTCGTTTGGCATGTCGCCGTGCCCGAACGACACGCATGCGTTCTGGGCTGCGTTGCACGGCGAGGTCCGGGTCGACGGCTTTGCGCTCGAACTCGCGATGCTCGACGACATCGAGACGCTCAATCGCCGGGCGACCGGTCACGTCGGCGCCCGACTCGACGTGACCAAGCTCAGCGTGCCGGCGCTCGCGCGGGTGGTCGACGACTACGCCGTGCTGGATGCAGGAGCTGCGCTCGGCCTGTCATGCGGTCCGCTCGTGGTGCAACGCGGCGACGAGTCGCGCTTGCGCGCGGACCCGGAGCGGAGCCTCGCCGCGTTGCGCGGCCGTCGCATCGCGATCCCGGGCCAGAACACGACCGCGTATCTGCTGTTCTTGATGTTCGCGGGCGCGGAGTTCGAGTTCGTGCCGATGCGCTTCGAGCAGATCCTGCCGGCGGTCGCGCGGGGCGAGTGCGACGCGGGCCTCGTGATCCACGAGAGCCGATTCACCTACAAGCAACTCGGTCTTGCATGCGCCGCCGACCTCGGCGAACTGTGGGAACGAGCGACCCATGGTCCGCTGCCGCTCGGCCTCATCGCGATCCGTCGCAGCCTCGGCCTTCGCGCCCACGCCGCGGTTTCGCGGTTGCTAAACGCGTCCGTGCTGCGCGCCAGTGCGCGCCCTCTCGATGCGCGTGCGTTCGTGCGTCAGCATTGCCTGGAGATGTCGGACGAAGTCTGCGACCGCTACATCGCGCTCTACGTCAACGAGCGCACTGTCGACCTGGGAACCTCGGGTCGTGCGGCGATCGACGCCATGTTCCAGCGCGGTCGCGCTATGGGATGGCTGCCTGCGGGCCGTTCGCCCTGGATCGACGACGCATGATGTTCCCGCTCGGCTTCGCGCTCGTCGCCCTGGCGCCGACTGTTGTGATCGCCGCGCTGTGGGCGATGCTGTTGCGATTCCGGCAGCAGCCAGTCCGTCCGTTCCTTGCGCGAGCTGCGTGGGCGCATGTCTGGCTGTTTGTGCTCCACGCGATGTTCACCTTTCCGGCACTGCTGGGTTGGTGGGGCTCGCGCGCCCTATCGACGCGCGGCGACGAAGGTTTCTACGAAGGCCCCCGCATCGCGAGTGATGGTGCGTGGACCTTGCAGGACTCGCGGTCCTTGCGCAGAGAGCGCGCCGCGCCGCCGCCAGTCGAGGTCGTCGAGGCGGCGCGCAAGCTGGCCGTGGAGCTGCCTGGAGTCGACGGCGTCTTGCTGCGTGCGTATCGCGTGCCTGCGATACAGCCGCAACCGACGGCGACGGTCGTGCTCGTGCACGGGTTGTTTCGCTCGGCGATGGAGGTCGAAGCTCCTGCGCGCATGTTCCGCTCGCTCGGTTGCGAGTGCTGGCTGGTCGAGCAGAGAACCCATGGGCGCAGCGATCGCGCCCCGGCGACATTCGGTTGGCGCGAGAGCCAAGACCTCGTCGCTGCGGTGCGCGCGATTCGCGACGAGCACGGCGCGAGTGCGCCGCTGGTGCTGTTTGGCGTGAGTCTCGGCACGGTGTCCGTCGCGCTTGCGGCGCCGAGCCTCGCCGGGCTTGCAGGCGTCGTGCTGGATGCGCCCATCGAGGACCCGCTCGCGGCCGCGCATCGCATGCTGTCGTTGGAGCGTGGCGGCGATCGGCGTCGGTTCTTCGCGTTGTGGGAACCCTGGCGATCGCTCGTGCTGGCTTCGATCGAATCGTGGTCGGGATTTCGATTCGCCGATGCGCTGCCATCCCGTTCGCTGGCCGGCATGTCGCTATCGCTGCCGGTGCTGTTGATCGGCGGCGAACTCGACGACAAGGCGCCGCGGGAGGTCGTGCGCGCGCTGCATGACTCGCTGCCGATGGCGCCAGGCACGAAGGTGGCATGGATCGTCGCCGGTGCCGGGCACGGCGACGCATGGAAGGTCGCGCCCGCTGAATACCGCACACAGCTTGCCGCCTTCCTCGCGCGCATCGCGCGCTGAGTCACTGCGGGCCCTCAGCAGATGCCGGATCGACCCCGACGCAGGCAGTCCGAAAACACATCGGGCGACACGTTGGCGCCACACACGATCACGCCGACTCGCAGGCCATCGAGGTCGGCGCGGCGTTGCAGCATTGCCGCGGTGGCAGCCGCGCCTGCCGGCTCGACCGCGAGCTTGGCATCGGAGAATAGCAGCGCCATCGCGCGACACAGCTCATCGTCGTCGACGCGCACCAGGTCGTCGACAAAGCGTCGGCACAGCGCGAACGAGTAGGGCAATGCGTAGGGAGCGCCAAGGCTGTCGGCAATCGTCGCGACGCGCTCGATCGGCTGCGGCGCGCCGGCGGCAAAGCTGCGGTGCATGCTGTCCGCCCCGTTCGGCTCGACGCCGTAGACCTTGCAGCGCGGCTGCAGTTGCTTGACCGCGGCCGCGACGCCGGCACAAAGCCCGCCGCCGCCGATAGGCACGAAGATCGCGTCGAGCTGACCCGTCTGGCGCAAGAACTCGTAGCCGAGCGTCGCCGTCCCGAGTGCCGTGCGCGGCCCTTCGAATGGATGCACGAACGTGCGCCCCTCGTCGCGCGCCATCGCCTCGGCCGCCGCAAACGCGCTCGCGATGTCGTCGCAGGTGACGACTTCGCCGCCAAGTTCGCGGCACGCTTGCGCGCGCAGCGGGTCGGCGGACTTCGGCATCGCGACCTTGGCCGTCGTGCCGAGCGCCTTGGCCGCATGAGCGACCGCCATCGCGTGGTTGCCGGCGCTGACAGCGGTGACGCCAGCCAATAGGGCCTGTGGCGACAGTTCTTGCATCACACACAATGCGCCTCGCGGCTTGAATGAGCCGGTGTGCTGGAAGAGTTCGAGCTTCAGCGTGACCTGGGTCTTGCTAGGCAAGAGCGCGCGCACGCGGTGGCCCTCGAAAGGCCAGGCCGGCGTCTCGCGAATCCAGGGGCGCAACTGGCGGTGGGCGCGCTGGATCGTGGCGACGTCGGGGGCGGCGGTCGCGTCGGGCGGGGGCGCGGTTGGACCTGGCTTCTGCATCGGCCCGATGCTGCACGTGCGGGAGCCGACACGCCAGCCCGGCTCGGGCCGCGCACAGTATTACTGTGTGCAGGACAAGGCTGGGCGGGCTGGCGGCGCGCTTGGATCGCCAGCCGCGTCGATGGGTGGGTTGCAGAAGCCCTTGTCTTGTCTCAGCTTGCGAAGTCCTTGGGGGAAGGTCCGCGAAGCTGCGAGGGGGCTTGTTTGGAGAACGGACAGTGCCGCCGCCCCAAGCCCGGACCTCACCATCCAGACTCAGGCGGAGATAACCGGGGCAAGCCCACGGCGACACTGGCCGAGGACTTCCTTATCGAAAGAAAGTTGGTTGTGCAGCACTTTTTTGTCACGCGGGCGACTCTGTGCACCTTGGCGGCTGGCTAACGGGGGGGCTTCCCTCGTGCCGGACCGAGGTCTTCACCAGCGGTGGAAGGCCGGGTGGCCCTCGCGCACCGCGACAAATAGCCCCTCGCAGGTTGCGCAGATTTTTCCGCCGGCCTCGAGCGTGCCGCTGACCTTGGCCCGGTCGAGGTCCGACTCAGTGACCTTGGCGCGCAGAGTGATTGGGCCGCTGGTCGGAGTTGGGCGTCGCAACTTGACCGCGTATTCGGCGGTGACGGTGCACGGCGGCGTCGCGGCGCCAGCTTTCTGCATCAGGTGGTGTGCGGCGGTCCAGTTGAGGTGGCAGTCGAGGACGGCGCCGACGATGCCGCCGTTCAGCACGCCGGGGAATGCCTCGTGGTGGGCCTCGGCCTGCCAGGTGCAGACGACCTCGTCGCCGACGACGAAGCTCTTGATGCGCAGTCCCTTTGCGTTGGCGGGGCCGCAGCCGAAGCACTCGTTCTTCGGCGCGTAGTGATCCTGCAGGCTCTGCTTCATTGCAGCGAGTATGTCGGTGTCGCGCGCAGGGATCCAGGTGGAGGGCGCGGCCGCGGCCCGCCAAGATGCGCGGCCATGCGTTCTACCCGTCGGTTCTTCCTGCGCACCGCGGCCGCACTGGGGTCGGCGCTCGCGCTGCCATCGTGTGCTTCGCCAGCCCCGCGCCCAAAGAAGCGCCATGACGAGAAGCTCAAGCTGCTCGTGATCGGCGTCGGCGGTCGCGGCGCCGGCAACCTGGATGATGTTCGCAGCGAGAGCATCGTCGGCCTTTGCGACATCGATCGTCAGCAACTGGTGCGCGCGGGCAAGGACTTCAAGGACGCGAAGCAGTTCGTTGATTTCCGGCGCGCGCTCGAGATGTCCTCGCTCGACGGCGTCGTGATCAGCACGCCCGATCACACGCACTTTCCGGCCGCGATGATGGCGCTGTCGCGCGGGCTCGACGTCTACTGCGAGAAGCCGCTGACGCACACGGTGATGCAGTCGCGCTGTTTGCAGGTGAAGGCGCGCGCTGTCGGCGCGGTCACGCAGATGGGGACGCAGATCCACGCCAACGCCAACTACCACCGCGTCGTCGAGGCGATCCGCGCCGGCGTGATCGGCGACGTCGAGCGCGTGCACGTCTTTGTCGGCACGACGGACTGGAGCGGCAAAGGGCTGCCCAAGGTCGAGCCCGTTCCGTCCCACGTCGAATGGGACCTGTGGCTCGGCCCGGCAAGGGCGCGTGACTACAGCTCCGCCTACCACCCCGCGGGTTGGCGTCGCTACTGGGCCTTTGGCGGCGGCACCACGGCGGACATGGCGTGCCACTTCACGGATCTGCCGTTCTGGGCGCTCGAACTCGACGCGCCGATCGAGATTCGTGCCGACGGCCCCGATCCCGACAACGAGGGCGCGCCGCGCGATCTGGCGTGCGAATACGTCTATCCTGCGCGCGGCCAACGCAAGGAAGTGCGCCTGCGTTGGTCGTGCGGTGCCCTGGCGCCGAAGGAAGAGTTGGCGGCGCGCGGCTTGTCGGATTGGCGCAACGCGGTGCTCTTCATCGGCAGCAAGGGTTGGCTGATCAGCGACTACGTCAAACACGAGATCGGGCCCAAGGAGTCCTTCGTCGGCTACACGCCGCCGCCGCAGACGCTCACGCCGTCGCCCGGCCATCACCGCGAGTGGATCCTCGCCTGCAAGGATCGCACGCAACCGAGCTGCGCCTTCGACTATGCGGCGCCGCTGACCGAGGCCGTGCTGCTCGCGAACGTCGCCTTCCGCGGCGCGCGGGGCAAGGCGTTGTGTTGGGACGCGGCGCGGATGTCGCTGTCCGGCGAAGGCAGCGCCATGGCGCAGGACCTGCTCGATGTGCCGATGCGGGATGGGTGGGAATGCTGAACGATCGAATGCCGCGACGTCGCCACTTTGGGCGTTGAGCGAATCGGGCTCAGGCCCTGCTCACGGACGCGACGCAGCTGAGATCGCGGCGACCACGGCGCGCACTTCGTCGGCGTCGGTGTCGCGCAGCATGTTCTCCGCTAGCTGCGGCAAGGTGCCCATCGCGACGCCCGCGACCTGGTGCGCCATCGCGCTTGGCACGAAGCAGCTGGCGGACAGGTGCACTTCGCGCACGCCGGTGTCGCTGACGAGTTGGGCGACATTGTGGGCGCGCACCCCGGCGCCGGCGATCACCGCGATGCGGCCTCGCGACTGTTCGCGCATGCGACGGATCTGGCTTGCGCCAAGTGGCGCGGTCGCGCAAAGGCCCGAGGTCAGCACGCGCGCGACCTTCAGCGCGATCAGCTCTTCGAGCGTCTGCTCCTGGTCGCGGACGAGGTCGAAGGCGCGGTGAAAGGTCACCGGCGCGCGTCCGGCGGCGCGCACGATCGCCTCCATGCGTGTGCAATCGACCGCGCCGTCGGGCAGCAGGCACCCGGTCACGATGCCGTTCGCGCCGTTCTGCAGCAGCAAGTCGAGGTCCTGGCGCATGACGAAGAACTCGTCCTGCGAATACAGGAAGTCGCCGCGTCGAGGCCGCAACATGGCGACCACCGGGATGCGCACCGCGGCACGGACCGAGCGCAATAGGCCGATGCTCGGCGTCAGTCCGCCCTCGCCGACGGCGAGGCACAACTCGATGCGATGCGCGCCAGCTGCCTCGGCGAGAACGGCGCCGTGCGCCGAGTCGGCGACGACTTCGACAAGGACCTCGGGGTCGCGGGTTGAGGCGGGAGCCACTGCGCATATGGTGCCGTGATGCGGCCGCAATTGCTGCACTTGTCGGGTCCGTTGCGCGGCCGGACGGTGACTTACGACGATGATGCGATGGTCGTCGGTTCGGCTCCATCCGCCGAGCTCCGCCTGGAGCACCCGGCGATCGTGCCCTTGCACGCGGTGCTCGAATGGCACGCGGACGACTGCGCGTTCGTGCTTCGCCGCATCGACGGGCGCATTTTCGTCAATCGCCAAGAAGTCGAAGCGATCACGCTGAACGACGACGACTTGATCGAGTGGGGCGTCGACGGTCCGCGGTCCCGCTTCCGCGCCTACGTGCCCGCAGGCGCGGTCTGCAAGCCCGTGCGCAAGATGCTGCGCGACGCGCGCGAGGTTGGGAAGAACAGCGGTGGCGTCGCGGCGGCCAGTGGCCTGACGCGCGACCTGCTGACGCAGGCGACTCTGAAGCTCAAGATCGGCTTCCCGTTGCTGGTGCTCGCTCTGGCATTGCCCTTGGCCTGGATTGCCGGTTGGCTCGGCGCGAAGCCGGCGCGCGACTGGCAGCCTCGCGCCGACGAAGTGACGCTCGCTGAACTCGAACGCATGCGCACGATGTTGATGGAGCAACATCGCGAGATCGAGCAGTTGCAGCGGGCCAGCGCCGTCGTCGCCGACGTGCAGAAGCGATTGTCGCGCGGCGTCGGGCTCGTGCACGGCATTGTCGTCATCGTCGCCGGCAACGGCGAGCCGATGCGGGACCTGCGCGGCCGGCTCTTGCGCCATGAGTACACCGGTTCTGGGTTCATGGCGAATGATCGCGGCCGGGTGCTCACCAATCGCCACGTCGTCACGCCGTGGGAGACCGTCGCGGAAATGGAGGAAGCGATCGCGCGCGGCGGCGAGCCGCGATGGGAGCACCTCTCGATCACGTTCCCCGGCACGCTCTCGCAGAAAGTCGACACGAGCACGATTCGCCGGCGCAACGACCGGCTCGACATCGCGTCATTCCGACTCACTGGCGAGCAGGCAGCAGGCATTCAAGTGTTGCCCCTGCATGAGGGAGCGCTCGAGGACATGTCCGACCCGCGTGCAGTCGTCGTCGGCTACCCGACCGGCATCGTGGCGCTGCTTGCGAAGGCCGACAGCCAAGTCGTATCGAGGCTGCGAGAGCTTGGCGCGACGCTGGTCGATGTCATCGACGAACTCGCGAAGTCCAACCGCATCAGCCCGATGATCACGGCCGGCACGATCGGCAATGTGCAGGAAGAGATGATCGTCTACGACGCGCCGACGACGCACGGTGGCTCGGGCGGGCCGGTCGTGGGCGGCGACGGCACGGTCGTCGCGGTCAACTACGCCGTGATGCGTGACTTCTCGGGCGCGAACTTCGGCGTGCCGATTCGTTTCGCTGGCGACGTGCTGATCGACTGACGCGCAAGAACGCTTAGCATCGCGCGCCGCGGCTTTGGCGCCGCGCACCTGCAATGCACCTTTGCGCCGCAACCATCAGCCTGCTGATCGCCGCCACTTCGATTGCGCAGTCTCCGTCGCGCGCGCCATTGTGGTCGGACCAGCCGTTCCGGAGGCCCGAGCTGCCAGCGGTTCTCGACACTTCTTGGCCAGCGTCGCCGATCGATGCGTTCGTGCTCGCTCGACTCGAGGCGCGAGGCCTGTCGCCAGCGCCTGCCGCGCCGCGGCTGGCGTGGTTGCGTCGAGCTGCGCTCGACCTCACTGGGCTGCCGCCGACACCCGAGGACGCTGCTGCTTTTGAAGTAGACCGCGACGAAGGCGCGTACGTACGGGCGGCGGATCGACTGCTCGCTGGCCTCGCCTACGCGGAACGGCAGGCCCAGCAGTGGCTGGATCTTGCGCGCTATGCCGACTCGCAGGGATACGAGAAGGACGCGCTGCGCCCGTCGATGTGGCGGTGGCGCGATTGGGTGGTCGCTGCATTCTTGCAGGACATGCCCTTGGACCAGTTCACCATCGAGCAACTCGCCGGCGATCTGCTGCCGGGCGCGACCATGGAGCAGCGCGTCGCGACTGCCATGCATCGCAACACGATGACCAACTCCGAAGGCGGAACGGATGACGAGGAGTTTCGATCCGCCGCGGTTGTCGACCGCGTCAATACGACGATGTCGGCGTGGATGGGCGCGACCGCCGGTTGTGCGCAGTGTCACGACCACAAGTACGATGCGATCTCGCAGCGCGAATACTTCGGTCTCTATGCGATCTTCGACCAGACCGCGGATCGGGATCGGGCCGATGAAGCGCCTGTGCTGCGCGCGCCGACCCCCGAGCAGTCGAGCAAGATCCATGGGATCGAGCAGGAGTTGGCACAGGTCCAGCAAGCGACCCTGGCATTGCCGCGCGAGCCGTGGATCGACGCGCAGCGCGCGCGCATCGCAGCGTTTGCAACCAGCAAGCCGACGCTGTCGACCTGGCGCGTTGCGGGGCCGTTCGCGGAAAGGGACTACGACGCTGCCTTCGCTCGCGCGAAGGGCCTCGCTGCGCCGCCTGCGGCCGACGCGGGTTTCATCAGCAACGGCTGGCTCGACCGGAAGGAACTGACGGATGGCGTCGTGCACGCGCTGCCGGGCGAGAGTTCGTCGCACTTCTTGCGGCGGACTGTGGTGTGCAAGGCTCCGTGCAAGGCCGTGCTAGCGCTCGGCAGTGACGATGCGGTCGTCGTGTCCATCGACGGCGTTCTGGTCCACGCCAACAGAGCGAGTCGGCCCGCGCGCCCTGGCGATGACCTGGTCGAAGTGAACCTCGCGGCAGGCGAGCACGACTTGCGGATGTTCGTGCTGAACGGTTCTGGACCGGGGGGCTTTTGCTTTGAGTTGCGCGCGACGCGCCTCGACAGCGCCAGCGAAGGTGCGATCTTGGGGGTCGACGCTGGGCGCGACGCGTTGGTTGTCGATGCCTTTCTTGCCGCGTCGCCAGAAGCCGCGGACCTGCGGCTGCGACGTGAGGCGTTGCGGGCTGAGCTGCTGAGCATCCCGGTCCCGACCCTGCCGGTCTTGGAAGAACTGCCTGCGGACCGCCGCCGCACCACGCGCGTGCACCGGCGCGGCAGCTTCTTGGACCTCGGCGAAGTCGTCGAGCCTTCGACGCCTGCGTGCTGGCCACCGATGGCCGACGGCGGGGTTCGCGATCGACTTGCGTTCGCGCGCTGGCTCTTTTTGCCGCAAAACCCGCGCACCGCCCGTGTGCTCGCCAATCGTGCGTGGGAGTCGCTGTTCGGCACGGGCCTCGTCGTGACGAGCGAGGACTTCGGCGCGCAAGGCGACCAGCCGACGCATCCGCAGCTGCTCGATTGGCTCGCGTGCGAGCTGCGCGATGGCGGTTGGTCGTGGAAGCGGCTCCTGCGAACGCTGGTGCTGTCCGCGACCTATCGGCAGGGAGCAGAGGCATCGGCACAGTCGCGCGCGCTGGATCCGCAGAACAAGTTCTGCTCGCGCAGCCCACGGTTGCGGCTGTGCGCCGAGATGCTGCGCGACCAAGCGCTATTCGTCTCGGGCCTCTTGTCGCGCAAGATCGGCGGACCCAGCGTCATGCCGAATCAGCCGGACGGCGTTTGGGGCCAGATCTACAGCAGCGATCGGTGGGTCACGAGCGCAGGCGAGGACCGCCATCGCCGCTCGCTCTACACCTTGTGGCGCCGCACGAGCCCGCATCCAACGATGACGACCTTTGACGCGCCGAGCCGCGAGTTCTGCGTCGTGCGCCGCACGTCGACCAATACGCCGTTGCAGGCGCTCGCGCTTTGGAACGACCCGCAGTTCGTGGAATGCCAGGATGCGCTCGCGCGGCGTGTGCTACGCGAGCGACCCGCGTCCAACGACCCTGATCGCATCGCGCGCATGGTCGAGTTGTGCCTTGCGCGCGTGCCGCATCCCGACGAGCTGCAGGATCTGGTGGACTTCGTCGCGGGAGAACGGCAGGCGACGGCGCAGTCACGCCAAGGTTCGAGCGATGTCGAGGTTCGAGTGTTTGCTGCGCTCGCTGCCGTGCTGATGATCGCCGAGGAGTTCGTCGTGCGCGGCTGAGTCCGCACCGACTCGGCCCGATAGGCAAGAAGCCGGAGAGTGCGAGGCAGGGTGGGTGTGCCACGCGTCTCGGGACGCGGCCTCGCTTCGCAATCTTTTCTCGTACGCGCCGCACGAGGCGCAGGTGCGAATCGTGAGGGCGTCGCTATCCTGCCGCCCTCATGGCATTTTGGTATTCACGGCGCCGCGCGATGGCACCCGTCTTCATTGCCTTCGTGTTAGCCGGCGTTTGTTTCGTCGCCTGCTCGTCGCCGGAGCAGCCAAGACCGCTGCACCGTTTCTTGCCGGCGGCGGACACGCAGGATGTGAGCCTTGCCTACGCCTGGCTCGACGTCGCCGAAGAAGCGACGGCGCGCAACGTCGACCAGTTTGCTGCGCGACCAACCGTCGTGTCGCGAACGCTGGCGATTTGGGCAACCGCGATGTTCGACGCGTGGGCTGCTTATGACGCGACGGCGGTTGGTTCGCGGCTCGGTGGAGCGCTGCGGCGGCCGGTGCTCGAGCGCACGCTGGAGAACAAGCAGACCGCGATCAGTTTTGCTTCGCTGCATGCATTGCGGTTCTGCTATCCCGAGTCGCGGGCATTCCTCGACGACCGCATGCGAGGCTTTGGCTACGACCCCGATGCCGACAGCGACGATGTCGCAACCCCGGTCGGTATCGGAATCCGCGCGGCCAATGCCGTGATCGCATACCGGCGTCGCGACGGCAGCAACCAGTTTGGCGACGAGCAGGGCGGCAACGGCACGCCCTACGGCGACACCTCGGGTTATGCGCCGGTCAATCCGAAGGATCGCATCGTCGACCCGGATCGTTGGCAGCCGATCGAGTTCACGCTCGCCGACGGCAGCAAGGTCACGCCGGGATTCCTCACGCCGCACTGGGGCAAGGTGAAGACCTTCGCGATCGAGCGCGCGGACCAGTTCCGCCCTGAACCGCCGCCCATGACGACGGGCGACGACACTTTGTTGCGCGCGCAGACGGCGCAGGTGATCGCCTACAACAACTCGCTGACGCACGAGCAGAAAGCGATCGTCGAGTTCATGCGCGATGGACCCCGCTCGACCGGCCAGAGCGGTCACTGGCTGCGCTTTGCGCAGGACGTCTCGCGCCGTGACAAACACGACCTCGACCGCGACGTGAAGCTCTACTTCGCGATCGCCAACGTGGCGATGGACGCGTTCATCTCGTGCTGGGAGACCAAGCGCGTCTACGACAGTTCGCGCCCCTGGACGTTGATCCGCCATTACTACGCGGGCCAGACGATCACCGGCTGGGCCGGCGTCGAAGGCGGCACGAAGCAGATGCCAGCCGAGGACTGGCGGCCGTATTCGCCCGAGTCGTTCATCACGCCGCCCTTCCCTGGCTACACGAGCGGCCACGCGACCGTCAGCGGCGCGTGCAGCAAGATGCTCGAGCTGTTCACCGGCAGCGACGTCTACGGCTACGCAGAACGGCGCCGCCACTGCGAGCTGACCGAGACCGATGCTGGTGACTACGTGATGCTCGACCTGCCGACGTTCTCTGCCACCGCCGAGATGGCGGCCGTGTCTCGCGCGATGGGCGGCTACCACATTCCGATCGACAACGACGTGGGCTTGAAGGTCGGGCGCGAGATCGCGGTTTGGAGCTGGCCCAAGTATCAGCAGCACTTCGACGGCACGGCGACGGTGCGACAATGAACATCTGCCCGTCATGACCATGAGCCACATCGCGCCACCACAGCCCACTGCGCCATCGTCGAGCATGCCGACGCGCGCGTGGCCGGGCTTCGCCTTCGGCGCCGCTTGGGGCTTTGCGATCTTCGCGCTGTCGCTGCCGCTTGGCGGACACGTCGAGCCGTGGGATGGGTTGCCGGGCTACTACCCGATCGCGCTCGTGCTCGGCGGGCTGCTCGCTGGGATCTTCTTGCGCGCGCGCCCCTTGCCGCTGTGGCTCGGTCTGATGGTGGGCAAGGTGTTTTATGTGTGCGTCTGCTCGTCGCGAGGGCCAGGCAACCTGTGGCCCATCGGCCTCGCGTTCGACGCGGTGGCGTCGCTGCTCGCGCTGGTGGGGTTCTGGGTCGGCGTATGGCTCGCGCGCCGCATGGTTGCCTGATCGCGATCGAGCATCAACGCGCAGCGTCGGGCAGCAGCGACGCGGGCAACCTGTCGCCGTCAGTCTCTTCGCTCCAAGCGATCATCACGATGCGCCAGCCGTCCTTGCCCTTCATGAACGTGAAGCAGTTGACGCCCCGGGCAAATGGTTCTGCGGCCTTCGTGTTGCGCGCGGCATAGCTGCTCCACGCGTAGCCGACGCCGGCAAAGGTCTCGACGCGCGTCACCAGCGGTGACTCGAAGAAGGCTTCTCGCTGCGAGTTCTGCGTCGCCATCGCGATGAACTGCTCGACGTCGAACTTCGCTGCGACGGTGGCGTCGCCGCGCCGCATCGAGACGTGCATCGTGCCGCCGTCAGCGAAGAGCTTGCGCAGTCGGTCCCAGTCGCGGGCTTGCCCCTGCTCGCCGGAGACGATCGCGTAGACGTCGAGGACGAGAGCGCGGACCGCGAGTTCGTCGGCGGAAGGTCTGCCGGTGGGCAACGTCGGGGAGGTCGCGCAGGACGCGAACCAGAGGACTGCGGCGGTGCTCAGGACTCGATGGCAATTGCGCATGCGCGGATGCGATCCGTGGCGGCGGATGATGTCCACCTTGGAGTTTGCGCCTTGCCGGTCAGCGACCGTGCAGCGCGCGCCACGCCGTCATCGACGCCCGCAGATTGTCACGGACGCTGCCCGATAGGCCGTAGCCCTGCAGCGCGATCGGGCCGTCGAACGCAACGTCATCGAGCGTTGTGAGCAGCAAGTGCAGGTCGAAGTCGCCTTGGCCGACCGGTTGGATCAACTGGCGCAACTCCGTGCCGCGCGCATCGGCGCCGTTCAACGTGACAGCAAATAGGCGGCTCTTGCAGGCTCGCAACGCAGGCGAAGGGTCCGTCGCGTCGCTCGTGTAGAAGAAGTGGCAGAGGTTGAAGCATACGCCGAGCCGTCGATGCGCGAGTCGTTCGCACAGTCGCAGGGCGTCGTCGTGCGTCTCCAGCCAGTAGTCGAAGTGGGGATACAGCGCGATCTCGACGCCGGTGGCCTCGGCTTCATCGAGCAGCGTGCGTAGGACGCGCTCGGCATCGGGGTCGGCGTTCGAATCGCGCCGTGCGCTCTTGCTGTGCTGCAGCGCGAGCCACAATTGGCCCGGACCGCCCTGCAGAGCGCGCATCGCAGCACGCAGCGGCGCGAGCGCAGCTGCACGCGCGTCGTCGTCGTCGCGAGCGGTCGCGAGGTCGAGGACCGCGTAACCGGAGATTGCGTCCAGACTGCGGCGTTCGCAGGCGGCGCGTGCGGCTGCGAAGTCGTCGATCGAATATGCGAGACCGTCGTAGCCGAGTTCTTGGACGAGGGCGGCCTGCGCATCGGTGGCGCCGCCGCCGGTGCCGGTGTGCATCGCGAAGAACGCGCGCTTGCTGCCGTGCGCCCGCATCGTGTTGAGGTGTGGTGCCAAGGCGACAACCTGCATGCGACCCTGTGCGTCGCGTCGCAGTTGCGCCTCGAACGCGGGCTCGAACTGGCCGTCGATGCGCGCGACGATGCTGCCGTCACCGCCGCCCCGCAGTTCGATGGGCGCGTTCGCTGGCGGGCGTGGGATCGCGGCAGGCTGCAAGCCGTCGACCAGATAGGTGCGCAGATCGCCGCTTGGCCCGATGCTCGCGGCCGGCACGAACGCGCGCGCGAACTCGCGTTCTACAAGGCGCGGATCGAGCGTCGCCGCGCCGTCCGCGGTGCGGGCGGCTGCCGCGAATGCCATCGCGTGCTGCCACGGCAGTTCGTCGTAGTCCTCGACGCGCAAGAAGCCATGTTCTGCCATCTCGCGGACCATCTGCGCCTTGTGCATCGTGTGCTCGGGTTTGATCGGTACGCGTGGATCGTCGGCGCGGAACTCCACCAGCACGCAGCGGCCACCTGGTTGCAGCGCGTCGCGCACGCAACGCATCACCGCGATCGGCTCGCTGAGTTCGTGATACACGTCGACGAGCAACACGAGGTCGCATGAAGCGACGGGCAGCTTTGGGTCGTCCTCGGCTGCTCCGACGAAGCGGACGTTGCCGAGGCCTTCCTTCTCGGTGCGCGTCGCGAGCAACTCGAGCATCTCAGGCTGGATGTCGACCGCGTAGACCGTGCCTTTGTCGCCGACCGCGTGCGCGATCGGGATCGTGTGGTAGCCGTTGCCGCAACCGAGGTCGCATACGGATTGGCCGGGTTGGATCGTGAGCCAGCGTCGCAGCAGTTGCCCGTTCTCCTCGTCCTCGCGCGTCGCGCGCATGAGCCAGTTCGCACCGGTCCAGTGCATCGTGTGCGCGGGTTCGCGGCCGAGGATTGGGCGGGGGGCGTCCTGGGCGAGTGTGGGCGCGGCTAGGGCCAGCGCAAATACAGGCAACCAGTTCAAGTCGGCAGACATCGCGCGGCCCACCTCACCCCTTCGGCATCAATTCCGCCCGCCTTCCCCGCAACGCCTCAACCAGCAACGCATCCATCCCCGCAACCTCGCCGCGTTCCACCTGCGCCAGGATCTCCCTGCGCATGCGCGGCTCCCAGAACCGCTTCAGGTGCATCGCGACGCCATCCACCGCCACCTTGCGATCTGGTTCGGCGGCAAAGAACGCGGCGATCTGGTTGGCCATCGCCACCAACTTCTTGCCGTCCATCAGCGGGTCTCCCCGCGGACCGCGGAGTCCGGCACGGCCTTCTCCTGCGTCTGGGAGAACTGTTCGAACTCGCGCTGCCACTCGGACTTCTTCGCGTGCGCGACGACCTGCACCGCCGTGACC
>SXGT01431097.1_pt1 | contig 30723 bp, 28 predicted proteins | sample 3176221 | NCBI WGS metagenome assembly SXGT01 (sample SAMN11356862, study PRJNA531348) | freshwater metagenome | isolation source: freshwater sample F1-120 | place: China: Fuxian Lake, Yuxi | collected 2017-12-25
CCGACATCACCGCTGAACAACGCTTGGGGAGGGGGAACCTCCGCGCAGACTCCGACATTCCGGACTCCCCACCAGCCTCCATCCACAGCGCACCCGAAAAAACTGGCCACTGACCGATGCATGAATAATGCGGGCTAGCGTCCTGGACTTCCGAGTCCATCCCCGTTGGGGCCGAGGGCGGAAGGACAACAACACAATCACTCAATCCCGTACTGATCGAGTTTCTTCCGTAGCGTGTGCCGATGCAGTCCGAGCCGTTTCGCGGCGGACGTGCATTGCCCCAATTCATGAGCCAGCGTGGCGGACAGCAAGGCCGGTTCAACGAGGCTCAGGAAACGTTCGTAGAGGTCTTCTTGCTCGCCATCCTCGCGCAACCGGGACTCAGCCCATTGGCGTATGAGTTGCGAGAGTGCGTCGCTGGGAGTCGCGTCCGCAGGATGTCCAGCCGCAGGAGCCGGTGGCGGCAAGTGGTCCGGCTCAATCTGTCCCCCGCGAGCGACGATGACGGCGTGTTCGATCGTGTTCCGCAGTTCGCGAACGTTGCCGTGCCACGGACGACGAAACAGCTCTGCCTCGGCCCGCTTGCTGAGCGACGGCCGCTGCAATTGATTCTTGGCCGTCAGCGTCGTGATGAAGTGCTCGGTCAGTTCCAAAATGTCGGCCCCTCGTTCGCGCAACGGAGGCAAGTCGATTTGAAATGTGACGAGCCGAAAAAACAAATCGTGACGGAAGAGGCCGGCGGCAATCTTCTCGCTGAGCCGTTGATGCGATGCCGAGACTAACCGGAAGTCGATTGAACGTGGCTTGTCCGAGCCGACCGGGACGATCTCGCCATGTTCGAGTGCTCGCAACAGCTTCACTTGCAGCGGCAGCGGGATGTCGGCGACCTCGTCGAGAAAGACAGTCCCACCGTGAGCTTGTTCTAACAGACCGATGCGCGGCGCTTCGGCACCAGTGAAGGCTCCGCGGACATGTCCGAAAAGTTCGCTTTCGGCGAGCATCGGTGAGAGCGCGGCGACATGCACCGGCACGAACGGTCCTGCGCAGCGACGACTGAAACGATGAATGGCTCGCGCAACCAGTTCCTTCCCAGTGCCGCTTTCCCCGCTGACCAGCACGCACGCCTCCGACCCGGCCACCAGCGCGACCTGTTTGAAGACTTCTTGCAGCACGGGGGAGCGGCCGACAATTTGATCCTGCAAACTGGGAGTCGCCACCGGCCGAGTTGTCTCACTGGGCCGCCGTCGCAACGCGCGGTCCAGAACTTTCTCCGCCAGCGTCAGATCGAAGGGCTTCGTGAGATACTCGAACGCGCCGCTGCGAATCGCGGCGACGGCCGTCTCCAATTCCCCATGCGCGGTCATCACGATGATCGGAGCACTGGGGAGCTTCTCATGCAGTTGCGGCATCGCTGAGATGCCGTCGATTCCTGGCAAACGCACGTCGAGGAACACCGCATCTGGCTTTGGGAACTTGTCCGCTTCACGCAGTCCTGCTTCCGCCGTCGACGCGGTTCTCGCGACATGTCCCAGACTCTCGAATAGCTTCTTCAGCCCCCAGCAGATGCTTGGTTCGTCGTCGATGATCAGCAGGTGAGCCATGTTTACCTCGCGAGAGTATCGACGGCAGTCTACAAGACGTCTCGATGGCTCGCGATGTGCGGCCGAATCTCAGACCGCCCCGCTCCCCTGTCATGAACATCGAATTGGCTTTCTCAAGATGCCCGCTCTCTCCACCGATTTGGCAACCCTGCATACCGGCCGTCACTTGTCATTGGTGCGGCGCGGGCATTGGGAGTTCGCGACTCGACACGGTGCAACGGGTGTGGTGGGGCTCGTGGCCGTGACCGAGGACGCCAAGATGGTGTTGGTCGAGCAGGCACGCCCACCGCTCGGCAAGCAAGTGATCGAATTGCCGGCCGGTCTGGCGGGAGATATCGCCGGTGAGGAATCCGAGTCGTTGATCACGGCGGCGAGACGAGAACTGCTGGAAGAGACCGGCTACGACGCTCAGGAAGTGAAGCTCCTCACCGAAGGTCCAAGTTCCGCCGGGCTGACCGACGAAATGATCTCGTTCTTTCTTATGACCGGTCTCACCAAAACCAGCGCTGGGGGTGGCGACGCTTCCGAAGACATCCTCGTCCACGAAGTCCCACTGACCCAGATGCCAGAGTGGTTGGAAGAGCGTCGCCAGGCAGGTTGGGCGATCGATCCGAAGATTTATGTGGGGCTGTTTTGGATCGAGCACAATTCGGCGGTCATTGGGTGACAAGTGCGGGGCGTGACGATTACAGTGATTTCGTCCACGCCGTAGCCTGGCTCTCCGAGTCGGGGGTTTCGCAAGCAGTCCCGATTCGGAGAGTCAGGCTACGGTTTTTTCGGTCTCTCATTCACCTCGCAGAATCACAAAATCCAATGAGCCAAGAAGCGACCGTTTACGTCGTCGATGATGATCCCGCAGTCCGAGATTCCGTCAGCGCATTGGTGAACTCTGCTTGCTTACGCGTGCAGACGTTTCCGTCGGCCGAAGCGTTTCTCCAAGAGTACAAGCCCGACAAACCCGGCTGTCTGGTGACCGACTTGCGCATGCTGGGTATGAGCGGATTAGATCTACTGGAAACGCTGCAAAAGAGCGCCGCGCCGCTGCCGGCGATCCTCATCTCTGCTTATGCCGACGTCCCGGCCGCCGTCCGAGCAATGGAAGCGGGAGCCGTCACGGTGCTCGAAAAGCCGTGCCGCAACGATCAACTGGTGCAGGCGATCCACAAGGCTCTGGAACGGGACGCAACTCAACGAGCCACGCGGACGATCCAGCAAGACATCAAGAGCCGTTTGGCGACGCTGACGCCAGAAGAGTACGAAGTCATGCAACGCATGGTCGCCGGCAAGCTCAACAAAGTGATCGCCAACGAACTGCTCATCAGCCTGCGCACCGTCGAGACTCGGCGGCACAAGGTTCTGGAAAAGATGAAGGCCGACTCGCTGGCGGAGTTGGTGCGGATGGTGGTGGACGTCGAGTAGGTTGGGACTCTGCCCCGACCCGGTTGTTCGGCTTGGAATCCCAACCTACGAGCTACCGCCGTTCCTTCTGGTACAGCTCGGTCAGCAGGTCTTCGACCGATTTGAATTTCTTGCCGGACTCGAGAATCGTGTCGATCTTCTGCCGCGCGTCCGGAGCTGAATGGCCCAGGCTGACGAGCGCTTCGTAAGCCTCGTTCACAACGGAATGTTGCCCGGCCATCTCCGGCGGCAAGTCGCGAGCGATCATCAGCGCGAACTTGGCCATCTTGCGACGCAGCTTCGCGACGATTCGCTCGGCCGTTGCCGGGCCGATTCCGGGGAGTGCGGTCAACTCTTTGACGTTTTGCTCTTCGATCGCGACGGCCACTTCGCGCACCGGACGAACCATTGCACGCAGCGCGGTCTTTACGCCGACGCCATCCACCGAGCAGATGCTCTCGAAGAATTCCTTTTCCGCATCGTTGAGAAACCCAATCAGTCGAGGAGTCAGCCGGCCACCTTTTTGTGGATTGCCTTCGAGGTATTCGATGGTCCGCAGGCTGACCTCTTGATCGAGGCTTCCTTGAAGCTGACGACGTACGAACTCCGGCACGAAGACTTCGTACTCGAACGCTCCGACCGACAGCGTCGCTTCGCTGCCGGTGAGATGGACCAATCGGCCGGTGATGCGGGTAATCAAGGTGAGAACTCTTCAGCGTAGCCGCGTTCGCCAGAACGCGGGGTTGTTCGCGCGATTCCCGCACTCTGGCGAGTGCGGCTACTTACGCTTGGCATGGTCGTCGCTGGGTGACAAGCCATCAACTCGCAGCGGCACGCGCAGCTCGGCGTATTCCGGGATGTTTGTGCGGACGATGATCGTGCCGTCGTGCGTGCCAGGCGGCACGTCGGTGATCGTGACGGCGATCTTCTGCTGACGCTGACCAATCTCGTCAATCTGAGTCTCGCCAATCGCGACCTCGACCCACTTCAGCGTGCAGGCCGCTTCAAGAACTTCGAGGCGAGCGAGCGGCCGGTCGTCCGGCGCGGCGCGGAAGTCGGTGATCGTGATCTCACGCTTCGTCGGATCTTTGCCGAATTGGTAGACGATCAGCGATCGGGGCCGGATTTCGACACGCTCTTCCGGGAGCGAGATCTTGAACCGGACTTCCGCCTCGCGCGGCTGACCGTCGTCGTAGAGGACTTGGCAGGTGTATTCGTGCGGGCCGGGCTTCTCGTTCGCGGCACGGACTCGCAAGAAGAACTCGCCTCCCTCGCCGGGAGCAAACTCTTTGCGTTCCAGACGCGGATTCAAACAACCGCAACTTGGCTTGAGTTCCAAAATCTTCAGCGGTCGCGAGCCAACATTTCGGAAGGCATACCGCGCGAGATACTCCGACCGAGGAGGCGGCGCGCCGAGGTTCACGAGGTATTGCTCAAACGCGAGACATTCCCGCGACGCGTCGGCCGCAACCGGCCGAGCCTTCACGCCGCCGGCATGAACGGCCAGCGACAACACAAACGGCAACAATGCCGCAGCCCACAACACTCGTAGCCGCCAACGTCCTTGTCGATCTGACGCATCCATGCGTGAAGCCTCCACCGTGGGGCAGGTTTTCAACCTGCCCGGAACTCACTGGCAGGTTGAAAACCTGCCCCACGGGCTTTTAGCACGGTTCGGCGAAATGCCTCAAGCGGTGATCGGCACAGCGGTCTTCGCTTGAGAGAGCTCACGCGCCTGAGCGGCCGAGGTGTCGAGCGACAGCGTGATCTCGACGCCCCAAGTGCCGTCTTTGCCGGCACGGACTTGCCAGTGCGGGACGACTGCGCAGCTTTGATGGACGGTCTCCAAGCCCCCTTCGGAGTTGCTCACGGTTTGGATCGGGAAGGTCCAGATCGCGGCCGGTTCAGAGAGTTCGACCGCAGCGTCGAGGCCGAGCCATTCGTCAACGAGGCCGAGGCGATTGGACTGGGGCAGATCCAGGACCGATTGCAGTTGTCCCAGGTGGCGGCCTGAGGCGTCGTAGAAGTAGCGGTCGTTCGCTTCGGCAGCCATGCCAGCGAAGTTGAGTTCGACGGCGAAGTTGAACGGCACGTTGGGCGGGAGGTTTTCGAGGACGTACAGGATTTCGAGAGACGTCCCGCCCCCCGCGTTGAGGGCGATCCGTTTTGTCATTTTGATCTCGTACCGACCGACATGTCCCACGCGAGTAAGGACCGCTTCGACTCGTTCGGAAGATCGGCGCAGCAAGGAATGAAATGCGCCGGCGGCAAAATCGCCGATCTCGCCGTGACCCCGCTGAAAGTCGTCGAGCGTTGTGCCATCGGCCAGGAAGTGATCGACGAGACTCTTGCGAGGCGTCGTGTCGTAGATCAGCTTTTGTTCGAGGTCCGGTTGTTTGAACTTCACACCACCGGTGGGATCGACCCCGCCGGTCCCCGACTGCAGCGAGCGATCGAGTGCGGCTTGTTTGATCTTTTCGTGATACGGCTCAATGCGGCGATCGAGCGTCGCCAGCAAGTTGTGGCGGATGCTGCGCAGGTCGAGTTCGTACAAGTGTCCGCCGCGTGCCGGAGCGACGAACGCGACGAGGCGATCGCTGGCCAAGCGAATTTCTTTGTGAGCATCGAAGTCGAAGTCATCAGAGTCGATCCGCACCCACGGGCCGCTGCCATTGTGATTGGCTGAGCCGAGATGGCCGGCGAGTTCTTCAAGGATGTTGTCGGCGGCGATGAGATGCCGATAGACGGCATTTCGCAGGTGCGGCAGATACAGACCGCCGAACGAGCCGTGCCAGTACGAGCAGTTGCACTGACCGCGATACAGCTCGGACTGAGCTTCGGCCAGGCGGTCGCGATGCTCGCTGCGCGAATCGAGCCGCGTCAGTTCTTCGAGCCGGCTGCTGACCTGTAACGCTCTCGCATACATTTCATTGGACTCAACGTACTTCGAGCGGAAGTTGCGCCAGAAGCCGCCGCGAATGAACTGCTTGATTTCCGGCCACTCGGCGTTGTCGGCGTGCTTTTTGTTGAGCGCCGCGAGCGACAGTTGACGCTCCGGTGGCAGCACCCATTCGGTCATTTCGCGATAGCTGCTGTCAGGCAGGAAGCAGCGGCCGACCGGCGGCACGTTGTCGACACACTCGCTGAGCGTCGTGGTCTTCACCCAATCGCTGTTCGCTCGGAGCGTGTCGAAGAATCGTCGCAGCCAGCCGCGATTGAAGACGAGATCGTGCGTGCCGGGCCAGACGCCGAACTTTTCGCCGTCGTCACCACAGACGGCGATGGCGTTCGGATTCTTCTCCGCGAGATCGCGGAGGAAGTCGATGCTCGCCTGCGGCTCTTCCCACGGGATCGTGTATCGCAGCCGCTCGGCGATTGGGAAGATTGTCAACAGTTGGCCTTCATCCTCGGTGAGGTAATGCCCGAAGAGCTTGTCCGGCGACAGCCCCGCGTTGCGGAAGTGCGTGTCGTCGAGCACCGTGAACTCGATCCCCGCCGCCGCGATGTCGGAGGCGAAAGTCTGTTCCCAAACTCGCTCCGGCACCCACATGCCTCGGATCGGCTGGCCGAACAAAGTTTCGAGATAATCGGCGTACAGTTTCATCTGGCCGACTCGGTCGCGGCGCGGGATGCACGCGAGGATCGGTTCGTAGAACGGCCCGCCCAGGATTTCGATCTGGCCGCGCTGAGCGAGTTCTCTCAGCCCATCGATGTATTCCGGGTGCGCAGTGACGAGCCATTCCAGCAAGCTGCCGGAGTTGTGAATCACGACCTTAATGTCGGGATACTCGCGCAGCACTTCTAGAAACGGGGCGTAGCTGTCTTGATAGGCGGCCTCGAAGACCCCTTCGAAGTTGCCGATCGGCTGATGATTGTGGAAGACGAGAGAGAGGCGAATTGGATTGGTCATGGAAGCATCCCTTCTTCCGCGGAGCGGTGCATTGCCAATTGCAAATTGCCAATTGCAAATTGCCAGTCGAAGGCAAGGTAGCAGGGGGTGCTAGCGGACAACATCCAATGGGCTTTCGTCTGGCGTCGACTGATTGCGGACATCGTTCCTGTTCGACCAATTTTCATTTTGCAATTTGCAACTTTCAATTTGCAATTCCCTTCTTGCGTCAAATCTCTGTCCGTCTCAAGAACTTGCCCGCCTCTTCCGGTGGGACCGAATTGATGTAGAAGCCACTGCCCCACTCGAAGCCCGCCACGCCGGTGAGACGCGGGATGATTTCGAGATGCCAGTGGTACGACTTCAAATCGAATTTGTCTGAGTGAAACGGTGCGGTGTGCAGGATGTAGTTGTAGGGCGGGTTGTCGAGCGCGACTTCTACCTTTTGAAGAGTGGTCTTCAGGACGTGAGCCAGCTCGTCCACGTCTGCTTCCTGAACCGTTTCAAAGTGGCTGGAGTGCCGCTTCGGCAGGATCCAAGTCTCGAACGGAAACCGGCTGGCGAACGGGCAGAATACCACGAAGTTCGGCGAATCGAGCACGATTCGATGCTGGTCATCGAGTTCCTGGCGGATCATGTCGCAGTAGATGCACCGGCCTCGCCAACCGAAAAAGTCCTTGGCTCCCCGCATCTCTTCCGCAACCTGAATCGGCACTACAGGCGTCACGATCAACTGCGAATGCGCGTGCTCCAGCGAGGCTCCCGCCGCCGCTCCCTGGTTCTTGAAGACCATCGGATGCACCAGCCGAGGGTCGTGTTTGAGATCCACCAGCCGGTCGTGATACATCCACAGCACTTCGCGGATGTTCGAGGCCGGAAGCTGAGCGAACCGGGTCTCGTGATGCGGGCAGTCGATGATGACCTCGTGAGCTCCGACCCCTTGGATGGCGTCGTACATGCCGATGCCACGGCTTTCGAGCTGGCCTTCGATCTTCAGCGCCGGAAATTTGTTCGGGATGCAGCGGACTCTCCATCCCCGCGAGTTCGGCCCGGATCCGTGATGGCGATACGCTCGGATTTCATTTGGGCAGGCCGATTCGTTCCCCTCGCAGAACGGGCAGAACTCCTCGGACGAGGGAATCGCTGACGACTGGTAATCGTTGGGCCGTTTAGCTCGATCCGGAGCGATGATAACCCACCGTCCGGTAATGGGATCCTTGCGAAGTTCGGGCATGTCGTCGCTTTGGGTGGAGATCGGGGACTCTATTAGCGGATTTCACAGGGCGGATTTGACTGACTCACGCGAATTCGGGGAAGGCAGCTTCGCGGGTATCTCGGGCTGGGCCGTCGAATGAATCGACAGCCGAGTCGAGTTCCCCACCACGAGAGCGACTTCAATGCCGATGATCGGATGCAAGAATTGGCGATATCGCGGTAGCCCCGTGTGAGGTTTGTGAATCGAGACGCTCGGAACAAGACCTGCCAGCCCACCGGCCGGCGAGCTCGTGGCCTGGCTCATATCGAACGTCTTATGGAGGAAGCATGTTGACCCCGCCCCGAGTCATTTCTTGCCGTCAGCCGCGCGGATTCACGTTGATCGAACTGCTGGTCGTCATCGCCATCATCGCGATCTTGATCGCGCTGCTGCTGCCGGCGGTGCAATCGGCTCGCGAGGCGGCTCGGCGGAGTCAGTGCAAAAACAACCTCAAGCAGATCGGCGTGGCGCTGCACAACTATCTGGACTCAAACAAATACTTCCCGCCTGGCGGCACGATCCAAGCCGGAACGACCTTCTCCGGCAACAATGGTTCGTGGTCGATCCACGGTCGATTGCTGCCGTATCTCGAAGGAGCCAATGCGTACAAAAAAGTGAACTTGACGATCGCGTGGGACAACGTGCTCAACGCGAGCACCGGCGTGCCGATCCTGAAAATCCCCACCTTCATGTGCCCCAGCGAGGCCAACGACACGCTACGAACCAACGCCGGCGCGGCCTTCACTCGACCGCATACCTACGGCTTCAACATGGGATCGTGGCTGATCTGGGATCCAACCACCGGCCAAGGAAACGATGGGATCTTCTGGATGAACAGCGGCACAAACGCCGCCAGCATCCGGGACGGACTGAGCATGACACTGGCCGCCGCCGAGGTGAAAGCCTTCACGTCCTACTTCCGCAACACCGTCGATCCAGGGGCAACTCCGCCCGCAACCACCGCCGCCCTGACCGCATTCGCCAGCGGGGCACAGTTCAAACTTGGCCCGGCTACCAACGACAACACCGGCCACACCGAATGGTGCGATGGCCGAGTCCATCACGAAGGCTTCACGACGACGTTTACGCCAAACACGTTCGTCAGCTACTTGCACACCGACGGCCGAACTTACGACATCGACTACAACTCGCGGCAGGAAGGCTCATCAACAACCGCTCGCACCTACGCGGCCGTCACTTCGCGAAGTTACCACCCTGGCAGTGCCCATGCCTTGCTGCTCGATGGAGCCGTTCGCGCCATCAGCAACAATCTGAATCTGACCGTGTGGCATGCGCTCGGAACCCGACAGCGAGCTGCAGGCGAACCGGTTGGGTACGAGTTTTAGCCCTCTGCGACGTTGACGTAGACTTTGAGCGCCTCTTTCGCTTCCACCAATTGCCGCATCATCTCGCGGTAGTTGTCGAGGCCGTTGACCGGTGTGGTGAGAATCTTCTGCGTCACGCCGGGATAGAAGATCTCTCCTTGAGCCAGGTCGCTGATACCGGCCTCGAAGTGCCGGAAGTTGGCGTTGACCGAGCCAAGCAGCAGCTTATTGCCCAGCACCCATTCGAGATTGATCTTGTCGGTCGGGACTTCCGTCTTTCGTTGTCCGCCGGTGATGCTGGTCCACACGATCGCGCCGTCGCGGCCCAGCACGTTCATGGCTTCAAAGGCGATCGCGCTGTTGCCGGTGGCCTCGACAATCAGGTCCGGCGCTCCGGTTTGCTTGGCGATCTCACCCAATGAACCGTTGAGGTAATTCGCGCCGTAGGCTTCGGCAATCTCGGCTTTGAGATTCGGCTTGGCTCCGCGAGCGATCGTGTAGACCTCGACGCCGCGCAGACGCAGGATCAACGTCGAGAGCAAACCGATCTGACCTGACCCGAGCACAAAAGCCACCTTCGGCTCCCAGACCTGTAAGCGACGTTGAGCTTCATAGACTTGCTGAATGGCCTTTTCCGCGACGCTCATCGGTTCGGCCAGCACTCCCAGATGCTTCAAGGCCGCCGGAACGCGAATGACGAATTCCGCGTCATCAACGAAGTGCTCGGTCATGTAGCCGTGCAGCAGGTTGATGCCCCGTTCGAAGTACGTCTCGTCGCTGGTCATGTCCGAATGGCCGATGCGGTCGAAGATCGAGCCGCCTGGTCGGCGCACGGTGCAGGTGACGTAATCGCCCGGCTTGACATGTCGCACGTTCGGACCGACCTCTTCGACGATTCCGAACGACTCGTGGCCCATCACCAAGAAGTCGTAACCCGGCGGCGGGTTGCCATACAGCCCCTCGTTGATCTCACGATCGGTGGCATCGACACCGACCTTCAAAACTTTGACGAGCACGCCACGACCGTTCGGGACATCGGAAACCTTTGGCTTCGCCAGCTCAGCCAAGTGGACACTGTTTGGATTACGCGGTTTAACGGCAATGGCTTTCATGGGAGTGCTCTCTCAAAAGTTGAATCGTGACTTAGGAGACGGGCTGTGACGCACAGCCGGAAAGAGAATGTGATGATATGGGATGGTCGGCCGATATTCGACGAACCCGACCAAGCTGTTACATTCCCGCCCATGACTGTCACGTATCGCGTGGAACTTGATCGCTATTCCGGGCCGCTGGACCTGCTGCTGTTTTTGGTGCGGCGGAACGAGCTGGATTTGCTCGACCTGCCGGTCGCCGAGATCACCGCCCAGTTTCAACGATATTTGTCGGCCTTGCAGTTTTTGGATCTCGATGCGGCCGGTGATTTCGTCGTGATGGCCAGCACGTTGCTCGAAATCAAAAGCCGGCTGGCTCTTCCAAATGCCGAGGAAGAAGAAGTCCCGGTCGAGGTCTCGGACGATCCACGCGGCGGATTGATCCAACAACTGCTCGAATACAAGAAGTTCAAAGAGGCCGCCCAATTGTTGGAAGAAGGCCGAGCGGAATGGAGCGAGCGATATCCGCGGCTCAGCGACGAACGCCCCGACGCGGTGCGCGATCAGAGTGCCGACCGCATCAAGGATGTCGAACTCTGGGACTTGGTCAGCGCGCTCAGCCGAGTGCTCGAACGCCGGGTCATCGAAGAAGAATCGAAGATCCGTTACGACGACACGCCGATCTCGGTCTACGTCGAACAGATCGGCGCGCGAGTCCGCGAAGTTGGACGTGTTGGCTTCACCATGTTGTTCGACAACGCATCGCAGCGTAGCCGAATCATTGGCATCTTTCTGGCGATTCTCGAACTGTTGCGCCATCATGGCTTCCACGCCGAGCAGGCCGATGCCTTCGGCGAGATCTGGATTATGCCGCCTGAAGTTAGGTCAGCCTTTCCAGGCTGACCCGTCGGTGGATTCGACAATCAATCCCGAAAAGAGTCAGCCTGGAAAGGCTGACCTACAGGAGTCCGCATGAACATCAACTCGCGACTGACTGAATGGCATCCCGAAATGACCTCGTGGCGGCGCGAGCTGCACGCGCACCCACAGACCGCGTTCGAGGAAACGTTCGCGTCGGAACTCATCGCCTCGAAGCTGCAAGCCTGGGGCATCGAGACGCATCGCGGCCTCGCGAAGACCGGCGTTGTTGGTGTCATTCGTGGCAAGCAAACCGGTAACGCCCGGCTGCGAAACATCGGTCTGCGAGCGGACATCGACGCACTCGACATCGAGGAGCAAAACGATGTCCCGCATCGCTCACAGAATCCGGGCAAGATGCACGCCTGCGGACACGACGGGCACACGACAATGCTGCTCGGAGCTGCTCGCTATCTCGCCGAGTCGCGCAACGTCGCCGGCACGGTGAATGTCATCTTTCAGCCCGCGGAAGAGAACGAAGGGGGTGGCCGAGTCATGGTGGAAGAAGGACTCTTCAACAAGTTCCCGTGCGATGCCGTCTTCGGAATGCACAATTGGCCGGGGATGCCGGTCGGACACTTCGGAGTTTGTTCCGGACCGATCATGGCCGCATTCGATGTCTTCGAGATCATCGTCCGCGGATATGGCACCCACGCCGCAATGCCGCATCTGGGAATCGATCCGATTGTCACGGCGGCGCAGATCGTCACCGCGCTGCAGACCATTGCCAGCCGGAACACGAATCCGCTTGATCAACTGGTCGTGAGTGTGACTCAGATTCATGGCGGAGATACTTGGAACGTGATCCCGACCGAAGTGAAGCTGCGCGGCACTGTGCGGACCTTTCGTCTGGAGACGCAGGACATGGCCGAATCGCACATGCGACGCATCGTCAGCGGAATCGCGACGTCGTTGGGTGCCTCCGCCGAATTGCACTACGACCGTCGTTATCCTGCTACGGTCAACACGCCCCAAGAAGCCGAATGGGCCGCCGAAGCGGCTGCCGATGTCGTCGGCCAGCCGCAGTTAGACACGAACGTCCTGCCCTGCATGGGTGGCGAAGATTTTTCTTTCATGTTGCTCGAATGCCCCGGTTCTTACATATGGGCCGGCAACGGCCCGTCCGACAATGGCCGAGTCCTGCACAACCCGCGCTACGACTTCAACGACGATCTCCTGCCAATTGGCGCAAGCTACTGGGTGCGACTCGTCGAGCGGTTACTCGGTTCTTAAAAACTAACCCGAAGCGTCAGCGAGGGCGAATGCTTCACAGTGCTCCCGAAGCCTGAATCGAATGAGCAGCGTTGAGCCAATGGAGGCTTGGAGAGCATTCTCCCTCGCTGACGCTTCGGATTAGTTTGTGGCTGCCAATTTTAAGGATCTGGAGGTGACGAAATGATCGTGGTGATGAAACGCGGAACAACTCCCGAAGCGGTCCAAGAGATGGCTCGCCGAGTCGAGGAGGCGGGCATGAAGGCGCACGTGATCGTCGGCACCGAGCGAACCGTCGTCGCCGCCGTTGGCAACGAGAAACCAGAAACCAAGGAACTGCTCGAATCGTTCGATGAAGTCGAACAAGTCCTGCCGATCCTCGCGCCGTACAAGATCGCCAGCCGAGAAACAAAGCCGGAACCGACCGTCATTCGCTCTCGTGATCTCGTGATTGGCGGCGGTCACATCGGAGTGATTGCCGGGCCATGCTCGGTTGAAAGTGAAGCTCAAATCCTGCTGGCCGCCGAGCAAGTCAAAGCGGCCGGCGCGACCAGCCTGCGCGGCGGTGCCTTCAAGCCGCGAACCAGTCCGTATGCCTTCCAAGGGATGAAAGAAGAAGGGCTGAAGCTGCTCGCGCTGGCTCGCGAGAAGACCGGCCTTGCGATCGTCACCGAGGTCATGACTCCGCAGCACGTCGAGATGGTCGCGAAGTACACCGACGTCCTGCAAATCGGCGCTCGCAACATGCAGAACTATCACCTGCTGCAAGCGGTCGGCGAGACGCGACTGCCGGTGCTGCTCAAACGAGGCCCGTCAGCGACCATCGAAGAGTTCCTGCTCGCGGCGGAATACATCCTCGATCAAGGGAACCAGCAAGTAATGCTCTGCGAACGCGGTATCCGCACCTTCGAGGCTCACACACGCTTCACGCTGCCGCTGGCAACGGTCGCTTACCTGCAAGAGCGAACTCACTTGCCGGTCGTCGTCGATCCGAGTCACGGCACCGGCATCGCCTCGTTGGTTCCGTCGATGTGTTTGGCCGCGGTCGCGTGCGGCAGCGACGGGCTTATCATCGAAGTCCATCCTGAGCCAAAGAAAGCGATGAGCGATGGAGCCCAATCGCTGACCCCCGCCGCATTTACCGACACGATGACTCGCTGCCGACTGGTAGCCGCCGCCGTTGGCAAAACAATTGGCTGAACTTGTCGGAGCAATACGCTTTTACGTAGCCGTCATCGCTCCGCGTGACGAGTTGATTTTCTAAACCGAGTCTGTGAAGCGTTCGGCTCGTCATGTGGAGCGGTGACGGCGACATACCTGCGGCTTTGCAGCACTCAGCCTTTGCGCGGCACTTGATGCGCGCGGTGGACGACCAGCCGGTCGAGCACTTGAGGAACGCCACAAATCTGACGCACCAGCCGGGAAACTTCGACGTCGCTGCCGTCGGTCTCCAGCACCCCTTCCAAACACAGTCCGCTGCGGACCCGACGCACGACCAGCGAAGTGAAGTTGAGGCTCGGCTCAGCCATCAACCGATTGCGGACCTCTTGTTCCAACTGATGCCGGTGGAACACCACCGAGTCATCCGCCGCCATGACCACAGAGTCGCCGCAAGACGGCTCCACGAGAGACATGACCGCTTCCAAGTTGGCCGAGGGAGAGACTCGGCGACGCACGTCCTCTGATTGGGTCGGTTTTCGCATAGCGAGTTCCTTTCTGAGGCGACCAGTCATTCCATTGAACATGGGAGACGCTCCCAGCAAGAGGCGGTGAGTTTATCCCTCGAAATCAAAATGGCGAGCATATTTTTGGAAACTCAGCGCAGTCGCGGCAGACCACGAGAGTCCCGCTCGCGAGTCATCCGCTCGAAAGCCGACCGCTCGTCCTTCAACAGCTTGACCAGTTGCGAACCGGTGCAGGCCAACCCGGTCGCGGCCGCCGGCAGGTCAAAATCGCACATCGCGAGCACATCCAACGCCTCAGCCAGCAAGGCGGGAAAGTCCGCGTGAGTCGGATTCACAGAGATTCGTCCCGCAGGACAGCGAGATCGCCACAACTCGGACGGAACTTGATCGAGTGTGCGAACCGTGCGGAATTCGACCGCCAATCGGACTCGCAGCCGAAACAATGCAACCTGTCGATTCTCCGCCTGGCTCCGCCGCTCGTTCCCTTCGGCTTCGACCCCTGTCGGTTCATGCTGCAGAACAACGGCGGTCTCAACCTTATTACGGTGCTGCCCTCCCGGCCCCGAACGTCGAGTCCGGCGCTCCGAACAATCCCGCAGCAAACTCTGTGGTTCGAGTGCGGAAGGATGACAGACGTTTGCAGGAATGTTCGGCATCGCCAGCTTCAGTTCGAGGAGACACAATCGCCCCGGATGATTTCGATTCTCCCACCGGATTGCCACATGGATCTCGTTTTCCGCCGCTTGTTCGCTCTGATCCCCGCCGCCGGCCGCAGTCGCCGCATGGGCACCTCGAAGCTGCTGCTCCCTTGGCAAGGCACGACGGTCATCGAGCATCTCATCCACACGCTGACGCGATCCGCCATCACCGCCATTGCGATCGTCATTCGCCCTGACGATCACGCGCTGCAAGAGGTCATTCAACACACGTCCGCCCTCCCGATCATCCCCGACCATGAACCACCGGAAATGCGCGACAGCATTGAGATCGGCCTGCGAGCGATCCGCCAACGCTTCTCGCCCGCAGACGAAGAAGGCTGGCTGTTGATCCCCGCCGATCATCCGCTGCTCGAACAAGATGTGCTCGATGGATTGCTGGCTCGTTGGTCACAAGGCGATTGCGAAGCGCTGCTGCCGACGCTCGGCCAACGGCGCGGACATCCGACACTCTTGCGATGGTCACTAGCCGCTCGAATCGAACAGCTTCCACGAGACGTCGGCGTCAACGCGCTGCTCCGATCGTCCCCGAACCTCGTCACCGAATGGCCCACCAACCGCGAGTCGGTCCTCGCCGATCTCGACACGCCGGAAGATTACGTCTATTGGCAACGCGGGCTGACCAACACGACAGAGTGAGTCGCTTTCCGTGACGGCTCAGCGCGGACGATTCCTCCAGGTGGTTTCGCGCAGCACGTCACGTTCATAGGTCTTCATGGCTTCGGTGGCCTGCTGGCGATCGACTTCACTCAATTGATCCAGGGAATCGATCATTGAGGCTGACGCCGCGACTGCTCGCACGGCTGTCGCCCGTACGACGGTTTTGTGAATGTCGTAATCCGCTAGGTTGCGTTCGCTTCGCATCCAACCGAGGTCTTTTCCAATCGACACCAAACTTTCGACACCGGAGCTTTCCAAGCGTCTCCAAAGATACGCATGGGCCAAATCGGCTCTGGGAACTGCAAACCCCAATTGGTTGAGCAGCCTGCGGCACTCGTGAAACGACGCGTAATAAGCACGACTCACCGCGCAACGCCACTCGGCTTCGGTGCGACCACGGCTCCAAATTTCCGCGTGGGCCAGGAAATCACGCCCAGAAATCATTCCTGGTACTCCATGCCCAATCGAAAGACATGGGCCAATGGAACCGCACAACATTGGAACAACTCTGCATTCCAGCGCCTGCGGACGGCGAGAGCCTCCTTCACGTCAGCAATTCGATCCTGAACGACGATTGCCAAGTGTCGATCGTTGGCAATCTCTGGGTCATCATCAATTTCGACACGCATTGGATAACCTGGGAACAATCGCTGCGTCATCGCCAGCAGTCGATGCAGTTCCTCAACGACCCCAAACTCATTGGCAACCTGCATGACTTCGGCGGACAGTTCGATCAATTCGGGTAAGGTCGTCGTAGACATCGTGGTCTCCTTGATAGACGACTGGTGAAATACCTCGTCCATCTGCGAACGCCAAGGTCAATTTGCCGATGCCGAGTTTGAGTCCACGGTCGCCTCGGACTCTTCCACAAACACCGGCTTCGAAGCATCCAGGCCAAACGTGGCGACTCCTGCAAACACGAATGCGATCAGGCCCAGCCAGAAGAGATTATTCCAATCGGCCGACGTCGGGTTCTCGCCGAGCAGATAGTTGTAGAGCAGCGGACCAAATGCGGCTCCGAGGTTGCCCCACATGTTGCCCCAGCCGAGAACCGATCCGACATATTTGCCGCCGGCATCTTGAGCGTACGCCCAGAACGCCGATTGGCCGAGGTCCACCGAAAAGTAGATCAAGCAAAATGCGGCCGTGAACGCATACGGCGAATTCAATGCCGACCCCGCCGGTTGACTCGCGAAGTACAGGCACATGCCGTAACCACCCGCCGCGATGAATCGCGTCACGATTGGCGGCAAGCTGCGGCTCCACTTCAGTCCGATGCGCGGCAGAAGCCAATCGACCCAGCGGCCTCCCAGAAATCCTCCGCAGAGGCCGATCAGGTTGGGCATCATCACCAGCACGCTCCGCTCCAAGATCGGAACGCTGTGCATCTCGATGAAGTACCGCGAGAGCCACGTCACCAAGAACACCCAGCCGATGTTCGTCCCGATTTGATTCGCGCAGTTGCACCACAAACTGAAGTTGGTGAACAGCGGCCGAATCGGCAATCGTCCGGCCTTGCTCGCCGGATCGGCGGCGGTCGTAAGCCGACCGGTCTCGATCAGCGCGCGTTCGGCCTCGTTGACTCGCGAGTGCAGTTCCGGTCGCTCGCGAAAGATCAGCCAGATCCCGATCGCGACGATCACGCCCGACAATCCGTAGACAATCATGACCGGCCGCCAACCTTTGCCGTAAAGCTTGCGAATCTCACCAGGGAACGCCGCTTCGATGAGCAGGCGATTGAAGCGGCGTGATTCGTCGCTCGAAAACTTGTCCCCCTCTTTGAAGCGAGCCGCGTAATTAATTCCCTCGCGCGGCAGATTGACTTTCGCGAAAGCGGTCTCGTCGAAGAGGTCCGGCTGCTGAAGTAATTCATTCAGCGACTTCAGCACGGGTTGGCCGTGAGGATAAAGCGTCCGGATTCGCAGAGCCGCATCTCTCAACTTGAGGAATGCTGGCGACTCGTTCGCGGTGAGCTTGTCCACAAGCTTCGACTCGTTCAGCAAATCTGCCTCAGTAAACTCGACCGGCGTTTCGAGCGGCACAAAGAGGACCATGAGAAACGCGGTCAGAATCGGAGCCAATGCTCCGCCCATTCGGCCGCCAATCCCCACCCACGCGCTGGCAGTGGCACGTTTGGAAAGTGGTATCCAACGGCTGATGACGCCACCCGCGGTCGGGTACGCTCCAGCCTGAGTCATGCCGCACATCAGCCGCGCGAACATCAGCATCACGAAGCCTGACACCAATCCCATCTGAGCCGTGAACAACGACCAGGCTACGACGTAGATCGACAGCATAAGTCGCGCACCATACCGATCCGCCAGCCAGCCGGCCGGGACTTGCGACAGTGCATAGGACCAAAAGAAGAGGCTGAGGAACCAGCTCATCTGCGTCTGCGACAGGGAGAGGTCTTCCCGGATGTAATCGCCGGCGAACGACACGCAAAAGCGGTCGAGATACAGCAACACCGACATCAGCGTCAGCAGCAGAACAATCAGGTGTCGTACGCCACTTGGGCGGGACGGTGCTTCAGACATGGCCGCTCCTTGGCGGCCATACCGTGGGGCAGGTTTTCAACCTGCCCGGCTGGGACGGGCAGGTTGAAAACCTGCCCTACGACGGCGACCGCGAAGCGGACACCCTAGAAAGAAAAAACGCTGTGAGCAACGACGAGTCACTCACAGCGTTTTCGGGTTTGCCTAGGTTTGCAGTTGCGGGCCAACGCCTGCCACCACGGCGAGCGAATTTGACTGCAGTACACGTGCCAAACTTGAGCTCGTTTTGAAAATGAGCTGAAAGTCCCGGTTTCTTCGAGAAGAATTGATCTTCAAAATCTCTCGGCGAGCCGATCGTCGATCTCGCCCAGCCGAGCACTTTGCAACACCTGCTGCATTTTGCTTGGCCAACTGCGGCGTGTTGCAAAAGTCGTCGCGTCACTCCGTGACACGAAGGTTCCGGTCACGGAGCGACCGGTCTACGTTGGGCTCAGCGATGGCTGTGAGCCTCATCGGGAAAAGCCCCGGAACGGACTTCGGCGACGTATTGCTGAGCGGCGCGGGTCGCCTCGGCTCGTAGCTCGGCGAAGTGCTTGACGAATTTCGGATGGAAGCCGTCGGTCAGGCCGAGCATGTCGTAGCTGACCAGCACTTGGCCGTCGCAGTCGGGACCGGCCCCAATGCCAATGGTCGGAATGTGCAGCTCGCGAGTGATCTGAGCGGCGATCTCTCGCGGAATCAGTTCCAGCAGGACGCCGAACGCACCGGCCTCCTGAGCCGCTCGCGCGTCGGCAAGCAGGCGGTATTCGTCGCGTTGCACTTTCATTCCGCCGAATTTGTGGACTGACTGCGGCTTCAATCCGACGTGGGCCATCACAGGGATGTCCGCCTCGGCCAGCGCGGTGATCGTGCGAGCTTGATTCTCCCCACCTTCGAGTTTGACGGCGGCGGCTCCCGTTTCTTTCAGGATGCGGCCGGCATTCTCGACGGCTTGAGCGGGACTGACTTGGAACGACATGAACGGCATATCGACGATGACCAACGCCTGGCGAACGGCTCGCGTGACGCACTTGGCGTGATAGATGATCTCGTCGAGCGTCACTGGCAGCGTGGTCGAGTGCCCCTGCACAACCATGCCTAAGCTATCGCCGACCAGGATCGAGTCCACGCCCGCTGCATCGAACAACCCGGCCCAGGTGAAGTCATAGGCGGTCAACATCGACAGCTTGCGGCCTTCGGATTTGGCCTTCACAAAGTTAGGAACGGTCATCGTCGGAGCGGTCTTAGTCATGGCACACAACGTAGGGTGGGTCGAGTCATCGAGACCTACCGCAGGTAACGATCGAATTAGTGGGTCTCGATGACTCGACCCACCCTACGAGTTACTGAGCCGCGTCGCCAGCATCAGACGCTCCGACGTCCAGCTTCGTCCATTTCCGCCCCGCGAGCTTCTTCAGCCCTTCGGCCGTGACGGCACCGTTCTCTTTGAAGGTCAGCGATTGCAGGCTCTGCATTTTCAATAGCTTGTCGATGGCCGCGTCGGTGACGCCGGTGGCTCGGATCGACAACTCCTTGAGATTCGGCAGCGCGGCGATCGCATCGACCGTCGCGTCGGTCATCTGCGGTACGGTCCAGACATCGAGCAACTCCAGCGACTTGAGGTTGGTCAGATGTTGCAGCCCGGAATCGCCGACGGAGGTGATCTCGTGCAGGTAGAGACGTTTCAGCTTCGGGAGATCGTCGAAGACCTCCATCGCGCGATCGTCGATGTTGGGCAGGTCGCGCAGGGTCAGCCGAGTCAGATTCATCCCCTTGAGTGCTAGCACCCCTTCGGTGCCGAACCCCTGACAGCGGAAGACTTCGAGCTGCGTCAGCTTGCCAAGCTTGGCGAGATGCGGTCCCGATTGATCGGTGATCTGGAAATCCTGAATCAACAGCGAATCGAGCGTTTGGTTCTTGCTGAGGTACTCCATTCCCGAATCGTTGACCGCCGTGCTGCGGTGCTTGAACCCGGTGAGCTTCGGGAGTTCGGAGACAATCTCCAGCGCCATGTCCCCCGCCTCCATGTTGCCTCGCAAATCAAGAACGCGGAGTTCTTGCAGCTTTGAAAGTCGCCGAGCGCCGATGTCGTTGACCTGATTCTGCACCAAAGTCAGCCGTTGCAGCTTGCCGAGTTCGCAGAGGATCTTGACCACGCCGTTGGTCATGTTCGTGTTCGACGAGAGATCAAGCTCAATGAGATTGGGAAACGACTTGACGATCATCTCCACCGTTGAGTCGTTGATCACCGAATTCGTCAGTGCCAGCGTGGTGAGGTTTTTCAATCCGCTGAGCTTTGTGGCCATCTCACCATCGAGTGTCCGGCAGTTGTAGATCTGCAGCTTTTCGAGATCGCCGAGTTTGCCGAACAGCGCTACATCCTCCGCCGTCAGGTTCGATCCATCTTGAATGACGATTTCCGTCAGCAGGTCGCCGGTCTTCGGTGCGTACTTGGAGCGTGATCCCAGGGCATCGACCCTCGCCTTGGCGGCCTTCACATCGTCGGCATTGGCGGTCCCCTTTTTCGTGGACGCTGGCGATGCAGCCTCCTTTGGGCCACTCGTTGACGGACTCGAACTGCCACCAGCGCCGCCATTCGGAGCTTCTGATTTGGGACAGCCTGTCAGACACATCAGGCTCAAGATCAGGCAGACAACAACAATTCGCGGCCTCTGCAAGCACAACATGACATTCGCCTCGTTCAGTTTTTGAATGATTGGAATTCTGATTGATGGTTGCGCTTTAGGCCCGAAGGGACGCGACTCGAAAGCCCAGGGCAAGCGACCAACGGAAGCGCCGCCCTGGGAGGATGATTCTCGCAGTCACTAGCCCTGAAAGGGCGACACTTCGTTTGTGTCGCACTTTCAGGACTCTCTGTCCCTGGTTCGATAAACCCAGGGCGACGCGGAACGGAAGCCGATCCGCTCTGCCCTGGGCTTTCGAGTCCTGGCCTTTCAGGCCAAAGCACAAATCTCAACCTGTTTCCCAATCAATGGCCAAGCATCGTTGACCGTGGATAATGGACTTGAGAATTCAGGCTATCCGCCATTCGGGTTGATTCCGGTGTCTTGTGAGCCGCAAGGCGCTAGCCGCGGGTTCTTTTCCTCGACCCGCGGCTAGCGCCTTGTGGTTCACGAATTCGGTTTCAACTCGAATGGCGGAGAGCCCGAATTCACTCAGGTGACCAGTTTGAAATGATCGGCCCGAATTTGGTAGCGGACATCGCTTCTCCATGTTTCTGTGACGGATGCCGACAGTGGCCGCTGCGGCGATCTCGTGCTACACAGTCCCCCGAAATGCTCAGATGACTGGCCTCCGTTCTGAAGCCGGTTTTGGGAGAGAAGCTCAAGAGGTGCTTTCGATGAATCGCCGTCTGTCGTTGTTTGTTTTGTCGATTGTCGCGTTGCTCAGCGGACGGGCTTGGGGAGCCGAGTCTCTGACGCTGATGCCGTCTGAGATCGTGTTGAGTGGTTCGGAAGCTCGACAACGATTGCTTGTGCAGGCGATGGCTGGGACGCAGGTGGTTGGACAAGTCACCGAAGGGATCGCGATGACATCGTCGGACCCGAAGGTCGCGAAGATTGAAGAGGGATTCGTGGTCCCGGTCGGAAACGGAAAGGCGACGATCACGACGAAGGTCGGCAATCAAACGGCGTCGGCCACCGTGACGGTCGAAAAGTTCGAGCAGCCGCACTCGTGGAGTTTTCGGAACCATGTTCAGTCCGTGTTATCGAAGTCCGGCTGCAACATGGGAGCCTGTCACGGCGCGTTGGCCGGCAAAGGTGGCTTCAAACTTTCATTGCGCGGCTATGACCCGGAGGCTGATTTTCGGACGCTGACTCGGCAGGCTCGCGGGCGGCGCGTTGTGCCGAGCGATCCGGGGCGGAGTTTGGTCCTGACGAAACCATCGGGAGCGATTCCTCATAAGGGAGGACTGCGGTTCGATGTCGATTCGCTGGAATACCGCGTGATCGCCGAGTGGATCGCGGCGGGGCAGCAGGGGCCGAGCGATGCGGACGCGCGGTTGCAGCGACTGGAGATTCTGCCGGCCGCATCGCAACAGAAGAAAGGGGCGAGCCAACAGTTGGTGGTGCGCGGGCATTACTCGGACGGGCATGTCGAAGACGTCACACGCTGGTGCAAATTCACGTCGGCGAATGCGACGGTCGCGTCGGTCGATGATCGGGGTTTGGCCAGCATCATTGGATTTGGCGAGGGAGCCATCAACGCCTGGTATCTCAGTCAGAACGTGATCGCGACGGTCAGTTCGCCGTATGAGACGCCGGTCGATGCGGCAGTCTTCGCGAATGCCGAGCGGTCGAACCTCATCGACGATCAAGTGCTCGCGAAGCTAAAGAGCTTGAACATCCCGCCGTCGCCGCGAAGCAGCGATTCGGAGTTCCTTCGCCGCGCGTTCCTCGACACGATCGGGGTATTGCCGACACCCGACGAAGTGCGTGCGTTCTTGAGCGACGACTCGCCGGACAAGCGCGACCGGCTGGTCGATCAACTGCTGACTCGGCCGGAGTTCGTCGATTACTGGGCCTACAAGTGGTCTGACCTGCTGTTGCTGTCGGGCGAAAAGCTGCGGCCTCAAGCGTTGAAGACGTTCTACGCTTTCATCCGCCAGAACGTCGCCGACAACACCCCGTGGGATGAGTTCGTCCGCCAGATCGTGCTCTCGCGCGGCAGCACGTTCGACAACGGGGCGGCGAATTTCTACTCGCTGCATCAAGACCCGCTGGATATGGCCGAGACGACCTCGATGGCGTTTCTCGGCATGTCGATTCAATGTGCTCGCTGCCACGACCACCCGTTGGAGAAGTGGACGAACAACGATTACTACGGCTTCGCGAGTCTGTTCGCGCGTGTGCGAGGCAAAGGCTGGGGTGGCGACTTCCGCAGCGGCGACGGGCATCGCGTCATCTTCTTGGATGACGAGTCCGAAATCCTTCAGCCGCGCACTGGTAAACCGCAGCTCCCCAAGCCGCTCGACGGCCAGCCGCTGACATTGGAGTCGGTCGAGGACCGCCGCATCGCGGTCGCTTCTTGGCTGACCTCACCCACGAATCCGTACTTCAGCCGAGCGATCGTCAATCGCGTCTGGGCGAACTTCTTCGGAATCGGTCTGGTCGAGAAGGTGGATGACCTGCGGCTGACGAATCCGCCGAGTAATCCGGAGTTGTTGTCCTCACTCGCGGAGTTTCTCGCTACACCGAATAGGCGAGCGGGGGGCGTCAGCCCCCCGGTAGTCGGTGCAGTTGCCAGCCAAGCTCCAACCGGGGGGCCAACGCCCCCCGCTCGCCTGGACGAGTCGCGCGGCAATCAGCCGTTTGATCTAAAGAAGCTCATGCGGCTGATCCTCACCTCTTCGAGTTATCAGCGCAGCAGCCAAGCGACCAAGGGCAACGAACCCGATGAGCGGTTCTATTCGCGCTACTACCCGAAACGGCTGAAGGCGGAAGTGTTGCTCGACGTCATGTCGCAAGTCACCGCCTCGCCGACGCCGTTCAAGGACTTCCCCTCCGGCACGCGAGCGATGCAGCTTCCCGACGCGAATATCGCCTCCGACTTCCTCAAGACGTTCGGCCGTCCGGAGCGAATCATCACCTGCGAGTGCGAACGCTCGGACGAACCAAGCATGACTCAAGTCCTGCACATCCTCAATGGCGAAACGCTCCTGCAAAAATTGGAGGCGAAGGACAACCGGCTCTCCAAGCAACTCGAAGCCAATCTGCCGCCTGAGCAAGTCGCGGACGAGTTGTTTCTGGCCGCGCTCAGCCGTTTCCCGACCGACCGTGAGCGTCAAAGGATGTCCGAGATTCTCAGCGTCGCCAGTCCCGACGAACGCCGCCAGGCGGTCGAGGATTTGTACTGGAGCGTGCTCAGCAGCAAAGAGTTCTTGTTCAATCGCTGAGCGAAACCTGGAGAGCGTTTGGCATGACGACCGCACTCCGGATTCACGGGTTGGACTGCCCCGACGAGGCTGCGGAACTTCGCGCGGCGTTGCAGTCTCGCGCGGGAATCAGTCAGTTGTCGTTCGATGTATTGCGCGGGTTGATGTTCGTCGAACACGATGAGTCCCGGATCTCGCACGAGGAATTGATCGCCGCCGTCGCTCAGATCGGGATGCACGCGGAAGCGTGGCACAAGGATCGCGAGAAAGAGACCGATGATGGTGAGACTCGGCGTCGCGGGCGAATGTGGCTGACGATGCTCAGCGGGGTGTTGCTGGTCGCTGCATTCGCAGTGCATGTGGCATTGGCCGGCTGGGCGGCCGCGTTCGGGGAAGATTCGTCGCGACCGCCCGGCATCGTCATCGCGCTGAATCTCTTGGCGACCGTTCTCGGCGTCCGTCTTGTGGTGCCGAAGGCGTGGTCGTCGTTGCGTCGGGCGCGGCTGGATATGAACGTGCTGATGCTGGCGGCGATTGCCGGAGCGATCGGACTGGGCGAATTCTCCGAAGCGGCGACGGTGGCGTTTCTGTTTGCGTTATCGCTGGTCATGGAAAGCTGGAGCATCAGCCGCGCACGGCGAGCGGTCGAAGCGTTGATGCAGTTGGCTCCGGAGACCGCGTGCGTGCTGCAACCCGATGGCACGGAAACGATCTTACCCGCCAGCGAGGTATCGGTCGGCAGCACGTTGGTGGTCCGACCGGGGGACAAGTTTCCGCTCGATGGCCGAGTCGCGCGCGGCGAAACGACCGTCAATCAAGCGCCGATTACCGGCGAATCGCTCCCGGTGGTGAAACGGCCGGGCGACGAGGTGTTTGCCGGGACGATCAACCAGGATGGTACGGTCGAAGTTCTGGTGGCGAAGGTCGCCGACGATTCCATGCTCGCTCGCATTGTGCGGTTGGTCGCCGATGCGCAGCGCAAGCGTTCGCCGGCCGAGCAGTGAGTCGAGACATTCGCTCGGTTCTACACGCCGACGGTGATGGGGTTGGCCGTGGCGATCATGTTGCTGCCGCCGTTGCTGGCCGGAGGAAGCTGGGGCGAGTGGTTCTATCAAGGTTTAGTTTCGCTGGTGATCGCCTGCCCGTGTGCGCTGGTGATCTCGACGCCGGTCAGCATGGTGGCGGCGCTCGCTTCGGCGGCTCGGCAGGGAGTGCTGGTGAAAGGGGCGAACTATTTGGAATTGGCCGCACGTCTGCGAGCGATCGCGTTCGACAAGACGGGCACGCTGACCGAAGGCCGTCCCGAAGTGACCGAGGTCATCGCGCTGAGCGACCACACTGAGCGTGAAGTGCTCGATATCGCGGCCGCCATCGAGTCCCGATCGCAGCATCCGCTGGCCGCTGCAATCGTGCGCTATGCCGAGTCAAATGGCGTGCGACCGCCACCGGCTGACGACCTGCAAGCGATTCCCGGCCAGGGAGCGACCGCGATGTTGTCGGGACAACGCTACTGGATCGGTTCGCACCGCGCGTTTCAACTTCGAGGCCAAGCGACTCTGGAACTTGATGAGCGTCTGGAACAACTCGGCTCGCGCTGCCACAGCGTTGTCGTCATCGCCAATGACGAACACGTTTGCGGCCTGATCGCTCTGGGGGACAAGGTGCGAGCCAACGCGAAGGACTCTCTGGCCGCGCTACATCGAGCCGGAATCCGTCACCTCGTGATGCTGACGGGCGACAACTCTTCCACAGCGCATGCTGTTGGCCAGGCGGTCGGAGTCGATGCCATTCGTTCCGAGTTGCTGCCGGAAGCCAAAGTCGCCGCCATCGAAGAACTGTTGGCCGAGCATCACCACGTCGGCATGATCGGCGACGGCGTGAACGACGCACCGGCGATGGTCCGCGCGAGTCTCGGTATCGCGATGGGAACCGTCGGAACTGGCACAGCCCTCGAAACCGCCGACATCGTTTTGATGAGCGACGACCTCTCGCGCGTCGCGTGGCTGATCGGCCACGCGCACCGCACGCTGCGAGTCATCCGGCAGAACATCGTCGCGTCGCTAGGGGTCAAAGCCGCGTTCGTGCTGCTGACAATTCTCGGCCACGCCACTCTCTGGACCGCCATCGCGGCCGACATGGGAGTCTCCCTTGCCGTGACGTTCAACGCCTTGCGATTGCTCCACTCAAACGCCGAGCGTTCGTGATTTAGGACGAAAGACGCACGCATCCCGTGACACGGCTGACAGAGTGCCGTAGCAGAATTCGTAAGAATTCTGACGCAACACTGGTTGGCCCACGGAATTCTCACGAATTCCTCTACGGATCCGTGCGCAAGTCGGGTTAGGCCGCCGCTCGCAGACGCGGAATGAATTCGATCACCCGCTGGACTTCGTGATGGAGTTGCTGAATCAGATCGCGTGTCCGTTCGCACCCGGATGCACGAATTCAATAAACGGCCGAGAGAACAACTCTGCCTCGCTCCAAGCCAGCGCCGAAGTGAAGGCGGGATTGATGCGTTTGAAATAACCATCCGTGCTCGCGATGCACAGCCAGTCCAATGAGAGCTCGAAGAGCCGGTCGCTCTCATACAGAGCCCGCACATGTTCAGTCAGATCCTGCGCAGTGCCGACATAACCAATGACCCGTCCCTCGGTGTCCCCCAAGGCCACGACCGAAAGTTGCACGGGAAATGTTCTGCCGTCTTTGCGGACGAGCGTCCATTCGATCGGCTGCCCATCGCTTTCGAGGCAGCTCATCCGAAAGAAATCGTGCCCCGGTTGAATAGTGCGTCCGAGTTTGCGAGACAGTTCTTCGGCACGGGCCGCCACTTCCGCTGGGAGATGCCAGATCGCGGGCGTCTGCTTCTCGACCACCTCATCCGCGCGCCAGCCGAGCAAACGCTCGGCAGCGGAATTGAAGGTCCGAACAATTCCGTCCGCATCGGTGGCGACGATCATCGTCCCAACCGCGTCAAGAATCGTGTTGAGTTCAATGAATTCACGAGACGGGACTACGTTTTCAGTTGGAGGTTCAGGCATCGAAACCCATTTCAGGTTGCAGTGACAGAGCGCTCGTGCTCGGACGAGGCTCTAAGGATCAAAAATGCCAATGCTCCGAAAGCGTATAGCTCGCAAATCTCACTGTGCAGAAAACATCGATGTCAGCTTGCAGTCCCGCTTGCTGATGGTGGAAATCTCTCCGTCGTGTTTAACTCGAATTCTTCATGGCTCCACATGAACCAGACGCGCAAGAGAGAGCGGGATCACCCTTCAGCCTCGCTTGCGCGTCGGGTTCGTTTGTAGCAGGCGGCCTCCTCAATGCGTTGGGCAGATGCCGCTTGCTACTAAGGAAACACTCGACAAGCCCGTCGAGATCTTCGCGCTTGAGCGGATTGGTCTTCTGCGTGGAGTACCGGTTTGTCCGCAGGAAGCCTTACGTTTCCGCAGCTTTCCATGGGATGCTGTTGACGGCACATTCAGAGAGTACCCCCGACAGGAGTCGAACCTGTGACATCAGCTTTAGGAAAGCTGCGCTCTATCCATCTGAGCTACGGGGGCGAAGGAGCGTCCGGGCCGCTAACGGCTCATTTTATCCATTTTTTCTCGGACAGGCCACACCGCCGTTCGATAACTCCGCACTCACTCGACACTTCTGCCTGACTTCGTCTTCGTGCAGGCGATCCGTAAGAAGGTGCCGTGGCTGGCGGCGCTGCCCTTCGCCATCAACCTTGTTGCCAACCTGATCTTCACCCCGATTCAATTCGGGATGCGGAACCTGCCGTTGGCCTCGGTGGATATTCTGATCGTGTGGGGCACGATCATCTGGGCGGCAGTGGCGATCTGGAAGCACTACCGCTGGGTCGCCGTGGCTCAGGTGCCGTACTTCATCTGGGTGTCGATTGCGACGGTACTGCAACTGAGCATCACAGCGACGAATTGGGGACGGTAGTGGCGAGGACAGCTACTTCGATTTTGGCTTCCATTTCGGGAGGCGGCTCACCGGAAAGTCTCGTGAATTATTCAGACCTGCTTAGCCGGTTAGCGGCGCTCTTTGAGTTCTGTCAAAGTCACAACCCGACTGGCTAAGTCATCAAGGCGAATCACTTTGGGCAACTCGCTGGGAACCGACTCGTCTCTTTCAAGATACGCCAGATAGTCCTGATAATGCCTTATCTGGCTTTCCAGCCGCTCTTTGAGTTCCTTCACTGCATTCTTCAACTTTTTATTCACTAGGCTTTCAAGTTCGTCTTTCGCCATCGTTCGCTCTCCACTTGCTGGTGTTGTTCTTGGCCCGACCAATTCGAGCCGTCACTTACAATACTCGTGGTTCCCGTCTGCTTTCACTTTTCGCCCTGTCTTGCAGCACTTTGCACGTCTTCGGCCATCAACTCCAACTTGCCCCGATACCCCGCCAATGCCTTCGCCGCCGCATCCGACATGAAGCGCAGCGATTCAAGAGAAAGCGACTTACCCTCGTATTTGCTCAATGCCTCAGCTACTTCGACGGGAAGATGAATCACGCCATCGAGAATTAAATCGCCACGGTGAGGGACCAAAGCAGCAGCCGTTGCGACCGAGAGGGTTTGAATGCCATTCAGAGTCAGCAGGCCGGGAAAGCGGCTCAACTCGGCGGCGACTTCGGGCGTGAGGTCCGCCAGCCCATTCAGCGAGAGGACCGATCCTCGATATTCGGCAAGGGCGGCAGCGACTTCCGGTGAGATTTCTTCCAGACCGCAGAGGCTGAGGAAGCCACCTTTGAATCGGGCAAGTCTTCGTGCTGATTCTGGTGAAAGAAACTTCAGCGAGTCGAGATAGAGTGGATCAAGACCACTCTCGGCAACAACGGAAGCAGCCTCGTCCGTGATCCCGTCGAAGGTCCAGAGATCGAACCCGACGAATGAAAGAATTTTGTTGACGGGGTTCTCATCGAAAAACGCCAGAAGTTCGATTGCGATAGGGGCGTCAAGAATGGGATATTGCATAGGAGTCCTCTCCTACGATACCCGAAGTTGTCTTTTACTTTCACTTTGGCCGAAGGAAAGCAGAGAGGAAAATGCGCCGCCTTCATCGGCAGGTTGGGCTTCTGGTCGGGCACTGGTAAAATCAGCAAGAGTTGCGTCGTCACGGTGGGGACGGACGCAGACCTCAACGAGATTGCCCCAACGAAGGAAGAGTTGCAGCCGATGACATGAATAGAATGGTACGTCAGCCTTGCGAAACCGACGTGGACGCCCGCCTCGGCGACCATCGGGCTGATTTGGACGATCCTCTATCCAGTGATCGTCATCAGCTTCGGGTTCGTGTTCGTGATGGCATTTCGAGGTAAGGTCGGCTGGGTGATCGCCTTGCCCTTCGCCATCAACCTTGTGGCGAACCTCTTGTTCATGCCGTTCTTTTCAGGACTAAGAAACGTGCCACTGGCAGCGGTGAACATCCTGATTGTCTGGGGCACAATCATCTGGATGATGATCGCCGTCTGGAAGCACTATCGCTGGGTAGCCGTGGCCCAAGTGCCGTATTTTGTTTGGGTGTCACTGGCGACCGTCCTGCAACTGAGCATCACGGCGATGAATTGGGGGAGGCCATGATTCGACTTGGCCTCTGCTGTCTGTATCGGGACCAGCCCATCAAATTCGTCACCACGACGGCCACCGCCATTGCCAAGATGAAGCGGCCCGACGCTTTGGCAAAGCTGAGCCGCCTCTGCATGGCGAATGCCGACGCTCTGCTTGCTGCCCTTCAGTTCTGCGCCAACCACGGCATCGGCTGCTTCCGGGTGAACAGCCAGATTCTCCCGATCAAAACGCATCCAACCTGCGGATATACCGTGGGCGATTTGCCCGATGGCGGTGAGATTATTCGCCACTTCAAAGAGTGCGGCAAGTTCGCCAAGAAGCACAAACTGCGAACCTGCTTCCATCCCGATCAGTTCGTGGTGCTGAACTCCCCCCGACTCGACGTGGTGGAGAAGTCCGTGCAGGAGCTTGAATACCAAGCGGAAGTGGCCGAGTGGATCGGGGCTGATGTCATCAACATTCACGGGGGCGGTGCCTACGGCGACAAACCGAAGGCTCTCGCTGATTTCGCCCGCAACCTTGACCGGCTTTCAAAAAGTGTCCGAAGCCGATTGACCGTCGAGAATGACGACAAGATTTTCACGCCAGCCGATCTGCTTCCCATCTGCAAAGCGACCGGCATCCCATTGGTGTACGACGTGCATCATCACCGCTGTAATCCCGATGGCCTGAACGCCGAACAAGCCACGAAGAAGGCTCTGGCGACTTGGAACCGGGAGCCGATGTTCCATCTTTCCAGCCCGATTGAAGGCTGGGACGGCCCGAAGCCTGAACGACATCACGACTACATCGACGTGAAAGACTTCCCTGATTGCTGGCGGCGTAAAAAGATCACTGTCGAAGTCGAAGCCAAAGCCAAGGAAGTGGCGGTGGGGAAGTTGCGGCAAGAATTAGCCGCAGGTCGATCAATGGCCCCACTAAACAGAAACGTGCCCTAAAGATACTCCGTGGCGGCGGACGGCTTCGTA
>SXGT01126931.1_pt1 | contig 30720 bp, 18 predicted proteins | sample 3176221 | NCBI WGS metagenome assembly SXGT01 (sample SAMN11356862, study PRJNA531348) | freshwater metagenome | isolation source: freshwater sample F1-120 | place: China: Fuxian Lake, Yuxi | collected 2017-12-25
GCCGGCGCCGACCTGACGCTGCTCGGGGCCACCGGCGCGCCCGGCACCGTGTGCCCCGCCCCCGACGCCCCCTGGGAGCGGCGGGCCGCGCAGGGCCCCGGGCGGGTCGCGCGTCCCGTGGCCCTGGCGGCCTTGCCCGGCGTTGGCGTCGTGGTCCACGGCCTCGAACTGGCCACCCAGCTCACGCGATTTGTGCCAGACGGCGCTGGACTCACCGAGGAGGAGAGCGACGACGAGGCTCCGGAGCCGTGGCTCCCCCCGGCCAGCGCGTTCTTGGGCGGTGGCTGGGACGGGTTTGCGCCCATCGACGAGCCGGCGCGCCGCGGACTCGTGCGCCTCGCCGTGGCTGGCACGGCGATCTGGGCCGCGTCCGGGCTCACCGACGCCGTCACGGTGATCGATGGAGGGCGCGCGCTGGGTCCCGTGGCGTCCGGCGCCGGCGGCGTCGCCAATGTGCTGGGCGCCTACACGCTCGATCTCGCGCCGGATGGCCGACACCTCTACGTCGCGCCGCGCGGCCTGGCGACGCTCGGTGTATTCGCGGTCGATCCGGCCACGGGCGGACTGACGCAGCTGGCGTCACCGCAGCTGCCCGGGTCCGAGGAACGCGGCGACGCCGCCGTGGGGCACGTGGACGTGGTCGCCGACGGGCGTCTGGTGCTCGCCACTGAGACCGGACGCGACGAGCTGCACGTGCTCGAGCGCGACGTCGCGGCCGGCACGCTGGCCCACCAGCGCGCCGTGGCGCTCCCTGGCTGCGCAGGCGATGGCGGCGCCTTCCCCGCCGACGTGTTGGCCTCCCCGGACAGCCGGGACTCCTACGTCACTGACTTCCAGGTCAAGGGGAAGTCCTGCATCTACCACGTACCCCTGGTCGCCTCCGCGCCGGTCCAGGTGCTCGCGTCGCCCGCGCTCGCCGGCATCGAGACCCTGGTGTTCGACCCGACCGGGCACGATCTCTACGCCGCGTGCGTGCTGAGCAAGTCCGTGGTGCACCTGGCGCGGGACGCGGCCACCGGCGCGCTCGAGATCCGGGGCGCGGCCACGCACGATATGCTGTACGGCGCCGAGATGATGGCCCTCGCTCCCAACGGCGAGACGCTCTGGGTCTCGAGCCCCATCTCGAATCGCCTCGTGGTCCTGGAGCGCGACCCAGCGACCGGTTCTCTGGCCTATCGCAGCGCCCTCGACGCCTCGCCCACGCTCCCCATCCAGGGCGCCGCCGGCTTGGCCGTTTCTTCCGACGCCTCGCGCCTCTACGTGGCCGCTCGGGACAGCGCCGCTGTGGCCGTGTTCAGCGTGGCGCAGAGCGGCGATCTCACCTACCTCCGCGCCCTGGCGTGGCCCGGTGTGCTCGAGTTCGCCAATGGCATCCGGCTCTCCAGCGACGGTCGGACGCTGTACACGGCCGCTGTGGCTGCTAGCGCGGTCGGCGTCATCCGCGTGGGTCCGGCACTCGGAGGCGGCTGCGACCGCTGCCCGTAGGCGCACGCATGGCTCACAGATCCTGCGCGCAGCGGAAACCGATGAAGTCGAACGTGTTCTTGGGCGCGTCGTAGACGCGGTATGCAGCCCGCGCCATTCGCCCGGCGTGGTAGAAGCTCGCCCCCTTGCGCACCCGCCCGCGTCCACCGGTGACCCACGCCGTGCCGTCGGTGGGCGCGCCTTCGAGCGAGAGATGGTGTCGGTCGGCCACCCACTGGCTCACGTTGCCGATGAGGTCGTACACCCCCTCGGGCGTAGCGCCGCTGGGGAACGCCCCGACCGGCGAGGTGCCGGTGTAGCCATCGAAGCAGTCGGTCTCGATACAGTTGGCGCGTGCCTCCTCCCGTGTCCAAGCGGGTGCCTCACACTGCTCGCGCAGGTACCGCCCCCAATAGAACTCCATCTGGAACTCGCGGGGGCAGTCCATCCCCCACGGGAAGCGCCGCCACGCCGAGCAGTCGGTCCCCCCGGGGCCCTTCGCTGCGCGCTCCCACTCGGCCTCGCTCGGCAGGCGTTTCCCGGCCCACCGGCAGTAGGCGTCCGCCCCGTACCACGACACCTCGACGACCGGGTGATCGTCACACGCGCCGGGCGCCGCCGTGCCGGGCTCACGCGCACACCCCCCGCGGACTGCGAATCCGTTGGCGCAGTCGATGCGCCCATCGGCGTCGGCGCAGTCGTAGCAGTCGAAGCGGCCGTCCTCGTGCTCGCACGTGGGTCCGTGCGCCGTGAGGAAGCGCGCGTACTCCGCGTTGGTCACGAGGTGCGCGCTGAGGGCGAACGACTTGTGATGCACCGGGAGCATCGGGTGCTCGAACACGTCGCCCTCGTCCTCGGGCGACCCCATGAGGAAGCAGCCCGCCGCGATGCGCACCATCCCCGCCGGGAGGACCACGGGCTCGGGAGCTCGGGAGCTGCAGCCAACGCCCACGACCAGGAGGAGGGCGCGGGCCCGTACGGCGCAAGGCGTCTGCACGCTCGACGTATACCACTCCCGATCCGGCGGTGCGACCTGGAGGCGGCGCCCGCCACGGTGCCGGGCCGGGCGGGACGCCATCGGCGGTTGCTACTTCGCGCAGTGCTGGGCCAGGCACGCCCGGTACGCGGTCACCGCCGTCGATTGAGCGCCCGCCGCCGCGCATCCGGCCATGCACGCGCCTCCGCTCTCGCCGCCGCGCTCGCCCTCGGGCGGTCCGCAGGTCCGTGCCGCGCAGTCGAGCACGAGCTGGCACGCAGCGTCGCCGAGGCAGGCGGTGTACTCGCGGGCGCAGCGGTCGGCACCCGTGGCGCAGACACCGAGGAGCTGGCAGGTCTCGTGGGTGACCTCGCCACCGACCGGGCCCGGCTGGTGGTACTCCGAGCAATAGAATCCCTCGGGGCACGGCCTGGCGTGGCAGAACGTGAGGCAGCGGGCGCTGTCGGGCACGTTGGGGCTCGGAATGCAGCCGGCGTTGATGGGGCAGTCGAGCCCGCTCGCGCAGGTCTCGCCCGGTCGTCGGGTCCCGGGCGGGCGGCACTGACCCTCCACGCACTTCTCGCCCGGAGGGCAGAGCACGCCCCAGCACGCGAACGGCGAGGCCGTGAGCCCCACGCCGTCGATCGAGTTGCACGTCGCATTCTGCGCGGTCCCGCTGCACTCGCACTTCCCGCCGCAGCCGTCCGGCCGACCGCACGAGCCCGGCCCGCAGAACCGGGTGCAGCAATCGGCGTCGGGCATCAGCGCGCCAAACGTGCAGTCGGAGTCGCTGGCGCAGGCTTGTGTGGGACACTTGGGGTCGGTCAGCCCGTCCTGGTCGTCGTCCACCCCGTTGCACGGCTCGACCGTCCGAGCGCACGGGAGCCGCGGCGGCCCGAGGCTCGGGTCATGTGGCTCGTCCACGGGCCGACACGCGGCAGTCTCGGGGCGCACGTCTGCCGAAGCGTCGGGCGGCGCCTCCGCCGGTCTGGAGCAGGCGGCCACCACGAGGAGCGCGATGAGTCGGGCGGCGCGGAGCCGTCGCGGGCGGGCGGAGGTCACTGCGGGGGCGCTCCTCGGGAGGTCACAGCGGCACTCTGCCCGTGCCGCGGAGCCTCACGCAAGTACATCGGTCGCGCGGACACGGGCTCGGAGCACGCCCCTCCCATGACGCGCCACCGGTTGAAACGACACGCGCACCTTTGTAGGGTGCGGGAGTGCGCCGCTTCACACCGCTCATTCTCTTCGCCTGTCCGGGCCTCGCCTGCGAGTTGGCGCCGGGCGAGCGGGTGCTTGGCCCCGAGCGCCCGCGAACGGCTGGGCTGGTCGCCACGCCCACCTTCTCAGACGACGTACAACCCATCCTGCTGGAGTACTGCAGCCCTTGCCACATCGGTCCCAGCGCGGACGGCTGCATCGGCTCCACCTGCATGCCTCTCTTCTATGAGTCGCTCACCTGGTACTCGTGCTGCTTGCCGCCGTACGCGGGCTACATCACCGAGCCCATCAAGGGCTGCGGCGACAAGCAGGTGGCCGACTGCAGCCTGGCGCGTGTGCGCTCCTTCGCCCAGAACGGCAAAGATCCGCTCCCGCGCGACCAGCTCGAGATCCTCGAGGCGTGGCTGGCCGGCGGGATCCCTGAAGGCGAGCACGGGGTAACCTCCTGGTAGGCCGAATCGCGTCAGCCGTCGTCTTGGCGGGCCTCGCCCTGGCCTGCGACAAGGTGCAAGCGACCGCGAACGCCGGAGCCGACGCCACGCTTGGCGCCGAAGTTGAGGCCGAGGTCGCAGCCGAGGTCCGCTCGGCCGAGCTCACCTACATTCACGACATCCAGCCAATCTACCGGGCCTGGTGCGGCGACTGTCACAGCGGCACGGCGCCCGCGGGGTGCGCCGGCAACACCTGCTTCGTCGACTTCTACGAGGCGCTCCACTTCGCGGCGAAGACCTGCTCGGGTTGGAACATGGCCCAGTGCGGCCTGAAGCGCGTCAAGGACACGGCGGCCGGCCTCCCGAACAAGCTCATCGGCAAGGACGGGCAACCGGTGCTCGTGCCCGACGCCGACATCGACCGAATCACCCGCTGGATCGCGCTGGGCTTGCCCGAGCGCTGAGCCGCGCGCACGGGCCCTACTTGGTCATGCCGGTGTCGATCCAGCTCTGGAGGGTGGCGCGCTCGGCGGCCGTGGGACAGGTCGTGCCGTTGAAGTTGGACGCGCAGTTGACGCCCGGCGGCATGCTGCCTTCGTTGATGCGGACGAGCGTACACTCGCCCTTCTTCTTGCCAGCGCAGTGACCCGACGCGAGCGGGATGCTCGTGTACGACGTCGCGCCGCCAAAGCCGCCCGAGCCTGGCGCGTTGTGGCAGGACGTGCAGTACTTGACGAAGATGGGCTTGGTATCCAGCGTCCACGTCTTGCACGTGCCGTTCGAGGTGAACACGCAGCCCGTGGCCGTCTCGCAGGTGTCGACGGTGCAGTTGCTGTTGTCGTTGCACGTGACGGCTGCGCCCGGGGTGCACGCGCCGTCGGTGCACTTGTCAGGCGAGGTGCAGGCATTGTTGTCGCTGCACGAGGCGCCGTTCTGCGCGTTGGGGTAGGTGCACACGCCGTCGGTGGGGTTGCACGTCGCGCCGCTCGACACGTGGCAAGTGGCGGGCGCGTTGCACACCTTGGCCGCGCCCGGAATGCAGCTACCGAGCGTGTTGCACTTGTCGTTCAGCGTACAAGCGTTTTCGTCACTGCACGTCGTGTTCAGCGCCGCGAACGCGCACGCACCGGAGCCGTTGCACTGGCCGGTGCCGCAGCCGGGCGACGGGCTGCATTCGTTCTTGAGGTCCTCGGAGCTCGCCTGGACGCCACATTGGTCCTTGGCGACGCACTTGCGGCAGCTCGTGCAGTCTCCGTGCTGGGTCAGGTCCGCGACGCAGGCGCCGGCGCTGCAGGCGGCGCAGGTCCCGCAGTCGAGGCCGTCGTCCTTGGCGCTCCACGCAACGGTCGACTTCGTGGGCTGACACGAGCGGCAGGGGTTCCCCGGCTCCGTCGCGCCGGCCGCGACACAGGCGTTGCCCACGAGGCAGCCCGTCGTCACCGCCGGCACGCACGTGGCGGAGAGGTCACACGACTCGGCCGTACACGCGAGCGCATCGGCGTCGCACGGCGTGTTCTCCGGGAGCGGAGCCCCGATGCAGGTGCCGTTCCCGTCGCAGTGGTCTTCAGTGCACCGATTCTCATCGAAGGTGCACACGGTCGTCGGCGAGAGCGCCGGGTGGGCGCACTTCCCCGCGGAGCACACATCGCCGCGGCAGGGGTTGCCGTCGTCAGGACACGGCTTGCCATCCACGACCGGCGCAGCGTCGCACCCGAACGCCGCCGCGCCATCGGGCGCACAGGTGCCGACGTTGCAGGCGTCTGTCTTGGCCGAGCAGTCCGCCGCCACGCCGGCCGCGCAGGCCCCCTTGCCGTCGCAGTGATCGGCGACCGTGCAGCCCGTGCCGTCCGCGTCGCACTCGAAGCCGGGCGGACGCGGCGCATAGCCCGTCTTCAGTACCTCGGGGAGGCAGGCACGACACGTGTTGCCCGGATCCGCGCTGCCCGATGCGACACACGCCGAGGCGATGAGGCACCAGCTCGGCGCGAGGCTCGCGTGGTCGCACGTTCCGTTGACACACTGGTCGACGGTGCACTCGAGCGCGTCCGCCGAACACGGCGCGCCGTTGACGGCGTGGGCGTGGGTGCATCCCTTCGCGTCGGGGCACGCGTCCACGGTGCACTCGTTCTGGTCGTCGCAGTCCGCCGGGGTGAGCGCCTTGCCCGTGCACTTTCCCGCGTCGTCGCAGGCGTCGTTCGCGGTGCACGCGCTCAGGTCGTCGCAGGTCGCCCCCACGCTCGCCGTGTGGACGCAGCCCGCGGGCGTGCCGCTCCCCGGGTCGCAGGAGTCGACGGTGCAGCCATTGTCGTCGTCGCACGCGTTGAGGTCGCTGCCCTCGCACTTCCCTTGAGCGCAGATGTCCTTGGTCGTGCACACGTTGCCGTCGTCGCACGCGACCGGGCCCGTCACGGGCGTCCAGGCCGTCGTCGCGATCGCCGGGGCGCACGCCTCGCAGGGGTTCTTCGGGTTGGGCTGCCCGGCGCCCAGGCAGACCCCCTCGATCAGACACGTCGCCGGCTTCAGCGGCTTCGGCGAGACACATACGGCGCCGTCGCACTCGTCGACCGTGCACGCGAGCCCGTCGTCGCAGTCGAGCCCTTGGCCCTTGCATTGCCCGGCCGCGTCGCACGCGTCGTCTTTGGTGCACGACGCCCCGTCGTCGCAGCCCGTCCCCACGGTGCGGAAGGTCCAGTCGGTCGTCGACGTGGCCGCTACGCAGACCTGGCAGGGTGAGACCGGGCTCTCCGCCCCATCGACGACGCACTGGCCGGCGATCAAGCAGTGACCGCTGGCCAGCGGCGCAACGCACGTCCCGTCCCCGACGCAGCTCTCCTGCGTGCACGGCTTGCCGTCATCGGCGCACGAGTACGCGGTCCCTGCGCAGCTCGAGGCGTCGCCGCCCATGCACTGATCAGCCTTGGTGCACGCCACGCCGTCGTCACACGCAACGCCGGCCGCGACGCCGCTGACGCTGCACTGCGTCCCCGACTGCGCCACGTCGCACACGAGCTTCCCGTCCTGCGCGCAGGGGCCCACGCCGCGCGTGCACGGCGAGCCCAGGGAGACGAACACCTCGTCGGTGAAGCCGTCGCAGTCGTCGTCCTGGCCGTTGCACGCCTCGACTTTGACCTGGGTCGCCGTGCCGTCGATGCCCGTCGAGCACCGCGCGCTCGTGAGCGTCGCGCACTCGACGACACCGACACCGCACGCGCCGTCGGCGTCACACGCAGCACCCACGGCGAGGCCTTGGTTGGTCGCCGGATCGAGCCACGTGAAGCCCTCGTCGATCTCGTCGTCGCAGTCGTCGTCTTTGCCGTTGCACTGCTCGCCGTCGGGCGAGGGCGCACACGTGGGGCCCGTGTCCGGCGCGCCCACGTCGACCGCGACGTCGTCGTCCTGCACGTCCGAGGGAGGCTCCGTGTCTGCTGCGAGGTCGTCTGCTGCGACGTCGTCTGCTGCGACGTCGTCTGTTGCCAGATCGTCCGCAGCCAGATCGTCCGCAGCCAGATCGTCCCCTGCGAGGTCGTCTCCTGCGAGGTCCGCCAGCGCGAGGTCGAGAGGCACGTCCGCAGCGCTCGCGTCCGCCGGGTCCGCGTCCGCCGCGACGTCGGGGGCCACCACGCTGTCCGTCGTGACGTCGAGCGGCGGCGTGGGCACGTCCACGCTCACGACATCCGGGACGATCGCGCCCGCGTCGGACGCACTCCCGTCCTTTGGCGCGCCCACCTCCAGCGCGACGCCGCCGTCGGTGACATGCCCGTCAGTGACATGCCCGTCGGTGCCATGGGCGTCTGTCGCGTTGGACAGCACCAGCGTGCCCGTCCCCTCCGCCTCCGTGCACCCGAGCGCGACCGTGACGCCCCACGTGGCCAACCACGCTAGGCGGCCGGAGATGACCCAATCAAACCGAGTGACAATCGACATTGGCGGCTCCGTGGACGGTCTGGGCTAGAACAGCGCAGTCTGAAGGTCGTTGCTGCTCGTGATGGGGAAGCGCTGCGACGCGACGGGGTCGGTCTCGAGCCCCGCGAGCTTCCGGAGCGCGCGGTGCACGTGCGCCGGTCGCAGCCGCACCCCGCCCGAGTCGACGACCGCGAGCGTCTGCGGATCGACGTTCATCGCCTCCTGCCGCTCGTTGGTGGCGCCGATGACGCGGTCTCCCGGGATGCCTTTGCCCATCAGCAGCATGCTCGTGATGGACCAGTGGTCCTTGCCCTGGCCGTCGTTGTAGCGCGGCGTACGGCCAAAGTCGGAGCCCACGACCACGACGAGCTCGCCCGCGACGCCCTGGCGCTCCGCCTCGTCCCACGCGAAGTCGACTCCCGCGAGCAGCGCCCCGAGAGCCGCGCCCTGACGATTGTCGTGATCGCCGTGGGTGTCGAAGCCGCCGATGGACAGGCTCGCCGTCTTCGCTACGCCGGCCTTGAACGCGGCCATGGCGAGCTGCGCCTGACGCGGCAGCCCGTCGTTGGCCTTCTCCTTGGGCAGGGCTTCGACGAGGCGCGTGATCTCGTCGTTGCCGAAGCGGGCCTGAAAGAGCCGCTCGACGCTGGCGCGCGCCTTGGGCACGAGATCCTGCGCGAGCAGCGTCTGCCGGCGCCGTTCTTGGGCGGCGAGGATACGGTTCCAGGTCGCCGTCGTGTGAAACGTCGGCGAGTCCGCCTTGTCCTCCATGCGCAGCGGATAAGCGATGCGCGCAAACACGTCGGTGTTGCCGAGCCGCGACGGCGCGACCACGCCCTGCGTCTCGTCGTAGCCGCCAAACGACACGAACGCCAGCGGGCTCTTGATCCCACCCGACTGCGCGACGAGCGCCGCGAGCGCCGGATAGCCTTCCGCGAGCTTGCCGCTCCACGTGTTGCGCGTGCCGACGTCGTGGCTGTTGGTCTCGGTGTCGAGCCCGTTGATGACCAACGTCCGGCTCCGATGCTTCTCGAAGAAGGCCTGATTGCCCCCGACCGGGGCGAAGCGCAGCGCCCCCGCCTGGCCGATCTGGCTGGACAAGTAGTGATTGACGGGGTCCGGGCTCGCCTCGCTCGCGCGCCCCTTGGGGTCGCATAGCATCGTGGGATCCCAGCCTCCGCCGGCGTGGACGAACAGCCAGAACGGCCCTTGGGCCAGCGCTCCCGGCGCCGCCGCATGCGCCCAACGGCCCGGCAGCAAGAACGAGAGCCCCGCGCCCCCGAAGAGGCCGAGCACGTGCCTGCGGCTCAGCTCCGACCTAGTCATGCAGGAACCTCCAGTCGAGCAACAGATACGTGACCACCGCCATCCACGCGCGGACCGTATAGTTCGCGTCGTTTCGGACCTGCTGCGCCTTTGGCAGCGCGGCGTCGGTTACGAAGTCGCTGTCGGCGACGCATAGCCAATGCAGGTGGTCGTCCAGCGCGCCCGTCGCGACCAGCGCCTTGCCCTCCTTCCAGGTCTCGTAGAAGAGCTGATAGGTCGCCTCCACCTCCGGGCTCGCGGCCGTCAGCTCCTCGCCGAGCACGTGGCGATGAAGCCACCGCACATTCTCCCGGATGCGCTCGACGGCCTCCGGGATGAGGAAGCCGTTCTCGTCCTCCGGCTCGAAGCTCGCCTCGACGTGCGGCAGCAGCAGCCGCTCCCCGGCCTGCTTCGTGAGATCCCTTGGTACCGAGTAGCAGGCGACCTCGTTGGCCATGCGATAGCCGATGTTCGCGATGATGCCGTTCGGCTCGGTGATGCGGGTCGTGACCTTGTCGGAGTCGATGCCGCCGTAGAAGAACAGGTACTCGTTCTCGTTCAGCAGCTTGTTCGCGTCCTTCTGCTTACGCTTCCACGGCGCGCCCGTGACCGCCCTCAGCCGGCCATCGAGCCGCTCCGGCCACGACAGGGCCGCGGTCCCGAGCGGCGCCAGAGCCGCGGACTCCTCCGGTGACAGGCCCGTCGCCGTCTGCGCCCGGTAGAACGGCGAGAGGAGGATGTCCGGCAGGATGCTCGCGAGCTTCATCCCATTCGTCTTGAGCGCCGCCGCCGTTCGGGCGAGGAACTCCTGCTCGATGTTATAGAACGCAAGGCGCGCCGCGTAGCCCGGATCGGTCTCGTCGGTCGGGTTGTCCACCGGTGCGCGCCCGACGAGCCCGCGATAAGCGAGGCGCGTCGCGGCCAGGGGAAAGCGCTCGTCCGCCGCGATGCGCTTGCCGAGCCACACGAGCCCCGTGTTGGCCTCGCTCGACGGCAGCGTCTCCGACTTGTAGCCCGGGGGCGGCAGGTTCTCCGGCCAGCCCTTCTCCATCGCCCGATAGCGACCGCGGTCGTCATACCACTGGAACGCCCCCGCCATGGGATCGAGGTCGGCGTGGCACTTCGAACAGGCCGGATTGTTCACCGTGGGATTGTGATCGGTGACCTTCGAGGGATCCGTGGGCCGCTCCCCCGCCTTGAGGATGTCGGTCGCGAGGAAGAAGTCCATGGCCATGCGGGCGCGGTGACGGTTGAGGTTCGTCGCGGTCGTCGGGAAGCGATTGAGGAACATCGGCGAGGTCAGCACGCCCGCGGCCGGATGGCCCGGCACGTGACCCGGCGCGAGCGAGGCGGTCGTGGTGCCCCCGCCGAAGTCCGCGTCGCTGACGCCATAGACCTTGGCGCTCCACGGGTTGACCAGGGTGAAGTCGGCCGTCACGAGGTCTGTGAACGGGCGATCCTGCTGCACAATCCAGGCGAAGAGCTCCAGCGGCTCGCGCGCGACCGAGTCGTTGGCCAGCTGCCGCTCCCGATCCTTGTCCTTGCCGTCCGGCATTCCGTAGAAATAGTGGCGATTGGGGAACTCCTTGTCGTCCAGCAGCCCGAGCGCGTTCTCCCAGCCGAGGTACTTGTCGGTCAGGAAGAGCTCATTGGCCCACAGCAGGAGCGTGGAGCGAAACGCGGGCAGCTTGACCCACTCGAGGACCAGCGCACGGAGGCCCGACTCGCCCTCCGCCGCGACGCGTGCGAGCTCCGCCGTCGTTGGCAGCGACGCGACCATCTGTAGCTTTGCATGCCGCGCCGTGTTGGCCAGGTCGCGCAGACCGACCCGCTGGATGAGCTTGAGATCGCTCGGCGGCGCCTCGCACTGATTCGGCTTGGCAAAGCGCTGCAAGAGACCGGCGATGGCCTTGAGCTCGTCGCCGTCGGGCGCGAGCTGGAGTCCGCCGCCATGGGGCAGCTGGTTGGTGGGCTTGAGCAGCAGGAGCGGCGTGCCCTCGTACTGATACGCCGAGAAGTCGCGCAGCGTCTGGAAGTTGCGCTCGAGCGCGTTGGACTCGGCCGGCGTCGCCAGGATGAGCTTGGAGTGTCGCGCCAGGCCCGTCGCGGTGTGGCAGGCGATGCAGCGCTTCTCCAGGATGGGCAGCGAGACCTTCTTCTGGAAGTACTCGCGGTCGGGCACGCAGCCCGCCGCCGACTCGGCCCCCGTGCCGGCCGCGTCCTCCACGGATCCGCAGCCGCTCAGGTTGACTGTGACGATCGCGAGCCCCACGGCCAGGCCGAGCATCAACCGTGTCCGTGTCATGCGTCCTCCGTTCGGTAGAGCGGGGTGCCTGGCTCCAGCGCGGCGAGGGATGCCCCGCGCGATCGCCCTCCAGTGTGGCGATTTGCCCCGACTGGCGCAAGCAGCTCACGGCGACGGTGATCGGCGCGGCGCTGGCCGGCGTTGACCCACCGACGCCTGTCGCGTACACGTCGCTCATGGCGACGACGAGAGTAGGTGACGGCTCGATCCGTGCCTCACCCGAGGCGGTGGTACCCGGGCAGGTCGGCCTCCTGGACACCCTCGATGGCGACGAGACGCGCGACGGCAGCGCCGGCGGATTCGTGTCGGGCGTGGCCTCGTTTGCCGATGGGGCCTCGCTGGCGCCGGGCGAGACCGTCCTGCCGTCGCGGATGGGGCGGTACGTCATCCTGCGTCCCATCGGCGCCGGTGGCATGGGCCAGGTCGTCGCCGCACAGGCACCGGACGGCTCGATCGTGGCTCTCAAGGTCATCCGTGGCCAGAACCCCGAGCGCCTCTATCGCTTCAAGCGCGAGTTTCGCGCGCTCAGCGCGGTCGATCACCCGAACCTTGTCGCCCTCTACGATCTCGTGCACGTCGAGGACACCCCGGGCGACGCGTCGGGCGGCGTCGTCTTCTTCACGATGGAGCTGCTCGCGGGCCAGCACGTCGTGTCCTGGGTCCGCGGTGGCGCCGCCCGCGGCCGCGCGCTCGATGCCGACGGGCTCAGGCGCCTCGAGCACGCGCTGGTCGGGCTCACCAGCGGGCTCGCGGCCGTCCACGCCCACGGGCTGGTCCACCGGGACGTCAAGCCGTCGAATGTCATGGTCACCGACGTCGGCCGCGTCGCCATCTTGGATCTCGGACTCGTGCACGAGGCCTCCGTCGGTGCGCTCGAGCGCACGGGACACGTCTCCCTCCTCGGGACGCCCCTCTACATGGCGCCCGAGCAGATTGTTCGGCCCGACGATGTCGGGGCACCGGCCGACCTCTATTCGGTCGGCGAGATCGCGTGGGAGTGCCTCACGGGCCTCCCGAGGCTCAGCGACTGCGCCATCGGCGAGCTCATCACCCGCAAGCTGCATGACGCGCCGCTCCCGCCCTCGAGCGTTCTGGCCTCCGTGCCCCCCCATCTGGACGAGCTCTGTCACCGCCTCCTCGCCCGTGAGCCCGCAGACCGACCTGGTGCCGCCGAGATTCTGACGGGGCTTGGGCACGCGGACGTGAGCACGATCGACGTCGACCGCGGGGCGTTGCTCGGCCGAGACACCGAGGTCGCGATGGTGCTCGCGGCGGTGCGCGCGACGCTCACCGGGCTCCCGCAGGTGCTGCTCCTCAGCGGCACGTCGGGGTTTGGCAAGAGCGCGCTCATCGACGTGGTCACGCGTCGCGCTGGTCGCGAGCTCCAGGCCCTCTGCCTGCTGGGCCGCTGCTCGGAGCGCGAGTCCATTCCGTTCAAGGCGCTCGACTCGGCCATCGACGCGCTGGCGATGGTGCTGCGCGACGACTCCACGGACATCGTCGCGCTGTCGTCGGAGGCAGCCTTGCTCGATCTGGCGGCGCTCGCGCGCCTGTTCCCGGTCTTGCGGACCGTGCCCTACGTGCGTGCGATCGACGATCGCGGGCTCGTCGGCTGCGATCCGGTCGAGCTGCGCCGCCGCGCCGGTGAGGCCCTGGCGCGGCTCCTGAACGCTCTCGCTCGACGGCGCCCGGTCATTCTGGCGCTCGATGACCTCCAGTGGATGGATCTGGACAGCGTCCAGCTCCTCGAGTCCGTCCTGCAGCGGCCCGAGCCGCCGCGCGTCACGCTGCTCGCGAGCTTCCGCGAAGGCGCAGACCAGAGCGCCGCCCCGCTCACGCGCCTCGTCGGTCGGCTCCAGGGTGCAGAGACGCTGGTGCTCCAGCGTGTGTCGATTGGCCCACTGCCCGAACCCCAAGCGCTCGTCCTCGCCTCGCAGCTCCTCGGCGTCCTGCCGGACGAGCCTATCGCGGCGCGCATCGCTCGCGAGGCGCAGGGCAGCCCGTTCTTCATCGCGGAGCTCGCTCGTCACGCCCGGGCGCGCGGGGGCCTCACGGAGCACGTGTCTGCGCTGACCTTGGACGGCGTCGTCCGGCTCCGGCTCCAGGCGCTGCCCGAGTCGGCCCGGCGGCTCGTGGCGGTCCTGGCGCTCGCCGGTGGGCAGCTTCCCCGGTCTGTTGCGCTGGACGTGGCGTCCTCTGCGCTCGCCTCCGCCGACCGGGCGACGCTGGCGCGCCTGCGAGCCGAGCACCTCGTCCGGTTCGCTGGGACAGCCCAAGACAGCTCCGACGGCGTCATCGAGACCTATCACGACCGCATCCGCGAGGTCGCCTCACGCGACGCGGCGGAGGCGCTCGGCGACGGCGTGAGCCAGACCCACCTCGCCATTGCCGAGGCGCTGCTGGCGACCGGTACGGCCGACGAGAGCGCGCTCGCCTTGCACTTCCGCAAGGGCGGCGACGCGACGCGCGCCACGCACCACACGCTCGCTGCGGCTGAGCTCGCGGTCGGTCAGCTCGCCTTCGATCGCGCCGCGGAGCTGTTCCAAACGGCGATCGCGCTCGAAACCCTGGACCTCCCGGCGACGACCGCGCTCCGAGCGCGTCGTGCGGAGGCTCTCGCCAACGCCGGCCACCTCCACGCGGGCGCCGTGGCCTACGCCGAGGCCGCGCGCGGCCCCGAGGGCGCAGCGACCGAGGCCGAGCGCACCGAGTGGCTGCGACTGGCCGCGACGCACTTCCTCGCGACCGGCCACGGCGACGAAGGGCGCGCGGTCCTCGACGAGGTGCTTCAGCGCGTCGGCTTCCGCCTCACGCGTGGGATGCCGCGCACGGTGGCCGCACTGCTCGGTCAGCGTCTGCTGCTGGCGTTTCGGCCGCTGGCGCTCCCGAGGCCTCGAACGCAGGCGCTGGATCCGCGCGACGCGGCGCGCATGGACGTGTGCTGGACGGCCACACGTGGCCTCGTGTTCGTCGATGGCCTGACGTCGGCGGTCTTTCACGCACGCCATCTGCGCCTGGCGCTCGCGAGCGGCGATCCCGTGCGCGCCGCGGCCGCCATTGGCTTCGAGGCGTTCGTCAAGGTCGTGATGAAGGGCGTGCGCGGTCTGGCGGAGTTCGAGCGCATCGTCAGCCGGCTCGAGGCCTCGCCCGAGGTTCAGGCCAGCCCCTACGCCATGGGGATGATGTCCCAGTTCCGTGGGACGGCGCATTTCCACGATGGTCGCTTCGAGGACGCCATTACGTCCTTCGGACGGGCCATCGACATCCTGCGATCGCAGTGCGTCGGCCAGCTCCACGAGGTGGGACCTATCGTCGCCCACCGCGCAACGATGCTGCTGTACGCGGGCCTGCCCGGGGACATCCGCGCCACGTCGTACGCAATTCTTCGCGAGTGCGCCGAGCGGCCCAACCCCTACGAAGAGGGCTACGCTCGCGGTCTGCTAGGCAACCTGGGCCTGTTGTCGCTCGATCGCGTGGAAGAGGCGGCCGAGCAGATGGCCCTCTATGAGCGCGACGCGCCCCGCCGATTCGAGGTGCACTACTTCAACTGCGCCACGCAGCAGTCGGCCCTCCTGCGCTACCGCGGTGACGGCCTCGCGGCGTGGCAACGGCACCTACAGGACGAACCCGTCATCCGAAAGCTGATGTTCTTCCGCACACCCATGGTCCTGACGGAGTTCCATCGCAGCCGTGCTGAGAATGCGCTTGCGTGGGCCGCCCAGGCCAAGGATCCGCGGCCGGCGCTGGCGCAGGTGGGCCCCGCGGCGCGCCGCTGCCTCGCGCAGCCTCTGCCGATGGGAAAGGGCTTCGGCCATACGTTCCTTGCCAGTGCGGCGGCGCTCGAAGGACGCACCGATGCGGCGGTCTCGCACCTGCGACAGGCCGTTGCTGTCTACGAGGCGCTCGCCATGCGCTCGATGCTGGCCGCAGCTCGGCGTCGGCTGGCGGCGCTCGTCGGCGGTGATGAAGGGCGCGAGCTCGTCGCAGCCGCCGACGCCTGGTCGACCGCCGAGGAGATCGTACGATCGGACCGCCTGACCGAGATGGTGGCGCCCGGATTCGTAAGGCAACACTGACCTGGCCGGACCGGCCGAGGAGAAGTTGACGATGGACACAGACACGCTCGAGCGCGCCCGCGCGCTAGCCCGACCGCTCGCCGCTCCCGCCGGTACCGGCACCACACACGCGCAGGCGTCGGCGATCACCGGAGAATTGGCGCGCCTCTTCGGCCACGTACCGCCGAGCCCGTCGGGCGGGGCGCAGCCGATGGACGAAGCCGTCGGGACCATCGACACGCGGGTCACGGTCCTGGTCCTGCCGTCTGAGCAGGTCCGCCAGCTCCTGCCGGCCGGCCTCGAGCTCGCCCCGCAGCCCGTGGTCCCCTGGGGTTGGCACCCGGTGTTCGTCCTGTGCTCCCACGACGTCTTCAAGCCCTGGTTTGCCACCATGGACTACCAGGAGATCATGATCGGGGTGCCGTGGGTGCAGATGACGCACCCGCTCGCGCCGTACCCCGGCCCGTTCATCTACATGCCGCGGCTCTACCTCAATGACCTGCTGCCCTGCGAGATGGGGGTCCACCTCTACGGGTTCGAGAAGCAGATGGCGACCATCGCCGTGGCAGAGATGCCCGGTCTGGCCACGGTCATCGCGACGCCCGAGGGCGCCAGCGCTCCGGTGCTCAGCGGCACGTTCACCGAGATCGCGGGACAGGCGCCCCAGCCGGCCTCGGCGTTTCCGAACGCAACCATCGTGCGCCAGCTCTTCGAGCAGCCAACCATCTCGCAGGCGCTGCACATCGTGGATCCACAGTCGTTTGACTCCAAGCTTCCGGGGCCGTTCCTCGGCAGCACCGTCGTGCTCCAGTTCGATGGCCAGGGCGCAACGATCCAGCCCATCACCGCTTCACTGACCATCGACGCGGGCCTCACGCCGGCTGGAATCCCGCCCGGCACCTACAGCTCTGCGGGCCTCGACAGCACGCCGCTCGGCGCCTTCCGCTTGCAGTGTGTCCAGGTCGTCTCACTCCCCGGTGCGTGCGCTGACGTTGTCTATCCGCGGCCGGCCGCGACGCGCAAGCTCAAGGTGGCCGTCTTGGGCGGCGGCCCCGCGGCGTGCGCCGCCGCGCTCCAGCTCGCGGCCCAGCCCGACCGCTACGAGGTCTCCGTCTACACCCAGGGGCATCGCCTGGGGGGCAAGTGTCAGTCGTGGCGTAATCCGAATGAGGGCTGGCGCATCGAAGAGCATGGTCTGCATGCGCTGCTGGGCTTCTACGAGAACGCCTTTACGGTCGTCCAGCTCGCCTACGACCACGCCTTCGAGACCGTCGCCAAGGGCGAGGTGCTCTACGGCCAGGCCTTCATCCCTGAGCCCAACAACGGGACCATGGTCTTGCGCCATGGCCAGTGGACATATTGCCCGTCCCCGCTGCCGTCGAGCGCCTCGCCAAACGCGTCGACCGCGAGCGGCGCCCACGGGAGCGCCATGGTGACCGTGCTCGAGGCGCTGGCCGAGCGCGTCCTGACGTACGTCGATGCCGCGACGCGTGAGTCCCCGAGCAGCCACGTGCTGTTCCTAGAGGTCGAGGCCGCCGTCAAGTCGCTGAAGACCGAGCTCATGTCCGTCGCGATCCGGCTCGTCGACGATCTTTCGAAGGGCCCCCTCGAACTCATCGACCAAGGCCTCGCCGCCATGCTCGCTGCGTCACGTGACGCACTTGCGCTGCTCATCCATCACAACCCGTTCGTCTCGACGTATCTGTGGTTCCTCTGGAACGGCATCGACACGATGCTCACCATCTTCGTGGGCCTCCTGCGCCACCCCGTCAGCAACCTCGCGGAGCTCGACTCGGTCGACTTCCGCGACTGGCTCAGGCAGAACGGGCTCCACGAGGACGCTGATGAGTCGTGGTCGTGCATCGATCAGGTCTACGAGACCCTCTTTGCTCACCAGCTCGCTGGCGCCCAATGCGGCCCGCTCATCACCGACGTCAAGCCGGCGTCGCTCGCCTGCGGCGTCGCCATGCGCTGGTTCTTGCTGGAGAGCTTCGGCTATCACGGCGCTCCGGCGTATCGTTTCGAGTACAGCTGCGCTCAGACGATGATGACGCCGTTCTACCTGGCACTGCAGCGGCTTGGTGCGCGTGTGCACTTCTTCCATCAGGTGACCGGCCTCGCGGTCTCGGGTTCGGGCGTCGAGCGTGGGCTCACGTCCATCGCGCTCGTGCAGCAGGCCGAGGTGACGGCCGGCTCTGATCGCTACGCCCCGCTCATCCCCATCACGGTCCCCGGCAACCCGCCGGAGCTCCCGGACTGGCCCATGGAGCCTCATTGGTCGCAGCTCACCAACGGGCCCCAGCTCAAGGCCCAGGGCGTCGACTTTGACGATATGTGGTCGACCGCTGGCGCCCGGTTCGCTCGGCCGCTCGTCTTGCAGCGTGGGCGCGACTTCGACCTCTGCGTACTCGGGATTCCGCTCGGCGCGCTGCCGCTCATCGACTCGCCGCTCACGCAGCCCACACGCTCGGACGCCGACCCGCGATGGGCCGCCATGGCCAACGGCACGGCGCTCACGCAGACCATGTCGTTTCAGCTCTGGCTGTCGACCGCCGCGAGCCAGCTCATCAGCGGCAAGACCCGCGGCCTGCTCACGTGCTTCGCCGAGCCCGAGCCGAGCTACGGCGATTTCACGCACCTGTTGTCCCATGAGAACTGGAAGGTCGCGACGCCCAAGTACGTCGCTTACTTCACCGGCTCCTCCGTCTCGGGGAAACCGCCGCTGCCGCCTGATTGCGGCTCGAACTACCCGACTCAAGCGCACCAGGCGTGGGCCGTCCAGGTCGAGGCCTGGCTCCGCGCCAACTACCGGCTCTTCTTCGACGGCCCTGCCACGCCGTCCACCTTCGAGGGGTTCCTCGAGCTGTTGTGCACGGAGGACTCAACGGCGCAGGGCGTCGGGCGGCTGCTCGCGCAGCACCTCATCGCGGACGTCCAGCCGTCGAATCTGTACGTGCTCAGCCAGCCGTCACCGAAGCCGGTGCGGCTCGGCCAAGGCGAGTCCGCGGTCGGCGGGCTGATCCTGTGCGGCGACTGGACGCGCACCGACATGAACTGCGGTTGCGTCGAGGCCGCGACGACGTCGGGCCTGCTGGCGGCACGCGCGATTAGCAATGAGCCGCGGAGTTACTGGCGGCCAGGGTTCTAGCCTCACGATGTGCTCGCGAGCAGCGCCACATCGCACACGCGCTCAGTGCGCTGAGGCGTTCTCCGCCATCGCGTCGGCACGCGTCGTCAGGGCCGCCGTGCCATTGGCCGGAAGCGAAACCGTGAACACGGTCCGTCCTGGCTCGCTCGAGACCGAGATGCTCCCGCGATGGCGCTCGATGATTTCGCGTGAGATCGAGAGGCCGAGGCCACTGCCTTCCCCTTGGGCCTTGGTCGTATAGAACGGCTCGAAGATGCGCGGCAGTACGTCTGAAGGGATTCCTGGTCCTGAGTCGGCCACCTGCACCATCACGAGGTCCGCTTCCCGCACAAGTGAGAGTTCGAGGCGGCCCCTGTAGTTCATGGCCTGCAGTGCGTTGTGTACTAGGTTTGTCCAAACTTGATTGAGCTCTTCGTGGCGCGCGGGGACGAGACCGGGGTCGCGGAAGTCGCGCACGAGCTCGACGCCGTGCTTGATTTGATTGTGATACAGGGTAAGAACGGTCTCGAGGTTCTCTGCGAGTACGCCCGGCACCGGCTCGCCCCCGACCGACCCTGGGTGAGCGTATGCCTTCAACGCGAAGACAATCTTCGCGGCACGGTCAGCCGCGGTGCGGATGGTGCTGTTGTTGCGCCGTAGCGACGCCAAATCCGTCGCGCTGCGCAAGAGGACATCGGCGCGCGGCGAGCGCAGCAGCGGCACGTGGCGGTCGATGTCGGCCGCGAGGCCCATCGAGACCAACGCGCGGGCGACCTGGCGAGCTTCGGGGATCGACCGCGACGTGAGTCGGGCCTCCACTTCGGAACGAAGGGAGCGTTCCTCGCGGGACGTCAGCGCCGTCCGAGCCGTCTCGCTCGTCTTCAGAAGCGCTCGAAGGCCGTCAACCTCCTCGGCCGACGCTGCCGCGAGGACGCTGGGCAGCTCGTCGAGCGTCTGGTCGAGCGCAGTCGCGCTGTTGCCCACCGAGGCCCCGATTGCGCCCAACGGCGTGTTGAGCTCGTGTGCCACGCCGGCAACGAGTTGGCCCAGCGCAGCCATCTTCTCGCTGTGGACCAGGGCGTGCTGCGACCGCGCGATCTGCTCGTTCTTTCGGCTCAGCTGCTCGTTCGCCAGGTCTCTGAGATGAAGCATGTACATTGTAATGCCGAAGACTGTGGCCGCCACTGTTGCGATGTTCAGCGCGAAGGAGAAGGGGCCGAGGCCGTTCTTCCCGAAGCTCTCGGGAGGCGTCAGGTACGGGTCGATGGCGCCCGAGACGACCGTCAGCAGCAGAAAGACGATGAGCCACCCAAAGGAGGCCCGCTTGCTCTCGAACGAGAGGGAGCACACGAGCGACAGCATGCTCCAGATCATCATCGCTCCGCTCGAGACGAAGCCGCCGAGGCTCCACTGAAAGAGAAAGGGCAACAGCAGGCTGATGAAGACCTGGATGGTCCGTGCTATTGCGAACTTCTTGGTCCGCCAGAGAGCGAAGAAGTTGACCGCCGTAACGATTGTGTAGCCGTAAGGGATGGTGCTCGGCCAGTAGAGCCCGCTGAGGACGGACAGCGTCCCCCAGATCATGCCGCCGAGGCTCATGCCGGCGCCGGTGATGAGGAGGAATCGATGCCGTTGCCGTTCGTCGTCGCTGTCGGTCGGTCGGTCGGCTAGTCCTCCGAGGCGACTGATCGTGGACCAAGCGCCCCCCATCAGACCAGCGTCTCCATCGTCGATGCCTGCAGGATCGCGTCGCGTAGCTCTTCGGGTTGCCACGGCTTGAAGAGAATTCGGTGCGCGGAGGCCTCGGAGCGTACGCGCTCGAGCGCGAGAGGATCCGCCTGTCCCGTCAGCATGATGCGACCGGTGTGCGGGTAGGCGAGGCGCAGCTGCGCGAGGAACTCGTCCCCGCGCTGACCCGGCATGAGCCAGTCGGACACCACGACCGCTACCTCCACGCGCGCCTCGGCGAGCTCACGGAGCAACTCCCACGCCTCTTCGGCGCTCTCTGCCGTTTCGAACTCGACGACGCTCGACCAGAACCGCCGAAGTTGCTCACTCAGACTATCGAGCACCGTCTTCTCGTCATCGACCAGGAGAATCACGCTTCGTCGAATCATCACTTGCCTCCGATGCATCACTTCACAAGCAATTGGGTCGCGCCATCCCAATCGGAGGGCAGCCCGCGGCGTACGGCATCCTGGACCCGAGCCAAGTGCCATCGGAAGGCCGGGTCGCACGGATCGTCCTGCGCGAGTTGCTCGAATGACGCCTCAGCTTCTGCGAGGTCCCCGGCCTGAAACCGCGCGAGGGCCTCCGCCAGAGCGCTTGCGGTCGCCAACTTGCGCTCGCGCTCGTCCGGCGGCAAGGGGTCGAGCACCTCATAGAGGCGTGTCGGCTCCGAGCGTCCCTTCACCCGCACGTAGTCCACATATCGCAACGCGTACCGGCTCGGATCGATGAGCGCGCGCCTGGTCTCATCGGTCAGAAGCAACGGGCCGAGCCGCTTCGTGAGCTGCTCGACTCGCGCGGCGAGGTTGACCGGGTCACCGACCACGCTGCACTGCAGCCGCTCGTCGCCGCCGATGATGCCCATGAGGCACTCGCCTGTCGTCATTCCGATGCCAATGTGAAGCGGTGGGTCACCGCGCTGCTCCCGGTGCAGGTTGTGCTCGGAGAGCGACTGGAACGAGGCGATTGCCGCCGCCAAGCCCGCGTCGGCGCCGTTGCCAAACAGGGCCACGATGGTGTCGCCGGCGATGTTGTCGACGAAGCCGCCGTGAGCGTGGATCGGTGGCTCCATGGCCAGCAGATATTCATTGATCCACGCCAAGTTGTCTGCGGGAGTGCGTCCCTCGACGAGGGTCGTGTACGAGCGGATGTCCGAGTAATACACCGTTACCGTGCGGACCACGTGGTCGCCCCGCTCGACTTGCGAGAGCTCGGAGCGTCCAATCAACGACAAGAACGAGAACGGCACGAAGCGCGTGGCGGCGCGGTGAGCCACCGCCAGCTGGCGCTGGTGTTCGCGCACCAGGCGTTCGGACTCGAAGCTCCTGGCCGCCTCGCGCACGGTCAGCGTGAGATCGTCCCGGCTCCACGGCTTCGAGATATAGCGATAGAGCGCCGCACCGTTGATCGCGTGGGCGACTGCGTCGAGGCCGGCTTGCCCGGTGAGCAGGATCGTGCGCGTGTCGGGCAGGCGTTCATGGACGCGGACGAGTAGCTCGTCGCCTTTCATGCCTGGCATGATGTGGTCGCTCACGACGACAGGAACCGGGATGCTGCGCGCTCGGAGATCGTCAAGGATCTCCAGTGCCTCAGTAGCACTTTCTGCCACCTCGACGTCGTACCCGGCCAGTTCGCGCTCGAACTGCTCGCGCAAGCTGTGCAGTACGATGGGCTCGTCGTCGACGCAAATGATGACGGGGTTGCGATGCACACTGTTCACCGTGGCGTTCTCCCCGCTCTGTCGCGTCCTTGGCCTGGCCGCCTCCCAAGGGACCGGCTCATGGTGCCGGCCGGAGCCTCCGCCGTCCTTGCCGAACACGCCAACAGTCTTGACCGATCGCGCCATCGCGTCGTAAGTTGGCTCATGGCCATCACACGCGCGGTGCTCCCCGTTGTGGGCTTCGCCAACATGGTCGGGCTCCCTCCGCACGTGCTTCTCCGGGCCGCCGGAATCGACCCGGTCCAGCTAGCGACACCGGACATCGACCTGCGCCATTCGCAGGAACTGCGCCTCTGGTCCACGTCGGCGCGGCTCACAGCCGATGCCGACTTCGGCCTTCATTTTGCCGAATGGCTGGCGCCGCGGGCCGAGGACACGTTCGACCTCCTCGCCTTCGCTCTCCGAAGCTGTGCGACGCTGGGCGACCACTATCGGCGCGCAGCCCGGTACGTTCGTCTGGTGCACTCGGGGGTCAAGCTCGCCCTCGAAGAAGACGGCGACGTGGCCCGCCTCGTTCACGGTCATGCCAGGGAGCCCTCGAGTTCGGCGCGCCATCCGGTAGAGGCATTCCTCGCGATCGCCGTGCTCGCCGGACGCCTCGCGACTGGGGTCGACTTCACCCCAATCGAGGTGTGCTTTGCGCACCCGCGTCCCAACCGTGTCAGTGAGCACGAGCGCATCTTTCGGGCGCCGGTACGCTTTGGTTGCGTGCGCGATGAGCTCCTGCTCGAGCGCGAGCTGCTGAATCGACCTCAACGACACGCGGAGCCACGGCTGCTGGCGCTGCTCAGTCGACAGCTTGATGGTGCATTGGCTGTGCGTCCGGATCCAAACCGGTTCTCCGAGGCGGTCCGAGCCGCCATGATGAGCGAGCTGCCGGATCGAGAGCCGTCCATGGCCGCCGTCGCGGCCCGTCTTCACATGAGCACGCGCACCCTCCAACGACGGCTTCAAGACGAGAGCGTGACCTTCGCCGGAGCGCTCACCGAGCTCCGACGCGATCTGGCCATCCGCTACCTTGCCGATGAGCGCATGGCCATCGGAGAGGTCGGGTTCCTCTTGGGCTTTGGAGACGCGACCGCGTTTCACCGGGCGTTTCGGCGTTGGACCGGCACAACGCCCTCCGCCCACCGGCGCGAAGCGCGTGAGCGACGTTGACCGAGAGCGCCGCCATGGCGTGCCAAGCCAATGGATCTGGCGCGTTGTGCAATACGGAGGATTTCTGAGTCAGGTAGTGTGAACCCGTGGTCGCTCCTGCACCCACCAACGAAGGCACGCGGCAAGGGCTCGAACGCTTCGGGTTCGTCGCCCTCTCCGCCCTGCTCGTGGCGCCGGTGGTGACACAGGGCCTGTGGCGGCCGCTCGGGCATGTGCTCGGGCCCGGGGGCACGTCGCTCGGGCTGATCGGCGCCTCGCTCATCGTCGCCGGCGCTGTCGTGGTCGCGGCGCGAATCGCCAGGGGCCGCGCGGCGTGGCCCCTGGTGGCCGCCGCAGTCGCTGGCATCGGAGCGACGCGGCTGCTCGCGCCCGGTACCGCAGGCCTCCTCAGCCTCGTCGCTACTGGGGCCGTGATCGTGCTGCTCGTCCGTCACGTCGCCCCTCGCCTCCCTTCAGCATTCGATGGGCTCGTCCGTCAGCACCCGTGGGTAGCCGCCATCTACGCTCTCATGGCCGTTGTCAGTGTCATCTCCACGGCGCGCGTGAGCGTCTACCTCGGCGATCCCGACCGCACCGATCTCCAGTCGATCCCCGGCGACGCGTTCGTCGAGCGACACAGCTGCTTGACTGCCTATGTCCGCGCCGCGTCGCTGGCACGGCAAGGCGCGGTCAACATCTACTCGGACGATTGGTGGCATGGCTCAAACGGCCTCCCGGCGCTGCCCGACGGGGTCGACGCACCGTATGCGCCCTTCGCTCTCGACAACTTCAGCTACCCGCCGCCGTTCCTCTTGGTGGCCTCGGTCCTCGCGCCGCTGGAGGGCGACTTCCTCGCCCAGCGCGCGTTGTGGTTCGGCCTCAACGGTGTGCTCGTGGCGATGGGTCTGTGGATTGTCGCACAATGGCTGAGAGGGCCAGGCGCACACCGGGCCCTCCTTCTGGCGCCGCTGCTCTTTGGCAGTGTTCCCTTCCTACTCACACTGCAGATCGGCAACTTCCACCTCGTGGCGACCGTGCTGACCATCCTCGCGATGGTCGCGTTCGATCGCGGTCGCGTCGCTACGGGCGGCCTGCTGCTTGCGGTCACCATCCTCTCCAAGATCTCACCGGGCATCCTCGGCGTGTGGCTCCTCGCGCGACGCTACGCCCGGGGTATCTTCGTCACGGCCGCGGTCGGGGCCCTCTTGCTCGCCGTGTCCACGCTCTGCTTCGGTGTCGAGCCGCTCGCGTCCTTCGTACGCCATGCTCTGCCTCGCCTCAGCACGGGACGGGCGTTCCCGTTCATCGACACCGAGAGCGGAATCATGACCAACATGGCGCCCTTCGGTCTCCCGTTCAAGCTGCGCTACCTCGGACTCGACATCCACGAGCCGTGGGTCGTCGGCCAATGGATCGGCCGTGTCTACACTGCATTTCTCTTCGGTCTGGCGCTCGTCGCGGCGCGCAAGCGGGGCGATCGGCGCGAGAACGCCATGACATGGATGGCGCTCCTCGCACTCGCGTCGCTCCAGAGCCCATTCTCGCCGGCATACGCGATGCTCGCACTCCTGTGGGCCACGACCCTGCTCGCCGTAGAGGTTCGGGGACTCGGCGGCTCGCTCGGACTCGGCGCGCTCTGGATGCTCGTGCTCGGCGCGCCGCCCCTCCCGACGCCATCCATTCGTGTCGTTCAGGTGCTGCTCCAAACGGTCGTCGCATTGGTTGCGTGCACGTGGCTCGTCGTGCGACCGGCGCGCCCGCCCCAGGGCACCACTCTCGGGCACATCTCGTCGCTTTCGGAGGTATAGATGAAGGTATGTGTCATTGGAGCCGGCCCTTCGGGGCTCACGACCGTGAAACAGCTGCTCGATGAGGGGCACGACGTCCTTTGCTTCGAGAAAGGACAGGACATTGGCGGCATCTGGCAGCGGAGCGGTGACCCCTCCGCCGATGCCGAGGACATGAAGGTATTTGATAGCCTGGTCCTCACGATTTCGGCCAAGTTGATGGGCTACTCGGACTTCATGGTGCCGGGTGACCGCGTGTTCTTCACCCACGCCGAGTACCGCCGCTACCTCGATTCATACGCCGAACGGTTTGGCCTGCGGCGTTACATTCGCCTCGAGGCGCCGGTTCGGGACGTGCGTAAGGGCGACGACGGTCGATGGACCGTCACGGCGACCGTCAACGGCGCCGAGGAGCGGCACGTGTTCGATGCCGTCGCGGTGTGCAGCGGCCCGTTCCAGACGCCGGAGACAAAGAGTGTCCCGGACTTGGACAAGTTCACTGGCGAAGTCGTGCACTCGTCTACCTACCGCAACAACCGACGATTTGCGGGCAAACGTGTGCTGGTGGTGGGTCTCGCCGAGTCGGGTGCCGACATCGTGCGCGAGGTGTCGGATGTCGCCTCCGAGTGCACGCTCTCGATTCGCTCCTACTCGTTCATTCTCCCGCGCATGCACGACGCCAAGTATGCCACGGACGCGACGGCGACGCGGGTTCTCGTCTACGATCACTTCGTGCGCTCCGTGCGTACTCCGTTGCCGGTTCCTGCACTCCACGGCGATTCGGCGCTCTCGCGGTTCGCGTTCCACGCTGCGGCGTGGGCCTATCGGCTGACGGTCGACCTTTTCGACGCCGTCGCCAGTCGCGTCCTTCGCAGGCGACCCGAACCGACCACGCGCCCGGGCCTCAACATCATGGGTCAGCCCGCCGACCCGCCCAAGCTCGATATCGATTGCACCTGGACCGCCGAACACATCGATGCGATCAACGAATGGAACAAACGATCGCACGGCGGCAAGAGCAACTGGAGCCAGCGGATCATCTTCTCGAAGAATGTCAGCTTCATCCCAAACCTCGTGAACGGAAGGCTCGTCGTCAACGACAGCGGCATCGAGCATATCTCGGGCCGGCATGTGGCCTTCAAGGACGGCCGCTCAAACGAGTTCGACGCGATCGTGCTCTGTACTGGGTTCGTCAAGAACTTCTCAGCGCTCGGCCCGGATCTGGCGGTTCCCGAAAACAACGTCCGCAACCTCTACAAACACGCATTTCCGGCGCGTCACGGTGGGCGCCTCGCGTTCATTGGGTTCGTCCGCCCGTACACTGGGGGTATCCCGATCGTGTCGGAGATGCAGGCCCGTTACTTCGCTCTCATCTGCAGCGGCAAGCATCAGCTGCCGTCCGACGTCGAGCAGCGCATCGCGCGCGAGAAGGCGTGGGAGGACGAGATGGTCTCGCTCAGCCTCCGTCACCCGGAGACCATTCCTTCACAGGCCATCTTCATCGACGGGATCGCCAAGGAGATTGGCTGCCTCATGCCGCTGTCGCAGCTGCTACTGCGGCCCAGACTGCTCGTCCGTCACTGGTTCTACCCGTTCAACCAGGCATGTTACCGGCTGACAGGACCGCATGCCGACCGCGACAACGCGCTATCGGAGCTCATGAACGACAAGGATGGACCAGGCAGTGTGCTCTCGCGGGCGACTCTCCTGCTCGCCCTTCTCGTGATGCCGAGCTTCATTCGCCCAAAGTATGTGATGTTCGACCACCCACCGCGGCGGGCGCTGCAGGATACCGACGTGCCGCGGTAGAGGCCCGTCTGCGTCGGAAGTTCAGCGCATGACGCGGTGCGGATGTGGCCTGTCGATACGGGCGAAGGCCAGGAGCCCGCCGCGGAGCCCTCGCCCGAAGGCCGCTACATCCCCTCGCAGACGTAGCTGGAGGTCTCGATCCAGCTCGGCCCGAGCTCTGGGACCTGGCCCTGGCCGCGCTTCACGAGGCGCCCCGCGGCGTCGTAGGCGCGCGACTCGAACCACCCGGAGTCAGGATGCGACGTATTGTGCACGCGATGCAGCGTCTCCCGACCCGCGGCGTCGTAGTCCCAGGCCTCCACGGACGAGGACTTCGGCCCGTTCTCGACCAGGCGGACCACGAGCCGCCCCGCCGCGTCGAACCACTGCGATCGCAGCATGTCGGGCACGTCACCGGCCTCCCCTTGGGCCGGCGGCGTGACGCGCTCCTCCAGGACGCGCCCGGCTGCGTCGAGCCGGCGGGAGCGCTGCGTCGACGACGTGGGCTCCTTCAGTGTGGAGGTCGGTGCCTGGACGGCCGGAGCCAACGTGTCCCACGGCTCGGCCTGAGCGAAGCGCGCGTGCGCGACGCCGCGTCCCAGCGCGTCGAGCGTCCATCGCTCGATCTCGGCCGTCGTCTCGCCGATGCGGAGCTCGCGCTCCAACAGCCGGCCGCTAGCGTCGCGCATGAACCGCAGCGTCCGGAGAACCGTGCCTGGCGCGTCGGCGTGGCGCACCGTGTCGTCTACGAGCGCGTCGTCGGCGAAGCGTCGCTCACGGATCAGGGTTCGCGGAGCAGTGGACGCTGCGTCGGTCGGCTCGACCGCGAGGCGCTCGGTCACCATGCGGCCCTTTGCGTCGTAGGTCAGGTCGAAGCGCGCCGAGGTGTGCGGCACGTACACGGCGAGCGCGTCCCAGTTGCTGCCGACACCCGCGTGCCCGTACCAGGCGGTGCCGCCGCCGCCATAGCCGTAGTAGCCGTAGCCATAGCCGTACCCGTAGTAGCCGTAGTAGCCGTAGGCGTAGGGGCTGTACGTCGCCTCGTCGGCCGTGGCGGTCGGGTCCTTCCATTGGACGTCCAGCGCGTAGTCGGCTTCCGGGTAGCCGTGGCCAATCGCCGTCGGGATCGGCTGGCACTCCTCCGTCGCGGCCGGCATGGCGTCCGCCCACGCGGGCCCTGCGTTGGCCGAGTAGCCGCAGCCGTAGCAGGCGCCTGCGCCGTTCGAGCCCGTGGGCGAGTCGTAGCTGTCGAGCCGGCCGGGCGTCCCGCCGACGCCCAGGTGCACCTCCGCGCTCCGAGCCTCCAGCGTGCCGTCATCGCGCCAGGTCCACGTCTCCGTGATCGACGGCTTGCCCTTGACCCGACGATCGACGCGGGCCGGCCGGCCGACGCTGTCGTAGACCCACGCGGCCTCCGCCACGGTCGTCGCTTGCGCGCCGGTGCGATGGATGGCGGTGACCAAGCGGCCCTGAGCGTCGTAGGTCCAGGACTGGTCTTGCGTCTTCTCGCTCGGGCTGCGTGTGTCGACGCGTCGGACGAGGCGCCCGTGCTCCCAATCCTGCGTGACGCGGTAGACGTAGACGGTCTTGTTGCCGCTCCCGCCAAGCGAGATCGTCTCGTAGAGCGTGAGGTGGCCCTCCGCGTCGAACGCGCGGACCTCGCCGTAGTTCATCTTCCCCTGTGAGTCGAGGTATTGCATTCCCGTCAACCGTCCAGCCGCGTCCAGCAGATAGCGTGTCATGGAGCTGACCTTGCCTGCCGTGATGTGGCGGACCGTGACCATCCCGAGCTCGCGCACGTACTCGACCGCCGTGTCAGCGATGCCGTCGGCGTTCGCATCCTGGGTAATGCCCATCAGCCCGCAGGCGTCGCCCACGAGGACCGGGACTTCGCCGATCTCCGGCGGCTCGAACGCGACGGCCTTGGGTCCGCACAGCGACAGAGCGCCCGCGGCCTTGCCGAGGGAGGCTCCGGGCGAGCTCCCGCCGGAGGCCGCCGTCGTGGTCGGGCTCGACCCCGGAGATTCGACGAAGAGCACACCAGGCTCGGACACGGCGTTACAGCCCGACGCCACGAGCCCAGACACCGCGGCTGATGCGAGCCAGAGACGGAATTGCAGCATGAATCACCTCCTGCGGGTCGTCCCCGCGACGAAGGCAGGATGCGCGACCACAACTGTCGCGTCCATCCGGATGTTCTCTTCTGTATTATAGTATCAGGCCGGATAATCAGATGTGCCAAACTCGGGTCGATCACGGACGACTGAAGAGTGGCTCGATGGTCGCCCGCATGACGAAGAGGTGGTTCGCGTCGTCCGCCAACGACTGGAACCCGAACCTCCCGTAAAAAAACCGAGCCGTCGTGTCCTTGGCGTCCACGAGAAACGCCGCCCAGGCAACTTCGCTCTCGAGGGACCGAGCCATCGCGTCCATGAGAAGGTGGGCCCCGAGACCGCCTCCCCGGGCATCGACGTGGACCGCGAGCCGACCGAGTCGCACGGCGGGGACGGTCGGGTAGCGGGGCATCTTCTTCGCCAACGCAGCCGGGAGCCTGTCGAGCAGGACCGACGCCATCGAGAGCGTGTAGAAACCGTGGAGGACACCCAGAGTCGTGTGCTCCGCAACGAAGACGGTTGCGATATTCCTGCGGGCATCCTGCGTCGCGTGGTGCTTCAGGTAGCGGTCGAGCGCCTCGACGCCACAGTTGAACGCATCCCGGTCGTGCCGGGCCTCGAACGGGACCACCCGGTAGCGTTGGCTTGGAGGAGCCCCCGGCATCAGGTGGCGTCAGCCCGATAGCGCTGTGCCGCCTCCTCCAACGCCGGCACCGCGGCGGGCGGGTTGAGCAGGGCCTCGGCGAACGCAATCTGGTCCCGCCCTGACAGCTCCAGCACCTCGTTCTCCCGGATCACCCGGCGAGCCGCGTCGAACGCCGACGCCACGACGAAGTCCGTGAGGCTGCGCCCCTGAAGTGAAGCTGCACGCAGGATGATCGACTTCAGTTCACCCGGGATGCGGGCTTCGAGCCTGTCGGTCCTAGAGTTCGTCTTGACGGTGCGCATGGTCCCCTCAATCGTCGGATCGTATCGTACGGCGAACTGCCGTACGCGTCAAGTCCCCAAGACTGTCGCGTCACCCAGAACTCATCGAGAACTCTTGCGTGTTTCGGGCGCAGCGCCCTTTCGGCCCCAAATTGATGGGGGCCTTGCGGCGCAGAGGGAAGTTCCTCATCGTGGCCGAGCAGGCGGGCCATGATCACGAGTCGGCTCACGAGCAACGCGCAAACGACGATTCCCCAGAGTGTTCGGCGCTCCCTACGCCTTCGCCCCGGAGATCGCCTCGCGTACGCCCTGGAGGGAGAGCGAGTGATTCTGACGCGGGTGGAGGCACCCGAGGCGGATGATCCGTTCGCCACGTTCTCGGAGTGGGACTCTGGGGCTGATCGCCGCGCGTATGCCAAGCTCTTGCGTCTTCGATGTGGTCAAGGTTCCCTTTCCCTAAAGAACGACGAGATGAGCTGCACGCTCCTCGGTCGTCGCGAGAAGGTGCCCGATGCTGTACTGCCCCCGACCGAACGTGACCGCTTGACAGCTTGGCATCGGACCAGGCAGGAGCGGTTACATGTCGAGAAAGCGCAGAACCCATCGTACTCCCGAGCAGAAGGCCTCCCTCCTTCGGGAGCATCACCTCGAGAAGAAGCCCGTGTCGGACGTGTGCGAAGCAGCGGATGTCCAGCCGAGCCTCTTCTACTACTGGCAGCGGCAGCTGTTCGAGAA
>SXGT01934712.1_pt1 | contig 30720 bp, 25 predicted proteins | sample 3176221 | NCBI WGS metagenome assembly SXGT01 (sample SAMN11356862, study PRJNA531348) | freshwater metagenome | isolation source: freshwater sample F1-120 | place: China: Fuxian Lake, Yuxi | collected 2017-12-25
CCGTTCGTGCTGAGCACTGTCGAAGCATGGACGGTGTTTCAAGCTTTCACCCGATGGGTGAGTCCTATAAATTCCGCTCATGCTTCGACTAAGCTCAGCACGAACGGAATTTATAGGACTCAACTGCTCTTTCTAGGTTAAAGTATTAGGGAGCAATCAACAATGAATAAGACCAAATTGGGGTTACTGCTACTCTTGTGCAGTTTAAACACGCCGCTTTGGGCCGAGCCTTATCGTCCAACGCTGGCAACGGAGGTTCTGGAGCAACTGCCGTTACAAGGAAAACATTGGCTGGCAATTCAGGCACTGCGACAAGCAGTTGCCAGTCAGCCGCAAGACCTGCAGCCTGTTTTGGCCTTAGTTAAAGCGTATATTGCCTTGGGACGTTCAGAGGCTGATCCGCGCTTTTATGGCTATGCCGAAGCGGCACTTGCACCTTGGTTAGCACAAGTGCCAGCACATGCGGAAGTATTAACCTTACAAGCCACTTTGTACCAAAACCGTCATGAATTTTCCGCCGCCTTAAAGCTGTTAGCGCTAGCCTTACGCCAACAGCCTAGGTTGGCGCAGGCGTGGTTGACGCAGGCGCAAATTCAGGAAGTGCAAGGTGACTATATGGCAGCATTGCATAGCTGTAAGCCGTTGCTGCGCCTAGCGGTGCCTTTGGAGGCCGCCGTCTGTGTGCATGCCAACCTCAGTTTGACTGGTCAATTACCCGCGGCTTATCAACAATTACAGTTTATCGCCCAGCATCATGTGGACGGCGATGCTGCTGAACAGCAATGGCTCTGGGTGACGTTGGCTGAAATGGCGGAACGTTTAGGCGATAACGGCAACGCGGAAAGGTATTATCAAACGGCATTTGGGTTGGCTGAGCGTAATGGCTATTTGCTAGCAACTTACGCTGATTTTTTATTAGATCAACAGCGCTATAGCGAGGTGGAAAAACTACTGCAGCAGGAAACTCGTCATGATGGTTTGTTATTACGCTTAACTATAGCCGAACAGCAGTTACAACGTGCGACGTTGGCGGAACACATCAATACTCTGCAGCTGCGCTTCAGCGCCAGTCACTTACGCGGTGACACACGCCATCAAGCCGAAGAAGCACGTTTTAATTTACAACTATTACACCAAACTGATGCGGCATTGTCGTTGGCAGAAAGCAATTGGCAATTGCAACGCGAGCCGCGCGATGCGCGTATTTTTTTGGAAGCTGCAATGGCTAAAGGTGATTATCAACGGGCACAGCCAGTTATCGAATTTATTCAACGCCATCAGCTGCAAGACCGACGTTTAGCCGCGTTGTTGAGTCAATGCCAAGGATTAACATTATGAAAGTCTTGCTCGGGATCGTATTTTTAGCGTTGATGAGTATGAGCGCCCAAGCGCACAAACCCAGTGACAGTTACCTTGCAGTCAACATAGTGGATAAAGAGGTGAGCGTGCAATGGGACATAGCGTTGCGCGATTTGGATTATGCTTTGGGTTTAGATGGCAATAATGATGGTCAGATCACCTGGGGAGAGTTGCTGGATCGCCAAAATGCGCTCTATGCCTACGTAACCCCGCGTTTAACCCTCAGTAGTGCCCAGCAACCTTGCCCCATGCAAATCCAAGATTTGCTGATTGATAGCCACAGCGATGGTCGCTATGCGGTGTTAAAATTTTTGGCAAGCTGCACAGTCGTCCCAACAAACTTACAGGTCGCCTACCAATTGTTTTTCGATTTGGATCCGCAGCATCGTGGCTTAATGACGGTAACGCGCGCTGAACAGAGCGAATCAGCCATTTTCAGCCCAACACAGGCACAACGTGAATTTATCGCTTCTCAGCCGCAGAGTATCTGGGCAGAATTAAGCCGTTTCGCGCTCGAAGGGGTGTGGCATATCTGGATAGGCTATGATCATATTTTGTTTTTATTGAGTTTGCTCTTACCTGCAGCCCTCGTTCCGCTGGGTAAAAAGTGGGCGGTCAACACCCGTTTTTCCGCCACATTTTGGGACGTTTTTCGTGTCGTGGCAGCCTTTACCGTGGCGCATTCCATCACCTTGAGTCTCGCGGTGCTAGGCTATGTCAGTCTGCCTGCACGTTGGGTTGAATCGGCTATTGCCGCTTCTGTGGTGCTGGCAGCACTCAATAATATCGATCCGCTCTGCGCCAATCGCCGCGCCTTATTGGCGTTTAGTTTTGGTTTGATTCATGGCTTGGGCATTGCCAGTGTCTTGCTGGACATGGATTTACCCGCCGCGCAACGGCTGGTGAGTCTTTTAGGCTTTAATCTGGGAGTAGAGTTTGGGCAATTAGCTATCGTGAGTGTGGTATTGCCCGTTATCAGTCTCTTTAGCCGATATCCTTTGTATCCGCTGGTGGTGTTAAAAGCGGGGTCTACTGGCATTATGCTGGTGGCGTTAGTTTGGTTACTGGAGCGTAGCTTGGATATGCAGCTGAATATGTTTGGGTGATTAAGGCGATCCTGTTCACGATACCTGCCTGCTATTGCAGGGATAGCGCAATAGCAGAGCTTACCGAGAATCTGGTTAGGGGTAGTTCTAGAGGAAACAACAGGAATGGCTTAAGCTGTTCACCATCAGGTTATTTTGAAAAGCCTATCGCCTCAAAATACATTTAAACTAACGACTCATCATTCCATTCGTAGATTTCAGTCATAGCTGGGTCACACTTGCAGCAGCTGGTGCCGCAATTATTTTCAGCTGAGGTTTTTTTCACTTTACCTTTACTGACCAGTTTACTCAGCATGCCGCGCAGGGCTTCAGCGTCCACGTTAAAGTGGATGATCAGGTCATTTAAAATGACGCGGCGTTGTGCTCGAATATAGTCACGCAGTTCAGATAAAATCATGAGTTGGCACTCGGCAGGCTGTGGGAGTGCTGCTGGCGTCCAGATAACCAGAGCCCCACTAACGTTAAAATAAACAGCAGCATTAGGCTAGCGATCCAGCTAGCGGAATACACCGGATGTTGGCTAAACGACAGGGTTTGATAAAAAATAGTGGCAGTCATATAAGCGATGCCTGTGGTCCACAGAATAACAAATACGGTCCAGCCAGTTCCGGTTTCTCGGTGAATTGCAGCGGTTGCGGCAACGCAAGGGGCGTACAGCAAAATAAATAATAAATAGGCAAAGGCGCCGCGTTGCCCATCAAAACTTTGTTGCATTGCACTGTAGGTGCCTGCATTCACTTCTTGTTCGGCCGCCGCTTGCTCTAAGTTAGACACATCACCAATATTTAAGCCCAGTGGATCAAGCAGATTGTCAGCCAGTGCCGCGAAGTTTTTAGGGATAGTCATGCAGGCGGCTTCTAAGGCTGGCATCAGGGCAAAAGCCTCGTTAGATTCGGGTTGATCGCTGTTCCCCATTTGACTATAGAGTGCATCCAAGGTTCCGACAACCGCTTCTTTAGCGAGCACCCCAGTAAAAATGCCAACAGTGGCAGGCCAATTATCGGACGTAATACCCATGGGTGCAAATGCGGGGGTTAAACTGCGGCCTATCGCACTGAGCACCGATTGTTGGGAGTTTTCTTTACCAAAACTGCCATCGAGCCCGAGACTATTGAGAAAGTTTAAGGTCAGCACCATAGGCACGATAATCTTTCCGGCGTTCAGGATAAAGGTTTTTAATCGATCCCAGGTGCGCAGTAATACGCTTTGCCATTGCGGTAAGTGGTAAAGCGGTAATTCCAAAATGAAAGGCGAGGAATTACCTTTAAATAAAGTGTGGCGCATGATCAGGCCAGTCAGGATGGCAACGATGATGCCAAATAAGTACAGACCGAAGACTAAATTTTGACCACCCACAGGAAAAAATGCGGCGGCAAATAAGGCATAGACTGGCAGGCGGGCGCCGCAAGACATAAACGGATTCATGATATTTGTGAGTATCCGATCACGCTGATTCTCCAACGTTCGGGTAGCCATAATCGCGGGTACGTTACACCCAAAGCCGACGATCATCGGCACAAAGGATTTTCCGGGTAAGCCTATCATGCGCATAAAGCGGTCCATGACAAAGGCCGCTCGGGCCATATAGCCCGAGTCTTCTAAAGCGGAAAGAAATAAAAATAAGAAGCCAACTATTGGAATAAAGGTGGCCACCACTTGAATTCCTCCACCCATGCCGTTCGCTATCAATACAATGAGCCAGCTAGGCCATTGATAGCTGCTTAAGAGCTCAGTGACGCCGTCTACCAGTAACGCCCCAACTAATTGATCAAAAAAATCCACAAAGGCACTGCCGATGTTGATGGTGAACATAAACATGGCATACATCACCAACAGGAAAATCGGAATCCCGAGGTAGCGATTCAGTACAATCCTATCTATTTTATCGCTGGTATGGTGGGTGATTTCGGTAGACTTGATGACCGCAGCCTGAGTAAGTTGATTGACAAAGCCATAGCGGGCATCGGCTGCTAAGATATCGATTTCATCATCGGTGGCAGTTTCTACTTGATGTTGTAAGTTGCGAATGGTCTCTTGATGCGTAGTGCCTGCAAATTCAAGCGCTAAGGTGTCTCCCTCTAAGCAGCGCAGCGCCAACCAGCGCAAATTGCTGTTATGCTGCTGGGCTTCTAGGGGCAATAGCGCAGATCATTGATGAATCGCGCTTTCAATGGCTGGAACATAAGCGATCGTGATATTAGGAATATGCTGCTGCAGGGCGGCGTGATTAATTGCAACTTTGAGTTCATGCACTCCGCGTGCTTTGGCGGCACTCATCGGAATCACTGGGCAGTCCAGCAGGGTGGCTAAATGCTCGATATCAATTTGCATGCCCCGGCGTTTAACAATGTCCATCATGTTTAACACGACTAACATCGGAACTTGCATTTCTAGCAATTGTGCAGTGAGATATAGGTTGCGCTCGATATTGGAGGCGTCAATGATATTAACAATTAAATCCGCGCTTTTGCCTGCGACAAAATCACGCGCAACTTTTTCGTCGAGTGAAATCTGGTCATCTGCCGCTTCTAAAGAATAGGTGCCCGGCAAATCGACCAGTTCGATGGTGTAGTTTTCAAAGCGAAACTCACCTGTTTTTTTTTCTACCGTGACCCCTGGCCAGTTACCTACATGTTGCCGTGCGCCTGTCAGTACATTAAACAGCGTGGTTTTTCCGCAATTGGGATTACCGACGACACCGACAGTAAAGCTGGTTTTCATTGCAATTTCTCAATCACCAAAACGTCTGCTTCATTTTTACGCAAGGTGAGTGCAAAACCACGCAGCTTGATTTCAACCGGGTCTCCCATAGGAGCAAAGCGGGTAATACTGAATTCTGTGCCGGGAGTGAGTCCCATCGCTAATAAACGTTTACGATATGCTTTACCGGATTTGTCAAAACCAATAATCTTGCCGCTGTCACCAATTCCGAGATCTCTAAAGTTATCAGTCATCATAAAAAAATCCTGGGTGCTAAAGTTATCAATAATCATTCTCATTAAAGTTTAATATAGCACACAGTTTATGAAACTGAAATGAATCTTTTTATGTTTAATTTAAGAATTTTTATGAAGTGTTTCGCATTTGGCCTAGTCTCTGAAATCCTGTTGCCTGCACATAGGGGGGGCTGCGATACTCCCTAAATTCAAGAGAGGCTGGCTAATTCTAGTTGTTCGAATCGGCCTCTGTAGAACAATTTGCAAACGTACTCAATATCAGTGCTACGCTATTTGGCATCAAGACAGAAGAAGTTCTGCAAATGAACGATGATTTTTAGTTGTGGTTGCTAAGTTTAAAAACCCCCAAACTGTCTTTCGCAGGGCTCGCCATCACCTACTGAATTAAGCCGCTTCTAACTCTATATGTACCCGCATTCCTAATGCAGCGGCAATGTTTACTAAGGCATCCAACGAAAAGCGAGAGATCCGACCACGCACCAAATCGTTGATACGTGGCTGTGTAATACCGCATCGCTTCGCAGCTTCTGCTTGCGTCCAGCCATTTTCTGTCAGAATATTGCAAATCTTTGTCATCATTTGGGCACGTACTTGAAGATTAGCCGCTTCTTCCTGGGTATCACTAATCGCATCCCAAACACTGGTATAGGTTTCTGTGGTTGTAAGATTCATGTAGTACCTCGTAGCAATTGAGTGTAATGTGCTTTGGCAATTTCAATATCACGCTTGGACGTAGCTTGTGTTTTCTTTTGGAATGCATGTAAAACATAAACAGCATCTGCCAATCGTGCGGTATAAATGACGCGAAACGTACCCGTATCATCCCAAACGCGTATTTCTTCTACACCAACACCAATTACTGGCATGGGCTTAAAATCATCTGCGGCTTGACCATGTTGTACTTTATCTAATTGGTAACCGGCATCCTGCTTAGCGCCAATTGGAAATGCACGTAAACATTTTAGAGAGTCTCCCAGGAAGTAGATCGGTTTCATCTATTAATTATATCCATTTGGATATAGTTTTACAAATTACCAACTTTCTCCAAAAGGTCGCGCTTCAAGCTCAAAAGACCAAACTGAGCGCGGTTGGGTGCATAGGTAATACACTGACTCTGCGATGTCCTGAGGTTGCACGAAAAAACTATCGTCTTTATCGAGCATTTTTTGTCGCGTCGCCGGGAGGTTCACGATGCCATCAATGATTAATAACGCAATATGCACTCCTAAATGCCATAGATGACGTGCCATCGATTCAGCCAACGTACGTTGTGCTGCTTTGGCTGGGGAAAATGCGGCTGTTTTGGCACCGCCCCGACGCGAGGCGGTTGCGCCGATAAACACAATATTACCCGAGCCCTTGGCTTTCATGTCTGGAATTACTTGCTGTGAGGCCAGTAAAGCCCCCAGAGTATTGACTCTCCAATTCGCTTCAAAAACTTCGGGAGTAATTTCTTCTACGGTCCCCCAAGAACCTGCGCCAGCGTTATAAATTAAGCAGCTGATTTCGCCGAGTTCTGCGCGTATCTGTGCGAAGGTTGCGATGACGTCTTGTTCTTGGGTAATGTCGCAGGTGAGGGCAAGGGTGTTCGTTAATTCGGCAGCCAATTGTGTAATGAATTCAGGCGTTCGTGCCAGCAGGGCGACTTTATAGCCAGACTGCGCGAATTTTCGGGCAATCGCTGCCCCATTGCCAATGCCCACCCCGATAACTACGCAAACTGGATTTTGTTGTGTGCTCATAACTCAAGCCCTCACGCTTATTGCTCAGAAGACTTATAGTGACATCTAGTAGGTATGCTCAGCAAGTTTTTAATCTTAGAATTATGCACCTAATCTATTGCTGTGAGTGCTTAAGCTATTCCAGCAACTCGGTCTGGGCATCGCGATATTTATCCGAGATTTTTAATAATACCAGCACCGCTCCCGCCCCACCGTCGCGGGGTGCAGCCGAGCAAAATGCTTGGACGTCTTGGTGTTGGCGTAGCCACAAGTTGAGATGATTTTTTAACACCGGATGGTTATCCGCTGAGCGATAGCCTTTACCGTGAATAATATGCACGCAACGGTAACCTTCTTCTACGCAGTGATGCAGAAATTTTAAAAGGTGTTGTTTAGCGTGTTGGCTGGTTAAGCCATGTAAATCTAATTCCGCATCGAGACCATACTGGCCTTGACGTAGTTTTTTTAAGACTTTCTTTTGTAGACCAAACCCTAAATAATTCAGGGTGTCTTCATTGCTGACAGTTTCAGCATTAATTTCTCGCGCGTGGTCTAGCTTGCTAGCGTAATCTGGATCGCTGCTTCTAGGTCGAGGCGGGGGTTTTTTATCGGGCGTCAAATGCAAACGATTGTTCGTAATACGTTGCACCTGACCAACGGTTTGTCGAAACAGCTCCAGTTCGTTATCTGGGATGGATTTTTTGGACACCTAGACCTCGTCGTCAGTCAGCTTACAAGCACAGAGTCTCGTCGGTTTAGGATAAATAAGGCGCAAGCAAGCCTCGCATTTGTTCAGGATTAAATTTTCCGATAATTTGTTTGACCATTAAGCCGTCGGGTGAAATGACGAAGGTGGTGGGGGTTGCTAGGATTCTGCCAAATGCGAGTGCATGTTGCGCTTGTACATCCAGGGCGACGGTATAGGGAATTTGTTTCATGCGCGTCATCTCAACCACATGGCTGGGTAGGTCATGATACATATTGACTGCGATAATCTCTAAGCCGCGAGCATGGTAGGCTTCATAGAGTGCAATTAAGTCGGGAATTTCTTCCACGCAGCTATGGCAATCCGTCGCCCAAAAGGTGACTAACACGGGTTTGCCGCGTAAAGCTTGTAAATCGGTGCTTTTGCCATCGATCCCGGTAAACACGACTTTAGGCGCTGGGGGAGGAGGCTCAGGGTGCCATAAACCTAAAGCTACCCCCAGCGTGAGGACCAATGCGCCCAATAACAGGCGTTTTAGCCAGACGGGTAGTTGAGCGAGAGTTGATTTAGGCGCTGAAGTTTGCATGTATTACGGCGTTTAGCAGAGTTTTTTAGTAGAAGGGATTATAACAAAGCTGCTAAGCTATGTAATTTGCTTAATTAGCGTAACGTAATCAGATTACAGCAATTCTAATTATGGGAATGCAATATAATCAATAATGAGAATTGCTGCAAAATTGTCGGGTTAGGTGCGCGGGTAAATTAAATGTCTATTTAAAATGGGTGTGTTGCGCACCCAACCCGACCTACGTGATCCTGACAAATTTCATTAGGCATAAAAAAACGGTAGGTCGGGTTAGCATAGCGTAACCCGACAGCAATAAGGACTCCATTGTCAGCAATTCTCATTATGGGAGTGCAATAGAATCAATAATGAGAATTGCTGCTCAAAGTAGACCGAATTTATCGGTTATTTGATTAATAAGCTCAGTTTTTGGATAAGAGTAAGGTGATATGAAGTTTGAGATAGTCTGTTTTGATTGTGATAGTACTTTGAGTGCGATTGAAGGGATCGATGAGCTGGCGCGGCGGGTTGGATTAGGTGAGCAAATGGCGGCGTTAACGCATGCGGCGATGAATGGCGAAGTCCCCTTGCAAGACGTTTATGCACAGCGCTTGGACGCAATTCGCCCTGATCGTGCGGCGATAGCTTGGGTCGCAGATTTGTATATTGCGCAGCTTGTCGACGGCGCACGCGAGGCGGTGAGCCAGTTACAAGAACAGGGTGCAAAAGTGCATATCATCAGCGGCGGTTTGCGGCAGGCTATTTTACCGTTGGCGCAGTTTTTAGGTATCCCTGCAGAACAGGTGCATGCGGTAGATGTGTATTTTAATGCTGATGGCAGTTATCAGGATTTTGATCGCACCGCACTCTTGGCGCAAACCGGGGGTAAAGCTAAAGTTTGTCGGCAATTAAATCCCAAGCAACAAACGCTAGTGATGATCGGTGATGGGCAAACGGATTTGGAAGCACAGCAAGCAGGGGCGGTTGTCATTGGTTTTGGCGGGGTGGTGGCGCGTCCTGCAGTTCAAGCGCAAGCGGATTATTTTGTCAGTGATGCACGCTTAGATGGCGTGTTAAGGTATATTTTAGATTGATGCATTTTAGTGAATTCAATCCTGAGGGTGAATTCCAGCACTAATACTTACCTAGATTTTCTAGGTAAGTGGGTGCTTGGATGAGTCGGGTTGATACTAAAACTCCTGCGCCAAAAAACATCCATTTCCGTTACAATGACTGCATTCGTTTTGCTTAAGGAATGATGATGTATGTTGCCTAGTGTAAATCTCTATTTAATTGCTTTAGTCAGCGCGCTCCTGAGTTTGACGTCTGTTGGAGTCGATGCTGCCGATAAGGTACAGCAAATCCGTATCGCTTATCTTGGGGTACAGGCACAACCGAGTGCGGCACTCTCCAATTTGGATGCTTTTATCAGTAATTTGGGTGAGCCAGGCGCACAATTAGGGATTTTAGATAACAACACCACCGGACAATTTATCGGGCAAAATTTTAGCTTGGATAAGTACATAGCTCCAAGCGCAGAAGAGGTATTACCGCTGTATAGCAGCAAAATTGCCAACAAATACGCCTATATATTATTAAACCTACCTGCCGATAAGATTCTTGCGATCGCAGACAGCAAAGTGGAACAACGTCCCTTGTTGTTTGATATTGCAAGCCGGGATGATGCGCTACGCAATGAACAATGTCGTGCGAATGTATTACATATTTTGCCTAGTCGGGCGATGCGCGCAGATGCCTTAGCACAATTGATGCTAAAAAAACGCTGGCAAAAATGGTTTCTGGTCGTTGGTAATACCCCAGAAGATAGGTTATTTGCAGAGAGTATTAAACGAGCGGCCAAACGCTTTGGTATGAATTTAGTTGCGGAAAAAACTTGGGATCATACCTATGATGCACGCAAATCCGAACAAGCTGACATTCCGGTGTTTACCCAAACTGAAGACTATGATGTCTTAGTGGTTGCGGATGAGCAGGGAGTGTTTGGTGAATATCTGGCTTATCGTACCTGGCGGGCGCGCCCGGTGATTGGTTCTCAAGGCTTAGTGGCCACTTCCTGGCACAAAACCCATGAACAGTGGGGAGCGACCCAAATTCAAAATCGCTTTAAAACAGCCGCTGGACGCTGGATGGAGGAGGGGGATTATGCGGCCTATTTAGCTGTGCGTACGCTCGGCGAAGCAGCAACGCGCACGCATTCTGAGCAATTAGATAAAATTCTTGGGTATATCAAGACTGAACAGTTTAATTTACAGGGTTACAAGGGGAATCCGCTGTCATTTCGTGCATGGGATGGTCAGTTACGACAACCTATTTTACTCGCCGCAGACCGCTCTATGGTTGCAGTTGCGCCTATAGAAGGTTTTTTGCATCCTAAAACCGAACTCGATACCTTGGGTTTTGATCAACCTGAGTCTAAATGTCAGATATATTCTGTAACCTCCCTTGAGACTAAATAGTCAAAATCACCCTCATATCAGCTTGCAGGGTAAAAATAAGATCGGAAAAATGTGATGTAGTTTGCATTTATGTCTGTGTCAGCGATTGGAATATTCGGCACCACATCTATAATGTAGAGCAATTTAGTAAAGAACTCTTAAGTATTATTAAATTTTGTTGAATAGTACTGTTAAAACAATACATTATTTGGTGGGCTGATTTGCTTAAATGTTATTTTTCAGGCGAATTTTCCTTTGTTCGCTAGGGTTTATCCTGAGTATCCATAGTCTCTCCCGTGGATAATGCCTCTAAATGTTAGTAGTATGAATTGACACCTGAGTCTGGCGTATTTTCTTGGAATGTAACTTCCAACTTACCTATAGCACGAGTATCGATAGAATAAGGATCAGTATGTTTACTAACACCACCATTAAATCTTTGTTAGTCATGATTGCTGGAATATTGGGAGTAGCCAATATTTTATTTGTACTATTTCTTTGGCAGGTTTTTCACTCTATTGATTTAAGAATTGTGGAAGATGTTCGACAGCAAGCCACTTCCGATTTCTTATCGGATACCCGATTTCATGTGGTTGAGATTCAGCAATTTTTAACTGATGTTGGCGCAACTCGTGACGAAGAGGGATTTGAAGACGCGCAGAAACATTTAAATCTAGCGTTGTCCAACCTGAATAAAGTTGCTCAGTCTAAGCCTGAGCATCAGACACAATTGGATGAAATTAAAACCCAAATCAATTTAATGCACGCTGCGGGCGTCAATATGGCTTGGGACTATATCAAGTTTGGGACTGAAAAAGGTAATTTGTCCATGAAGCGGCCCGGTGAGGGCTTAGATGATACCGCTGCCCGATTGGCAGATGAATTGCAGGTTATCAATGATCTTCAAGCTAAACAATTACATGACGCCAGACAGGCCCTAAAAAACGATCTAGATCGCTATCGACAGTTGACGATTACGGTTTCGATGCTGTTGCTGTTCTTTGTGCTAGCGTGCTTAGCGTTGTTGTATTTAAAAATTCAAGCCCCGTTGGCTGCTTTAAAACTGTCGCTCGAAAAAATCAAACAGGGGGGCGGTGATTTGACGCGACGTATTCAAAATCAAGGAAATAATGAGGTTGTTGAAATTGTTATCTTATTTAATGATTTTCTTGGGTTGCTTCGAGATTTGATGTTACAAGTATTTCATGAAACTGAAGCGCTAGTAATAACTGCAAATCGACTGAGCAAAATGTCACAAAGTGCTCAAATCGAAATGCAAAAACAACAACAAGGCACAGATCAAGTTGCTGCAACGGTAACTGAACTGGCTTCTACGGTCAATGAGGTCACAAATAATACGATGCATGCTGCCGAAAATGCACACCTTAGCAATCAAATTGCAAGAGAGGGCAAACAAATGGTTAGTAATACCGTACAAGCGATACAAACCTTATCGCAAAATATTGATCGTGCGAGCAATGTTATCGGTGCGGTAGAACGTGACTGTGAAAATGTCAGTACGGTATTAGATGTAATTAAGAGTATCGCAGATCAAACAAATTTATTGGCGCTGAATGCCGCGATTGAGGCGGCTAGAGCAGGCGAACAAGGGCGGGGATTTGCCGTGGTTGCAGATGAAGTTCGCACGTTAGCCAGTCGCACGCAAGCATCGACCCATGAAATCCAAAATATGATTGAGCGTTTACAGCTTGGCTCGGGGGAAGCGGTCAAGGCCATGGCGGATAGTCAAAATCAATCCAAGCAAACGGTCACCGCGATCCAAAGCACTGGAGCATTACTGGATAACATTGCTCAGATGGCGGAAGAAATTTCAGAGATGAATAGCCATATTTCTGTTGCCGTCACCGAACAAAAAATGGTGGTCGAGCATATTAATCAAAATATTATCTCGATCAATGATGTAACGATTGCGACGAGTTCGGATGCCCGTCAAATTGCTGATGAGGCCACCCATTTGCAAAAAATTGCCAGTAATTTGCAGACATCAATTGCGCAATTTAAGCTTTGAAGCTTTATTGGACCGAAGTCGAACTGATTGGTTATTGCTCAGGTAGGCTGAGTTTTAACAAATAGCTTGGTATAATGCTAGAATTTATAATGAACTTCTTTAAGGCAAGAGTGAAATGATTCAAGGTAGTATTGTTGCATTAGTGACACCCATGGATGAACAGGGTGCAGTGGATAAGGTCAGTTTGCGTAAATTAGTGGAGTTCCATATTGCTCAAGGTACAGATGCCCTCGTTGCCGTAGGAACCACCGGTGAGTCCGCAACCCTAGATGAAGCTGAGCATTGCGACGTCATTAAAACTGTTGTGGAATATGTCGCGGGTAGAATTCCGGTCATTGCTGGCACGGGCGCAAATTCAACCACTGAAGCCATTGCCTTAACTCGTAGCGCAAAAGCTGTAGGTGCGGATGCCTGTTTATTAGTGACTCCCTACTATAACAAACCCACGCAAGAAGGTTTGTATCTGCATCATAAAGCGGTAGCTGACTCGGTAGATATTCCACAAATCTTGTATAACGTTCCGGGCCGAACTGGCTGTGATATGTTACCTGCGACCATAGGCCGATTATCGGCCGTCCCCAATATTGTGGGGGTGAAAGAAGCCACCGGAGATTTATCCCGTATTCAACAAATACGCGCTGTGTGCCCTGAGGATTTTGCTTTGTATACCGGAGATGACGCGAGTAGCTGTGAATTTTGTTTAATGGGGGGGCATGGCTCGATTACCGTGACGGGTAATGTAGCACCTCGGCAAGTGCATGAGATGATAACAGCCGCCATGGCCGGAGATCGTGTGACCGCCGAAGCCATTGACGCCAAACTTACCGGATTGCATAAACAGTTATTTATCGAATCTAACCCGATTCCTGTGAAATGGGCGGTTGCCAAACTTGGATTGATGGGCAATGGCATTCGCTTACCGTTAACGTGGTTATCTGAAGATTGTTATGCTGCGGTTAGCGCTGCAATGCAACAAGCAGGTGTACTTTAATGTTTATGCCGATGCGCAGTTTGACACTCATACTACTCGTCCCCGTCATCACAGGGTGCAGTACCATTAAAAGCTATTTTCCAGACAAGGAAAAAGATTATCGTTTTACGGCCGAAATACCCGAATTGGTAATACCTGAGGATTTAAAACAGAGTCCAGTTGTGGATGCCGCCACACCATTAGCTCCAAACCCATCCGTTCAAGAAAGTCCGGCTAAAGTTAGTGACTCTGCAAAACCTGCGACTGTGGCCTCAGGAAAACCAGCCGACGCTATGCAGAATTCCTTGCCAGATCTTCGTCAGCCCGTGAATGAAAAAGATTACACGACTGATGTGGATTTGACTGAATTACCCGAAAATACCGAAGCAAAGTTAATTCACACTGCTGGTGGGGCTGCGTTACTGCAAGTCAATCAGACGTTATCGCGATCTTGGCGGATTGTCAGTCAAGCGTTAACCCGTAAGTCGGTGGAAGTCACGCAACGTAAAGTCGATGAGCATTATTTTTTGGTGCAGTTTGAGCCTGTGGTCAAAGAACTAAAAGATGACTCCATTTGGGACAGCTTGGATTTTGTCTTTGGGCCAGAAAATAATCAGGAACAAGAGTATCGGATCAGTCTGCTCGCCAAAGACCAGCAAACCGACATTCAGGTATCCCCAGTTAACCAAGCAAGTTGTAGTAATGATCAATGTGTACAATTATTAACGTTGCTACAGCAAGCGATTACTGAAGTAACCCAAAAAAAATAATGTCTCTGACATCATGTGCACGGCTTGTGTGAACCTGATGTCAGAAGGTGATTCTATTGCCATTTGGCAAACTCTCTTATTTTTCTAAAGATATTACCCATGTTAAAAGTTTCTGGCACTGCGGCCCTGTCTGATTTTCGTATACAAAAATTGATGCAGTCGGTGCAATTGTTTGCACCGCAAATTAGCGGCATTGCTGCGCATTTTGTGCATTTTGTTAAATGTAGCAAAGAACTAACGGCCCAAGAGCAGGCTATATTGCACCGTGTTTTAAGTTATGGTTCGGGTACGACGGCAAGCAACACGCACCTGGATTCACTTTTAGTCGTGCCGCGTTCAGGAACCATTTCGCCTTGGTCCAGCAAAGCCACAGAAATTGCTCAGCGCTGCGGACTCAGCAAAGTGCAGCGTATTGAGCGAGGAATTGCCTATCATTACACGACAGCCTATGCCCTAAGTCCCGAACAGCTTCAAAGTTTTAGCGCATTAATTCATGATCGGATGACGCAAAGTGTCTTCAGCGATCAAGCCGAGCCTGATTTATTTGCTGAACATGCGCCGCAACCTTTGACACGGGTTCCTTTAAGTATTTCAGGGCGTGCAGCTTTGGAGACTGCAAATAGCACCTTAGGCTTGGCGCTTTCGGAGGATGAAATTGATTATTTAACTGAAAGTTTTCTGAAATTAGGGCGTGATCCGACGGATGTAGAATTAATGATGTTTGCGCAAGCGAATTCCGAACATTGTCGGCATAAGATTTTTAATGCTGCGTGGACTATTGATGGCGTTGCACAAGCGCATTCATTATTCGCGATGATCCGCAATACCGCCAATCAAAGTCCCGAAGGCATATTATCAGCCTATAGCGATAATGCCTCGGTGATTCAAGGCTCACAGGCGCGGGTTTTTATTCGTAACCCGCTCGATGGGGAATATGCCTATTATGATGAAGATGCCCATATTCTAATGAAAGTGGAAACCCATAATCACCCCACGGCCATTTCGCCTTACCCCGGCGCGGCGACTGGCTCGGGTGGGGAGATTCGTGATGAAGGGGCTACTGGACGTGGTTCGCAACCCAAAGCGGGGTTAACCGGATTTAGCGTGTCGCATCTCAAAATTCCGGGTTTCAGCCAGCCGTGGGAAGTTGATTTTGGCAAACCTGAGCGTATTGCCTCTGCCCTGGATATTATGTTGCAAGGCCCACTGGGTGGCGCAGCATTTAATAATGAATTTGGACGCCCGAATATTTGCGGCTACTTTCGTAGCTTTGAACAATGGGTGACTGGGGAGCAATCACAACAATTACGTGGTTACCACAAACCGATCATGATTGCAGGCGGCGTAGGTAATATTCGCCCTATGCTGGTTAAAAAACATACGATTCCAGAAGGGACCGTGATTGTAGTCTTAGGCGGTCCAGCAATGTTGATTGGCTTAGGTGGCGGGGCTGCCTCTTCCCAAGCTTCCGGCGCAGGCAGTGAAGATTTGGATTTTGCTTCGGTGCAACGTGAAAATCCTGAAATGCAACGCCGTTGTCAGGAAGTGATCAATCACTGTAATGCTTTGGGTGAAGATACTCCTATCGTTTCAATCCATGATGTCGGGGCAGGTGGCTTGTCCAATGCCGTGCCCGAGATCATTCATGACGCTGATCGGGGTGGATATTTTGAATTACGCGATGTGCAAATTGCCGATCCCGGCATGACGCCCATGCAAATTTGGAGTAATGAAGCGCAAGAACGCTATGTTGTCGCGGTTAAGCCTGAAGCCTTAAGACAGTTCGTAAGCTTCTGCGAGCGGGAACATTGTTTGTACGCAATTATTGGCGAAGCGACGCGCGAAGAACATTTAACCCTCAACGACAATTTGCTGGGCGACAAACCCATCGATCTACCGATGTCGGTGTTGTTTGGGAAAGCTCCCAAAATGCACAGAAATGTGCAGCATGTGCAACCTGACTTGCTGCCGCTGGATACCCGTGAAATAGAATTGGCGGAAGCGATTAAGCGCGTGCTCAGTTTTCCGGCAGTCGCTGATAAAAGCTTTTTGATTCACATCGGTGATCGTTCGGTCACAGGATTAGTTGCCCGTGACCAAATGGTCGGTCCTTGGCAGGTGCCTGTGGCTGATGTTGCGGTGACCACTTCCGGGTTTTATGCCTTAACCGGGGAAGCCATGGCGATGGGCGAGCGCACGCCGTTAGCGTTAATCAATCCAGCGGCGTCTGGGCGGATGGCGATTGGTGAAGCGTTAACTAATCTAGCGGCGGCTGGCATTGAATCCTTGCATGAAGTGAAGTTATCAGCCAACTGGATGGCGGCGGCTGGCAGTCCAGGGGAAGATGCGGCTTTATTCGACACAGTCAAAGCGGTGGGTATGGAGCTCTGTCCAGCGTTGGGTATTGCGATTCCGGTGGGTAAAGACTCTTTATCCATGAAAACCGTCTGGCAAGAGCAAGGTGAGCAAAAAGTCATGACTTCGCCCTTGTCGTTGATCATTTCTGCTTTTGCTCCGGTGGATGATGTCAGTCGGACATTGACTCCAGAATTACGCAAAGTAGAAAGTACTTTGCTATTGCTGGACTTGGGCGCAGGAAAAAATCGATTAGGCGGGTCGGTATTGGCGCAAGTCTATCTACAGTTAGGCAATAGTTGCCCTGATCTGGATGATGTGGAGCTATTCAAACACTTTTTTAGTGCACTGTATGATTTGCTTAGTCATGGACATATTCTGGCTTATCATGATCGAGCAGACGGTGGTCTATTAGCGACGGTCGCCGAAATGCTGTTCGCTAGTCGTCTGGGTGTGGATTTACAGTTGGACGCTTTAGGCGAAGATCTTTTAGCGGTGCTGTTTAATGAAGAATTAGGGGCCGTGCTTCAAGTGGCGACTGACGATGTGGACGCCGTGCTAAAAATCTTGGCAGCGCATGGATTGAGTCGAATTGCTCATGTACTCGGTACGGTTAACGACAGTGGTGAACTCACTCTGCGCCATGCGGACACCGAAGTATACCGCGCCAGCCGCGTCGTTTTGCAACAATACTGGTCGGAAGTCAGCTACCGCATGCAAGCGTTGCGTGATAATCCAGACTGTGCGCTACAACAATTTGAGGCCATTGCTGATATTCACGATCCTGGTTTGCATGCACGCTTAAGTTTTGATGTGCAGCAAGATATTACCCTCGGTGTCGCAAATCGTTATCGTCCGAAAGTCGCGATTTTGCGCGAGCAAGGCGTTAATGGACATGTTGAAATGGCGGCGGCGTTTGATCGCGCAGGTTTTACCAGTATCGATGTGCATATGAGTGATATCATTCATGGACGGGTGTCTTTAGCAGATTTTAAAGGTTTAGTCGCTTGTGGCGGCTTCTCGTATGGCGATGTTTTAGGTGCCGGAGGCGGCTGGGCGAAGTCTATTTTATTTAATCAACGTGCGCGTGAACAGTTTTCAGCATTCTTCCAACGCCCGGATACTTTTGGCTTAGGTGTGTGTAACGGATGTCAGATGATGTCTGGTTTGCAGGAATTGATTCCTGGCGCCGAACATTGGCCCGCATTTAAGCGTAACCTCTCGGAACAATTTGAAGCCCGTGTGTCCTTAGTGGAAATTCAGGATTCACCGTCAATTTTCTTTAAGGATATGGCTGGCTCTCGAATTCCGGTGGTGGTCGCGCATGGCGAGGGCCGGGCTGAATTCTTGCAGGGACCAGAGGCCGCGCAGCAAAATGGCATCGTAAGTGCGGTGTATATCGATAATTACGGGCAAGCAACCACGCGCTTTCCGGCCAATCCCAATGGTTCTCCTGACGGCATTACGGCGTTAACGACTCTAGACGGACGCTTTACTATTATGATGCCGCATCCAGAGCGCTGTTTTAGAACCATCCAAAATTCATGGCATCCTGAGGAATGGGGTGAATATGGTGCTTGGATGCGGATGTTCCGTAATGCTCGTGTGTGGGTGGGGTAAATTGCTTGAATTTTGTCTAGAGCAGGGCACTGCTCACCTAGGTTTTTAAGTCTGGGTTAGCAAATGTTGCTAACCCAGACATACCTGACTGCAGGCAGTTCGAGTGGTTAAATTAGTAGATACATAAACACAGTCAACATAAAGGCAGTTTGCACGGTGATCAGCTGCATTTTTTTAGTTGACCACTGGTTGTGCCAGAGATGCAGAATGTGCTGTTTATAGTTATAAAACTTAAGCACCACCCGCTTCCAGGGGGCTGTTCGCCAGACCAAAATTGCAGCGCTTATGCCGATTGCGATCGTTAAATAAAATACAATGAGTTGTGCTGTAAATTTATCTAAGCCAAACACATGGCACAGAAATTCTTCCACCAGCAATGCGATTGCCTCGTAAATAGTGTGCACTACCCATAGGATACTGTGTCCGAAAACTTCAGGGAAATGTAGTAACAACCAAATGACTACAGCTCCCAGAATCCATTTGCAGATGCAGAAATATTTACTGTAGGCTTTAACGATATCTATTTGCTTGTTCATCGTCTAAGTCCCCCGTTGCCAATAAAACTTAATCGTAAAGTTGTTCTTGGATCCCTAAAACAGCTTGGTAATCCGCGTAACTCTTAAACAAACTTGCAGTTGCTTCCGCGTATTGCAAAGCGGCGTCTCCTTTGGCTATTTCCCGTAAATTAACAAATAGCAAGGTACTTTCACCTAAATCAAAACGGGTTTTCTCGCCTTCGGCTAATTGCTCAGCGGCAGTGAGTTGATCCGCAGTTAACGCTAAGCGTTTGCGCATGGCGGCTAGCGCCGAAAATACATCGTTGACCTCGGCTGCAATGCGTTCATTCTGTAATTGCCGATCAAAATTTAAACGCCTTACATTTGCTGCCGCCGCTTCTGCACGTCCGCTTGCGGTGCGTTGTTGTAAAGGAATGTCAATATTCAATCCCACATACAGTTCGTTACGATTAAGCTTTTCTTTACTGTTACCAATATCATTGGCAGCACTCAAGGTAAAGTCGATCGCTGGATTGCGTTGATTTTGATGTAACTCCATTTCAGTTTGTGTTTGTTTGACCTGCAATTCCAGACGTTTGGGTTCGGGACGTTGCGTCAGTGACTTTTCTAAAGCCGAGTCCAGACTCATGGTTTTTAGGGTTTCAATGTTGGGAAATTGTTGCGGTAGCAGCTCGGGCTTAGGTACTTGAGGTTTGCCCGCACTATCTCGCCAATACAGTGATAATTGAATAGCACTTTGCTCTAACATGCGCTGCGCCGCAACCACGCGTTCTTGGCGTTCGATAATTGCACGTCTATTATCTAAGGCCTCGAACTCGGGAATATCACCTGCCGCCACGCGTTCGCGAATGCCTTGGTCACGTTGCTCGGCAATTTGCAGTAAGTTTTTAGCGACCTGTAGGCGTAGACCCGCAAACAGCCAGTCGCAATAACGGTAGGTAGCGATCCGCGTCGCTTCGATCAATGCCTGTTCATATTCATGTCCTGCAATCAGTTGGCCCCATTCCGCCTGCTGCAAACTGGCGCGGCGTCGATCAATTTCACGATTGCGCCATAAGGGAACATTGACCCCAATCCGCGCTTCGCCGCTATCGGTGGTCTGACTTTTACCGTCATAAATGGGGTAATCGCCCACCCCTCGACGCCAACCACCAAAGAATGTCGTCCCCCAAAATTGGGTAGGCTGTTCTAGCGTGATTTCATTGTTTTGGTTTTCGTATAAGCCCGTCACCGACCAGCGGTTTTGAGATTTTAATAAGGTATCAAAGTTACCTTCTGCCGCGGTCAGTTCTCCGGCAGCGACTTGCTTACGTTGTTCGGCAGCCAACAAACTAGGAAAAGATTTTTGAGCCGCAGTCACCACCATGTCTAAAGTCAACGTCGCTTGTGGGCTTCCCTTCGGCTCTGTGGCTGGCGCAATTGTGGGTAGTAAGATTAGGATTCCTAAGAGCATTAGTTTCATGTGCTTTTCCCCCCATCATCTTTAGTGCTTTTCACCTCTTCTTTGGGTGAGCTTACTGGGCTAGGCTCAGGTAAAATTAATGCTGGGAAACCATTGAAAATTCGCCATAATTCATAACCCAAGGTGACTCTGCCTAACAATACCCAACCATTCACCCGCACACCTTGACGTAAAAAGCGGGCAGTGGGCCAAGATTTATCCTTGTGGTCTGGTTTGACGACGATGCGAAAATGGCCTTTGCCATCATCCGTTGCATCGATTAAAGCCACTTTGCCCCCAAAAGATCCTACGGAAAATTCTGGCCAACCGCCGAATTGGATCGCTGGGTAGCCTTCAAACTGTAATCGGACATGACTATCGGTGACTATCAATGGTAAATCATTGCCATCTACCCAAAGCTCCACCGCCCGTTCTGCGGTATCGGGCACAAACATCGCTATCGGCTGTCCAGGTTTAAGCATTTCTGCCCCAGGATTTGCCAATAAACGCATGACAGTACCGTTGCGTGGCGCAATTACCGTTTGCGTTTGTTGTCGTGCTAAGCGCGTCTGTATTTTTAAGATGTCTGACGCAATACTGTTTTGATCTTCAATGGCTTTATTGAGGTCAGAGCGTATTTTTTCAACGCTTGCGGAAGCATCGGCCACGATTTTTCCTGCGTCTGCAGTGAAGGCGGCAACCTCACTTTTGGCTGAATCTAAAGCAGCCTGAGATCTAGCGACTTCGGCGTTACGTTGTGCCATTTCTAGTTGCGATAATTCTATAGTGCGTTGCGAGGCTAAACCCTTGGCCCGTAATTGTTGTTGCCGAGATAAATTTAGACTGGCCGTTTGCTGTGCCGCTTGCGCTGCTTGCAACCCTTGTTGGGCGGCCTTGCTGCGTTCTTGCGCCATCGCCACGCGCGAATTAGCAGCTGAGATTGCTTGTGGACGAGCCTGCTCGGCCATACGTAACTGCTCTTGGAAGGTTTGCACACGGGTTTGGGTGGCGGTTTGCTTTGCCATGGCCAGTTGCAATTCATTCGCTAAACGTTGTAAAAGTTGCGGGTCGTTATCCAATAATTCTGCCAAGACCTCGCCTTGTTTAACCTTTGCCCCTTCTTTCACACGCCAATGCGCTATGCGACCTTCAACTTGGGCGCTGATATATTGTTGCCGTTCTCCAGCGGTAAATGCAATCACACGTCCGAAGCCACGAACATTTTGCTGCCAAGGTGTCAATGCTAAGCAAAGCAACAACAGTAAAAATATCTTCAGTAAATTTTGGGCAATGCGTTTTGCAGCTGGCGCTGTTTCTAGGGTTGCTAAGGTATGTGCAACACTTATCCAGGCGGGGGTTGTGTTATGTTGATGTTTCATAAATCACCTCCTTGTTTCGCTGCTAGCAACAACATTCTGCCGTTATCCAGTTGGATTTGCTGTTCAAAGCGGGCAATGATGTCTGGACGTTGGCTGCTGATGAGCAATGTCCAAGGCGCATTTTCGGCAAACAAAGTAGCAAAAATGTTAGCTAAGGCCGTGTGCTCTATCTTATCCAACACCCTGTCCAATAGCAGTAAACTCGGGCGGCCAATTAAAGCACGGGCTAAAGTTAAACGTAAGCATTGCTCAGGGGTTAAGGGAGCGCCATGAGGCAATAGCCAGGTTTCCATACTTTCGGGTAATTCAGCAACGATGTCGTTCAAACTCATCTGCTCCAGAACGTGTCTGACCTCTGCCAAGCTGAGTGCTCGCCCCATGCAAATATTATCTAACAATGAGCCAGTGAAGATTTCAGCGTCACGGACTAAGCTTATCGAATTGCGTAGCTGCCCCAGATTAAGATCGCGCAGATCTTGACCGTTGATACAAACTTGACCCGTACTGGGTAGACGTAACCCATAAATGACATCAAACAAACTACCTTTTTGGATAGCGCCCGTGACTACCCAGCGGGAACCAGCAATGGCCTCAAAGTTGATGTCTTGCAAAACATCTAAGTGTATGCCTCCCGGTACTGAAAGATTTTCGACTTTTAACTCATAAGGGGTGGTGAGTCGTTCCGGGAGTCCAGTATTTTCTTGTTCTTGCGATAAATCCAATAAATAGCCGAGCTTATCAACGCTGGCTAACATTTCATAAAAGTTATCCAAAGTCTTGCCCAAGCGGGTTAAACCATAAATCATGGCACTCACCACTAATTCGGCTGCAATTAATTGACCCAAACTAAGTTGATTAGAGATCACCATCCAGCCACCCATACCTAATAGCAAGGTATTCGCTAAGGTATGCAGAACTAAGGCGCCGATATTTTGGCTGGTGAGCACTTTGAAATGCCGTGTGCATGCCTCAACATAGGCATGGGCAATTGTTTCAGTGTTGGCATTGAGAAAAGCTCTATGATCTGAAGACCTACCTAAAAGTGGGTTGCTGGCGAGATCCTCCAGCCAAGCAGCGGCTTTATATTTTGCTTTGGACTGTTCTATAGCAGAGCTTAGACCATTTTTACCCATACTAAACAGAATCAAACTCAAGGCAGAGATAAAAAATAAATCAAAAGCTAATAGTAAGGGATGATAAAACGCCAATAGCACCATACCAATGATCGTCTGTAGCACGTACCCCAGGGTTTCAAGTAACAAGACCGCAGCCGTTTTTTGGAGCGTCACGACATCAAAAAAGCGATTAGACAATTCCGGCAAATGATAGTCATTATTAACTGCATACTGTGCCTGCTGTAAACGCTCTGCGGTTGCACCGAAAATGCGGACAAACAAACGCCGCTGTAACATTTCCACGACATAAAACTGTAGTCCAACTAGGCTGTTACTAAAGCCTATCAACACTAATAATATTAAGGTCAATATCACTAATGGCTGAAACAAGGCGCCAAAGGCAATGGTGTTGACCAGCGCTTGAACTGCCACTGGCGTTGCTAAGGAAAGTAAACCAATGCCTACCCCATAAGTGATGAGTATCCCGATGTCTTCACGTTCTAACTTGATCAATGCTTGTAATCGTTGCCAGGGGCTATGTGAATGGTCCATAAGCTCTCAATCTCAGAAGAAATATTTACTTTTAGACTACGTAACTATACAATCACTACAAATACTAAAACATCTTTAAAAGATAGTATTACTATTATAATAGATTGTAAACATTTTTTTTGCGTAGCTAAACATTAATTCTGAACGAGCACCCTAGCTGCAGTTGAGTCGTATTTAAAGTAAAGAGGTCTTATGGAAATTGGTTTACAGATAAAAATGAATGAAAAATTATTTCTGAGAAACCCAGAGCAATCGGAACTCGGAAAGAAAATCATCATGCACAGCATTCAGTTAATTCATAAAGATGGCTTTGAGGCTTTTACCTTCAAAAAGCTAGCTGAAAGCGTTGGCACTACAGAAGCCAGCGTGTATCGCTATTTTGAAAACAAACATCGTTTGCTCATTTACATTGCTGCTTGGTATTGGACTTGGTTGCACTATCAGGTCATTTATCAAACGCATAATATTGAAGATCCTGTGGTCAAGTTAAAAAAAATCATTAAATTATTGTCCACCACTGTGACGGACGATCTGAAGACCAGTTATATTGAGGAAAGTCTTTTACATCAGATTATCATTACCGAAGGCACGAAAACTTACTTAACCAAACGCGTTTCAGAGGACAATAAAGACAAGTTATTTAAGCCATACAAAGACCTATGTAACCATATTGCCAATATTATCTTGGAGTACAACCCGGATTACCACTACCCAAAATCTTTAGCGTCGACCATCATTGAAATTGCGCATTTCCAAAATTTTTTTAGAGAACATCTGCCGTCATTAACGGATTTTAACGAGCTAAATTGCGATTGCACCCCTGTTACCTTTCTGGAGGATATGCTGTTTCGGGTATTGCGCAAGGAGTATGTGGAGTAGCTGTTGCTACTACTGGCAGGCTGATAAATAGTCAAATTAACTAGAAAATATTTTTTAGCAGCATGTTGTGATTGCCATGTTTTTGGGACGCGCTTTTGCTAGGATAGCGAGCTTAATTTTGAAGCACAGATCTTCGAGGTCCAGGAAAGTTTCAATTCCAGTGCTTCAGGGGACGTAAACGCTAAATAAATTCCATTCACTTATGACACACGCAAACATTGAAGCATTGGTATTCGATCTGGGAGGGGTGCTGATTGATATCGATTTCAATCGGGTTTTTGCCCATTGGCAACAAATTTCCAGTTTGACGCTCTCCGAAATTCAGGCGAAATACACGCATGATCAAGCTTATCAACAACATGAGCGCGGCGAAATTAGTGCGACTGAATATTTTGAATATTTACGCGAGCATTTACAGCTCCAAGATAATCTTCCCGAGATTGCTGCCGGATGGAATGCCATTTTTGTGGGTGAGATCAGTGCTACGCTGGATTTAGTCGCTCAAGTAGGGCAGCACTATCCTTGTTATGCATTCAGTAATACCAATGCCATTCATCAGCATGTGTGGTCTAGCCGTTTTCCACGTTTACACGAACTTTTTAAACAAATTTTTGTATCTTCGGAAATGGGGCTGCGTAAACCTGATTTAAAGGCATTTACTTATGTCGCCGACGCAATTGGGGTGGCGCCTGAATCGATACTTTTCTTTGATGATATGCCCGAAAATATTCAAGGGGCAAAAGCTGCGGGGTTTGCTGCTGTCCAGGTACAAGCTACTGCAGATGTTAAAGCAGCGTTAGTGAAACTGGGTTGTCTGCTCTAGGCCTGGTGCGTATTAAGCAATAACCGTAATCGCTTTTCAGTGATTACGGTCTAATGCTGTCTATACTGGTATTTAATCAGCAAGATTGTCTTCAAAGTTGCGTTGCGGTGTGTCGGTACCTTGCTTACCGACTGCGGGCAAGACCACTAATTCGTCTTGTGCCAAGTTGGGCGCAATAAAATTGCCTGGATTCACTACCGCATCGTTTCCAGAATGCCCATGACCAATAATGAGTTCTGGATGGTCAAACGGGGCTTTTTCCAATCTAACGCGCTCATCGGTCAAGGTGGTTAAAAATGCAATTAAATCGGCGCGTGCTGACTGATCAAATTGCAAAGTAGAAATTGGAATCAGGAACGAGTGTTTAAAATCACTGTCAAAATTTGTGCCACGGCTATAAAAGGTAATAACTTGTTCCAGGGTTGCCATGCCACCATTGTGCATGTAAGGACTGGTTAACGTAATATTGCGTAAGCTAGGTACTTTAAATGCGCCTTGCGTAGCTTTTGCCAAGCGTCGGGTATTCGGATCAGCCAATGCCGCAGCCGCCGCTGTGCGGGTTGGGATATAGGCGATGCTGGCGCCATATTGCAGATTAACACAGGCTTGATTACCGTTTGGATCGGCTTGAATGCTTCCTGCTTCCTCCGAATTGAAATAATTATTCAATCCTACGCGGGGTTGGTCGTCGGTTAATTGCCGCGCTAAAGGTTTAATAAAATCACAACTACGGATTCTTTCGCTGGTATCGACGACTTTTTGGGTGTCGCCTGCCAAGTAGGCGAGGTATTGATCCGTAAATGAATATGGGTGACCAAAGGGATCTGTAGCTGCAAGTCCTGGATCACCGTTAACGTCCGTGACCCCGGTATTAAAAAAGCCAAAATCCATAAAGCGTGTCACAAAATTAGTCATCACATCATGATTAATTGTATTACGGCTAATACCACCTTCGCGTGCCGCGGTTAGCGTGCCAAACGCTTTCGGGTTATTTTCGACCATCATGGCATTGGTAACGATGGCTGCAGAAGTTAAAGCTGGGCCTGCGTGGCAAAAATTACAATGGAAATCAACAAATAAGTCAAAGCCATGTTGCGCGGCAGCAGATAAATTCGTAGGACGAGCGTTTTCATCGCGCGTGGCGCGATCAAATGGCGCGTCATCTGAAATTAAGGTGCTGAGATACATTTGCATGGATAAGCCAAAGAACATACTAAAATTGGCTTCCATTTGGGTATAGTTTAATTCTCCAGCGGGATTGGCTATTTTAATGATGTCGGTAGCTTGCCAATACTTAGCATTAAAAGCCTTTTGTATCATCGTGGCATAGCGAGTATTTAATCCGGCTTGCAGTTTGCCTTGAGTGAAGACACCCAAAACACTATCTTCAGGATGAACTTTTTGCAGGGCTAGCGGCTGGCGGGAAAGTAATTTGCGACCCAAATCGGGGAATGTTCTTTGTTTACAGGACATTTCCAAGTCATTCAATGGCGGTGCCACGGACAAGGAGGCTAACGAAGCATTGATAAGGTGCAAGCGTTGTTTGCTTAAAGTTTGAGTGTTATCTTTGACCCATACTCCAGCGTCGGGATCGCGCTCGCCCCAGTTATTACTGCCGTTAAACACATTATTAGCTCGGCCATCCCAAAAATTTCGGTGATTAAATATTGAATTAATGACCGTCGGGGTGTTTCTGGGCTCAACTTGACGGTTATTAACTGCGCCTACATGAAAGATCGGGTCGGCTGGATGCTCACAACTATCAATTAAAGGCTTGATTGCAGAGACTTGTTTAAAATTAGCAGAAAATGTCCCCGAGGAAGACACGACATCATCGCTATCAAAACTGACCCCGCTGCTTTTGTCAAAAGGGTTATTAAATTGATGTATCGGAAAGTCACGCTTATTTAAAGTGTAATTGGGACCGCCCGCATTTCCCGATGCAGTTTTCTCAAACGTTATTCCAGATGCCTGCGGGCTTTTTAATCCTGGATTTAGCTGATTTTTTACCCGGCTATCTGCGCCTGCATGAAAGTGACAGGAGGCGCACGCAATCCCATCACTCCCCACATTCATGTCCCAAAAGAGTGCTTTCCCTAATGCTATGGCCATGGATTTATCGACTACAATCGGATCGGTACCATCCGTGAGTCCGGGGACAGGAGGGATGGGGGCACCTTTAAGCGAGACGGGGAGTGGTCCATGGGCGAAGCTCGATTGAGCTAGCCATAAACCAAAGTTTAGGGACAGAATTTTAACTAGACGCATAAATTACCTCAAGCTGCTGGTCGTTAAGTTTGGATTAACTGGGGTCAACTAATTCAGTGCACTGATCTGTTCTAGGCGGAACGTATATGCACCAATATTTTGTAATTGCGCGCTATAGTCTTTTCCTGATACGCGTATGCGTGGAATGGTGAGGCGGGTTGATTCCAGATCATAGGTAGCAGAGTAGGGTAGTGATCCGGCGGATATGGCTTCTGAAGCAAGCAGTTTGAAGGTATTGTCAACTTGTAACTGTAATTGCACCCGATAGTGTAAATTTTGTAATTGCACATCGGGTAAGGTCACGATTTGCGTGGCAGAATCGTAACTCGCCGAGTTGTCAACGGTCAGTGCAGGCGCGGGTTGTACAGTAAAGGTAAATTGTGTACCAATACCGCAAACTGTTTTGGGAGTCGGCGTGGTCGCACAACTTCCTCCAGTCGCAATTAGATAATTTCCAGCTTTTAGGCCATAGAGTGTCATGCTCGCTGAGTCGGCTGAGGTGCCGCTCATTTGCTCGCCTTGTAAAAAATAATGATTAGTGTAACTGGTACTCGAGGCAGAGGGATTAGTTAACCAAAGTTTACTGCTAGTATTTAATTCCCCGTGGGAAACGTTATCTAAGACTGATTTGCCTGACAACGTTTGCGGATCGCCTGCTAAAGGGTCAACCCGGTTATCTAAGGTATAGCTTGGGCCTGCATTAACATAGCCTATCCAACCTTCATGCCCATTCAAAACGCCAACGCGTCGGAAAGTTTCGTTGACATCTAGTTTATCTTTAGCACCTTCAACATTGATAGCGTCTTCATTGGGACCGCGGGTAGGATTCCAGCCGTGCTGACCAAATGCTAATTCGGGAGACAGCTTAGCGGTGCCTGCCGTCCATAGGGCAAAAGCTGGGTTATCGATGGCAGCGGCACCGACATTCGCTAAATTGCCTTGGCCAGTCATGGTCAATTGCACGTCGAAATTTTTGCCCTCGCTGATATCTTTGGCTGTGCCGACGGTCAACGTTAAAAATTGTGCTGAATGGGTCCAGCCTTGATTAAGCGCGCCATAATCAGCAAATGCTTTAAAAGGCGTAATGCTGGTGATCGTGATAGCAGTACCACTATACACACCTAGATTGGTGGCTTCTTTAATTCCTGCATACCCAGTTACAGGGGTGCTGAGTATTGGAAATGTGCCTAAAGCCAGAAAAATAGCCTGCGGTAGTTTAATAATGGGGAATGGTATGTTCATCGTCTATGTTCATCTAAAAGATTTAAGCATCCAAGCTATTATTGAGATTAGCTTATAATTGGGTTTGTAGTAAAAAACTCAACTAATTCCATTTACTCAGTATTTAGCGTCAGGAGAGGATATATATAAAATTATGCTAAATTTAATACTATATAGTTGCGTATATTATCGGAAAAAGCATAACAGTTCTAGCTAAAGTCTTATATAAAATTTTTGCAATGGCTAGGGTCTGGTTTCTGAAATTTAAGTGTGAATTATTCTGTTCAAGAGCCAGCTAAAGATTCTTGAAGCGATATATATTGTTATTATCTTAATAATATCTTCGTATTGACTCAATTAATCATATCCAAACTCCTCAATAAACCGCCGTAATTCCGGCAAGACCGGAGCAAAATGCTGACTATAATGTTGCCATCGGTTAATTGCAGATGTATATATTGGTTGATTGACGGCGCTAAAACTCGGCGTGGCAATATAGCGACCAGACACTTGCGTATAAAACTGGGTGCAGTTAGGGTGCCATGCCAAACCTAAAAATTTAAAGAGTTGTCGAAAAGTAGTCTCAAATGCACTGACGGTGTCTTCATAGCGCAGCGTAAAGACCTCTGGGGCTATATGTGGCTGCATTGCCAACCAGTAATCCATGATTGCAGCGTATTGTTGAGCGATTCCAGTCCAAGTAAACAAATTAACGGTTACGGGTGAGGGATTAAAAGCCTGCATAAAACAACTGAGACACACATCCCGTGGATCACGCAATGCAAAAATGATTTTGGCATCGGGAAAAAGCAAACTGATCAGCCCAATTTCAATCGTGTTAAGCGCCATTTTATCGATAAAGACGTTATTTAGTACATTATTCCCATATTTATTAATAACTTGCTGCCAGTAGCATTGGCGTAATTGCTTAACCTGTTGCAAAGTGAGTTGCTGTAACAAACTTGGAATATCTTCGTTAGAGTGCGTGATTTGACGCAATTCCTTAAGCACGGTAGTGATAAAGGGCTCTTCGTTGGAGGTGATGATCTCTGGGTGTGCTGCTAAAACTTGCTCGGCTAACGTGGTACCTGAACGCAAAAAACCTAATAAAAATATAGGGGTAGGTAAGTGGTCGTCAGATAATAACGCTATTGGCCAGCGCCTGAATAGTTCTGGGGTAAAGCCGGATTGATAGCTTTTTAGGGTCGCAAAAACGCTCTCTGCGGGGATTGCTTGGATAGCGGGTAAGGTTAAGTGCTGCCGTCCTGCAGAGCAAAAAGCCCTAAACGCCTGCTCGTATTGCCCTAATTGATCAAAGACCTTGCCGAGCTCTAATGTAGCGCGGGCTGTTTGCGCGGGGTCCTGAGACACCTGCAGGATGTGTTCTAAGCGTTGCTGTGCTAAAGCTAGTCGTCCAGTGCGACTTTCTAAAATGGCCAATAAAATATTACAGCCTGGTTCATCGGGCAATAATTTGCATGCCTGAGTCGCATAATCTAGCGCTTCCTGGTCTCGGTGGCTGCGGCTATAACAGAGCGCAAGATTGTTCAGTGCGGCTGCATGTTCAGGTGATAGCTGGACAGCGGTTTCGGCTAAGGATAACGCCTGCGGTAGATCCCCCCAATGGAGTAATTGCAGACTTAAATCAATCAGGGTTTTAACGGAATCCCCTGGCTTAAGCGTTTGAGCTAATCGCTGTGCCGCTTGTTTTAGATACTGTAGCCCTTCGACCGTGTTTTGCCGCCAACACAGGCACTGACCCAGGCCTGCTAGTGCTTCGGGATGGTTAGGATCTAAGGCAAGCAGTGCTTGAAAGTAGCGCTCAGCCTGTTGCAAATTGCCATTATTAACTGCAATACGTGCTTGTTTTAATAATTCGCTGCCTGGGTTAACAGAAGGAATTTTGCCGC
>SXGT01461013.1_pt1 | contig 30718 bp, 26 predicted proteins | sample 3176221 | NCBI WGS metagenome assembly SXGT01 (sample SAMN11356862, study PRJNA531348) | freshwater metagenome | isolation source: freshwater sample F1-120 | place: China: Fuxian Lake, Yuxi | collected 2017-12-25
CATGCTGGTGCCGATGTATTTCCTCATTGGCATTTGGGGGCATGGCCGGAAACTGTACTCGGCGATCAAATTCTTCTTGTACACGCTGTTCGGCTCGGTGTTCATGTTGCTGGGGATTTTGGCCCTGTATTTCCTCAACGGCAATCCCGATTATGGTACGGGCAAGCTCACCTTTAATATCCTGGAGCTGATCAACAATCTGCAAGTCCCCACCGCCCCGGTGTTTATCGGTCTCTCGGCGCAGTCCCTGATCTTTTTGGGGTTGTTTTTGGGCTTTGCCATCAAGGTGCCGATGTTTCCCTTCCACACCTGGCTCCCTGACGCCCATACCGATGCGCCTACCGCTGGGAGTGTCATCCTGGCGGGGGTGCTGTTGAAGATGGGAACCTATGGCTTTGTGCGCTTTAGCTTGCCCTTAGTGCCGGTGGCGAGTCAAGAGATGGTGGGCTTTGTCGGGTTGCTGGCGGTGATCGGCATTCTCTACGGGGCCTTGGTGGCGATGGCGCAACACGACATGAAGCGCCTCATCGCCTATTCCAGCGTCAGCCACATGGGCTTCCTGATGCTGGGTATTTTCGCGCTGAATGCCGAAGGCGTGAGCGGCGGCATCCTGCAAATGATCAACCATGGCATCACAACGGGGGCGCTGTTCCTCATGGTGGGCATGCTGTACGAGCGGCGGCATACGCGTGAGATTGCCCTGTTCAAGGGCTTAGCCACGACTGTGCCCGTGTTTGCGGTGTTCTTTGGCATTACCATGTTCTCCTCTATTGGTCTACCGGGGTTGAACGGTTTTGTCGGGGAGTTTCTCATCCTCGTTGGCATGTTCAATACCAGCGTGACCTATGCGACCTTTGCCGTGCTCGGCATTGTGCTCGGAGCCGCGTATATGCTGTGGTTGTTCCAACGCACTATGTTTGGCACCCCCGAGGAGGCCGACCACATGCGCGATATGAATTATCGTGAAATCGGCTACCTCCTGCCGCTGATTATCCTGATGTTCTGGATTGGACTCTACCCACGGCCCTATCTCAACCTCATGCAGCCGACGGTGAATCATTACGTCTCGAAGATGCAAGAACGGCAAAAAGCCGCGCAGGCGGAGGCGGAGCGTGTGGAGGTGATCCGGCAGGCACGCACGGCGCCGTCTGACCATACAGGGGGACGTTAGTTATGGCCATTCCTGTCCCGCCAATGCGCGAGTTGCTGGCGCTGTGGCCGGAAACCCTCGTCACGGTGGCAGCCTGCGGTGCGTTGGTGGCTGAAGTGGTGGTGCCGCCGGCCCGCAAGCGTCTTATCGGCTGGGGGTGCTTTTGGGCCCTGTGTGCGACGTTTGTGCTGCTGCTGTTGATGCCGCCGCAAGGCGGGAGTCTCTTATCAGGGATGCTCCTGGCCGATGGCTACTCGGCCTTTTTTAAGGGGCTCTTTCTCCTGGCGACGGCCTTAACGATTCTCATTTCCATGCGCTATCTGGATGACGAACGCAGTCATCACGGCGAGTACTACGCGCTGCTACTCTTTGCCACCATTGGCATGATGTTTATGGCCAGCGGTGGTGATGTAATTACCATCTATCTGGGACTGGAGTTGATGTCACTACCGACCTATGCGCTGGTCGGCTTTATCCGCCGTGACGTGACCTCCACCGAAGGCGCCCTGAAATACTTTCTGATGGGGGCCTTCACGTCGGGCATTTTACTGTACGGTCTGGCACTGCTGTATGGCTTGACCGGGACGACGAATCTCGGTGCCATGAGCCAGAAACTGGCCAGTCTGTCCCTCAATGACCCGGCGCTCATGCTGGCGGTGATTCTCGTGGTCACAGGCTTTGGCTTTAAGATTGCTGCGGTGCCGTTCCACATGTGGGCGCCTGATGCCTATGAAGGCGCCCCGACCTCGATCACGGCCTTCATGTCGGCGGCCGTCAAAGCCGCCGCGTTTGCCGGTCTGCTGCGGGTGTTTGTGGTGGGTCTCGCTCCCGCCGCCCAACAGTGGGAAGTGCTGTGGTGGGTGCTGGCCGCGCTCAGTATGGTGCTCGGGAACGTCGTGGCTTTGGCGCAGACCAGTCTGAAACGCATGCTGGCCTATTCCAGCATCGCGCACGCCGGCTACGCGCTGCTCGGCGTGGTGGCGGCCTTGCATGCCAAAGGTCCGGGTGTCTCCAGTGTGTTGTTTTACCTGTTTGCCTATGTTTTTACTACCATGGGCGCCTTCTCGATGATTATCTTGCTCTCCCGGCAGGGCTTCCGTGGGGACAAGATTACCGACTTTGCTGGCCTGGGTCGGACGCATCCGTTACCGGCTTTTGTCTTTATTGTGTTCTTCTTGTCCCTGGCGGGTATTCCGCCCACGGCTGGCTTTGTCGGGAAGATGCTGGTCTTCCGGGCGGCGATTGAGGGTGGTTTTGTCGGGTTGGCGGTCGTCGGTGTGGTGACGAGTGCCATTGCGGCGTATTATTACTTCATGGTCATCAAAACCATGTTTATGGATGCGCCCGTCAGTGCGGCGCCGTTGTCTCCGTCGCGGCCTCTGACCGTGGGTCTGGCGCTTATGGTGTTGGCGACGCTGTTACTCGGCCTGTTTCCCAATGTCGTATTGCAGGCTATTGATGCGGCGAGAATTGTGCAATAACCTGGCGCCATAGTCAGGGTGCAGCCTGCCCTCCTGTCAAGGGGGGGCAGGCTGTTGTTGTTAGCGCATGTTGCCCGTATGCCCGAGTGAATAGCGCCCCGGTTGCGGATAGATGCACACGCCGTGGGAGCCCCTGCCGGTCTTAATGCGGGCCAGCAGCTTGCCCGTGGTGGTATCGACGGCGTAGACTTCATGATGATAGCGTCCACCCAGCCAGAGCACCTTGCCGTCCTCCGACAGTCCCCCCATATCCGGACTCCCACCGCCAGGAAAGCGCCAGGTGGTTACGACTTTACGTGTGGCAAAATCGAGCACGGAAATGCTGCCCTCGCCACGGTTTGACACATAGAGCACTTTGGAGTCGCGGCTGACATTGAGACCGTGCGCGCCCTTGCCTGTAGGGATAAAGTCCACCACGCTGAATGTGTCGCCATCAATGGTATACACGCCGTGTGCCCGCATATCCGCCACGTAGAAGATTTTCCCGTCAGGGGATAACCGGACATCCTGCGGCTGGCCGCGACGCCGAGGTAACTTGATCTTGCCCAGCACTTTGCGTTCTGCCACATCGACTTTGATCAACTCATTGGAGAACTCGCAACTGGCGATCATGTAACGGCCATTGATAGAATAGTCGAGATGATTCACGCCCGCACACGGCACCTTCAGCGAGTGCTGTAATTGCATAGTCTGCGGATCACGAAAATCCAGGCGGCGTAAGCGTTCGGCCACGACCACGGCGGATTTGCCATCGGGCGTATAATACAGATTGTAAGGATCTTCCACCCGCACCGTCTCGCCCTTCTTGCCGGTAGCCGGGTCAATTTTGGTCAGGCTATCTCCTTGGTTATTCAGTACCCAAAGCGTTTTTAAGTCGTACGATGGTACGACATGCTGCGGCTCATCGCCCACCGGGAAGGTGTCCAGCACACGATAGGTCTCTGGATCAACGACGCTGAGGGTATCGCTGAGGCCATTGGGGACATAGACGCGGGTGGGGAAGGCACGGATGGCGGGGCTGACGTGCTCTGGGCGCGTTGCGGCATAGACATCATTGGGATCAAGCGCTGGCGGCATCCCCAGTAACAGGGGATCGGTGGAGACCAGGCCGGTAACGGCAGGCGAGTTGCCAGGCGGGTTGCCAGGCGGGTTGCCAGGCGATGCTTGGACCTGAGCCAGACTCGGGACGCTGCTGCCCAGAGTGCAGAGCAGACATACAAGGAGCAATTGTCGTACCATGGATCATCTTTTCCTTCAAGCTCACGTAGGGAGGTGCAGGGTAACCCCACCCCGTACCCACGCCACCAGGAGCGAGGGCACGGCACCAGGCGTTTAACCCATGGAGACGATCCCGTCGTCCACGCGTTGCAGGCGTTCCAGGACAAGGGGGTCATGGCCGGGGAGGATCAGCTCGTGCTTGTCTGCCAGGTCGCGGAGACGCTGGAAGCCGTAATACATGCCAGGGAGATCGTGGTGGCTACTAAACGGCACATTGTGCTCGAAGTTGTGGTAATAGTGCGAGGCATCGGAGGCGACCACGGCCCGTCCCTCTTTCGTCTGCACGGTGACGATCTGCATGCCCGCCGTATGCCCACCGACTTTGTGCACGCTAATACCCGGCAAAATCTCCTTATCGCCATCGACGAACACCAGCCGTCCCTCATAATTCATGCGGACTAAGGCGAGCACGTCCTCGACTTCGACGGAGTGCCGGAAGGCCGCCTGACGCACATAGCGCCCGGTATAAAACTGCATCTCGGCGTCCTGGATATAAAACGTGGCGTTGGGAAACAGGGCGTAACAGCCGACATGATCGTAATGAAAATGGCTGAGGACCACGTGCTCCACTTTCGTGCAGTCAATGCCGAGCATGGACAGACCGACAGACGGACACCGCAGAAATTCGCGCCCACGGCGGGTGCCCACGGGTTCGGTAAACCCCAGATCGACGACCACGTTCTGCGTGCCGTTGGTGAGCGCCCAGACAAAGTAGGTCATTTTCATCGGGGTGTTATGATAATCACCGACGAATAATTCCGACGAGTTCGTCGTACGCTGGGCGTATTGCACCGCGTAAATCGTGTAGGGAGCCGCTTGCATATCAGCATGTCCTCTCTGCAGGCTTGAGACTGCGCGCGTTTGCCGCTATAACTGCCGTCATCATATACTACGCGCGCCCAGCAGCCAAGCCGCTTATCCCGTTGACCAAGGAGATTGTCATGCGTGGTGCCAAGGGGCCTGCTGTTCGTATTTGCTCGTTACTGCCGAGTGGCACAGAGATTGTCTGTGCCCTAGGCCTCGGCGATCACCTCGTCGGGGTGAGCGATTTGTGCGACTATCCACTAGCCGTGATGCAGAAACCGGTGGTCAGCCGGAGTCTCATTGACACGGCCGTGCTCAGCAGTGCTGAGGTCGAGGCCAAGATGCGCGCCTTGCAGGAGACGGGTGCCAGTCCGTTTCACATTGAGACGGCGCTGCTGCGCCAGATCCGCCCGGATGTCGTGCTGACCCAGGATACCTGTGCCATCTGCGATCCGACGGCGGATGACGTGCAGCAGGCGCTTGTCGGGCTCCAACCGCCGCCGCACATGTTGGTGTTGCGGCCACGGACAGTGCCAGAAATTTTTGCCAGCATCCTGGAGGTCGGACAAGCGGCGCACGCCGAAGCACAGGCCCGCGCCCTGGTGGCCAGTCTGGAAGCCCGCGTGCACGCCGTCGCGACCCGTGCGGCCCAAGCGACTTTTCACCCGCGTCTGCTCTCACTGGAAGGGCTCACCCCGTTGGTGGCTGGTGGCCACTGGATTCCCGAACTCAAAACCCTGGCCGGTGGTCGTGATGAGCTGTTTAGCCCAGGATGTGCGGCGCAGCGGCTGGAGTGGCATACCATTCGTGACTACGACCCCGACATGCTGCTCATTACTCCCTGCTCGTCTGGCGTGCAGCGCTCGCTCGATGAATTGCAGACCCTCGCAGCCCAGGAGGGTTGGTGGGATATGCAGGCGGTGCGGCAACGTGCCGTGTATGTCATCGATCACGTGTATTTTAGTCGCCCCGGTCCACGCATCGTCGATGGGCTGGAGCTGTTAGCCCAGATTGTGCACCCGGATCTGTTCCACGGGGCTATCCCACCGGATACCGTGCTCAAGTTTGCCCTGCCGGCAGGCGACACGTGCGCCCCGGAAGCGCTAGCGACCCATTTTCAGCCCTATCCCGCAGGAGCGCGCGCATGCAAGGTCTAGTCATTGCCGGAACCGCCAGTGGGGTAGGGAAGACGACCGTGGCCGTCGCCATCATGGGTGCCTTGACGGCCAGAGGTTTGAAGGTGCAACCGTTCAAAGTGGGTCCGGACTATATTGACCCTTCGTACCACAGTGCCATCTGTGGCACGCCCTGCCGCAATCTCGATAGCTGGCTGCTCAGTCCTGAGGCCATCCAGGAGTTGTTCCAGCGTGCCATGGTGGGCAAAGACATCGCGGTGATCGAGGGCGTCATGGGCTTGTATGATGGCGCCACGGGCGACGACGAGGTCGGCAGTACGGCCCACCTGGCGAAACAACTCGGCCTGCCGGTGGTGTTGGTCCTTGATGCCTCCAAAGCGTCGCGCAGTGTCGGTGCCATGGCGCTGGGCTTTCAGGCGTTTGACCCAACGCTGCGCCTTGGCGGCGTGATCCTCAATGGCATTGCCGGGGATCTGCATCTCGACCTCGCCCTGCCGTCGTTACCGCAGGCGGGGGTGCGCTATCTCGGCTATATGCCCGGTCGGCGCGACTTGACCTTACCCGAGCGGCACTTAGGTCTGGTGCCGACCGCCGAGGGTCGCGTGGCTGAGACGTATTACCACGAGTTGGCGACCCAGGCAGCCGCCACCATTGATCTGGACGCCTTGCTGACGGTAGCCCGCTCTGCCGCCGGCCCCTCGGCGTCAGCACCCCGGCTGTTTCCCACCCAGCCCGTGGCCGTGCAGGCCGGTCTTGCCGTGGCCATGGACCAGGCATTTCATTTTTACTACCAGGATTCCCTCGATCTGCTCACGGCCTGGGGGGCTGAGTTGATGCCTTTCAGCCTCCTGAGCGACACGGCCCTGCCATCTCAGGCCAGTGGGGTCTACATTGGCGGCGGGTTCCCCGAGCTGTTCGCCGCGCCCCTGGCTGCCAATACGCCCATGCGGACGGCGATCCGGGATGCTGCGGCCCGTGGCCTGCCCATCTATGCCGAGTGTGGCGGCTTGATGTATTTGTGCCAGGGGCTGGAAGACCTCGAAGGGCACGAACACGCCATGGCCGGTGTGGTGCCAGGTCGTTCCGTAATGCAGGGCACCCGTCTCACCTTAGGGTATCGTACGCTCAAGGCACTGCACAATCAGTGCTTGCTCGAGGGTGGTCACACCGTGCGCGGCCATGAATTCCATTGCTCCTCGTTGTGCGACAGCCCTGTAACCGCGCCTGCCGCCTACGAGGTGCTGGAGCAGCCGGGGCGCCGCGAGGGTTTTGTCATTGGCAACGTGTTGGCCTCATACATGCATATTCATCTGGGCAGTCACGCCAGCCTGGCGCCGCGCTTCGTGGCGACATGCGCCCGGGCGCGCTAAGGCCGTCCACGTGAGAAAGGGTTCCATGGTACTCCCGCGTCGTATCGTCTCACTCTCGCCGAATGTCTCGATGATCCTCTTTGCCTTGCAGGCCGATGCGCTGGTGGTCGGGCGCACCCAGACCTGCGTCACAGCTATCGAGCAGTATCTCAGGGCTTGGGACATCCCGCCACAGACCGTGGCGCCGCGTCTCGACGCCTGGCAGGCCATCCCGGCGGTGGGCGCCTGGCCGGTCGCCGACTATGAGGCCATTGCGGCCCTGCGACCCGAGGCGATTCTTACCTCCGGTTCCGGACCTTACGGGGTGCATGAGGCGCATAAGCTGGGCGTCGAGCCCGCGGCGCTGTGGCACGGCGATACCCGCACCTTGGCCGATTTGACGCAGCATATCCAGCAGCTCGGTGCGCTTGTGGGGTATGCCGAGGCCGCCAGTGCCCTCAGCGCCCAGCTGGCACGCCGGTGCCAGGACGCGTGTGCCACGCCGCGCCGCTGGCCTCACGCGCCGACCGTGCTCTTTGAATATTGCGTCTGTACGCAGTATGATCCTGACCCCGAGCGACGGGTGGCGCAGGCCGCCGAGACGGTGCTGGTCGGCGGACACCTGGCGCCGGAACTCATCGCGCTCAGCGGCGGGCGGACGCTGTTTGTGCAGCCTGGGGATACCGCCAGATGGGTCACACGGGTGGAGATTCAGGCGGCGCAACCGGAGGTCATCTTGCAGTACGACTGCCATGGGTGTCCGACCGCACGACGCCAGCCGATCGCCACGCGTCCTGGGTGGGAGAGACTTTCCGCCGTGGCCCGCGCCGCGGTGTATCCGTTGCACGTCAACATTAGTGATCCGAATTTGTGCTTTCCAGAGGCACTGACGCACTTGGACGCCATCTTTCGGGCCGACAGGCCCGAGCTGCCTTGACCAAGGCGCTGACCAGGTCGGCGGTGGACGCCTCGCTCCCATCGCCCTCTTGCACACGAGAGAGCACGCATCGTGGCCAATTGGTTTGCCCCACGCCGGATTGTCATCGGTGCCCTCCTGCTTGGCGGGCTGGCGCTTGTGGTCCTGGCCTTTCGTCCGGCCCCGCTGCCGGTCGATCTCGGCCCCGTCACCCGTGGTCCGCTGCGCGTCACGGTCAATGCGGAGGGGAAAACGCGCCTGCGTCAGCGTTTTATCATTTCCGCTCCGGTGGCTGGACGCTTGGAACGCCTGACGTTACGCGAGGGTGATACCGTGACGCGGGACATGGTCGTGGCGCACATTGATCCCCTCGCCAGTGACACGGCAGTCCGCGAAGCGCAGGGACGCCTGGCGGAGTGGCGAGCACAGCGCGCCGGGGTGGCGACGTTGCGCCCGAAAGCTGAGGCTTTAGCCCAAGCACGGGCGCAGATCGCCACCGCCCAAGCCACGCACCGCAAAGCCGAGGCCCGCGTGGAGCAAGTGCGGGCCGCGTTGGCACACGCCCGTCGCGAAGACCAGCGCGCCTTACGCATGGAAACCAGCGGCACGATTTCGCGGGAAGCCCGTGAGATCGCCCAGCTCAACGAAATCACCAAGGCTAGGGAATACGACACCGCCGTGTTAGAAGTCCAGGGTGCGGCCTCGGCAGTGGACGCGGCACGGGCGGCCTTAGCCGTATTGGAAGCCCAGCAGCGTGACCCGGATTACTTACTCGATGTCTATACCGCGCGGATTGCCAGTGCCGAGGCCGAACTCGCCCGCCTGCGCGATGCCGTGACCCGGACGGAGATTCGCGCCCCCAGCGCTGGGCAGGTGTTACGCATGCTGCAAGAAAACGAACGCATGGTCGCCGCGGGAACACCCCTGTTGGAAATCGGCGATGTGACGGATCTCGAGCTGGTGGTCGATGTGCTCTCGACGGACGCGGTGCGTGTGCCGCCGGGCGCTCCCATCCTCGTCGAGCACTGGGGTGGTGGCAGTACGCTGCAGGCCCGGGTGCGCCGTATCGAACCGGCAGCTTTTACCAAAGTGTCGGCCCTGGGCATTGAAGAACAGCGGGTGAATATCATCGCCGATTTTATCGACCCTCCACGGACCCTGGGCGACGCCTATCGTGTGGAGGCGCGTCTGGTGGTGTGGGAGAGTGCCGACGTCATCGCCGTGCCAGCAAGTGCGCTGTTCCGTTGTCGGGATGCCTGGTGTGCCTTTGTCGCCCACGCGGGGCAGGTGCAGCGGCGCGTGGTCGCACTCGGGCACCGCAATGACCGTGTCGCCGAGGTCCACCAGGGTGTGGTCCCAGACGAGATGGTGGTCCTCTACCCCGCAGAGCAGCTGGCCACCGGACAACGTATCCGTCCACGCGAAGTCGCCGAACCCTGAGCTGGAGTAAGCCCTATGGACACCCTCACAACGCCCTGGAGTGGGCACGATGCGGTAAAAGACCGCCTGCGGGCCATGGTCTGGTCACGCCTGAAGAGCCACGGTGCCGCCCTTGGCGAGCCCGTTGGGCACATTCCGCGCTTTGTTGGTCACGAGCGGGCCGCCGCCCAGTTAGCTGCTTTAGCCATCTGGCAGCAGGCACAGGTGGTAAAGTGCAACCCGGATCACGTGCAAGCCCCAGTACGCCTGCGAGCCTTGCAAGACGGCAAAATGTTGTACATGGCGGTACCGCGTCTGACCGACGAGCGCTGCTTTGTGGCCCTCAGCGCATCGGCATTGCAGCAGCGCGGGGTCGCCTTGGAGTCCGCGTCTACGTCCCGTGGCGCCATGCAGCATGGGACGTTGGTGGCGCTGCGCGACATGGCGCCGATTGACCTCGTCGTCGTGGGCTGCGTGGCGGTGGCACGCCACGGGGGTCGCACCGGCAAGGGCGCCGGCTTTGCGGACCTTGAGTTAGGCTTGTTGCGACAACACGGGCTGATTCAGGCGCACACACCGATTGTCACCACCGTCCATGCCCTGCAAATCGTTCCAGAGACGGAGCTGCCGATGCGCGCCCATGACTGGTGGCTCACCTGGATCGTCACGCCTGACGAGGCCAGCGCCGTGCCCACGGCGCAGACGCAACCCACAGGGTTGTTGTGGGAGCAGGTGCGCCCCGAGCAACTGGCGACGATCCCAGTCCTGCGCGCCCTGCGGGGCACCGCGACACGGAACGATTGACAAAACCGCCGCAGTGGTCTAGATGTGTGTCTCATCACGCCACCGCCAGCGTAGCGCTCTGGCGGCAGGCCATAGTCTGACCGACCAACCATGCCTTGGAGGTTCGCCTTATGCCGAAAGTTCTCGTGATCCACGGTTCCGGGATGAACATGCGTGGCAAAGTCCAGACCGACATTTTTGGCCCCATGACGCTGCCGGAATACGATGAGCACATCCGCAAATACGCTGCCGAGTTGGGCCTGGAAGTCGAGTTGTTCCACTCCAATATCGTCGGCGAAGTGGTCAACAAGTTCTACGAAGCGCACGACAGCGGTGTGGCGGCGGCCCTGATCAACCCCGCCGGGTATTCCACCGGGCATCCGACCCTCGTGGCGGCGATTTCTCAGGTGAAGTTTCCCACTACCGAAGTGCACATGTCCAATCCCGCCCGACGTGGTGGGAACTCGGAGATTGCCCGCGTGAGCCAGAGTGTTATCACCGGCTTTGGCATTTTTGGTTACTACCTGGCCCTGCGTGGCGTGCGTGCCATGCTCGATGCCAAGTAGCACAACGACCCCACGGAGGAGCACACCACATGGACGAGCAACCCCAACTGTTTAACGCCAACTTTGCCAAAGACGCCGTCTACAAGACGGGTCTGCGCGGCTTTATGGAATACCGTGACCTCGGCATCGCCAATGCCACCCATGGCAAAATACGGGCGCATGTCATCCGCATCAAGCAAGACGCCGACACGCATGACCTGCACACCACGGGCCTGCATCGGCATCTGTGCGACTTCCAGATGTTTTATGTGCTCAAAGGCTGGATCAAATTTACGTATGAAGACGAGGGGGAATACACCTTCAACGCCGGCGATTGCGTGCTACAACCCCCCGGTATCGTGCACAACGAGCTCGATTGCTCGGACGACCTCGAAGTGCTGGAAATCTACTCGCCTGCGGTGCATGAAACCGTAGTGGTGGACAAGATGCCCATGGCCGCCGCCGCGGCAGATTAGGGCGTGGTGCGCTCCTGGGGAGGCGGATCGCCCGCCCGCTCCCAGGAGCACCATGGCAGGACGTGTCCGCTCAGCCTTTCAGCACATACCCATAGGTCAGATTGCTGCGCTCCGGTCCCATCTGTTCATACCTGGCGCGCATCTGGGTAATAGTATCGTGCTCCAGTGCTGCCTTCTGTTGCAGAGGATACTTGTAGAGCCGGGCGTTGTTGCTACCCAGAATCGCCGTCTTCACGGCGCCATCCGCTGCACCAAGCGGGTGGAATGTGTAGCGCTGCTGCATTTCCTCCGGGATTTCTAGGCGGCGCAGCGCCTCGATCTGCCAGTGCGGGGAGCCGGTCCAGATGGCGTCCGTACCCCAGCACACGTGATCCGCCCCGAGGCCACGGATTAAGATGCCCATCATGGCTGCACACAGCCGCGGATTGGACATGGTCGATTGCGCAAAAATTTGCCCGAGGTCGCCGTACACGTTGGTGACGCCGTAACGCGCCGGAATATCGGCGAGATCGCTCACCCACTCCACGCGTTCCGTCTGTGCAAACTGTGCCCAGGCGGCTTCCGGGGCGCTGCCGCCAAAGCGATACCCCGCGTGATAGATAATGAAATTGAGCTGCGGCCAATCTTGCGCCGCCTTGCCCACGTCACGCACGTCGGAATGCTCCAGCAAGTGCGGAAATTTTTCGGCGATAGAGGGCGGGAACAACCCCTTGTGTACACAGATATTGACGATGCCAGCCTTCTGACATTTCTCATAAAAGGGATACACCAGCTTCTCGTCGTCCATACGCCAGGGATGTTTGCTGAGGTGCTTGTTGGTGTTATCGCCAATGGTGTAGCCCTTAAACGAATCGGGCTGCAGTGCCGCAATGGCGTGATCCACCTGCTCCAGCCAGCCGGGGTAGCCGGGGGTGAAGATGGCGTGCGCCAGCATACGACGGGTGCCAGCCTCCTGGTTGATTTTGGCACGGGCAGCGGCTTTCATCTCATTGGTCAGGAACCAATCCGCCGGCTCTTCGGAAGGCGCGCCACTGATGCAAGCGACTTTCGTGTCGCTGTCGAGGAACACCTCTTTGACATAATTGGCAAATTTCAGATCTTCCAGTGTTTGCGGCTTCCCCACCAGGGCCGGATTCCAACCGGCTTTGCCCACCGCCTCCCGGGAGCGCACAAAACCTTCTAGGCGCGTGTCATCGCGCAGGAAGTGGGTATGCATATCCATAATAAACTGCTTGGCCAGCTCTTTGGCACGCTCGTCGGCCATCTCGGGTGTGGCAGCCTCCGCCGGGCTGACGTCATAGAGCGCTCCGTAGGTCTCATTCATGGCGACAAAGGCGGCGGCCATGCCCGCGGCAGTTTGGAAGAAAGCGCGGCGACTCAGGCCGTGCCGACGAGCAAGTGTGCTACCATAGTCCTTCACGCGGGCCTCAAAGGCCCGTTGCTGGATCGTCTGGGGCGCGGGCATGAATTCGTCACTCGACACGGATTGGGTGGGAATGGGAGACGGAAAAGCGGCGGTCTCGGCGGGTAACACTTGGCGCATTTCGTGGGGATCAAGCCAACCCATACACTCCTCCTTGCCGCGCAACGGTCGGGGCATCATGTGGGCATTATACCGACAGCGCGGTGTGCCGTCACACCTTTTCACGCCGGGCGCTCTGGCGCCGGCCATGAGGAACGTGTGAGCCTATTGCTCCCTGCGGAAGACTTTCGACGGGACGTCCGCCAGCGCGGGTACGGTGCGATTCTGGCCGACCCGCCCTGGCAATTTCTCAACCGTACCGGCAAAATTGCCCCCGAACACCGCCGTTTGCACCGCTATCCCACCCTCAGCGTGGAGGCGATCCAGGCTCTGCCAGTGGTAACAGTCGCCGCGCCGCAGAGTCACCTCTATCTCTGGGTGCCCAACGCCTTATTGCGTGAAGGGTTAGCCGTGATGGCAGCCTGGGGCTTTACCTATAAGACCAATCTCATCTGGCACAAAATCCGTAAGGACGGTGGCCCTGATGGACGCGGCGTGGGGTTTTATTTTCGCAATACCACCGAGATGATCTTGTTTGGTGTGCGTGGGCGGCTACGCACGTTGGCCCCAGGACGCACGCAAGTGAACCTCCTGGCGACGCGGAAACGGGAGCACTCCCGCAAACCCGACGAGCTGTACGCGCTGATTGAAGCCTGTAGCCCTGGACCATTTTTGGAACTCTTTGCGCGCGGGCAACGCGCCGCCTGGGACCAATGGGGCAACGAAGTAGGCGCCGCCCGCGACACCTAGACCTGCCCGCACGCCTGCCAGCCTATTGCCCTGCTTGCCAGGCCCGTGGCAGGATGGCCTGCACATCGCTGATACCGCATTGTGCCGCCATCCACTGCTCGATATACAGACCATCTTTATAGTTCGACTGCTCAGATGGGTGGACGGTGACCTGACCGCGCAGGGCCATCGCCACCGGCGCCAAACTCTGCGCGTCCAGCACGGAACCCGGCGCGCCGGTCATCAGCAACGTCGTGGCGCTGACCTGTGGCGCGAAGGCCTGCAGGTCATAGTACGCCAGCGTGTGCTGCACCGCCTCCACCCGGTCTGGGAAGGCCCGGCAGTAGTCGTTGACCTCTTCGAGGGGATAGGCCTGCGTTTTGGGAGCCAGAGCCGCCGTCTGGTGGAACAAAGCCGGGGTAGTGACGACATGCGTCGCGCCAGGTTGCAGGGCCGCGGTGATGAGCGCCAGGTCATGCCCAAACACCACCACGTGCTGGGCATCGACCTCCGGCCGCGTCAGGAGCCATTGCAGGCCGCGCACGCTATCTGCCACAATGCCGCGAAAGACATACGATGCCGCGTGGTCAATGCCGTCGGTGAGCAAGCCCGGAAACATGGCGGCATAGGGCACGTCCGCCAACCGCTGCCCGCGTCCGGCCAGGGCAAAGGTCACGTAACGGCTGCGCTGCATGTTGCTCGTGCTCTGCCCCAGAATTTCCAGCACGCTCTGATACTTCGGCACATAGTACAGTGTCGGGAAAGGGCCGCGGCCCTGCGGGATGCTGAGATAGCCAAAGAGACGATACGGCCCCAGGCTGGTCAGTCGCACGCCGTACAGCGTGGCAAAGTCGGTACAGCGTAGGGGCAGCAACTCCAACTCTGGGCAGGCTGGATAGGCAGCGAGTTGTTCCAGAGTCTGGTGCCAATATGACGCGAAATCGGCGGGTATCTGCGGCATGGCGTCTACCTCCCCGTCCCTAAATGGTGCGCGAAAAACGTCTCGACAATGGCGTTGTGCGGGGCACGTCCGGCATCATGGCCATGCCCGTCGTAGGGATAGAGCTGCTTGTCAGTCGCTCGGAGACGCTGGAACAGCGCATAGCCGGTCTCGGGTGGGCAGACATTATCCTGGAGGCCAATGTTGACAATGATTGGGCAGGTGATGTGGTCGGCAAAGTTGAGACCATCAAAATACGCCACCGTGTCCGTTACCGCCTGCCGACGCTCAGGATACAGCCGCAGGTAATCGTTGATTTCCTCGTAAGGATAGGTCTGCGTCAAGGCGATGGCATCCATAAAGCCGCACAGATACGGCGCCCCCGCCGCCGCCGCCCGCACTTCTGGGCGCATGGCGGCGGTGGTGATGGTCAGCCCGCCGCCCTGGCTCGTCCCGGTGGCGCCAAGGCGGCTGGCATCAACTTCCGGGCGTGACAGCAAAAAGTCGATACCGCGCCAGGTGTCGGCGTAGAAGCCACGGTAGGCATAGGTATGCCGATCGACAATGTTATGCGTCAGGAGATTGGGGTAGCCGGGGTTGAATTGCCGCAGGCTGCGCAGTTTGCCACGCGGCGCCACGGAGAGCGTGCAGTAGCCCTTACGAGCCCAGTCTTTGGGAATAGGCGGGTCCATCTGATAGCCCGGCGCATAGAGCAGCGCCGGACTCGGGTCGGTGCGGCGCCTTGGGCGACAGTACCAACCCGCGATACGTACGTGATCCAGGCTGGTGTAAAACACCTGGAAGACTTCGATGTCCTCGGAGGTACGCAACGGATCGGGCACCAGCTCAGGATCGAGTGGGATGGCCGCCATGTCCTGCAACACGTCGTGCCAAAAGGCCTCGAAATCCGCCGGTTTGTGGACCAGAGACTGGTAAGCGGCGGGGTCGTGGTGTGGCATAGTCTCTCCTCACGTATTGGGCGTCAGGCTCGCGGGCGCTCGGGTGGTAATGTGTGGGGGAGTTATAGCGGAGGCAGGAGGCCAGAGCAATGCCAAAAGCACCACAGGGGTTCCCCAGTCGCGCCAGAGACCGCCGCGCCCGCCACCTGGCTGCCAACGCGCTCAGCCGCGAAAGGCGAAGTAGACTGCCCCGAGGATACACAGATACGACGCCAGGATGTTCCACGAGGGCCGCTCACCAAAGAGCACAAACACCAGCACGGTGAAGACCACCAGGGTGATGCACTCTTGCAAGATCTTGAGTTGCGTGACCGTGAACAGCGCTGCGCCCAGGCGATTCGCCGGCACTTGCAGGGCGTATTCCGGCAGCGCGATGAGCCAGCTCATGAGGATCATCCACACCAGCGGGTGCGCCTTGAGCTTCAGGTGGCCATACCACGCCAGGGTCATGAAGATATTCGAGCACACGAGTAAGACAATGGTACGCATAGGGCATAAGGTGCTTTCGTAGCATCGCGCCGAGATGTCTGGGCCATCACTCCACGGTCAGTGCCGCAGGGTGTGTCCTGGGGCCAGACTGACGCCATGGACATCACGCTCACGTGGCTCTCCACCGGAGGAGGGCTGAGCATGTTCCAGCAGTACGGGACGAGTATACTGTGTGGAGTACAGCCTGGCGACAACAGAGGACGCGCCGCGGGCGGGCGGACCACGATGGCATCAGTGAGAGGAGGCTATGGCACGCGAGGTGGGTGGGGTATTATTGATTCGAGCGCTTGTCAGAGCGTGGTCCACACGGGAGTCAGCAGAACCTCCGTTAGCCTTGTGTCCCGTTTCGCCGCCTTTTCGTGCGAACAATCGACCCGAAAACTCATGGAGGAAATCAACATCAGGTTCCTACCTCAGTCCTGGATTTTCTGGCGCACGAAACCGCAGGTTTCTGTGTGAATGCGCCCGCGGGTCCAGCCACCGCGGCTGGGGCTGGGGCCAACTACCGGCGCAGTCCGCCACGCAGCCTGGAGCAACATCTGGCTCGCGCAGTGTGGGCTCCGCCAGGCGGGACTCCACCACCTCATCGGCCGTGTGCTGCGGGAAACCCGTCTCTCACCTCATCTGTCCACACTTTGAAACTCTTCAGGGTGTTGGGGCCGAACGTGTTGCTGAGCGCGACATCGGCGGCATCGCGCCCCTGCGCGATCAGTACACGGCCGATACGCGGCACGTTGTTCCGCGCATCAAAGGTGTACCACTGACCGCCAAGGTAGGCCTCAAACCAGGCGGCGAAATCCATCGGGCCGTAGGGGGGCGGTGTGCCGATGTCACTCAGGTACCCAGTGCAGTAGCGTGCCGGACTGTTCATGCAACGACAGAAGGCCATGGCCAGATGCGCGTAATCACGGCAGACACCGGTGCGCTCATTGAACGCTTCCCAGGCCGTCTTCGTGGCGCGGGCGTGCTCGTACCCAAAAGCCAGATGGTGATGGACGAAATCGCAGATAGCCTGGACGCGTCCCCAGCCGGTGGGCGATGTGCCAAATAAGCCCCAAGCGACCTCGGACAGCAGATCGGTTTCGCAATACCGGCTTCCCAGGAGGAAGACCAAGGTCTCCGCAGGCAGATCTTGCACGGGGTGCTGCGGGGCCGAGGCGACGACCACATCCGGTGCACCCCGGTCGTTGACGACGGCATCGGCGGTAAGCCGGATCTCGCCTTGCGGTGCAACGATCCGGCTGCACCAGTTGCCGAAGGCATCACGATAGGCCGTCATAGGGATGGACGGGCTGGTGATGAGGTGATCGGGCGTCATGATGTCGGAGACGCGCGTAAAATGGATGTGTAAGGTCAGTATCATCGGCGTCGGCTGTGGACAGTCATAGACTAATTCGTAGCCGACTCGTATGTGCAGAAGGCGCCTCTTTTCCTAGTCTTAACGTTGAGCGGACAAAGCCTGCGAACGCCTGAGTATCAGCATAAAAGCAGCATGTGTCAATGCCCCAGCTCGTCAAGGCGACTGCACGAACGCCGCGCATCATATGTTCCACCCCGATGCCACGGAAGGCGGACAGCGTCATCACGATCTGATCGATCAAGGCCAGGGCATCATGCAGCGGCACTGGACTTCAGGCCATGGGATGGCGGGGTAGCACACGTCATCAGGCCCTCCTACGGGGCGCACAGAGACGCAGCACCCGTAGCTTCTCTACGACATCAGCATGCGTGTCCTCCCTCCATAAAATCCTTTCGAGGGGACTGCCTGCGAGACGCAGCACCCGTAGCTTCTCTACGACATCAGCATGCGTGTCCTCCCTCCATAAAATCCTTTCGAGGGGACTGCCTGCTTCAGCTGGCAGGGGAATCGAAAGTTGCCGCAGGCACCAGCCTGTTGCCCCTTGTCTCGGGAACCAATACACGACTATACTTGGCAACAATACGACCGTCTGAGGCCTGGCAGCTGCAATCGCTCCTCGCCGCAAACAGACAGGCGGTACGGCTCTGTGAGATGTCAGCTTGCGGGTTGCAGAGCAGAGGGCTCTGCGTCAAAGTTGGACCGCTGCAAGAGAGAAACATCCGAAACTCCGCTGGGCTGCGAGACCGAGGAGCAGGTGTCGCCTGGCAACCGCGTTTCATGGCCCGGACGGGGCCGTTGCACGTCAACGTAGAGGTCGTCAACGCACGCGTTGTGCAAGAAGCCGCTGGTGAGAGCACAGGCTGTCTTCAAGAAGCCGCCTGCTTCAGCTGGCGGAGTCGTCACAGACGTCACTTCCCGCAGCACTCGTCAACCGGCACCACATCGACTGCCACGCTGATCGCGTGCTGTCCGCCACCAAGCACGACCCCTTGCATTGGGCTGACATCACTGTAGTCACGCCCCACCGCCACGGTGACATGACGATCAGACGGGAGCACATCATTCGTCGGATCGGCATCAATCCAGCCGACGCCGGGACAATAGACCGAGACCCAGGCATGCGAGGCATCGGCGCCCACGAGGCGGGGCTGGCCGGGCGGCGGCTGGGTCACGAGATAGCCGCTGACATAGCGCGCGGCTAAGCCTAGGGCGCGTAGGCAGCCGATCTGCACATGGGCAAAATCCTGGCACTCGCCGTGACGAGGGCGTAACACCTCCTGGAGCGGGGTGCGAATCGTCGTGGCGGTGGCATCATAGGTAAACTCGCGAAAAATCCGCCGCCGCAGATGGCTTAAGGCGACGAGCAACGGGCAGGCCGGCGGAAACGAGGGCCGGGCATAGCGGCGGAGCGCGGCCAAAGGCGCGATGTACGGCGACTCAAAGACGTACTGATAGGCTTCAAGTGTCGCCGGGCTGCGGTCCTGTGCCAGGACGTCGCGGACCTGCTCCCAGGGCATAGTGGTCTCAGGAGGAGGCAGGGTGCCTGGCGTCACCTCTACGGTGCTGCGGGCCGTGACGGCAAAGGTGCGATGGGGTTCATGAATGGCCAGAAACGTGGTCGGGTTGCCAAAAAAGTCGTGATGCTCGCTGCACACGGCAGGACTAGGCTGCACGTCCAGGGTGTAGGCGTGGCAGTGCTGATGGAGGCTATCGCGGGGGTGCAGGTGCAATTCGTTGTAACACCCAGAGACGGTATCGGTGTAGGTATAGGTGGTGGTATGGCGGACCTGATACATCATAAGGGAACGCGCCTGTCCTGGCTCAGAGCCAGTTGCCGGGAGGGGATGGCATGGCTCAGATATTGATGCGTAATGGTCTCGGCCAGGGCTGGGACATAGTCCAGCAGCTGGCGCAATAAGGTCTCCAGAGCGCGGCGCTGGCTGGCACCATCGACGAGACAGAGCGTGTCAATGTCTGCCAGTTGCAGGGCCGTCAAGGCGGTGAGCGTCAGACGTTGCGCCGGGCTCAGCGTGGGACGGGCGTCCGCCGGCGGGAGATCGTTGACGTGTTCGGCCAGGGCAAGGACCTGGTAGAGGACGGCGCGGGGGTTGGTGTTGTCGGTGAGCAGCAAATCCAACACCGGCGCCACCTGGGCGGTGGTGAAATACCGCGAGCGATACGTCATGGAGCTGTCGGCAATCTCCAACACCAGGTCGAGGAGCGCGGGCTCGTACTCACTCGATTCGACGAGCGTGTGACGCAGCAAACGTAGGGTGTGGAAAGCACGTTCCAGGCGGCGGCCCATATCGAGAAAATGCCAGCCAGGGCCACGGGTCATGTTTTCCACCCCTACACCACTAAAAGCGGTCAACGTAATCAACGTCTGGTTGAGTAGTACCAGGGCATCACTCAAGGGCATTACGCTGTAGGGTTGCGGCAGGGCACATTCCTGCTCCAGCCGGGCGAGGATGTGCCAGGCATCAAGGGAGATCCGATCCCGGACGGTAGCGCCCGCGTGATGCAAAGCACTCAGGTTGGCGCGGACACTGTCGTGGAAGTCGGGGACGCATATGATGGTCAAGAACGTCCGTTCCAGGATCGCCCGTGTACCCGGGGCGCCGGCGCTGGGCGTCAGTGGTTTCAGGCTCCACCAGGCGGAGATGACCTGGAGTATGGTCGGGAGTGCCAGATTGCCCAGCAGCCCGGATTCATCCGTGAGGCGTCGCAGCATGCTGCGTAACAAGCGCACGGCACCTTCCACACGTTCAGCATAGCGTCCTAACCAAAAGAGGTTGTCGGCCACCCGGCTGGGCAGATCATAGCCACTACGTCGTAACACCACTGGGGGGCTGATGGGCGTGAGCACGTTGGCCGCCGTGACCGCGCCACAGGCCAGGACCCAGGTATCTTTACACCGCTCCACATGGGGGATGAGCGCCGCGGGGCCTGGAGGTGCCAGCAGCGTCCGCGTCAACCCGCCTGGCAACACCGTATACCCATCCGCGGTGGCCGCGACATAGGTGCGCAGGACAGTCCATCCTGGAGTCAGGCGATGCTCGCTCCAGACCGGCACGGTGGACAGCGACACGGCTGCCTGGGCTACGTAGGCGTACGGACGAGCGCGCAGCTTGACGAGGAGACGCCGCCGGGCCATGGCCCTGAGCTGCCCGCCGCGTATGGCGGTGGTATCGTCACGACTGCCGAGCGGCCGTATGACCAGTTGTTCCAGATGCTCCAGGATATAGCGCAGCGCCTCTGGCTGGCCACCCCACCAGGTAGGGCGCGAGGGCAAGAGCAAGGTTTCCCCCAGGAGATGGCGGCACAGCTGCGGCAAAAAGGCCAGCAAGGCCGGCGTGTCCACCCAGCCGCTCCCCAGGGCGTTGGCCACCGCCACGTTGCCCGCCCGCACGGCTTGCACCAGACCCGCGACGCCATGGACGCTATCCTGGGACAAGGTCAGCGGATCGCACCAGGGATCATCTTGCCGTCGCAGGATCACATCCACGGGTTGTAGGCCCGCCAGGGTTTTGAGAAACACGCTTTGATCCCGCACGGTGAGATCGCCGTCTTGGATAAGGGTATAGCCTAGGGAGCGCGCCAGGTAGACGTGCTCAAAATACGTGGCATCCCCTGGCCCGGGAGTGAGGAGGACTATGCGTGGATTGTCGTGATGGTGTGGGGCCAGGGCCTGCAGCGTCTGACGCAAGGTGTCAACAAACGTCGTCAGACGCTGGACCGGCACGTCGCGCAGGACATCAGCAAAGGCGCGGGTGAAGAGCAGACGTGTTTCGAGGGCGTATCCCAGCCCGACCGGATTTTGCGCGTAATCGGCCAGGACGTGCCACTGCCCATCCGGGGAACGCGCCAGATCCGCCGCATACAGGTGCAGAGAACAGCCGCTGGGTACGGCGACGTTATGGCAGGGGCGCAGAAATTCCTGCTGCGCAAACACCAGTGCAGGCGGGAGCACGCCGTGCTGGAGCAAGGTCTGGGGACCATACACATCCGCCAGGAGGGCGTTGAGGAGACGGGTTCTCTGCAGCAGTGCGACCTCTAGCGTCCGCCATTCGGCGTCCGCCAGGACGAAGGGAATGGCGTCCAATGCCCACGGAGGATCCAGATGCATGGCGTCACTGTCAGGGTTGAAAGTGACGCCATGCTCATACAGCATCTGGCGCGCCTGGCTCCAGCGCCGTCCAAGCTCGGCGGGCCCACACATGTCCAGGAGGCGTACCACCTCCTGCCAATGCGGCCGCGGCTTCCCGGCGCTGAGGAAGGCTTCGTCATAGCCTACAATGGTGGATATATAGTCCTGAAAGAGACTCTCTGGCGTGTGGGAAGACATCTGTGTTTTTTGATCCATCTCGACACCGCCAGAGGGCAACATGGTCGTCGGGCTGCAGCCCGTCAAGGACACGCGGGGATCCCGACGTCACACACGCACGGCCTGCCGCCGCATATCCAGCGTACAGGGAAACAAGGGGTTCGGCTCCACAGGTGGACTCGGCAGGGGCCCTGGGGTATGCCCAAAGGGGAAAAAGCGGGCCACCCGGCGGCTTTCCGCCTCATAGGCATTCACCGGGAATGTCTCATAGTTACGTCCGCCCGGATGGGCAACGTGATACGTACAGCCGCCAATCGAGCGCCCGTTCCAGGTGTCGACGAGGTCGAGCACCAGGGGCGTGTGGACGGCAATGGTGGGATGCAAGCACGTGGGGGGCTGCCAGGCGCGATAGCGCACGCCGGCAACGTACTCGTGGGCGGTCCCCGTCGGCTGCAGCGGCACCCGGCGACGGTTACAGGTCACCAGGTAGCGACTCTCGATCAGCCCCGTGACGCGCACCTGCAGGCGTTCGACCGAAGACTCCACATAGCGCACCGTGCCGCCAGCGACTGGTTCTTCACCCAAGACGTTCCAGGGCTCAATCGCCGCACGTAATTCCAGGGTCATGTCGGCTTGCGTCATCCGGCCATAGCGCGGGAAGCGGAACTCAAAATGGGGGGCAAACCAGGCGACATCAAAGGGGTATCCAGCACTGCGCAGGTCGTGCAGCACCTCGGCAAAGTCCTGCGCCACATAATGCGGCAACATGAAACGGTCGTGCAGAGAAGTGCCCCAACGTATCAACTCCTGGGTGTACGGGGTGCGCCAGAAGTGCGCGATAAGGGCGCGCAGCAGCAACTGCTGGGTGAGACTCATGCGGGCATGCGGGGGCATCTCAAAGGCACGCAATTCCACCAACCCTAGGCGTCCGGTACTACTATCCGGGGAATACAGCTTATCAATGCAAAATTCGGCCCGATGCGTGTTGCCGCTGACATCGACCAGCAAGTGCCGGAAAATACGATCCACCAGCCAGGGCGGACAGGCGCCATGCGGGGGCACCTGTTGGAAGGCAATCTCCAGCTCGTACAGGCTGTCGTGCCGCCCTTCGTCCACCCGCGGCGCCTGACTGGTCGGACCAATGAACAGCCCTGAGAACAGGTACGACAGGGCCGGGTGGTTGTGCCAGTAGCCCAGCAGGCTGCGCAGCAGGTCAGGACGGCGTAACAGCGGACTGTCGGCGGGCGTCATGCCGCCCATGACGACGTGATTGCCACCACCAGTCCCGGTGTGCTTGCCATCGAGCATGAATTTCTCGGCACTCAGGCGGCACTGCCGGGCGTCCTCATAGAGCCCAGTGATGGTGGCCACTAGTTCGCTCCAGGACGCGGTGGGATGGATATTGACTTCGATGACGCCAGGATCAGGCGTCACTTTCAGCACCTGCAGGCGGTGGTCCACGGGCGGACCATAGCCTTCGATGATGATGGGGAGATGCAGGGCCGCGGCGGTGGCTTCCAGAGCGGCGATGAGGGCCAGAAAATCTTCCAACTCCCGTGTCGGGGGCAGGAACACGTACAGGCGCCCATGGCGTGGCTCAATACACAGGGCCGTCCGCACATCCATGGCCACGGCCGCGGGCTCCGGCGTAGCCACGGCCGTCGCGGCGCCAGTGCTGCGGGGGGCGCTACCGAGGTGCTGCTCCGCGACCACGGCACGCGGCCCGGCTGCCTTAGCGTAGCGCGGCTGCACGGCCTGGTGTGGTGCCGGGAGTGGCAGGCGTGGGGCAAAGGGGTCAGGCTCGTAGACCTGCGGATAGTCGGTCGGCGGCATCCAGGGCAGGGTCTGCAGTGGCAAACGCAGACCGAGGGGCGAATCCCCTGGCAGCAAAAAGAGCTGCGCTTGCCGTACGGGCCAGGGGCCGCTGACCCAGCGCGCCGGGCTGAAACGCCGGCGGTCCAGAGGGAGCACATACCCCACCACCTGCCCCAGGCCCCGTTCGAGGGCTTGGGCCAGACGGGCCCGTTCCTCCGGCGCGTTGAGGTCCACGTGGCGCGGATCGAGATTCACCGGTACCTGGCGCTCTTGCCCCAGGAAATGCCAGACATCTTCGTACGTCGGCAGGATAAAGGCCGCATCGACCCCCACCTGTTGCGCTACCGTGCTGAGGAAGCGCTGGGCATCCGCCGCGGTGTGCCCGTAATCGATGCTCTCATCGGCAAGCAGTGCCGCATCGTGCCAGATGGGCACGCCATCCTTACGCCAGTAAACCCCCAGGGCCCAACGCGGCAAGGATTCGCCGGGGTACCACTTGCCCTTGCCGTAGTGCAGCACGCCCCCTGGCGCAAAACGCTGTGTGAGGCGTTTGAGCAACTGCGCGCCCAGGGAACGTTTCATCGGGCCAAGGGCCGCGGTGTTCCACTCGTCGCCTTGCATGTCATCAATGGACACAAAGGTCGGCTCACCGCCCATACTCAGACGCACGTCGCCCGCCACCAGGTCGGCATCGACGTGCTGCCCCAGGGCCTCGATGGCCTGCCATTGCGCCTCCGTATACGGCCTGGTGACGCGCGGGTCTTCGTGCAGACGGGTGACGGACATGGCAACACTGAATTCGACCTCACTGACGCTCACCGCCCCGGTAATCGGCGCCGCGCTCGAGGCATTGGGCGTACAGGCCAGCGGAATGTGGCCTTCGCCAGCCAGCAAGCCCGAGGTGGGATCAAGCCCCACCCAGCCAGCGCCCGGCAGGTACACTTCCGTCCAGGCGTGCAGGTCAGTGAAATCTTGGGAGGGCCCAGACGGCCCGTCCAGGGCTGCCTGGTCGGCGGTGAGCTGGATGAGGTAGCCGGACACAAAGCGCGCGGCCAGGCCAAGGTGGCGCAGGATCTGCACCAACAACCAGGCACTGTCGCGGCAGGAGCCCCGCCCTAACGTTAACGTCTCTTCGCAGCTCTGGACGCCAGGTTCCAGGCGGATGATGTAGGCAATGTCGCCTTGCAGCCGCCGGTTGAGGTGCACCAGAAAGTCCTCAGTCCGTATGGGAGTCCGGTCGACACGGTCAAGCCAGGCTTGTAGGCGTGGCCCGGCGGGCTCGACCGCGAGGTAGGGGGCCAGTTCTTGCGCCAGCCACGGCTCATAGGGTACAGGATAGCGCTCGGCCGCAGGTTCGAGAAAGAAATCAAACGGGTTGATGACGGTCATATCCGCCACCAGATCGACTTCGACAGAGAAGACGCGCGTCGGCTCCGCAAACACGGCCCGGGCCAGATAGTTGCTCTGCGGGTCCTGCTGCCAGTTGAGAAAATGCTGAGACGGGTGCACCGTAAGGGCGTAGCTCAAGATCGGCGTGCGGCAGTGCGGGGCCGGGCGCAAGCGGATGACCTGCGGCCCTAGGGAGACCAGACGGTCGTAAGCGTAGGTGGTGCGGTGATTGAGTGCGACATGGATCGCCACGCCTTGTGCTCCCTCATTGCCTCTGTGATGGTGTCTGTGTCATCGTCTCATCGACCGGGCTCTGGCCAAAGAACGTGCTCGCCATAGCCTGTCCGACGTGATGTAACTGCGTCTGAAAACCGTCCAGAAGACGCGAGGTTTTGTCGGCGCGCTCGACGAGGCTGCCCATATGGCCACAATGCCAGGCTATGCGCCATGGTGGCGTCGGCAATACCTAAGAAGAGATGGCTCGCCCGCTTCAGGGCGGTGAAGAACGCATGCGGTTCGGCCGTGACCTGGTGCGTAGCCACCGCCTCACGCACCATCAGATAAAAGGTATGCACCTGCTCCCACATCTCGGACGAAATAAGATCTCATCGAAAAAACCGCCGGTGTCATATCCCGTAAACTGCATGGCATCGTCTTCCTTACGACGGTAGAGAGCCAAGCGAGACCCCAGGGTGAGGCACATCTCCTATGTGACGATCGTGCCTCTTGCCTCAGGGGTGCAAGACGGATAGTGCACCTCTATGGGCTTTGGCGCAAGCTTTGTTCCTGGTATACGTCCTATGGCTCCCTCCTACTACACTTGTAGGGCTGGAGAGAGGGCTGGAGAGGCCCGCCGTTTCTCGCGCCTAGCCCACTCGGTCTCGAGCACAACGCCTTGCATCCTCAAGACCGCCCCTGGGTGGGGGCTTTTCCCTGCCTACCTCTCCAGCGCGGCTTGGCGGGCGGCGGGGGTTTGTGGCAGGCGGCTGTGCTCGCCACATGGAAGCACCCACGGAACGGGCGCACCTCCGTTAGGGCGGCTCTCGGCGGGCACTCGTCTTGCCACGCCGTTAGCCCGGGGGCGCCGTCACACTCGGCGAGTGCCCGCAGCCGGTCGCTCATGGGCGCTGTCCCACACGACACGCAGCGCCAGACTCCCGCATCAGCTCAGCGATCTTCACCCCCGCACACCGCACACGGCGGCAGTAAAGCAGAAACGGCTTGACTGCCGCCTGCTCGGCCACATGAGAATCACCCCCACCCTCCCCCTTGTCGGTAGCCCGGAAACATCAGGATCATCCACAGCAGCGGTTGCGCCTTGAGCTTCAGGTGTCCGTACCACGCCAGGGTCATGAAGATATTGGAGCACACCAGCAGGACAATCGTACGCATAGGGTATGAGGTACTTTCACGAAGAGGTCATCGCCTGCGGCGCCGTTGGCATGCCTCTCGTGTACCATCCCTGCCAGCAACGCGACGGTTTTAGAGTTGCTCTCGCCCCCTCGCTCAGCTATAACTCGGTGACACCGCAGACGTTGCCCGGTACACGCCCAGGGGATGTCTGGCGCCGGCAGGCTCCCACACCAGCGAGGAGTGACGACATATGCCCATTGAACAGGTAGCACCAGAATGTGCGCGACTCTTAGATCTGACCCAGGAAGTGCAGTGGCTTGGCAGTGGCTTTGGGGCCGATGGCACGGCCCTGGGGTTGCCGTGGTGGCCGGCAGAAGGGCCGGTCTGGTTTCAGGAACACGGCTATCTGCTGTTTAGTGACATCGGACAGAGTAAGCGCCTGCAATGGACGCCCAGTGCGGGGGTGACGCTGTTCTCCGAGCCCACCAATGAAGCCAACGGCATGACGCGTGATCCGCAGGGACGCCTGGTGGCCTGTGAACATGCGGCGCAACGGGTCACCCGCCTGGAGCCCGATGGCCGCGTCACCGTGGTGGCCGACCGTTATCAGGGCAAGCGCCTGAATCGCCCCAATGATGTCGTGGTGAAATCCGACGGCAGCATCTACTTTACCGATCCCTTCCGGCCCACCTACCCCAATCTGGAACTCGGTTTTGCCGGGGTGTATCGCGTGTCGCCGGATTTACAGACCGTCACCCTGCTGGTGGACGATTTCGTCGGTCCCAATGGCCTGTGTTTTTCCCCCAGTGAGCAGATTCTGTACATTAATGATTCCCGCGTTGGGCTCATCAAAGCCTTTGACGTGCAGGACGATGGCACGCTGGCGCATGGCCGCCTGTTCTGTGTGCTCAAAGACGAGCGTCCTGGGGTGCCTGATGGCATGAAAGTCGATCTCGACGGCAATCTATACTGCACCGGGCCCGGCGGGGTGTGGATTATTGACTCCTCGGGCAAGCACCTCGGGACCATTGCCCTGGGTGAGGGCAAACGTGCCACCAATGTGGGCTGGGGTGGCGGGGACTGGAAAACGTTGTTTATCACCACGTTCCACGAATTGGCGTGTGTGCAGATGCACATTGCGGGGATCCCAGTCCCACGCAAAATGTAGGGCGGGAAACAGGACCATGCCACAAGAGTCGCCGTCGGAGGTGCTGTCCCCACCGCAGCGCCGCATCTTTTACGGCTGGTGGATCGTTGCCGTCGGCTGTGTACAGGATATGGTTAAAGGTGGCCTGTTCAACACAGGTTTTAGCCTGTACTTTCTCCCGGTGCTCAATGAGCTGCATTTGAGCCGTGCCGCCACGTCGCTGCCGTTCTCGCTGGCCAAGCTCGAAGCGGCCCTGGTGGGGCCCCTGGCGGGCTATCTCATCGACCGCTTCGACATCCGTTTGATGATGGCCCTTGGCACGGTGATGGCTGGCGCGGGGTTTATCTTGTTGGCGTTGACCCACAGTTATATTGCCTTTGTGGCGGTGTTCATCGGTCTCATGGGTACTGGCTTTCAGACCGGTTTTAATCACGCCTCCATGGCCGCGGTGAACAACTGGTTCCTGACCAAACGCAGCATCGCCATGTCGGTCTTGCAAACCGGCCAGGCCATTGGCGGTGTCATCCTCACGCCGTTGGTGGCGATTGCCGTCTTGAACTACGGTTGGCGCACGGCGGCGATGCTCTCCGGCGGCGTGGTCTTCCTGCTCGTGCCGTTGTCCCTGCTCGTACGCCGTTCGCCCGAGAGCATGGGACTCCTACCGGATGGCGAGCCGCCGCCCTCCAGGACGACGACACGCCTCAGCCGTCCGTCGCGTGCTCTGGTGGAGTTCAGCACCCACGACGCCCTCCGCACCCCGGCCTTCTGGCTCATAGCGGCGTTTCACAGCCTGCGCAATATCCCCTATAGTGGCGTCACGGTGCATCTGGTTCCCCTGCTGGTGTGGAAGGGAGTGGAGGAATCCCACGCCGCCTTTTTCGTCGGGCTCATGTCCTTTTGTGCCATCCTGGTCCGTCTGCTGGCCGGCTGGCTAGGGGATCGCTGGTCCAAACAGAAGATTGGGGCCCTGGGGGTATTCCTCGGCGCGCTTGGGCTGGTGATTCTGTTGTATAGCGAGGGCTCCCTGTGGCACATGGCGCTCTTCGTGTCACTCTTTGCCTTTGCCGATGGGATTAATTCGGTGACCTGGGCGCTAGTCGGCGACTGCTTTGGCCGCAAAAATTTTGCCACTATCCGGGGCTGGATTGGCATGACCCAGAGCCTGGCGACCATGCCTGCCGCGGTGTTTACCGGCTGGGTGTACGATCAAACGCACAGCTATGCCTCGGTCCTGCTGCCGTTTATCATCATCTATGTCCTGGCCGCCGTGGCGTTGTGGCGTGTGACACCACCGCAGGCGCGCTAGGATCTGAAGCTCCAGGTCGGGGCGACCGGCCGGTCGCTCCTATGATGCGGACGGGCCTGTCGATGACTTAGGAGGCTAGATGTCTATTTCATACATACACGGCCAGTCGAGCACCTGCGCGGGCATGGTCCGCTCCTACCAGAGCGCTGTGCCCGAGGGTTGCCTGGAGGAGTGGGCCATGCCCGCGCGACACCCTTGCCTGGCACAGGACTGACGCAATGGACATCTAGTGCCTCAACCGAGCCCATGTGCGACGTCTCCTGGGAGCGCCACGCTCCAGCGTGGCTTTGGGAGCCGGGCTGGAGCCCGGCGATCCCAGGGGGCCGCAACTGGCACAATAGCTCGGTGAAGGCCCTCGGCCCTTAGCGATACAGAGGCAACGCCGCCAGCCGGCGTTCGATGTCGCTCAGCATGGCCTGATCGGCCGGCGCGCCCCCGCCGCCGAAACGGCGTATGAACTCGGCCTCCGGCATGAACTCCGGTAAATCTGCTGTAGCCGGCATGATGTCGCGCTCCTGCACGCCTACACTGAGGCGCTGTTGCAGACGCCGCGCGGTGTCCTGACTGTGCACCGCCAGTTGCCCAAAACGTGTCCCGGCCCGGTCGGCGGCCAGATCGTTGAAGGAAAAGCCGCTCCCACCGCGCGCATCCTCGACCTCTTTATACAGCCCGATGGCATCGGCCAGCGGCACCCCCACATGGGCAGCCAGGGCCGCAGAAAGCACAAAATGCTTGGCCAGATCGTCGCGGGCGTTCAAGGTCACCACCCGCAGCAGCAGCGGCGGCCACGCCTGCGCCGCTGGCACCAGCGTGGCGAGACTATGGCTCTTACTGTACAGGGTCAGCATGAGTAAGACGGCACGATTCTCGGCGATGGGATCACCGCTGCGCCCCCGCTCCAGGCTGCGGCTGAACAGGGCGGGGAGCAGGGCCGTCAGGGACGGTCGCCGGGGCAGCGTGCGGGTGACCTGCACCAGCGTGTCGTGGTAGGCGCGCAGCCGCGCCTGCTCCTCCGGCGGGATGAGCGCGGCGCGCATTTTATCGAGCATGTTGGCGCGCCAGACGTAGAGGACCGTGAGCTTGCCGCCGCTGAGATCCACCCGTTGTAGCGCTTCCCGGGCCAAGATATAGGGCTGATACTCCTGCCAGTGTTGCAGGACACGGTGCAGGGCCCAATTGGCCAGCCAGGCGGGGATCGGCAGACGCCCCAGGCGCAAACGGGTGCAGTACGGTAGAACGCCGGCGGAGTGCAGCGTGGCGGCGACGTTGACGTAGAACCTCCAACCCGGCAGCGGCAGGCTGGCGCTGAGCCGCGCCGCGTCGTCCTGTAATGCCACCTGCGCGCTGCCGGCGCCGTACTGCTGCGCCAGGTACTGCGCCAGCACATCGACCTGGGCCTCGCTGAGTGTCACGGTGTGCAAAATCCCCGGCTGCTGCAGACGCGGGTCGTGCTGCGCCAGGAGGTGCCGGGCCTGGGCGATGTGCTCTGGCGTGAACGTCGTGGTGCGCTGCACGCGGGGCTGGGTTTCCAGTGCCAGGCATAGCGCAAGCACCAGGGATACGGGCAGCGCGAGGCCCAGACTGACACCGATCCACCACAAGCGACGCATGCCGTTACGATCCCAGTTCTCCGCCTACTCCTGGCGGTAACAGGCCAGCGGCGCGATACACCTGTAATTTGGCGCGTGAATCGGCGATGTCAAGGTTGCGCATGGTCAGTTGCCCAATGCGGTCCAGTGGCCCAAACTCGGCGGCGCCGCTTTCCATGCTCAGACGCTCAGGATGATAGCTCAGGTGCGCCCCGGTGGTGTTGAGGATGGTGTAGTCATCGCCGCGCCGCAGCTCCAGCGTGACTTCTCCGCTGATGGCCTGGCCCACCCAGTTCTGTAGACTCTCGCGCAGCATCAAGGCCTGCGGGTCAAACCAGCGCCCTTCGTAGAGCAGGCGTCCCAGACGCCGTCCCAGGGTGCGGTAGTTCTCCAGCGTGCCTTCGTTGTGGATGGCATTCACCAGGCGCTCGTCGGCGATGTGCAGCAGAGCCATGCCCG
>SXGT01222453.1_pt1 | contig 30714 bp, 21 predicted proteins | sample 3176221 | NCBI WGS metagenome assembly SXGT01 (sample SAMN11356862, study PRJNA531348) | freshwater metagenome | isolation source: freshwater sample F1-120 | place: China: Fuxian Lake, Yuxi | collected 2017-12-25
CCCTCGTGTCCCAAGAACTCAGTGACATGACCTGTCGGCGAATCACCATTTGAATTGAACACTATCTTCTATGCATAACTCTGACACCCCGCCGCAGGATCATCGTTTCCAGGCGGAAGAACCGGATGACTCAGCCGCCAAGAAAAAACGCAAAGCCGCGCCTGGTGAGACAGAACAAAAGGGAAGTAACCGCTCCGGTCTGTTCCTGATCCTGGCGATCATCTTCATCGTGATTTTTCTGGTGATGATGGGAAGCCCCTGGGAAGCTGGCGCGATCCCCTACAGCTACTTCATCGAGCAAGTCGAAAACGGCAATGTCAAGTCGGTGAAGTTTAACGGTGATCGTGTTCAAGGTGAGTGGAAAGAAATTCCGAAGACGCCACCGGTCGAGAAGATGGAAATGACGGAGAAGTTCCACACTGTCATGGATGCCCGTCTGGATCATGGCACGCTGCAGCAAATGCTCCGTGACAAGGGCGTCCAATTTGATTACAGCGATACGAGCGTTGGGCTTGGCACTCAGATGATGATCTGGATGCTGGGGCTGATTTTGACCATGGTCATCTTCGTGACCATCATGCGCCGCTCCAGTGATCCCATGGGCCAGGGGATGTTTGGAAACTTCGTTCGAAGTCCTGCACGCCTCTTCCGGCCCGCTGACCAGAAGACGACCTTTGACGACGTCGCCGGCATGGAGCAGCCCAAGCAGGAGCTCCAGGAGATCGTCGAATTCCTCAAGAACCCTGCGAAATTCCAGCGTCTGGGAGCAGAGATTCCCAAAGGCGTCCTGATGATGGGTTCGCCAGGAACCGGGAAAACCCTGTTGGCTCGCGCAACGGCAGGCGAAGCAGATGTCCCCTTCTTCACCGTCAACGGTTCGGAATTCATCCAGATGTTCGTCGGGGTCGGTGCAAGCCGGGTTCGCGATCTGTTTAAAACGGCCAAAGAAGCCTCTCCCTGTCTGATCTTCATTGATGAAATCGATGCCGTCGGTCGTGTCCGTGGAGCAGGGATGGGGGGCGGTCACGATGAGCGTGAGCAGACTCTCAACCAGATCCTGAGTGAAATGGACGGCTTTTCGAAAAACGAAGCAGTCATCGTCATCGCGGCAACAAATCGCCCGGACGTTCTCGATAAAGCATTAACACGTCCAGGACGTTTTGACCGACACATTACGGTCGATCTGCCGTCCAAAGAAGGTCGTCTGGGAATTCTGAAGGTTCACAGCCGCAAGGTTCCACTCGCTCCCGATGTGAAGCTGGATGTGTTAGCTGGCCAGACGATTGGTTTTTCTGGAGCAGAGCTCAAAAACCTCGTCAACGAGGCGGCTTTGCATGCCAGTCGGACCTCCTCCAGTATTGTCGCTGAGAAGGACTTCGAAGCCGCTTTCGACCGCATCCTGATGGGGACAAAGCGAGAAGAAGTTCTCAGTGATCGTGAAAAACGCATGACTGCTTATCATGAAGCAGGACACGCGATTGTTGCCTGGTTGCTGCCAGAACTGGACCCTGTCCACAAAGTGACGATTGTCCCTCGAGGACGGGCCTTGGGCGTCACGTGGCTGCAACCGAAAGAAGAACGCCTCAACTATGGTGAGAAGCGTTTGAAATCTCAGCTGGCCATGATGCTCGGCGGTCGTGCCGCTGAGAAACTCGTCTTTGACGAGTACACAGCCGGCGCTCAGGATGACCTCAAGAAGTCGACCGATCTGGCTCGACGCATGGTCGCCTTCTGGGGAATGAGCGAAACGATCGGCCCCGTTGCCTTCCATCATGCCAACGAAGATCCTTTCCTGGGACGTGATTACACCGAGCAACGCGATTTCAGCGACAGCACGGCTCACATCATCGATCAGGAAATCCAGAAGATCCTTCACGATGCCTCTCGCAAAGCGGTGGAACTGCTCAGCGAGCATCGTGATAAGCTCGACAAGCTGACCAGTGAGCTGATGAGCAGAGAAGTCGTCGATACAGCTCACCTGACCGAGCTGTTCGGCGAACGACCACCGATGATTGACATCGACACGGTCTAAAGAGTGAGAAAATGCGGACGAATCAAATTGACGTCCACAATTTTCATTGGTTACAACATTACTGAACACGATGCCGGGAGTTCTCGAAGAACATTCCCGAGACGAAAAAAGACATTGAAAGTAAACGGCCCGCTATGCAACCTGAGACCCTCGCAACGCCTCCAGTCACGGCATTGTTCCAAGATATGGACCTGAGCGATGAAACCAAACAGGCACTCATTGCCGCTGGTTACGCCAGCGCCACACCTGTGCAAGCCAGTGTGATTCCCGCTGCCCTGGAACGCCATGACATTCTCGGACAGGCCCCTACCGGAACCGGAAAGACAGCCTCATTTGTCGTTCCGATTCTGGAAGACATCGATTTCAACGCCACGCTCCCTGAAGCACTCGTGATGTGTCCGACACGAGAACTGTCCGAGCAGGTCGCCACCGAGTTCGAAAAGCTCTCCGGCTCCGAGCCCCTGCGAATGGTGGTTCTGGTCGGCGGAAAGCCGCTTCACCCACAGATCAATAAGATCAAGGCTGGTGTCCAGGTCGTGGTAGGGACGCCCGGACGCGTGCTTGATCTACTCCGTCGTCGAGAACTGAAGCTTACGAATCTGCGCACAATCGTGCTCGATGAAGCAGATCGAATGCTCGATATCGGTTTCCGTCCTGATATTGAACGCATCATGAAGTCGGTCCCAGACGAGAAGCAGGTCATTCTGCTGTCTGCCACGATTCCCGACGAAGTCGAAGTGCTGTCTCGAAAATACCTGAAAAATCCGAAGCGATTCACCATTATCTCAGACAGGCCGTCTGGGAGTTCAGTCAAGCAACACTACACGACAGTCGACGAGCGCAACAAACTCCGTCTGCTGGTTGATCTGCTCAAGAAGGAAAAGCCCCGCCAGGCCATCTGCTTCTGTCGAACCAAACGACGTGCTGACGAACTGTTCGCGAAGTTCTCCAAGTATCTCAAGCACGTCGGTGCCCTCCACGGCGACCTGCCACAGACCAAACGCGATCGCATCATGCAGGAATTCCGCAAAGGACAAGTCCGCCTGCTGATCGCGACGGACGTCGTCGGCCGCGGAATCGACGTCAGCGGGATTTCTCACATCATCAACTATGACATTCCCGAAGATCGCGAAGACTACATCCACCGCGTCGGGCGTGCGGGTCGGTTGTCGTCAAATGAACCGGGGCGTGCATTCACCTTCGTCACCAAAGAGCAGGGCTACATGCTCACGAACATCGAAAAACTCGTCAACAACATGTTGTATGAGTACAAACTCGACAACAACTTCGTCTATTACACGCCTGATACGCCACGTATGTCCGTCGAAGAATTCGAAGCAGTGCATGAACTGCCCGTCCCCGATGACGACGATGATTTCGGCGTCTTTTAAAGCGGTCTCCTGATCGTCGTTTCCGAGCAAAACGTCCCCGCGACCGTAATCACGGGGCGTGACGTTCATATCTATCTCACGCAGCTTCTTCGCGAGAGTCCGGCACAGCCTACTTATCAAGCATGGCGTCCTCTTCGAAGGAATCCGCAGCCTCTTATTTTGAAGGCGTCGCGTTCTGCTCGTCGTTCGGCAGAGGGATTGGGAGCAAAAAGTCTTCCGTTTTGCTGTACGGCTTGTGCTCGCCGGGCTCTTCTTCCTGTTTACGCTTCGATGCTTTCCATCCGCCCGCACTGACGGACTGTGGCGTCGACTTAACAGGTTTCGATGATGTCGTCGAAACTTCGTCATCATCAGCTATGGGTGGAGTCAGCTTGGGAGGCGTACTCAGTTCCATCGTCTTGGTGGCGGCCTGAGCCGGGATCGAAGTTAACAGCGGTGGTGCAAAGGAATCCAAAGCACCATTCTTGGAGTCAGTCGGAATTTTGAGCGGCTTGGGAAGCTCTGCTGTTCGCGTCAGAGGCGCGGTCTTGATGACTTCTTCCAGCGTCTTCGGTGACATCAGCATTTCTGTCGTGTCGGCGACATTGTCGGTGATCGTCTTGAAGGTCGGTTTCGTAGCCATGTCGAGCTTAGGCTCGTTCTTCTTCTGCTCGCTCTCCTTCTTACGAATGGCTGCAATGCGCTCCTGATACATGACGACCGCATCGAGTCCATGGTAAAGAGGGCCGCAGTTGGCCGGCAGATGGCGGTATTGGACCATGTTCCAGGCGAGGTAGTTAATCCCGTTGCGAACCCATGGCTGCTTGATCTCTTCATCCGAGAGGGCCATCATCAGCCACTCCATGATGTGCCCGGTCGATGCAAGGCGTTCGCTGAAGTCAGATGGAGTTCCAAAGCCTTTGTAGTATTTGGTGGGAAACGAACCGTCAGCGTTCTGAATTGACTTCGAAAGGGCGATGTATTTCTGAATCTTCTGGTCAGCTTCCAGCCAGACACCCCGAAGTGGTTTTTTCGTCTTTTCCAGATAATTCTTCTTGGCATATGCCAGCGCGAACATGCCGTGAGTACCGCCGCAGGCAGCTCGTTCGACGACCGCTGAATTTTGAATGCGGACGAGTTTTTCGATACTCCATTGCTGCCCGGTCGAATTGGTCCATTCGTCAGCAGGATCGAGATACTTGGCCAGAAACCACAATGTCCAGGTGATTTCTTCTTTCTCGTTCACTTCCATCTTGGCGTTATTGACGATGTCGGCCATCGTGATTTTCTGACCATTTCCAATGGCAAATTCATGCGTGATCGGCAGGTTGCTGAGAGTCAGGATGCCCAGGAACTGGTTAGGGTGACCTTCGAAGTGATACGGCTCAGTGTATTTGTGAGTGCGGCCACCATAAGGCGTCTTCTCGAACAGATACTGGCCTTTGTAACTGGGACCGCTGGTTGAAACCCATTCAATGGCCGGAACGAGCTTACTTCCCACGCGAACCTGAAGATTCTGACGCAGCGCGATGATGCCGTGGAACAGCTGCCAGGGAGAGTGGCCGAGCATGCGACCTTCGGGCTGATTGCCCTGGTTGATAACGAGATAGCGCTTTCCCATCACCTCGACGGCTTGGGTGCACAGGTTGTCGAGTGGGTCTTCTGAAGGATTTTCGACTTTCAGTGAATAGGTCGAAGGATGAGCCGGGTACGATGGAAACTCTTCTTTGGAACTGGTGTCCGAGTCGTCGTGACTTGTTTTGTCATTCAACGCGTTTTTTGTCTCTTTGCGCAGGCGACCCAGCAGTCCGACGGGATTGACCGTGAACTGATCCGACGCAGCGAGCATCGCTGGTGCGCACAGCGTCGACAGGGTGAGAGCGGCGCAGAGTGTGACTCGGATATTCATCGTCATGAGGATTATCTGCCGGGGCTCAATGTGGATGTCCCATCGAGCCGGAGTCTTTGTCGGTAGGACGATTACCCGGCATTGCTGCGGAGTAATTCGAGGGTGGGAGGTGTCGCGAATTTCGTCTCACACGTCTACCCGCCATTGTGGCGATCCAGTCGTGGTAGCACTTCTTACAACGCTGACTCCTGGGGCGTGCGCGTCCCCTGCCAAGTTATCGGCAAAAGGTCGCAGGGGGTTTGCTGCAATTCGCTGATTGACGATCGAGCAGAGGAGAAAATCGTACAGCATTGGAAATCGTTCGACTTACGTCGACTCTGGTGGTCAACTATGATCGCTTTTTGATTCAACTTTGATGTGATGACTGCACCGACGACTTCAGATTGATAACGCCATGATCCCACTTCGCGACAACATTCCTTCCCGCTCGTTCCCGTTCGTGAATACGGCCTTACTGATAGCGACCACAGTAGTCTTCATGGTCCAATTGGCCGCCGGGGCGCATCAGGATGAGTTGATCGTCAAGTACGGGATGATTCCCGCTTACGTGACCGGCAAGGTGCACTCGGCTGAGAGTCTTGAATCTCGAATCAAGTTGAAAATCGATACTCCGATTGAGGATCCGCGCCCTGAGTTCCTCGACCAGCTTCCGTCTATTCCCCCTATTTTCACATTGCTCAGCTGTGTCTTTCTTCATGGTGGATGGATGCACTTCCTTGGCAACATGCTGTTTCTGTTCATCTTCGGGGATAATGTCGAGGACAGCTACGGCCACATCCCGTATCTGCTGTTCTATTTAGGCTGCGGCATTCTCGCGAGTGTCAGTCACCTGGTCACCGATCCGACCTCGGTCGTGCCAACAATTGGTGCCAGCGGAGCGATCGCGGGCGTGATGGGAGCGTACTTTTATCTCTGCCCGCATGCGAAGGTTCAGGCTTTAATCCCAATCTTCATTTTCATCCAGATCGTGGTGCTGCCTGCCCCGTTGTTTCTGGGGTTCTGGTTCATTCTGCAGCTACTACAGGGTGTTGCGATGGCTGGCTCGGGAGTCGCAGGGGTCGCATGGTGGGCTCACATCGGAGGGTTTATCTCAGGGTACTTGTTGAGCGTGCTGCTGATCCGTGTGCACCAAATTCGTGAACCAGTGGAGTCGAGGTATCCGTTTACGGATCGGACTTTCTCAAGAATTTCGCGACGGTTCTGAAACATGCTGGAAATGCCTCCGGACAACTCGCGTATCTCGAAGTGGCGAAAATAGTTGGAACAATCTGGACGTGTGTGTTGGCAGAGTGTACTTTCATAGATTCCTGAAACCCATCGCGACGCAGTGGAGTGCTTCTGCTGGACTGGCTGCTTTCCACAATGAGGAACGATTTGATGGCTATGCTTGCACGCAGTTTGATGGTGTTGGGAATCCTGCTGGCGACGGCGACAATCCATGCCGCGGAAATGTTGCCTCAGGGGGAGACGTTCAAGACGCTGTCTGGAAAGTCGATCGAGCTGCCTGCCTACCAGGGAGACAAAGTCCTGGTCGTCGCGATCACCAACACCACCTGCCCATTGTGCAAGAAGTATGCTCCTCGACTGGCTGAGATCGAAGACGCCTACGCGGATCGTTCTGTCGCCTTTCTCTTCGTCAACCCGGCCACACTCGACGTTCAAAAAGACGCGACCGACATGGTCAAATCCCATGGCTTCGATGGCGAGTACGCCTTGGACCCGCACAGTCATCTGATCACCAAGCTCAATGCCAAGACGACGACTGAGGTCTTCGTTTACTCCAAACTCGGCGAATTAACCTATCGAGGAGCCGTCGACGATCAATACGGCGTCGGTAAAGCCCGTACTGCTCCGACGGTCAATTATCTTCGAGACGCTCTTGATGCGACACTGAACGGGACCAAACCAGCTCTCACGATGACAGAAGCACCGGGATGTCTCCTTGCTCACGCGACAGCACCGATGACGACTGAAATCGCGAAGACGGAACCTGCTGACGTCACCTACTTTGGTGAGATTGCTCACATTTTGCAGCAGAAGTGCAATGACTGTCACCGTACTGGAGGAGTTGCTCCCTTCTCACTGACCAGCATCAATGACGTCCTCGAACACAAGGGGATGATCGAATACGTTCTCAACGAAGGCATCATGCCTCCCTGGTTTGCAGACCCCGAAAAGAGTGCTCTCAAGTTCCGCAACGATATGTCTCTGTCCGCTAATCAGAAAACACAACTCCTTGCATGGCTGAAGAGCAATCACCCGATGGGTGATCCGAAGCAGGCCCCACAGCCCAAGACTTTCCACGAAGGGTGGAACATCGGCGAGCCAGACCTGATTGTTGAATTGCCCGATGCCATCGACGTGAAGGCTCAGGGAACGATGGGTTACCAGCACGTCATCATCGACCCTAAAGTCACGGAAGACAAATGGATTGAATCTGTCGAGATTCGTCCCACAGATCCATCCGTTGTCCACCACGTTCTGGTCTTCAATCTCGATAAGGACAAGATCCCCAGACGAGGCGGAGGTACGGAAGAGGAAGGCTTTTTCGCAGCCTATGTCCCAGGAAATACCTATCAGACATTTCCCGATGGTCTGAGCCAGAAACTTGCCGCAAATTCAAAGTTTCTTTTTCAGATGCACTATACCCCCAATGGAAAGGCGACCTCTGACCGGACGAAACTGGGAATCAAATTCAAGAAAACGCTGCCCGAACACAACGTCCGTGTGACCGGAATCGCAAATACTCGCATTTCGATTCCGCCGAATACTGCAGGTCACAAACAGACCGCTATCCAGACCATTCCTCGGGATGTGCAACTGCTTTCTCTCATGCCCCATATGCACTTGCGAGGTCAGGCCTTCCGCTACGAAGCGATCTTTCCCGACCAGTCACGTGTGACGCTTTTGGAGATTCCTCGCTATGACTTCAACTGGCAGATCGATTACAAGCTGAAGGAGCCCTTTTCGCTTCCGAAAGGGAGTCAACTGGAACTCACCGCCTGGTATGACAACAGTAGCCAGAACGTCAGCAATCCCGATCCTGATAAGCAGGTAAAATGGGGGCCGCAGACCTATGACGAAATGCTCGTCGGCTATGTCTCGTATTACAACGAAGGCGAAGATCCGCTCAACGAAACCTCCAATCCTGAGGAAGCAGCACAAGACAAACGCGAACTCGTCTCAAAAGCCCTGAAGCGTTTCGACAAAAACCGCGACGGCAAAATCACCCGCGACGAAGCAGCCCGCGGCGGCAAACTCTTTGATCGACTCGATGCCGATAAAAACGGCGAAATCGACATGGACGAAGCGGTTGAGAACTTTCCGAGTGAAGTCGAACTTCTGCAACTCTTGCAGGACCGCAAGTAGTCGTTCGCGTTCTGCGTTGAGAGCACAAAAAAAGTCTTCGCCAGGTCTACGACCTGGCGAAGACTTTTTTATTATCGACTTGCAGTCTCGTTGGAATGTTATCGCTTCTTCGCGAAGTAGTTGAGGTAGACATAAACGGCAGCACCAATGCCAAGGATCGGCATCAAAAACAGCACGACAGAAGCTTTGGGAAAGAGAATGGGCTTGAGCAGGTAGTTATCGAGCAGGTAGCCACCAAAGAAGGACCAGCAGACGATGATGATGCCAACCTTGCGTTGCTGATCGGGATCGGCAGGAGCTGCTGCTTTCTTTGTTTTCTCGGGTTTGGACTTCGTTTCGCTTTTCGAAGTCTCTTTCTTCCCGGACGACTTTTCCTTACCGGTCTGTTTAGCCTCGGCTTTTTTGACGGCGAGCGATTCGTCACGGACGCCAGGGGCGTAGTATTTATTGATTGCCTGATTGATTGAAAGCGGGGTCGCGATGACCGGTCGCATGGAAAGTGCAAAGCGGAGACGGATTTCGTCTTCGAGTTCGTGATCCGGCAGGTCAGGGCAGGCGATCAGGACTTTGTCGTCATCAATGAACAAGGGCATAATCTGGTATTTTTTGACCAGAAGACGCGGGATCTGATCAAGGACGTCATCATCAGGGATGAGTTCCGCGATGTCGATGAAGGCCATCCGTTTCTCTTCAGCGAGAAGTCGGGCGGCCGTTTCGGTATCGAGAAGCTTCATCTGGACGGAGGCATCCCGGAATTCCAGACCACGACGCTCTGCGAACTGCTCGATCTCTTTGACCTGATCGCGCGAGAGGAGATTCTGCTTCACGGCCGCCTGCCCCATGGTGAGGTGGGCTGACTCGTCTTCTTCGAACTCACGTCCGAGGGACTCGTCGTATTCGCGCTTACGCTCGCCGTCGGTCAGGCAGAGCATGGCTTTGGCGAGTTCGTTGAGAAGTTCTTGTGACTCAACGGAGAATTGGCCGGTCGCGTACTTGCGGACGTGAGCGTTGAGTTTTTTGTAGTGAGCGCGGATTTTCCCAGGATCGTCTTCGAAGTCGACAACACGCAGCAGCTGGTAGTGTGTCGGCGGACGGAACTCTTCGGGAATGCCGAGCCATTCTTTGTAGACGTCAATAGCCACTCCGGACAGTCCTTTCACCGTTGTGCATCGCGGGTTTGCAGCGGGTTACGCTGCCGCAGAGCGGCGGTCATTCCACCGCCCGACAAGAAAAAGCCCCCGGTGAATCGCCGGGGGCTTGCATGATACTCTACTCGACGGAGTAAGCCTCAGCCAAGGTCGAGAAGTTGTCGACCTCTTCGCTGTTGATCCCGGAATCACGAACAATTTCCGTCATTGCTTCACGATTACCGACAAGATCGCGAGCCGTCGCCTGGATACGACCATTCGCGTCGTAACTGTAGGTCACTTCGACAGGCGAACCAGCTGGAAGGTTTGGCGGTAGGTTAACGATACGGAAATCGCCGATCAGCGTACAGGCTGATGGGTCGATCGCATCACCTTCGAGAATGTTGACGTGAATGGTCTGCTGAGACGCCGTGTTGGTCACGAACTTCTGAGAGACGCTATAAGGGATCTGGGTGTTCTTCGGGATCATGATGTGGTTGATCTTGCGAGCCCGGTTGTTCGGGTCGCTGATCTTGACACCCAAAGAGTGCGAGTTGACGTCCGAGGTGACGACCGAACGGAGTCGATTAACGATTGCCATCCCGAGACGGGATTTGCCTTTAGTGGCTTTGGCTTCGAGAATCGCCGCGTGGATCGCAGCACCAAGGGCGACTGCTTCTTCTGGCTTGACGTCTCTGGAAGGTTTGCGTTTACAGATTTCGACGAGCATTTTCTCGACGACTGGCATGTACGTCGAACCTCCGACGAGAACGACTTCGTCAAGTTCCTGAGGCTTGATGCCAGCCTGCTCCATGACGAGTTCGGTCGTATCACGCGTTCGTTGCAAGAGGTCGCTGGTCATGCGTTCGAAGTCACCACGGGTGAGGGCAACATTGAGCGACTTGCCTTTATAGTAGACCCCGACGTTGACCTGGGCCTTCGAGCTGAGATCCCGCTTGGCTTGCTCGCATTCCTGAGTGAATTGCAGGAGGGTTTCTGGATCGTCGCGTGGATCTTCGTCGTACTTGCGCTGGAACTGCTCGCAGACGTGGTCGACGATTCGTCGGCTCCAGTCGAGACCGCCCAGCATGACGTCGCCGTCGGTCGCGAGGACCTTAAAGTTTGTGGGTGTATAACGGACGACGGTCACGTCGAACGTTCCACCACCAAGGTCGTAAACGAGAATTGTTTTCTCTTTGACGTTGGCATCGGAGGCTCCGCGTCCCAGTTCCCCTTTGATCCAGGCGTAGGCGAGAGTCGCAGCGGTCGGCTCGTTGATGATGTCGATGACGTTCAGACCAGCGATGCGGCCTGCATCCTGAGTGGCTTTACGACGTAGGTCATTGAAGTAATACGGGACAGTGATAACGGCGTTACCGATCGGGCCGATCTTGGCTTCTGCGTCTTGTTTGAGCTTCTTGAGAATGAGTGCGGAAATGAATTCCGGAGTCAGCTTTTTGTTCTGGTAGACGATGTGGAAGTCTTTATTCCCCATCTGTCGCTTGACGGCTTCGATGATCCGCTGTGGATCTTCGACCGACATACGCTCGAAGGATGGGCCGACGACGACCTGGCCTTCGTCGCCAAGAAGGACGACCGACGGCGTGATCGTGTGGCCATCGTTATTCGTCACAGAAAGTGGTTCGCCGTCTTCGCCGATCAAAGCCAGGGAAGAGTACGTCGTTCCCAGATCAATACCGACTGTGTTACCCTGTTGCAGATTCATTCGGTCGTCCTCAGATATCTTTGGAACTCAGAGATGTATTTCGGGGCTTGGAAACCCTCGACCGAGGAAAGAAAGATGCGCATCTCGGTTTTGGGGGCGATCGATGCCACTTTGCCGACGAAACTGACGTTTCGACGGCAAAGACAATCATCTTCGCATAGATGTGTCGGTGAAATTCCGAACCGCGTTTGTGCGAACGGATCGGAGTTTTCCATGATACGGACTATTCTGCCGGGCACAACCAAGCGAATCAAGCTAAACGAGGCTGGCTGAGGAAAATGTCGAAGGTTGGTGAACGGATCATTCCGGTCATTCCCAGGTGGACACACTCGGCAGGTTTGTGTTATAGATCCCCTCCGCGATGTCCAGCGGCTGGGATGCTGCATGGCTGTGCGTTGAAGCTGACCTCATCGACGTCTGGAAAGGAATCCTTCTCCGATGAGAACGATTGCAATTATGAATCAAAAAGGGGGAGTGGGAAAAACCACTTCCAGTGTCAATCTTTCGGCTGGACTGGCCCGCGCGGGGCATAAAGTCTGCCTGATTGACCTCGATCCGCAGGCCCATAGCTCGCTGCACCTGGGAATTGAAGTTTCTGGCGGAATGAACTGCGTTTACTCGGTTTTCGCGGGTGAACAAAGACTGTCTCAGGTCAAACAGCTGGTCAATTCCCATTTGTGGGTCGTGCCCGCGTCTTTGGATCTGGCGGCGACTGAGTTGGAACTCGTCGATGCACAGGGACGCGAACTCGTTCTGCGTCAGGCGATCGCGACGCTGGCCAAAGAGCAGCAGTTTGACTTCGTCATTCTCGACTGCCCACCCTCGCTGGGGGTGTTGACGATCAATGCCCTGACCGCCGCTGATGAAGTGATCATTCCGCTACAGCCTCACTTTTTCGCGCTGCAGGGTCTTTCGAAGCTGCTGGAAACAACGGCTCTGATTAAGCGTCGATTGAACCGCGCTCTGCAGGTCAGCGGGATCATTCTCTGTCTTTATGAGACAGGAACGCGATTGGCTGCGGACGTCACAGACGATTTGAACAACTTCCTGACAGGAAGCGACCCTCAGGCTCCGTGGTCAAAAGCCCGGGTGTTTGCAGCGAGAATTCGTCGAAACATCAAGCTGGCAGAAGCTCCGAGTTTCGGCCAGTCGATTTTTGAGTATGCCCCAAATTCTGCAGGTGCGTCCGATTATGGGCGACTGGTGGAAGAAGTGGTTGCGCTAGGACAGAAAGCAACCGTGACCGCAACGCCTGCTGTTTCGGTTGCTGAAGTCGCGCCGGTGATCGCAATGCCTTCGGCTGATCTGGGGATTTCACAGAACGCAGCTTGAAACGCGGCTCTCATCAATTTTATGGAATCTGATAGCCCAGTTCTCTCAAGGACTGGGCTAATTTCATGAGTGGCAGGCCGGTGATGGCCGTCATGTCTTCGGTTTGGACGTTGTCGAAGAGAGTGACGCCGAGGGATTCGAATTTGTAGGAACCGGCACAATCAAGGGGCTGGTCAGCCTGAACGTAGCGGCGGGCTTCGTCGCGAGTCAATGGTCGCATCGCTAAACGAGTGATATCGACGAATTCCATGTGGCCGTGCGGGCTGGTGATGAAAACAGCGGTGATGAGCTGATGTGTTCTTTCTGCCAGTGAGAGTAGCTGGTTGATGGCATTCTCTTCGGTGTGAGGCTTGCCAAGGATCTGATTATCACAGGCCGCGAGCTGATCGCTGCCGATGATGGTTGAGTCGGGATGCGTGTCGAAGATCTTGATGGCTTTTGCCCGGGCGAGCGTCGTCGCTAGCTGAATGGGATCAGCCACCTGCTGTTTGACCGCTTCCTCATCGACATCTGGTGAGATCGAATCGAACGGAATGCGGAGGCGTTCCAGAAGCATGCGTCGATAACGTGAACTGCTGGCGAGGATCAAGGGGTTCATGGGGAGCTTTCCAGTAACGAACATTGATCGGTGGTTGTCGTGGTGTGGCTGTCGAAGTTAAGATACGACGTCAACGCATCCTGCCACAAAACATTTAAGACGATAAGGCGAACTCGCATGCACCCTGTTGAGCGAATCGAAAAAGATGGCCTGGTGACAATCATTCGAACGAAGCACCCCGACAAGGTGGCCCAACTGGTTGACTGCCTCGTGCAAGGTGGCATTACGCTGATCGAGATTACCTTCGACGTCAAGAATGCCGGGAAGCTGATTACGGATTCCATCGAGAAACATAGCCCGAAGCTGTCGATGGGAGCAGGTACGATTCTTGACACGGCTGCTGGTCAACAAGCGATTTTAGCGGGAGCCAGTTTCCTGGTTTGCCCGCACCTCGATGTCGACATCATCAGACTCGCCAAGCGTTACTCGCGACTGGTGATGCCGGGTGTCATGACGCCGACGGAGATCATGACCGCGTGGCAGGCGGGGGCGGATTTCGTGAAAGTCTTCCCGGGACACGTTGTCGGTCCAGAGTTCATCAAAGCCGTGAAGGGGCCGTTTCCGCATATTCGCATGATCCCGACAGGCAAGGTCGATGAAACAAACATCGCAGCCTTCTTCGAAGCAGGAGTTTCCGCCGTCGGCCTGAGCAGCTGTCTGTTTAATGAGCAGATTCTGGCCGATGGAGATTTCGAGACGGTGAAGAAGAATATCGAGAAGTACCGCAAGCTGGTCGATCAAACGCTAGGGCGATAAGTTTGATTGATGCAGCTACCTGCCATCGTTTGAGGCATCGAGAGGGAATTATGTAACTCTGCTCGCGACCGCATTCCATGCCATCAATGAATCACGTGCGGCACGGACGTCGTGGACGCGTATGATGTCACAGTGCTGCTGGGCGAGGGCGATGGTGACTCCCATCGTGCCATAGAGAGCTTCGTCAAGTTCTTCTCCGAGGACTTTCTTGAGGAAGCGTTTGCGGGAATGGCCGATGAGAACAGGACGACCCAATGCACGCAGTTGCTTGATATGGGATAGTAGCTGCAGGTTGTGCTCAGCAGTTTTTCCGAAACCGATGCCAGGGTCGATGACGACGCTGTTTGAGGGGATACCAAGTTCAGCGAAGGCGTTGAGGCGTTCGTGGAGCCAGTCGCGGACTTCGCCGACGACGTCTGTGTAATGCGGATTCTGCTGCATTGTCGCGGGAGTTCCCTGGATGTGCATACAGACCATGCCTGCCTGATAATCGCGGCAGACTTCTGCAATGAGCGGATCAAAAGTAAAGCCGGAGATGTCGTTGATGATGTCGGCGCCCAGATCGAGAGCGGCGCGGGCGACTTCGGCTTTGTTGGTATCGATCGAAATCAGTCGCTCGGTTTGAGGCCGCAAACATTCGAGGGTCGGAATGACGCGGGCCAGTTCTTCATCGAGAGGAACCGGAAGTGAGCCCGGACGAGTTGATTCGCCGCCGAGATCGAGGATGTCGGCACCGTCCTGATCGAGTCTTAAGGCTCGCTCGGCAGCAAGATCGGGATCAATGAACTGACCGCCGTCCGAGAAGCTGTCGGGAGTGACGTTGACGATGCCCATGATCCAGGTTCGCTCACCGAGAATGTGACGAGTTCCTCGAATGAGCCAGTCATGTGTTTGTGATACGGGCATGGTTGTCCTTCGTTGAATGAAGCGTCATCATAAAAGAAGAGATGAGAGACGTCATCCATTGATCCCTATTCGCTGAAGAGAAGAACTGTTTCCCATGGCCCGCTGCGACGAAGGATATGTGTGTGAAGTCTGCGGCAAGCCTGTCGAGAAGATCACGCAGAGCAGTTTGTATGTCCGGTATGTTATTGGTGAAGTTGAAAGCCGTGAGCTACTGGCAATGCCCGAGCGACACTTATTGTGTGACCCGACGCTGGCGCAATACATCGTCTCTGACGATTTCGCACCGGTGAAGTGTGAGGGATTCTTTGACAAGCACGAACTCGACGCGCAGTTTGTCGCGGAGCGAGAGCAACTCGTCTCACGCGGGTGGCATCGACTGAAAGAAGTTTTGAAGCAGAAGCTGCCGATCTCGGACTATCCTCTGGAAGAAGTGAAATGAACAATACGATTGAGCAACTCGTCTGCGGAGATGCTGCCACAGTCAAGGCGGGACTTGTCGCACTGAATGAGCACCTGGGGGCAATTGCGAGCGGGTACTGGCACGTGACGCCCGGGAGCCATCTGGATCTAGTGGCGTACTCGGCTACCGATGCGATCATGCAAGATGTGCAAGAGGGATTTCAAGACGCAACGCGTCGCGTCAAATGGGAACAGAACAAGCTCGGGATTGTCGCGGCATGCTGGGAGAAAAAGATCGTTCCGGCAATCGCGGACCCGTCGAAGGAACGCTTGACGGGATCGGCGGATTGGCTGGTGAGATTTGGAGCGAAGTACTCGCTGTCATGTCCAGTGATTATCGAAGGAGAACCTCGCGTGGTTTTGGCAATCGCGTTTCCAGCGAGCGCCGAAGAGCCAGCTGAAATGATCCCCAAGGTCGAAGTCTGGCGAACAGAGCTAGGCGAGCAGCTGAAATCGCTGAAATGAATTCCGCTGGATCATCGAGTCGCAGGCGCCTGGCCGGGGACAAATGCGTCGATCCACATAAAGGGCTTACCTGCTTCATCAATCCGAAGGGTTGCCTGAAGACGGTGAGGCGTGGTCGCAGAACCAAGGACCATCGCCCAGGCTGTCCGTTTCTCGGGTAAGTTGATGATGAGTTTCGTCGGATCGACCTGATTCGCAGCCAGATTCATCTGGTCAAGAAGAATCGGAACCTTGGTTTCTTCGGAGGCGCGTCTGACCAATTCAGACAAAGGCTCTTTTGCGACTTTGATCGGCTTCATCGAGAAGAGAGTCGGAGCAGCGTCGAGGCGTTTAAGATTGATTGTTTCGAGATCCCACCCGACCGGCCAGATATCTTTGCCAGAGTTGACCGTGTCGATCTTGATCTCAATTGATGAATTGGGAAGTCGCTGAGGTCGCATGCCCAAGCCATGTGACTTGAGGAGAATGGCGAGAGCAGTGCCCTTGGTCATGCCTCTGACATCGGGCAGTTGGGGAGCAGAGACCGCATAAGAAGCAAGCTGATCACGAGCAGAATCAGTCAGCTGCCACGGAATCTCCCCCTTCCTGGGAAGGATTTCCTCGACCGCATCAAGAAGGGACATTGAAGTGACAGGCGTTAAGAATGTCGCAGGTTGAGCAAGGAGTTTGTTGACAGACTCAAACTGGGCTTTGCTCAGCCCCCAGGCCGGTTGGCCGTTAGGGGCACCTTGCTTGCCGTAAGTTCTGAGTTCTTCGATCCACTCACGCAGTTGCCGCAGGTCAGTTGGCTTGAAGGTTTTCTTGTTGGCAAACGTCAGCGTTCCATCGCCCGCCATCTGACCGACAATCTTGATCCGACGCCAGCGGCCGGTAATGGTTTCGGTAATGTCTGGTTTGTCTTCAACGAGAGGCTGGCGCAGACGAATGTCGACATTGAGAGTGCCGAAATCCTTGGCCCACTGCTGAGCAATAAAGCCACCAGTTCCCTGTTGTGGGATTACGATCTCGAACTCAATATCCGTGCGGTACTCTTTGATTTCCGCAGGAGGCTGTTTGGCCGAGGGAGACTGACACTGAGCCGCGCAGGGAAAAAGGATGCAGCCCAATAAGAGGCTGCATCCCATGATTTGAGACAATCGACTCAGTTCGATGTTCATGACTTGCTCCGCACGTCAGTGTTGATAATTAACGACCTCGTCCTGGTGCCATGCCACCGCCTGGCCCCGACATCCCAGGCTGCATTCCGCCCGATCCACCTCGTCCCGGAGGCATCCCTCCGGAACCGCTGCCTGAGCCACTACCAAGACGTCGATTCGAGTTTTGCTGTTTATTGGAGACGCGACCCATTCCCGCCGATGCCTCTCCGGAGCCATATTCTCCCATTCCTTCGCTACCCATACCTGCCGTCGGGTTGGTCAAGCCATCTTTGAGTGTTTCGAAGAACTTGTGCTCGTCATCGACCATCTTCTCAACAGCTGTTTTGCGTGCCAGATTCGAGATGGAATCTGACATCTTCAATGCGCCCGTTGAGTCAATTACGACTGTCTTGGGAACAATGCCGACATAGCCGAGCGAACGCTCTGTAATCGCGAGATCCTTGTGATATTCGCGATCAATCTTCACGTCAAAATCAACGTCTACGAGCATATCCGTCGAATTGAAATAGGCATCTTCGTTTTCGTAGCTGGGAATTTCCGGACGAATGACATAGGTCTTCACTTTGCCGCCAACAAACTGGCCAATGGAAATCGGCAAGTTGGCTTTAATGTGAGTACCAGTCTGCTTGTTCCATTCAAACATCGCCAAAGATGCTAGCGCATCTGCAAAGCCTTTGGCGGGCGATGTTCCGGTGACGAAGTATTCCACATCGGGCTGAATATACGAGGAATTACTCGTATTGCTCCAGGGAGTAATACGTTCCGCACCAGTGACCACTTCCAGTGAAAGAGCGGACGCAACAGGCTGGCCGTAGTTTGGATTCACCATGACGAGCTGGACACGATATTGATACTGGGTATCGGGTTTGACATCGAAGTCAAAGTAGCGGAACAGCAGCACGTTGCCAGCAGCTGACGTACGTGCCTTGATGTGCTCAAGAATTTTGTCCTTCATGTTCTTATCGTTCGAGCCAAACTGTTTATTGAGTTCAGCGAGAAGTTTGCGAGCACGAGGAGAGTTGGAAAGTGCATCGTTGCCACCACCTGCGCCCAGTTCACTTCCCATTTGCTGCATACCGGCGCCCATGTTGTTCATGTACGGGGAGAAACCGCCACGTCCCGGCTTCTTGGCCTCTGCTTCCAGAACATTGCGATAATCCTGCAGGATCTGCTGATTGAGTTTGGCCTCGATGGCCTGTTCTTCAGGAGACAGCTGGAAGTTCTTCACGCCAGGGTGAGTCGCTTTATCGCTCCAGAATCCAAGGATGCGTGAAGGCAGCGGCATGGTGAAAACGGGGTGAGTGATCGTCGAGTAAACCATGTCGTTTTCAAAATTCGCGGACCGTTCAACGATATCCGTGGCAACTTTGGTATCGACATCTTCCCACGCTGCGTTTTCCCAATCCGCTTCCGCTTTCTGAGCACCACCTTTGATTGAACGTCGTTGAAGTTTAAAGTTCAGGAAGTCAAGATAAGGCTCGGCTTCGTACTCGCTGATGTGGAGAGCTTCGGCAATGTTTCGCAGTTGCTCACGGCGTGGGAAAATACCGCGGACAGCGTTGTAGCGAAGGGCCACCGGCTCAAGATTGCTGACAGCCAGATTATTCATTTCACGGCCTGCATACGGGTCGTATCCGCTGCCTTCTGGTCCCATCCCGCCAGAGCTCATGGACGGTCCACCACGCATGCTGCCTGGGCCAGGACGCATCCCGCCACCGCCGGGACCGCCCATAGGCCGTCCACCAGGCCCCATTCCGCCCGGTCCTCCCATGCCACCCGCAGGCCCGAACTCACTACCAGAGGATTCGCCACCTATCCCGTTCGCACTGAAACCCGTGTTCGGGATGAAGTCAGTGTTCTGGCCGTCTAATGGATTGGTCGTTGGTGTCGTGGGCGATGCCGGAACGGCTTCCGAAGTTGGGACGAGATCCTTGATCGTTGCGATCACAGCGTAACCTGATGTGACGAGGAGATCTTGAACGGGCTCATAGGATGGATCGCGGAGAGGCTGCTGATCATCATTGATCGCATCATAAAGCGTTACCGGAAAATCGTAGGTCTGGACTTTCAGAGGTGTCAATTTGTTATTGATGATGGCAACCGTGTTGTCCTCATGAAGCGTATCGTACTTCTCCTGCTCATTCCACATGTTGTTCTGAACGCTATCGTACGATTTGCGCACCAGTTCCTTGAGCTCATTGGGGCTTTTCGGAAATGGAATCCATTTCGTCGTCGCCAGGGCAGCCAGGATGATGATCCCGGTAACGCTGAGGGCAATTTTCTCACCATGGTGAAGCATCAGTTGCTTCATACCTTCTTTTGAGAACATACCTTTAATCGCGTTCATATGAGTCCTCGATCAACTTGCAGAAAATCAATTCAAAATGCTGAGAGATGTGAATTCTGAGACATTGGCTCTTGAATTAAAGAACCGTTCATGGATTCGTGCCCGGCTCGTTCATCGGTGGTGGAGTTCCCGGTTCGCCCGCGGGAGGTGTTGCGCCGGGTGTTCCCTCGGGAGGTATTACAGGTGTGGGAGGATTCTGCATTGGAGGTTGCTCGCCCAGACCTAATGGGTTCTCGGCAGCTGGAGCCGGCAGAGGCGTCTCTGTTGGCAAGCCTAACGCGTCTGTCTCCGGCGTGCCAGCTGGAGTTGCGGCAGGGGCCGGAGTTTCACCGTTGGCTGGAGGAGCCATTTCTGTACCGGGCGGCGTTGTCGCCGGATCCACCACAGGCGTCGTGTTGGGATCAACTGGCGCCGCATTGGGATCGATTGCAGCAGGATCCGTAACGGCAGGATCTGTGACAGCAGCTTCGGCCCCTTCCGTTGCCACGGCCACTTCAGCTGGCGGTGGATTGTAAATGGTAAACAATCCACTGATCGCGACTCGATAAACGTACGGCGCGTTTGTGATGGCCGTCATGACGTCCATGGCTTGGCTATTCTGCTGCTGGTTGAACCTTGGACCTCGGTTTGTGTTATTCGTGCGATCAAGGATCGTGGGGCCTCCTCCAATGAAGGGGTTGACTAGTTCGGGAGGTCTGCCATTGTTCGCAGCCGGCATGCCTGGAGTCCCCATGCCACCGGAGAAACCTCCACCAAATCCACCACCGCGATTCCCTTCGCCAGTATTGAATCCGCCGCCGAATCCGCCACCACCAAATCCGCCTCCCATTCCCATGCCTGGCTGCATAGGCGAACCACCAAATCCGCCGCCACCACCGCCAAATCCACCTTCTCCACTCATTCCACCGGCGTAACCGCCGCTACCTCCCATGCCACCACTGGCACCGGCGGAGCCGCGTCCCATCTGGACACGCACGACAGAAATCAGCCACGGTGAGTTTTCCAACTCCACCAGGAATGCGGGAAGGTGACGGTGATCGACGAGGCATTCCATATAAAAGCCACGTTTCATGTAGATCTGATCGGCTCGCTCTTGAGTTCCAACCCAGCGGAGAGCGGTCTGAACTTCAGTGCCATCCGCGTTGTATGTGGGAACACCACCTTGTCCGCCCGGACCTCCGGAACTACCCCCGGGAGATGGCATCATCATTTCGCCCTCACCACCTTCCCCGGTGGAGGCGACTGCTTCTGAACCAAACTCATCGGCCGGATCAAAAGAAACGGTGGCCGTTGCTCCCATTCCACCAGCCCCGCCCGGCCCACCAGGGCCCATCATACCTTCCATCATGTCACTGCCTTCGCCGCCAGCAGCATCGGCAGAGGCTCCTTCGCCTGTCCCGCCGAGCAGTTGAAGAACATCAATCGAGCGAACCACAGATTCGGTGGGAGCAGAAGCGTCCTGATTCACGCGGCGGACGACATCGAACAAGCCTTCGAGTAACCACAGATCCTGTTGAGCTTCCCAGACATTTTGAGGTGTTGGGGGAAGGTCACCGTAATACCGTCGTGGGAGAGCTTGTGGTTGAAAAATGACGGTTCCTTTGGGGAAATAAACAGGATCATAGGGATTGATCGATTTCCAGACCCGTTCCAGTTCCTTGGGATATTCGTTGCGATAAATGTTGCACGCTGCGGTAGCGAGGTTACCGTAGTATTCCTTTGGGATATATCGCTTGAGAATATCTGGCCAAGTCTGAAGCTTCGCCTGTAGTTCCCACAGAAACTTACGTGCTTCCTTGTTGCGCTCTGTTTGATCTTCAATGTACTTGATGAGATTATCATCCCATTGCTGATTGGGCGTACCGGCTTTGAACGCCGCCTGCTCGAAGGCCGTTTTGACGGCTGTTTCCTGAGCGATACGTGCAGCATTGAGACTCGACGTCGCGAGCCACCAGCCGATGATCGGAATGATTAGAACGAGGCCGAACAGGACCCAGAATCTATGTTTAATAATTGGTTTGAGCTTATCCATCGTAGGAAACCTCGATCGAGGTGAGAGAGATCAGGATGAAATACGAGACAGACCGAAACTGAGAACTAGGTCGCTGGTGCTGCATCGCCTTCGGCAGGAGCAGCGTCGGGTGGATTTGGTTGACGTTCGGCCTTGGAGACGTTCTTCCAGAGAAACTGCAGTTTGAAATCTGTCTGAATGAGGTGGGTTTGTGTCGTCGCTTGTCCGCCGGGATTCGCAGACGGGTTGCCGCTCATGGAAGCCGGGTCATAGATCCCGCCTTGAGGAGCACCCTCCATCATCCCCTCGGACCCCATCATCGGAGAGGATCCTTCACTGCCTGGATAACCGCCGCCGGGCAGACCTGTTTGGGGAGGGGCATTCAAGACATTCATGCGAGGCTGACGACGCTCACGATCTCGTTTGGCAATCACGACGTCGCTTTTCTTCGAGGAAATCAACGTTGCGTAAGAAATCCCCATCTGACGGACGGGGAGGACATTGCCCATCTCGTCTTTGATCGTCCATTGACGGAGATTCTTCAGGATCGTGTTTTCCAGATAGTTGGCTCCCTGCATTTCCGGATCTTCGGGAATGTGGTGGTAATGGGTCCCAACGATCGTGACGAGATAGCCTTTGCCTTCGGGAGGCGTTTCTTTCTCGCCATCGAGTAGGTAGATCTTCTGAGGAGGCAGAAGTGTTTCGTACCACTCGGCCAGATTCGGCTTCAATTCAGTCGCAATCAGATCGACATAGAGTCGATTCTGCTTCGAGAGGTCAGTTTCGTCCCGCTGCTCGGCAACATCACGCGGGAAGCATTCTGTCAGGGCTTTATAGAACTCCAGCCAGGTATCATCTTTAATACCAGCAACATAACTGAGGCTGGCATCACGAAGTCCCTGGTACTCGGAAACCTTGCCTTCGTAGTCCCGAGTGTAGCCCGAAGTCATGTCGGCATATTTTTTGGATTCATCAACCGCCGATTTAAACTCTGGCGAGGCGACTGCGCTGTAGGTGCTGGCGTAGCCCACGGCTGATAATGACAGACCTGCGAGGAGTCCGGCAGCTGCCACCACGGCCCATGGTTTTTTCTGGCGGACCAGACGCTCGTTGGCGATTTCTGGTGGCAGCAAAGTCGTGCGAATGCTGGTCTTTTTCAGCTGCTGGATCGCCAGACCATAGGGGACGATGAACGTCGAGATGTTCTCTTTGAACAAAGGAGCATTGATGACGCTATCGCCGACCAGACGGCTGAATTTATCGACGCGTTCCACAGGATAGCTCTGCAGGTGCTGCTCGAGGTACTTCTGCAGACCGGACATGTTGAAGGCACCACCGACGCCGATGACCTTGACGATCTTCGATTCGCGGTTCGCACCGGCGAAGAAGTTGATCGACTTCTGAACTTCGGCAGCATACTCGGTAAAGACGCCCTTCATTGCCTGGAAGACAGCCCGTGGATCTGGCGAGCGGGTCGCGTTGATCTTGAGGTGCTCGGCTTTGGCGAAGGTCAGTTTCATTTCCTTTGTCAGGGCACGAGTGAAGTGGTTACCGCCCATCGGAATGTTGCGGGTCCAAATCTTGTAACCGTTGGTCACGATCAGCGTCGTGCTGTCGGTCCCCATGTCCATGATGAGGATGTTCTCATTGGTTGGATTGGCGTCGGCTTTGGGATCGAGCTTGAGCACATCGAAGTAAAGGAAGTTGAACAGGGCCAAAGGAGCAATCTGGATCAGTTCAACTTCGATCTTCTTTTCCAGAAACGGACGCAGGTTCTTCATGACCTGATCGCGTTTCATGGCAAACAGGCCGATTTCTGCTTCGAGGGTGAACGTCCCCTCTGTCGTGCCAGTACCGACGGGTTGGAAGTCCCAGATGACTTCTTCGAGTGGGAAAGGAATCTGCTGGCGGGCTTCGTACTTGACGATTTCCGCGATCCGACTCGACTCGACGGGAGGCAGTTTGATGAATCGCGACAGAGCATTGGCGCCTGGGAGTGAAATGGCGACCATCTCATTTTCAATTTTGTTGCGCGATGTAAAGGTCTTCATCGCATCCCGGATGAGTTCATCGGGAATGGCGTCTGGTTGGTTCAGAATCTTGGGGTGCGCAATGTAATCGAAGTTGGTCGCGATCAGTTCGTCGCTATCGCGGTCACGTTCGACGCGAATTGCTTTCAAACCGGCTTGGCCAATTTCGATACCCCAAACTGCGTTTTGATCCGCCACGGCAGAAACTCCATGAGAAACAAGATGTCTGTCTTATTAATAAAGACGACAAGAGATGCTGAATTGTTGGACGTGACACTTTAAGGATACCGTTTCAACGCAGAAAAGTGTGCCATAAAACAACACAAAATTCGCGGGAAACGCCAGCTCAAGACAGCCAGACCTCATGAGCAACATGAAGCTGGGCGGCGATCGTCACGTGGTTCTCTGATAACAATGCAACGAATGACAATGCAACGAAACTGCAGATCGCCGAGCGCGAGATGCAATCGCGTAACATGGAACCAGACGAGGTTGGAAAGCCAGGATCAGAAAACTGATCCAGTCAGACGGGATGTGAGAGACCGGATTATCCGTGCGCGTCCTGCTGATCGCGAAAAAAATAAGAATGATGACAGGACAGAGGGCAAGGATCATGTCAGACGGGTACTCACAGGATCGAAATGAAATGATATGACGTGTATAGTCATTTTCATGGGTCGACGCCGTAAAGACAATACGAAACACGACTTTCCCATAAAAATTCCAGTCAATGTCAGGTCATTCGGAATTCTAACAGCAGTTCGCCAGCGTTCATTTGTTGGAGTCACGGACCTGAGAGAATTCAGGTGATCTGTTGGGGATCTACGGATTAGACCGGTGACCCAACACAGGTCTTACCACGCATTTTCAAACACACCGTCGTCAGAATCTGCACGACCAGACATTGAGACGTTCTGCCTTGCGGACATTGACGGAAACGTCAAAACCCATCGTCAACTCGGGCATGAAAAACCTTCAGAAAGCATCCAACCGGCATGACGTCACCGTCCCGTTATCGCATCGTGATGGTCGATTCCGATCTGGCCAAGCCATTCAAGCAGGCCCGAGAGAAGGAATTGCTTCCGATTCTGCTGACATTTCGTCACGCATTTCACCCGCTGCTGGTCAAACGCTTCGGCGTACCGGAAGTCCTGTCGCTGGACAGGATGAGCGAGACAAACCTGCCATTGGGGGATGAGCCCTCGCTGGTGATCATGCCTTCGACTGCGATCGATAGCTATCAGAGCAAACTAAAGCGACTGCAGCTTCCTGATAACAGCCTCATCCTGTTGGTGGACGGGGAGGGGATCAGCAGCGGCTCAGACGAAGGATTGAAGGGGGAATTGGCGGAATTCGAGACCGCCAATGGCGAAGACCTTGGGCTGTTTCGTGCCCTCGGGACGAACTACCTGCTGTTTCGTTTGCTAGCCACCTTTTCCTATCACGAGGATTGCTACAGCCTGGAGGCGTTTGACCGACTTCTTCTGGAGACTTCGACAGCGGTCCTGACAGGAGATCGGGACGAGGTCCGCAAATTGTGGGAACGAACCGTTCATGCGCTGTTAGAAGCAAGACGGACCTTTTACTTCCGCGATCCGATTCTGCTGCAGTTGAATCTGGTGCCTCGTGCAGCCTCGTTTGAAGATGTACGAAAGATTCTGGAGCAGCTTCGAGCCGATCGTCCGGAAGGTGAGCCCATTACGTTAATGCTCGGAGAGAACAATTCGCTGGAAGACGGAATAACGACAGCGGAGGACTTGGCAGGAGTTCGAGAGCTTTTGCAGGAACTGGCTTCCCGGCATCCCCTCTCCCTCATCTATGGGTTCTCGGATCTGCCCCATCCGTCCTTATTGCCGACGGCGGATCTTCTGGAGCGATTTCGGCATAAAAAGCAGGCTTTGAAACTGCCGGATAATACGCTGCATCACTCCTACGGAACCTACCAGCATTCACTGACGTCGCTACTGCCGATGTATCTGAAGCGGTTCGGGTTCTCCTCGGCGTTGCATGTGCCATTTGAAGATGCTGAGCTTCCGAAGTCACATTCAGCGTCTGGAATGTGGGAAGGTCACGATGGATCGCAGATAACGGCTGTTTTCAGCAAACCAATTCCTGTCGACCGATTGACGTCGATCCTGCCGCTGATGGAATCGCTGGCGGAAACGATGAACTATCACTATCACAGCTCAGCCGTTCTCGGCTGCTGGGGAACGACGACACACTGGTGGTGGCAGGACCTGGTGACGGTGACGAGGGTGCAACCATTGTTCGGGGCATTAAACTCACTGCCTGCATGGATTGAATTCCAGGCGGACGGGGATGCGGATCGGTATTATCATCCGGGAGTCTCAAGTTATCAGGCACAGACGCTGCAGAAGATGGTCGCGAGGTCGGTTGCTGATCCCGTGACCTCAATCGCGAAGACATTTGTGGACCGGGCCGCGCAGTCGCAGGCGGAGATTCTGCGGACGGTTTGTTTGTGCCTGAATGGCGAGTGGAATGAAGTCGACTCGGACTCATTGCCTAAGTTGTTGACGTCAGGAAATGGCATTCAGAAAGCCGGGTACCTGGCAGTCAATCTTTCGACCATGCCCCAGCGACTCCGTCGGGTGAGCGTTCACGAGCAAGCAGCACGCTGGCTGGAGACGCCCGTCAGTGTGCCTGCATTCGGATATGCGTTTGTTGCGGAGAGTGACACGCGAGCGGAAAGCGAATTGATCGCCCAGCGGGAAGCGAAACCGGCTCCGTCGTTCTGGTCGAAGCTTTCCTCAGTCGTGTCGTCGGGACATGAAGCCTTGCAGGTGATGCCCAAAGACCACCAGTTTACGAATGGATTGCTGACGGTGACGATCAATCCTCGCAGCGGGGGGATTCGAGAGATTCGCAATCTGCAGTCGAAACAACGGAGTTTTCTGGTCAATCACTTCAGTCAGCAGATCGCGTATTGCTTTCCGTTTGAAAAGTCGATTGACGCCAAGCTAGTCGAACTCGGATTGGGCGGCGGGCAGTCAACCACACGCTATTCGATCATGATCGCCGACGAAGTCAAAATCGAGCAAGTCGGCAATAAAGCAGTCATCGCAACGACGACTGGCTGGCTGCTTGATCCATCCAATCAGGAGAAGATCTGCAAGTTTCATCAGACGACCAGACTCGCTGCGGGCTCACGTGTGCTTGATATCGAGATCTCGCTGGAGCCGACGATACTTCCTCAGAGGGATCCATGGTCGAACTTTTACGCAGCGCGGTTTGCCTGGCGCAATCAGTCTGCATCGGTGACCGGCTCGTTACATGATGCAAAGTTCTCGATCGAGAACGGCAGAGTCGAGTCGACGGGTGCAATCGAAGTCGCGACAGAGTTTGAACGGGTCGCGATTCTCAACCACGGCCGAGCGTATTATCGCAATGAAGATTACACGCGTCTGGATGCCATTCTCATCACGAACTGGGAATCTGCTCGCACATTTTCGCTGCAGCTTAGTTTTGATGATGTGATTCCACAGGCGACTCGAGAGCAGCAGTTGGCTCCGATGCAGGTTTCGCAGGTTGAAAAGATGCCTGTTTCGAATTTGCAGGGATGGTTCTTCCATCTGTCCCATCCGCAGATTCAGGTGGCGGACTGGATCGTCTGTGATAATGATGCAGAGTCGGTCAGCGTCGTCGCCACCTTCGCAGAGACGACCGGAGCAATGGTGCGCGGGACGCTGACGAGTTGCTTTTCGGTCCTGGAAGCAGCCATCATGGATGAGAAGGGAATCCAAACGCATCGTTTGGAAGTCCGTGGAGGTGAAGCGATCCCGATCGAGCTACAAGGGTACGAGATTGCCGTGATTCGCATGGTGTTGAGACGCAAGACTGTCCGTTCAAAATAGCCAGAGGCCATGTCGACGATTTTTGTGAAACGATATCGGATGACGCTATCGCTGTCGGAACCGCCGCAGCCTGCTCCGCCATTGCCGGATGGTTATATCTGGATGGAGTGGTCTCGTAGCCTGATGACCTTGCACAGCGAGACGAAGCATCGTGCGTTCCAGGAGGAATTTGACAGCTTGATCTTTCCTGCCCTGGGAAAATACACGGGCTGCCTTCAGTTGATGAAAGACATCTCTGCCAAGCACACGTTCATTGCAGATGCGACTTGGCTACTGGCGTATCAGGGACAAACGGAGATCGAATATTGCGGGACGATCCAAGGCCTGGGACACACGCCTCAGGTGGGGTCGATTCAGAATGTCGGGATCACGCCAGCACACAGGCATCGCGGGTTGGGAAAGATCCTGGTGCTCAAGTCGATCGAGGGGTTTCGCAAGTTTGGGTTTAAGTCGGTGTTTTTAGAGGTGACCGCTGATAATCACAAAGCAGTGACGTTGTACGAATCCATCGGCTTCAAGGTGACACGCACGATGTTCCGGACAATCGATTTTCACGGGAGACTGCCACAGTTGTTGGTTGAAGACGATTGAAGTTCGGCCAGACATTTCGATGTTGATGAAAGTCCAATTGGTGCGGTTCGAAGACTCACGAGCACCCTACTCAGGCAGAGCAACGGGAGCAGGTTGATTTTCGCGTGGCGGTTTGGGGCCCGCGTATTGGTAGTAGGTGCAGGGGATCGGGCCGTTGTAGAGCTTGCGTCTGCGGTCGGCGGGTTTGCCGTAATAGGTTTCGAAATCTTCCAACGCGGAGATGACGTAGATCGACCAGGTTTCGAGTTCGCGAAGTTTTTTGCCCATGATCTGGGTCAGATCCTGAACCTGCTCGACTTCGCTGAGACGCTCGCCATACGGTGGGTTTGTGATGACGCAGCCGAATTTCTTCTGCGTGCTGAAGTCTTCAAAGCGTCGCTGCTGGATGTGGACGAGGTCGGACATGCCGGCCTGTTGGAGGTGATAGAGTGAGAGCCTGATGGCTTCTGGATCTTCGTCGTAACCGGCGATCAACCCTTTCTCCGTGATGGGTTCGATCTTGGAACCGGCGGATTGGCGGGCATCGAGCCACTCTTTCTTCTCGATCCACGGCCAGGCTTCTGCGGCGAACTCGCGGTTCAGCCCGGGAGCCTGATTGCGGGCGATCATGGCGGCTTCGATGAGGATCGTGCCGCTGCCACAGAAGGGGTCGACCAGGAGGCGGTCCTTGTTCCAGTAGCTGAGCTGAATGAGGGCCGCTGCGAGGGTTTCACGTAATGGGGCTTCGCCGACGAGTTTGCGGTAGCCGCGTTTGTGAAGTCCAGCGCCACAGGTGTTGAGGCCGAGGGTGACCTGGTCTTTGTCGATGACGCATTCAATGGCACAAACGGCGCCGGTTTCAGGGAACTGCGTCATGTTGTAGGCCTGAGAGAGGCGCTCAACGATAGCTTTTTTGACGATCTTTTGCGTGTTGGGAACGCTGTTGATCTGAGATTTGTTGAGCTTGACGTTGACGGGAAATTTCGACGTCTTGGTGATCCAGCGCTCCCAGCGCATCGTCTTGATCCAGTCGAACAGATCGTCGAAGTCTCTGGCCTGGAAGGTATCGATCTGCAGCGTGATGCGATCGGCGCAACGCAGCCAGAGGTGAGCATCGATCATGCCGCGAATATCAGTGTCCCAGGTGAGTTTACCGTTTTCGGAGATGACATTTTCGACTCCCAGCCCCTTGAGTTCGCGCGCGACGACGGCTTCGAGACCAAAGGCAGTATGGGCCTGGAGGGTGAGTTGCATGGGGGTGTCGCTGCTTCTGTCTAATTAAATAATAAGTAGAGCGTAGCCTATCTGATCGGCCCTTGAGAGCAAGTTTGGAGGAATAAGATTGTCACACAATTAGAACGAGAGCATAATTGGGGGTGTCCAGTTGAATCTGCTTTGCGAGAAATGAGATATGAGTTCTGTCCTTGAAAAACAAAATTTCGAGACAATGGTCGTTCGCTCTCCGATGCGTAAGTTCACACACGAAGACTACGAGCGAATGTGTCGCGACGGCTATTTTCATCCTGATGAACGCACGGAACTGATTCACGGAGAGATTCGAATCATGCTCGCAATAGGAGCCGCACATATCTTTGCGACATCGGAGCTGAACTTTCTGCTGGAGTCTCAACTGCCTCGAGATAGATTTGGAGTCTTTTCGCAATCAACATTGAGAATCGAGAAGAGCTCTCCCGATCCTGATATCTATGTCACCAAAGGCTCAAAGCGCAACTTCGAGAAGAATCTAGCAAACTCAAAAAACGTCTGCCTGATCATCGAGGTTGCTGATTCTTCTCTGGCTTTTGATCGCGGTGAAAAGCTGGCGCTGTACGCGGCAGCAGCAATTCCGGTTTACTGGATTGTCAATCTCGTGGATCGACAGGTTGAAGTTTATACCGAACCGACAGGAGATTTGACGTCTGCAAGCCGCTATGCCACACGTCAAATCTATAAAGACGGGCAGTCAGTCACGTTCGAAAACGAAGGTAGTTCGGCGGTCATTAAAGTCGATGATATTTTAGTGAGACTTGGGTAGTTTGAGCGAAGTACGCCGACAGGAATGTCTATGCGACGTTACTCTCACCCATGAGTCATCACCGCCCAATCGATTGCCCAGATCCAGATCGCCTTGAACTTGCCCCGTGCAGCTTAATCGATGCTCTGCCGAGGACCTCTTCCAGTTGCTGCTGCAGGTCAGGGTTGCAGGAGACGTTCATCGTGCCGGGAGTCGCGAGAGTGAGGCGGTAGCGGTCCTCGGGCTGGGCATCGTCGTAGGAGTCGACGAAGACGATGACCGAGGTTTTGCCGGGGTGGCTCTTGAGGATCTTACGAACCTTCTGAACGTCGGCACTGGTGTGAACGCCTTTGGCGATGCGGATTGAAAGGTGCTGGGTGAAGTCTTTGCGGGCCTGATCAATCGTCATCATCTTATTGACGATGATGTTGGGCTCGTTGCGCTTGTTATCGACACGCCCCAGAATGATGCGGATGGCGTCGGCCTCCAGCAGAGGTTCGTAGTCGGCGAACTGATCTGACCACATGATGCAGCGAATGACACCCGTGCCGTCTTCGAAATCGAAGTTCGCATACCGGCTGTTGCCGTTGCGGCTTGGTTTCTTCGACATCACCTTCTTAATCGAAGAGACCATACCACCCAAGACCACTTCGGCACCGTCGTC
>SXGT01362746.1_pt1 | contig 30708 bp, 26 predicted proteins | sample 3176221 | NCBI WGS metagenome assembly SXGT01 (sample SAMN11356862, study PRJNA531348) | freshwater metagenome | isolation source: freshwater sample F1-120 | place: China: Fuxian Lake, Yuxi | collected 2017-12-25
CACCTCGGGCTGGTCATGCGCGAGTTCCTGGATTTCCTGAGCACCCCCGCCGCCGAGGCCGCTACCGCCGCTGCCGGCTATGTCGACCGGGCGCTGAGCAGCCAGCCGCTTTCGAGCAACGGGCTGCGGCTGATGGCGGCGATCAACGCTGCCGGTCGCGAGACCACGCTGGAAGATCTGCAACGGCTGACGGCGCTGATGGACGGGCGGGCGCGGCTGTCGATGACCTTTCGCTTCGAGGGCGGCTCGTCACGGCTGAACGCCCATTCTCAAAGCGCGCTTGAAGATCTGGCCCGGATGCTGGAAGCGGGGATGTTTGCCGGCCAGGATCTGGTGCTTGCCGGCTTTTCCGACGGCTCGGGCGCAGCGCCGGCCAACCTTGAGCTGTCCGCCGCCCGGGCCGAGGCGGTGCTGGTGGCGCTGCGCAAAGCGGCCCCCTCGGTTGCCGAGGCCGACCTGCCCACCCCCCTTGCGCTGGGCGAGATTCTGCCCATCGCCTGCGACGAAACCGGCGCCGGCCGGGGCCTGAACCGGCGGGTCGAGCTGTGGACCAGCCCAAGCCTTCAGGCCAGATAGCCCTGTGAGCGAAAGCTCAGCTCGCGCGACTTGCCGATGATCAGATTTACCGATGCCCGCGCCGAACGCCGTGATCATGGCGCGGATTTCCTCGTGGCCAAGCATCTTGTCGTAACGCGCTTTCTCCACGTTAAGAATTTTGCCCTTCAGCGGAAGGATCGCCTGCGTGCGGCGGTCGCGCCCCTGCTTGGCGGTTCCGCCGGCCGATTCGCCCTCGACCAGGAAAAGCTCGCACCGCGCCGGATCCTTCTCCTGACAGTCGGCAAGCTTCCCTGGCAATCCGCCCGAATCGAGCGCCCCCTTGCGCCGCGTCAGGTCGCGCGCCTTTCTGGCGGCCTCCCGCGCGCGCGAAGCGTCAATCGCCTTCGACACGATCTTCTTCATCACCGCCGGATTCTTGTCGAAGAACTCGCCCAGTTTATCGTTGACGAACTGGACGACGTGGCCCTGAATGTCGCTATTCAGCTTGCCCTTTGTCTGCCCTTCGAACTGCGGCTGTGGAATCTTGACGCTGATAACCGCGGTGAGGCCTTCCCGAACATCGTCCCCTGTGAGATTTTCCTTCACGTCCTTGAACAAACCGCCCTGCTGCCCGGCCGCGTTGATGGTTCGCGTGAGCGCGCTGCGGAAACCGCTCAGGTGGGTTCCACCGTCCACGGTATTGATGTTGTTCGCGAAGCTGAACACGTTTTCCGAGTAGCCGTCGTTGTATTGGAGGGCCACTTCCATCGCGAGATCCCCGTTCGGCAATTCCCTGACAGTCTCGAAGTGAATGGGCTTCTCGTGCAGAACGCTCTTGCCCCGATTCAGATGCTTGATGAATTCGGCGATGCCGCCGCTGTAGTGAAATTCGTGATTCTTGACAGGGTCCACGCGCTCATCGGAGAGCGTGATGGTGAGGCCTTTGTTGAGGAACGCAAGTTCGCGAAGCCGCTGGGCCAGCGTGTCGAAGTTGTACTCGGTCGCCACCATGATCGTGGGGTCGGCCTTAAACGTGACCCGCGTGCCCGTCTTCTTGCCGGCCTTTCCCATTCTCTGGAGCGGCGCCTTCGGTACGCCGCAAGCGTACTCCTGTTGCCAGGTGAACCCTTCTCGCCAGATCTCAAGTTCCAGCCGCTCGGAAAGAGCGTTCACGCAACTGACGCCTACTCCATGCAAACCGCCCGATACCTTGTAGCTTTTTGAATCGAATTTGCCGCCGGCGTGCAGCATGGTCATCACGACCTGTGCCGCCGAAACGCCTTCTTCCTCGTGCATGTCGACAGGAATCCCGCGGCCATTGTCGGCAACCGTGACGGAGTTGTCGATATGGATTATGACGTTGACTTCATTGCAATGCCCAGCGAGAGCTTCGTCGACGGAATTGTCCACAACCTCGTAAACCAGATGGTGCAGACCCATCTCCCCTGTTGAGCCGATGTACATCGCCGGACGCAGCCGGACCGCCTCCAATCCTTCCAGGACTTTGATGCTACTGGAATCGTAGACGTCGCCGGTTCCGGCATTCTGTTCATTCGCCATAGTACGCTTCAAATCCTCATTGGCATAACGACATAGCGGTAGAGATACGTTGACCCCTCACCGCCTGGACGCATTTCACCTGCGCTCTTTTGATCTTTCAATTCGAACTTCACCGTCTCCTCAGAAACCGCGCGTAGAAAATCAAGCAGATAGTGCGCGTTGAATCCGATCTCGATATTCGGACCGTCGTAATCGGTGGAGACGCTCTCTTCGCTTTCGCCAGTGTCGGACGAGGATGAGAACACCTTCACATCTCCCGGTCCGAAATTCACGCGGATTGCTCCAGAGCGTTCGTCGGCGAACTGGGAAACGCGATCGATGGCTGATTTGATTTCCGCTGTACGTAGAACCACCGTATGCTGGGAATCCTTTGGCAGAACACGATCATAGTCTGGAAAGTTACCGGTCAGACGCCGGGTAATCAGAAGGCGGGTGTTGAAGCGGAAAAAGAGGTGATTTTCGTCGCCTGCTACCGCCACCTTCGCATCGGCGCTGCAATCAGCTGAGAGCTTGACGATTTCGCTCATTGCCTTCTTGGGAATCAACGCGCGAAAAGCGTGGCCAACCCCGCTGACCGGCGCGGTTGTCTCAACATAGGCGAGACGGTGTCCGTCGGTCGAGACCATGGTCATGCCATCCGGGCGCAGAAGAAGCAGCGCTCCGTTGAGCGTAAAGCGCGATTCCTCCGCCGAGATCGCAAATATCGTCTTGGTGATCATTGATGAGAACAGACTCACCGGCAATTCACCGTTTGGCTCCGGCATTGAGGGTAGCTCCGGAAAGCTCTCCCGTGAAATACCCGCGATTCGAGTACGCGAGCGGCCACACGTGAGATTCGCCCACTGGTTGTCCAGAAACTTGATTGTCACGTCGGAATCAGGCAGCAGCCTCACGTAGTCGAGAAGTCTCTTTGCCGGGATGGTACCAGCGCCTTCGCGTTTGACCTGCGCGGGGCATGAAGAACAGATGCCCAGTTCCAGATCGGTCGCGGTGATAATGAGACGATCCCCTCTCGCCTCCAAGAGCACGTTCGAGAGGATGGGAATCGTGGTTTTCTTTTCCACCACCCCCTGAGAGAGGCCAAGTTCCCGAACCAGGTCCGCTTTGCTTACCGTGAATTCCATAGGGTTAGGCTCCTGTTTCTACTAATGAGATCAACACAAATACATAGAGAGAACCGCCTTCATAGGGCCTGTTGAAATGTTGAAAAGCGCCTAAATTACTTAAGAACATATCATTTCTAGCCGAGGTTCCTTGTGGAAAAACATCTGCTTCGGTGTGCGAAACCGAAACCAACCGGACTTGTTCGACAGGCTGCACAGCAGTTTTCCCGACTGTTTGTGCACAAACATGGTAAAGCGTTCTCCATGAGAGAGTTGCGCTGTGGTAGTTCCTGTTCAAATGTGAAGGTTGAAGAACACTCTATTCTACCATGGCGCGGCAGCTGGAATCGGTTCGTTCCAGATTTCGGGCTCACCCAATCCGCAAAGCAGCTTTGACCGGTGATGTGGAAAACACTGCTAATATCATTGTAGTGAATCCAATAGCCTGTGTATGAGCCTGTTGATTTCAGCGCTTGTCTGCTTCATTTCCGTCACCCGCTGGATGGAGTGAATCACCGTTGTGTGATGTTTCCCTCCGAAGGCGCGCCCTATTTCCGGGAGTGACGCCGCTGTTAGTTCCTTTACCAGGTACATTGCAACCTGCCGCGGTTCCACAATCGTCTTTCGATTGGTCTTTTCCTTGAGTTGGGACTGCTTGATGCCATAGTGGTCCGCGACGGCTTTCTGGATCGTGTCTATGGTGACTCTCCGTTCCGGCGCGTGGGAAAGGTGCTTCAGGACCTGATGAGCCATCTGAAGCGTGATTGGCGCATCAGTCAGCGACGAGAAAGCGATCAGCTTGATCAGTGCCCCTTCCAACTCCCTTACGTTTCCCTTCGTGCGGGTCGCAATAAACGCACGGACCTCTTCCGGCAATTGAACGCCTTCGATTCCGGCCTTCTTGTCCAGAATGGCCATCTTGGTTTCGAGATCCGGCGGTTGCATATCCACCATCAGACCCCACTCAAAGCGGGAACGAAGGCGTTCCACCAGCCCTGGAATTTCCTTGGGCGAGGAATCACTTGAAATCACGATTTGCTTTTGATGATCGAACAGGTCGTTAAAAGTGTGGAAGAACTCCTCCTGAGTGCGCTCCTTGTTTCCCAGAACCTGGATGTCGTCCACAAGCAGGACATCGGCGGAGCGGTAGTGCTGATGGAACTGTGCCATCCGCTCCGAGCGGATGCAGGCGATCATCTCGTTCATAAAGCGCTCGCTCGATGTGTAGACAATTCGCATGCCGCTGTAGTTTTCGATCAGCGACCGCCCGATCGCGTGCATCAGATGGGTCTTCCCGATCCCGACACCGCCGTACAGAAACAGGGGATTGTAACTGCGCGAAGGAGTGGTGGCAACCGATTTCGCGGCGGCGTGCACGAACTGGTTGCATGCCCCCACCACGAACGTGTCAAAGCTGAACTTTAGATTCAGTTGAGTGGCGGGAGTCGTGAATTCCGGGTCCCGCGCACCTTCCATGACTGATGTCGAATGGGATCCGTCGTTCGCGTTGGCGGACAGCTCGTAGGCGACTGCCGTGAGACCCGCCGCCCTGACCTTCGGGTTGATGGCGCCGGCGTATTCTGATTCAAGCCAGTTTCGTGTTTCCTCGTCCGGGACCGACACCCAAAGAATTCTTCGTTCGATGCGGATAAAACGAGTATGCTGGACCCAGTTTTGAAAGCTTTCAGCGCTCAGTTCCGATTCCAGCCGTATCTTGATCTCGTCCCAGGCGTTCATTAAAGTCTCGAATACACACACGCCGCAAGCACAAATTCCACAAGTTTTCCACCGCTGTGGAAAATGGATCTGAGCTGACTTAGAATCTGACCGTTACCGGCGGGGGACTATCCGTAGCTCTGAAGGATTTGCGTAACGACGAATCCAAAGCAGTGTTCAGTCTAACACATCTAACGCGAACGGCATGAAAAATTTAGAGTCTTTCGATTCATTAACTTACAACATCTCAAATCGAAAGAAAGGCGGCCTGAAGGGCTCAAAAAAAGAGCATAAAAATCTGTAACAGGTTGGAAAATAGCCTCTTAGCCTTCCGCTCTCCCTACCACCGTCACGGCGACGGTGGAATCCCCGATTTTCACATGCAGGACCCAGTCGTGATCGCCTTCTTTGGCAACGTCAGGGAATTTTTCGGAGGATGACGAGGAGATGCTCAAAACTGCCGGGTGAGGAGTACCGGACGCCTTACGGCTCATCGGCATCAGTTCGTCGAAGCCAGGGGTCGAAGCAGCATCCTTGTCTTCGGCGGAGGGCACAAGGACGGCGAAATCGCGTTGCGGGGAAACGCCCAGATGATCGCCGTTAACCGGGTGCAAGCTGTAGCGTAACGTGTAAACGCCGGCGGCTATAGTCTGGCCCCGGCGGTCCGAACTCTTCGGCGGGAATCGGATCGCGCCGATGATCGAGCCATGCGGTAAAGTTGCGAAAGTCTGTCCTTCTTCCGTAGACTTTGGACCGGAGGGAATCGACGTCCGAAACCAAAGTTCACAAACAGCCGTGCCATTCGCGGCAACCACTCGCGTGCCTTCCTTCTGCATGAGGGCCGCTATCGCGGGGGCAAGTTCACCCGGAGGAGTTCCCGCGGGCTCGATCTTGTACTGAGCTAGAGCGCTCGCTGCGGCGACTAGAAGAATCGTCAGAGGTTTGTGCATAAACTCCTTAAATAACTATTATAGAATGCACGGAGGTTCGCGGGTAGATGCAAACCATTCTGGTTATTGACGACGACGAGAGCTTGCGGGACACGATCGGCGTGATGCTCGAGCGGGAGGGCTTCCGCGCCGTTCTGGTCGCCGATGGCAAGGAAGGCTACGAGAGGGCCTTACTCCTCAAGCCCGATCTGGCGCTGGTCGATCTGCGGCTTCCAGGAATGACAGGCACCGAGATTTGCCGAAGACTTCGCGCAACCGGTGCGTCCACGCCCATCATTGTGCTCAGCGCCATCGGGGATGAAGTGGACAAGGTGCTGCTGCTTGAGATCGGCGCCGACGACTACGTGGTGAAGCCATTCGGCGTCCGCGAACTGCTCGCGCGCATCCGGGCATTGCTCCGCCGCGTGTCGCCCGACGCGCGCAAGGTGGTTCACTTCTCGGAAACGGAAGTCGACCTTGAGAGGCGGATCGTGTGCAGGCGCGGCGCGGAGGTAAAGTTCACTCCGGCCGAATACAATCTGCTCACGTATTTCCTGAACAACCCCGACCGGGCTCTAACGCGCGACATGATCCTGAACTCGGTCTGGGGCTATGAATCGTTTCCGAATACGCGCACGGTGGATGCCCATGTGGTCAAGCTCAGGCAGAAGTTGGAGCCCGAACCCAATGTGCCGCGTCACTTCTTGACCGTGCATGGCGTAGGGTACAGATTTCTGCCGTGAGAGGAGACGATGCGGAAGACCATTCTTATCGTCGAAGATTCCGACGCTTGGACCGCCGCTCTTCAAATGGCTCTTGAAGCCATCCCTGGAATCGAAGCCGTGGTCGCTACGTCCGCCACGGCGGCCTTGCGCCTCCTCGATACGCGCGAATTCGCGGCGCTGGTCACGGACCTCAACATGCCGCGCATGGATGGCTTCGAGCTGATCCAGAATCTGCGCGCGGGCGGCCGCCACGAACACTTGCCGATCGTCGTCATCAGCGGCGACACAGACATTGAAACTCCCCGGCGTCTTGCGCAGTTGGGGGTAAGCGCTTTTTTTCCAAAGCCATTTTCTCCCGCCAGTGTGCGGGCAAGACTGGAGCAATTGCTCGATGCGAATACGAATACCGATCACCGTCCTTAACGCGCTGCTGCTATTCCTGCCGGCCCAGCCCCTTGCGGCGCAGGGTGAGCCTGGCATAAAGCAGGTCCTTGACCGGCTTGAGCGGCTGGAACGCGAGAACCGCGCATTGTCGGACGAGCTCCGCAAGTTGAGATCCGAAATCGCGGGCCTTTCCGCCCTCGAAGAGAAAATGGATGTCCAGGAACACCGCGTCGCCGAGCAGGCGCAGACGAAGGTGGAAGCATCGCAACACTTCCCCATCCGCGTTACCGGAATGGCGCTGTTCAACGCGTTTCTGAATTCCACACAAAGCGGCACGGCCGCCGAGAATCCTCCGGTGGCGGCGCTTGCCAGGGGTCCCGCTTTTGGCGGCGCGACTCTCCGCCAGACTATCGTCGGCCTCACCTATCAAGGGCCTCAGGCGCTGTGGGGGGGAAAGGTGAGCGGCTCGGCATTCTTCGACTTCACGGGAGGAACCACTCAGTCGGTAAGTCATTTGCTGCGCCTGCGAACGGCAACGATCGAGATCGATTGGAAAAACCGGGGCATAATGGCCGGGCAGGACAAGCCGCTGTTTTCGCCCCGCGAGCCAAACTCGCTTGCGCAGGTGGTCCTGTCGCCGCTCACCGGATCCGGAAACCTGTGGCTGTGGCAACCGCAGGTACGCTTCGAACAGCGGCTCAGCCTAGGGGAGAACACGACCTTGCGCGCGCAGACCGCGCTTTCTCAAACCGGCGAGCCCTCGGCCGCCGTGCCGGCCCAGTTCGCGGCTTCTCTTGAGCGCGCGCGTCCAGCACTCCAGGGACGTTTCGAGATCTCCCACCGGTTAGACGGCGAACGGCGCTTGGAGTTCGCGCCCAGCTTTCACACCAGCACGACCCACGTTGCGGCGACCTCCGTTCCTTCTCATCTCTTCTCGGTCGATTTCTTCGCCAATCCATGGAAGCGGCTGGAGACTACGGGCTTTTTTTTCAACGGACAGAACCTGGCGATGTTCGGCGTAGGCGGAATCAGGCAGGGCTTCACTATCCTCGGCGCCAGGCAAGTTGTTCCGGTGCGGTCGAAAGGCGGCTGGTCGCAGGTGACGTTCCACGCTCACAGCCGGCTGACATTCAACGTTTTCGGAGGCATTCACGACGATCGCAACCGGGATCTTACCGCCACGGGAGTCGCGCGGAACCAGACGGGCGCGGCGAACGTGTTTTTCCGGATCGCGCCGAACGTGCTCGTCGTATTCGAGGCGGCGCAGACCCGGACGACCTACCTCGGAGTGGGGAATCGGCTGAACAACCATTATGATCTCGCTCTTGCGTATCTTTTCTAGCTGCGCCGGAGGGCAGCCTGCACTGCTGAGCTTGGGAATCGCGGCATTGTTCGCAGCTTCCTCGATCGCCGCGACTGTCGAGGGCAAGATCTCCCTCACAGGCTTGCGTCGAACCAGTGCCCGGACGCAGAATCTATCGGGTGTAGTGGTCTGGCTCGAAGGCAAACCCGCCGAGCCGCTGCCGCCTGCTTCGCGCACGATTCAGATGGTCCAGAAGACCAAGAAGTTCACCCCTCACGTGCTCGCCATTCCTGTTGGAAGTACCGTCGATTTCCCAAACTTCGATCCCATCTTTCACAACGCGTTCTCGAATTTCGCCGGCCAGCCTTTCGACACCGGCCTCTACCCGCCGGGTGCTACTCACAAGATTCGATTCCGCCGCGACGGAGTCGTCCGCGTATTCTGCAACATTCACCCGACCATGTCCGCGGTTATCGTCGTGTTGAAGAGTCCGTACTTTGCTACCACTAACGTGGCCGGCGAGTTCAAGATTACCGGTGTGCCACCTGGCGAATATCAACTGCGCGTCTTTCACGAGCGCGCCACGCCCGAGACGTTGAACGCCCTGGAACGGAAAGTTGCCCTGGCGGACGGTTCTTTGAGTCTGCCCGAAATCCCGATTTCTGAGAGCGGTTACATCGAAGGAGCCCACAAAAACAAGCACGGGTTCGACTATCCTCCCGTGACTGATCAGCAAGCCCTATACCCAGGAGCGAGAAGGTGAACTTTGGAAGGTTTCCACGCCTCTCCCTGCTTCAGAAGATCCTGCTGTCGACGTCCGTGTCGTTGACTGTTCTGTTCGCGCTGACTGGGCTGATTGTTCAGAGCAGCGTCGTCAGCACGACCACGAGCAGCCTCAACGAGGAAGTGAATGCCAGCTTCCAGGCCTACGATTCGCTCTGGCGCTCCCGGGCCGAGCTCCTGAAATCCGTGAGCCTGATTCTGAGCAGCATGTCGGACGTTCGCGCGGCTTTTAGCACGGGGGATCAGGCCACGATTCGCGATACTGCCGGCGAGTTGTGGGCGAAGGTGTCCGACGAGAATGCCGTCTTCCTGGTGACGGATCCGCGCGGCGAAGTTATAGCGTCGCTTGGCGGCCTGCCGCTGGCTGCGCTTCGCGAGAGCGTGCCCGTAGTCGCGTCTGCGTCTGCGCAGTTCCCCAGCCAGGTGTCGGGCTTCCTCGCGCAACAGGATCAATTGTATGAGATCGTGCTCACGCCGGTGTACGTCGAGTCTCCGGGAGGCCCCGCGCTGATCAATGTGCTGATGGCGGGATACAAAGTGGACCGTCGAGTTGCGGAGCGGCTAAGGGAAGCAACTGGCGGCAGTGAGTTTCTGTTTCTCTCGGGCGGCAAAGTGATGGCGGCCAGTCTTTCCGCCACCGCCGCCGCGGAAGCGGCGAGCCGCCTCACGAACGGAACCATGCGGGAGTACGTTCCCCTGCGCACCCCGCTGATCGGCATCCAGGGCGAACCGTTGGGCGAGCTCTGGATACTGCGGTCCTTCGACGGCGTCAAACAGCGCCTCGCCGCCTTACGCCTCAAGATGCTGGTGGCGGGATTCTTTGCAATGTGCGCGGGGCTTGCGCTGACGACTTTTCTCGCGCGGAGAATCATCGGACCGGTGAACGAACTCGACCGGGCCGCCGAGGAAGTGGGCCGGCAGAATTACGATTTTCGGGTTCGCGTATCTAGCGACGACGAACTGGGACGTCTCGGCGCGACCTTCAACGCCATGTGCGCCTCGATACGCAGCGCCCGCGACGAGTTGATCCGTCGGGAGCGTATTTCGACCATCGGACGTCTTTCGAGTTCAATCGTGCACGATCTTCGCAATCCGCTGGCGGCCATCTATGGAGGCGCGGAAATGATGGTGGACAGCGACCTGACGCCGCCGCAGGTGAAGCGCCTCGCCGGCAACATTTACCGAGCGTCACGCCGGATTCAGGAGCTCTTGCAGGATTTGGTGGACGTGTCTCGCGGCAAAACCGCCGGAGCGGAGATGTGCCGCATCCGCGATGTGATTTCCGCGGCCGTCGAAGCGGTTTCTCACGAGGCAGGAACACTGGGAGTGCAGATCATTCTCCAAGACACGCCGCTTGAAATCGAGGCGCCGATGGAGCGCGCGCGCGTCGAAAGGGTGCTCGTGAATCTGCTCGGCAACGCGCTCGAAGCGATGCCGGACGGAGGAACGATTCGTGTTACCGCGCGTCTTGAAGACGGTTCGGTGCGAATCGACGTCGCCGACGATGGACCCGGCATCTCTCCCGAAATTCGCGGACGGCTTTTCCAGCCGTTCGTGACGCACGGGAAAAAGAGCGGCCTTGGTCTTGGCCTCGCTCTCTCGCGGCAGACCGTGATCGATCACGGCGGCGAGATTTGGGTCGAGTCGGAACCGGGCAAGGGCGCGCGATTTTCGATTCGACTGCCTGCCGCGGCGTGAAAGCGGGACAGACCTCCAGGGGGCGGCGCGGAAGGCCGCCAGGGGGATGGCAGCGGCCATTTCCCGATAGCGGGGTTCCGGGGGATGCGGCTTGAGCACACGACCGCAGCGCGCAAAGGGCGCTTTCGAATACTTCAATGATCCCCCCGGCGGAAAATACCTCACAACTTCTTGTGGGGCTGGAGACTTATCCGAAGGCACGCGACGCGGCGTGAGTGCGCCGTTCAGCAGGAAGACGACTGCCCCTGGTCGGACCTGCCGGGCACGGACAGGGTGTCAGCCGGCGATTTCAGTTACAACCTGACGGGCCTCGCGGAGAACCGGGCATACGAATACCGCGCCAGGGTGCGGCATCCCTTGATCACGATGTTCGGTGAGGAAAAGAACTTCCGAACCGCCCGGTAAATCGGTCGCGCGTCCCCGTGGATATATGATGTGTTCGTAAGAGGAGCGGAGTGTGATGCGAAGCATTGTAACCGCGACGCTGTGCCTGTGTGCGGCCGCGCTTGTGAACGCCGCCGATGTCAAGCCGGGAATGTTCGATGGCAACGCCGATGTCGGCGTCACGCCGAAGGCCGGGTCCCCGGCGGCGCGGCCCGCGGTAAGAAGCAAGATATCGATCTACGATCTGAAGCAGAAATCGATCGAGGTGATCTACACGGCCGACAAATTGTTCGAAGCGCCAAACTGGTCGCGCTCCGGCAAGTTTCTGCTCGTGAACTCGGGCGGAAACCTGCTGACGCTTGACCTCGGCGCGAACGGCCCAGAGCCAAGAAAGATCGATCCCGGATCGATCACAGGCTGCAACAACGACCACGGAATTTCTCCGGACGGAAGATGATTTCGATTTCGGCGCGGTCCGGCGGCGCGCGCGGATCGCAGGTTTATCTCGCAAACGCGGATGGCTCCAACGCTCGTCTGATGACGCCGAATGCCCCCAGCTATTATCACGGCTGGTCTCCGGACGGGAAGTGGCTCGCCTACACCGCGGAGCGGAACGGAAATTTCGACGTTTACCGGATGGCCGTGACTGGCGGCGAGGAAGAGCGGCTGACCTCCGCGAAAGGACTCGACGACGGTCCAGACTACTCGCCGGATGGGCGGTGGATCTATGTCAATTCCGAATGCACGGGGAGTTTTGACATCTGGCGGTTTCCCGCGGACGGTTCCGGGACTGACGACAAACTTGCACAGCAGGTAACGCGCGACGATCGGGAGGATTGGTTCCCGCACCCCTCACCGGACGGAAAATGGATGGTCTTCGTTTCTTTCGAGAAAGGCACGAAGGGTCATCCGGCGAATAAGAATGTTCAACTGCCCTCATGCGCTTGCCTGGAGCGAAGCTGAATCAGAACGCGCCAATCACGGTCCTGACAAATTTGTCCGGCGGCCAAGGCACGATCAACGTTAACTCATGGTCACCCGACTCGAAGCGGTTCGCCTTCGTGAGCTACGAATTGTTGACCCCAGCCAACAAATGAAACTCCAATTCCTGGTGATCATCCTATTCTCTTCGGCCCTTGCCGCTCACGCTCAGGACCGAAAAACGGATGCGACGTTATATCGCCGCATGGGCGGCTACGACGTGATCGCCACCATTACGGACGCGTATTTGAAGGGCGTGCGCGGCGACCCGAGTTTCGGCCGTTTCGCGGGACGCGGCGCGGACTCACTGCGCCGCGCGAGGCAATTCCTGAAGGACCAGTTCTGCGCCATGGCCGGCGGACCCTGTGTTTACGTCGGCCGCGACATGAAGACAGTTCACGGCGGCCTCGGCATCACACCAGCGGAGTGGGCCACGAGCATGAGGCACCTGGCGGCGGCGCTCGATGCCATTCCGGTCAAAGCGAAAGAGAGGGCCGAGTTTCTTGCGATGGTCGACGCGCTCAAGGGCGATTTCGTCGAGTGAAGCGCGGAACATCACTCCAACAGCTTGTTCAGCGTGTACGCAGCCTCAACCGTGCACAGCGGTTCTCCGTCCCGTCCCTTGATCCCCCTCGGCCGCAACTCGTAGACCCTCCGCGGAACCAACTTGTCAACCGACAGCCAGACTTTCCGCCCGTCTTCGGAAACTCTGACACTGCGGATCATTGCGGGGGTTACGTCCGTCTTAGGCGATCCGTAAATCAAATGATACTTGTAATAGTAATGCGTAAGGGAGTAGTTCGCGGGGTCAGCTGCCGCGGCCGCCACCGGCTTGGTGAAGGTCAGCTCAAATCCGTCCTTCGTGAGGCGCATGTGCTGAATGTCCATGGGCATATTGCCTGTGTAGACAATTCGCTGCAAGCCTTCGCTGGTTCCCCAAATCCGCGAGGTCTGCGACGTGTAAAGGCTCTTGCCGTCCGGCGAAAGCGCAATGCGGTTGTTTCCGGCGCGCAGCCCGTTCGATTCGACGAGGATGAACGCGGCTCCCTGATACTCGCCGCCCACTTTTTCAAGGTCCGCGCGAAGTATGCGCGGATAGGTCCACTCGGCGACCAGCATCTGGCCCGCATAAGGTCCGAAGGCGCCGCCGGTCGAGTCAAGCAGCGGCTGAGTCACGGACCCGCCCATGTCGTTCTGCGGAAACTGAATGGCAGGGAGTTTGCGCATCCGGTCGAGTTCTTCGACGCTGGCTTCCACGGGATCGCGGCCCTTGAACCACGGCGCCCAGTTGAGCGACGCCGGATGGCCGTGGAACGCGCCCGGCGTCACGTGATGTAACGGAGACGTGCCAACCCAATCGCCCTGGTTGTCCGTGGCGAAGAGGTCGCCCTCGGCGTTGAACCCCAGGCCGTTCGGCTGGCGGAACCCGCAGGACAGAAGTTCGACCGCGCCCGCGGGAGTGATCTTGATGGAGCAGCCCCGGTATGTGGTTGGCGAGTAGTGGCCCACGGCCCCGACCGTCCCGCCTTTTGGATCCTTGGCCCGCCGGCCCTTGGCTGTGAACTCTCCACGCACGGGCATGCGAGGCTCGGCCCCGTTCGACGAAAGCCCGAGCGACAGGTAAAAATTGCCGCCCTTGTCTCGCACGGGGCCGTAAAGAAATTCGTGATAGTTGCCGGAGATGCCCCACCCGTCGGCTACGGTCTCATAAAGATCCGCCGTGCCGTCGCCATCGGTGTCGACGACGCGCGTCAACTCAGGCAGGTGCGCTACGTAGAATTCGCCCGCCTGGGCGCCCGCCATGACTCCGAGTGGAGACTGAAAGCCCTCCGCGAATTTTCTCCAACGGTTTGTCTTCGGATCCATGAGGTACAAGTATCCGCGGCGGAATGTCACGGCCAGATGGCCGTCGGCGCTGAACGTCACTCCCGCGACTTCGGGCGCGATTCCGCGAGGCAATGGAACGTTCTCCACGCGGTAACTGGAAACGGGAACTTGGGCGCGCAAAGAAAACGCCAGCAGGACCGCGAGAGCCCATCTCATTGGCTCAGCTTCGCCTCCAACTTGACATTCGTGCCCCGGGGCACCGCACGGCCTTCGAAAAACACCTGCTGGTCGACACGGCTAAACGTGAGTTCGCGCCGGATTGCCTTTTGTCCCATGACCGGTGTGAGCTTTTCGAAGACATCAAGACCGTCGATCTGATAATGAAATTGAGGAAAGCCGTCGATCAGGCGATAGCCCTTGAAACGGCGCTGTGGGATACGGCGCTCGGGACCCATGCGTATCGGGAACTCTGTGCCGCGCCAGAAAATTTCCCCGACGAGCCCAGCCGTTGGTGTGCGTCTGTTCGGGTCGGTCTTGCGCAGCAGCGTTCCCTTCAGGTCGATGAACCCTCCGGACCAGGCATAGAGCACGCGATTTTCGCCGGCGTCGAAACAGTAGGAAAGCCCGCCTGGCAGACCGACGGCTATTGCGGCGGGTGTCGCCTCAGGCATGTCCCACCGCACAAGGATCGCTTCCTTTCCAGGAACGGGCTTCGCTTCTCCGTAAACCTCGAGATCGCCGGCGCGGTAGCCATCGGGCACGGGCGCTTTAGCTCCGAGTTCAAGCCCGGCCCAGAGAGTGTGAATGGAATCCACCGCGCGGGCGCGCGGGAGAGAAGAGAAGTAATTCGGCATCGACGTCCCGGAGAGTATGCGTGCCGGATTACGCATCCAACGTTCGAACCAGTCGAAACGCATACGCGACGCGGCATCGATCAACTGGGGGCCCTCCTCGCCGAGCGATTTGTAGGCGCCCCAGTCGTGACATCCTATGCAGGACATTCCTTTCGTTTTCGGATTCGTTCCGAGCATTCCGAGGCCTTCCGCCCGCTTCGCGTCAGCAAAGGCCGGGGGTGTCGCGCCGTCTCCGGGCGCGAGCCCTTCTACCTTCGCGAAGCTCGAAAGCCACGGCCTCATCTCGTTCTCGCTGTAGTCCGGCATGCGCAACTCGCGACCGGGGCGGATGCGTTTCTTCTCCCACAAAACGGCTCCGATCCAGGAAGTTTTGAGTTTCTCTCCCGCGCCGTCGAGGCCCGGCGCATCCGTGCCCGGTCTGTGGCAGGCCGTGCAATTGTACTTTGCCAAACGTACTGGAAATTCGTAGACCGGCGCGGGACTTCTGTCCGCCGGGCCCCTGAGAAAACTCTCAACCGCTTCCTTGCCGCCCTTGTCCCATTTCGTCAGAATGAGGCGGCATTCCGCCGACCTCAACGCCGCAAGCGGCCTCGCGTTACCCCTCCGTTCATGGCAGGAAACACAGCCAAGCGACGCAAGGGCTTCGGCGCCCCTCAGCGCGTCACCCGCAGGCGCGGCTTTTTCGTAATCGCCATCGGTCGAGCGAATCAGGTACGCGGCGAGCGAGACGGCATCCTCGCGGTTGAGCATCATTGAAGGCCGGTGGTTCCTGAGCAGCTCATCGGTCAGGACGTCAAACGTATACTTCGACCCCAATCCGCTCAGTGTGTGGCAATGCGCGCAGCCCAGCGTTCCAAACAACTCGCCACCCTTGCCTACGGAAACTTCATTCGCCTTCGCCGCACCAGGAGTGGACGCGGAGCGCAACGTAGAAAGATGAGCGGTAAGGTCCGCGCTCTGAACCGGCGTGTGCGCCGCCACCTGATGCCGGTTCAACCATGCGTAAAGCCACTTTGCATTGGTTCGTCCACCGATTCCCGCGAGCGAGGGAACGTTTCGCTCCATGCCTTCGGTGCTCGTCGAGCGATGGCAGCTGGCGCATGCCGCCTCGAGAACCAACTTTCTGCCCCGCTCGATCTGCCGGCCCGCCTCATCCCGCATAGAATGCGACCACGCGCCCCGCGGAACGGGCTCCCAGTCGAATGCCGTCGTGCGCCAGAGAAGACGGAGCGACGCCGGGCCGCGGCCACGGGAATAGCTAAGGGAAAACGCGTATGTGCCACCGGACAGTGTATGCTTGCGGCTGGTCTTGCCATTCAAGGTCACGTCGTTACTGAATTCGTACTCCGCGTTTTCAAGAATCCGCAGCGATCCGGACCACTCTCCCCTGAATTCGGGACTCAGGGAGGGATGAATCGATTCGCCCGATTCGAGATAAAAATTGGGTGAAGCTGCAACGAAGCTGGTTTTTCTGGTTCCGTCCGTGAAGGTTCCCACAAGGCCGGGCTCGGTTCGCGCCGGAAGACCTGAGGCCACGCAGGCAAGGCACAGCCAGTATCCGGTACGGCGCATCATTGGGATATTATGGCGCGAACCGCGCCGCGGCTGTTATCGCCCGGCCGCGGCGGGACCCGCGGCAAGCCCCCGGCTCAAGAGATGCTTCGTCATCGCGTCTCGGCCGCTTTGCAGAAAATGGCCGAGCCTGTCGCCGTGCATGTCAAACTCCAGCGTGCCGTAGCCCTTAGCCGGCAGGCGGCACACGAAACGATCCAGGAGCCGGATGTCTTCCGTGTCTCTGGCGCGAGTCAGTGTGTCGGTAATCCGTGACAGCCGCTGGATGACCTTGAATCTCGAAATCCTGCCGTGGCGGTCGTCGCCACCCGGCTCGTCAGCCACGGGCATGGTTTCATCGATGAGCAATCCCAGGGCCTCCGATGCGGTGCCGGAAGGTGCGCCCATTACCTCCTGCGTGCCCTCGGTATTGTCGTGGACCAGACGGAGCGGGAAGTTCGAGAGCACCCCGCCGTCGACGATTACGTGTCCGGAAAGATCCTCGCCCAGATAGGAACCCCACTCTTTTCGCCAGACTACTTCCTGCCAGACGAACGGGATGCTCATCGACATGCGGACGGCCCACGACAACGGAAGGCCGGGTGCGGTGCGATGGTTGAGCACAAGCAGGCGGCCGCCGCTTGTGTCGGAGGCGGTAACGGAAAGATCTGCTCCGCTGATGGCGGCGAATTGAGACATCGTCGAACCTCTGGGAACGCCGGCCTTCTCCAGCTTTTCGTCGAGCCACTCGCGGAACCTCGCGCCAATGTAGAATCCGCCTGTTTCGACAAACGTGAAAAGGCGCGCGTAGTTGCGGTCCGCGAGCAGCGCGCGGAGGATGCTTCCTTCCAGGAAGTCCGGCAGCAGCGGCAGGCTGTGCAGCGCCTTGATCGTGACGCTATCGCGCTCGACTTCGGGAGAGAAGTCGGTGGGAGCCGCCACGTCCATAAAGGTCTTGAACCGGGGTACCGTCTCACCTTTCTCGTCGACTGCGGTCTCGGTAACAAGGTCGAGAAGTTGCGCTGGCGTGGATCCCGCCGCGCACATGGTTGCGGTAATCGCGCCGGCGGATGTCCCAACGAGCCGTCCGGTCTGATGCCCGGACGCCGCAAGCACCTCAAGCGCGCCCACAAAAACCGCACCTTTCGCGCCTCCGCCTTCGAATACCACGTCGAATTTAGCCATAACTCCCCCTTTTTCGCCGATTTATCCAGCGCTTTACATGTTACTCCAGATCAGCGGGCCTTGGGGAGCGAAGCGACGCGGCTGACGGCGCCGGCCAGCCGCCGGTAAGGCGGATTTTCGAATCGCTCCCAGCGGAGAAATTCGCCATCGCGCCAGCTCGAATAGAACCAACGGGAGAGGATTGCCAATTGTTCCTGGCGTTCCGCGGCGGTATGCACGCTCGGCTGATGCCCGGACAAAAGCTCCCGCAATTTCCGGTCGAGCGACACTGCCTTCTCTCCAGTCAATTCGAACTCCAGACGGAGAGGCTCCTGGCGAAATCCCCGATGAAAAGGCCACAGCAATACGGTGCCTGGAGACTCGCCGCGAGTTACGGCCGCTCCATGCAGGTGATCGACACTATAGGCAAGTTCGTCGCGTAGGCCGAGCGCCTGCCGCACTTTCTCTAAGCGTTTGTGTTGACGCGCAGCCTCTTCGAAGTTCATCTCCTCGCTGAGGAGGTCGCGCGCGCGGGAAATCGTTGCCAGAAGCGAACGCCCGCCGGTCGAAAGAAACTCGGTTACACGCGCCACTTCATAGCCGTATTCTTCGGTTCCCACTAACTCCTGACAAGGACGCAGGCACATGCCCATTTCGCCATACATGCAACCCGGGTGTTCGGGGGAAGGGTCCAGATCTTCCTGGCACCGGCGGATCTGAAAGAGATCGAGGAACTCGCTTTCAAACCGCTCTGCCCCGGCCCGGCTGCGGAACGGCCCGAAGTAAACTGCGGAAGCGAATCCCACCTGCGAGGTCACCATGGAGCGAGGGAACCGGTTGCGCAACACGATTTTTACATAAGGCGGCATGCGGAGTTTCAACCGCGCCAGGTAGGAATCGGGAAAGTGTCCGCGCATCAGGTCATGCAGGCGCACGCTCGATTCAAACGATGAACCGGTCAGCCAATACTCGATGCGGGCGGCTGAATCGCGGAGGTTGAGCAGCCGGCTCGGGTGATCGCGCGTGCGGAGCAAACGTACCAGCCGCGTCCGCAAGCGATCCGTCCGCGACAGCATCGGTTCTCCCTCGCGCGGCCAGATCGCGTACACTGCGGGGAGGTTGGGGATCTTGGCCAGCGCCGCGTCAAGGTCTTCGTTCCAGCCGGTGGCGGGGTTCCGGCCGGCCTCGATTGCACCATACATGCGGAGCGCGAACCCGCTCAGGACGGCAGGTAGCTTCTTAGTGGCGGAAAGACCGTACGGACAAACTCGATCGCCGTGTTGAGCGCCCCGTCGTCGTCCTTGCCTAAGACTGGAACCACTACCCGGACCAAAGCCGTGTCGGTGCGCTTGTACCGGATGGAGTCCGTCACAAGATAGACCTTCGCCGAATACTCGCTCGCGACTACCCGTTTTGGTGTTTGATACCAGTAGAGGACGACGCTCCGGTCTTCGCCTCGTGAGACGATGTACCGGTTGACCGGAATCGAGGCAACCTCCCCTTGAACCTTTACGTCAATAATGTCACTCTGATCGGCAACCCACCCGTTGCCCGGAAGACAATTTTTCGGGGAGTGCGGCGCGGCGCCGGTTCGCTGGGTTCGGAAGTACGCGACAAATAGATTCGCCGAACGTCCCATGGAGGTGTTTCCGTAAGTGCGCGTCAGCAAGTCGTCGGCGCGCAAAACGTCCTGCACCTGCTTTTCGATGGTTCCCTCCTGCGTGAGAAACCAGTTACCCACCATCTTCGGGAAGTCGCTCAGGGGAGCGTTCACCGGTACTATCTCGCCGTGCGAGATAGTGTAAAACAGTGCGGCCTGGACCAGCAGCACGCCGCTCAAAATCCGCACGTATTTGCTCGACAGGAATCCATTAGTTTGTGGCATAAATCATCCTATGCGATCGCTCCACGGCTTGATGGAATCCTACCAGGATCACGAGCGCAATCATGAAGATCACCCATCCGGAGGCACTGTGTATCAATCCTTCCGCGTAGGCTGGATCGATGTTGGCGAGCATGCCGGTAATTGTCACTCGAGTCGCGTTGGCGACAATGGCGATCGGCACCGTGGCGATAAAGAGCGTAACTCGCAGCCAGATCTTCTTTTCGAAGAAATACCCGTAGATCAGCGAGAGAAAAGACAGGGAAAGCAGGGACCGGATTCCACTACAGGCTTCGACGACAGATAGCTTCTGGTTGGCCAACTCCAAAACATTTCCGTCGCGCAGCACGGGGATGTCGAGGAGGTTAGTCATCGCCGAGGTCGCCACGCGGCTGGCGAGCAACTGCAGGGGAAACGTAATCTGATTGTAGATAATCGCCGGAATGGGCACCATGAAGAACAGGAGGAACAGCGGAAACTTCAGAATCCGCACGACATCCGTCCCGAAAAGAAACAATATGGATCCGATGAGCGAAATCACGAACGCGGTCCGGGCGAGGAACAATTCCGCCCCCAGGGTGGCCGCGTAGCACTGGATGGCTGCGAAGACCACGAGAGCCAACCCCAACCAGTTCGGTTTGGGAACCACGGCGAGGACTTCCTCGCGCTTCTGCCAGGCGATCCAAACGGCGAGCACGGGGACGAAAAACCCGTGACCCATGTCGTCGTCGGTGTTCCATTGGTTGATAAGGCGTTGCAGGATAGGCGCGTAACAGGCTATCAGCAGGGCGCTAAACCAGAGCATGGACGTCCAACCCGGGACGCTTGGTTTTTCTTCAGGATTACTCATCGAGTCGATCAAGGCTGCAACCATGATACCACTCATGGGCAGCGGCTTTCCGGGCTCGCGCGCCCCGCGGCTTCGCCTGGTCCCCGAGCGCTTTCGCATCCAAGGCAGGCGGCAAGTCAAAGGAGCGAACGAGCCGGCGGCCAGTTCGCGGTGATCCCCGAGCGGAGCGACATCATCTACGCTTGCCGTTGTCGTCCCTGATGAGCGCTTCAATCGTACCCTCGGGCATCGCGTCGCCACATCCTGCCGGTGGTAGTCCAGACACATTTTCACGTGATGGCCTCCGCCATGCTTCCCTCGAATTTGGACCCGATTTCCATGGCGACGCGTTTGATGCGGCTGATATCCCGCGCTTCTCGAGTGCTTCGAGCGAATTGACGGCTCGCTGGAGGTCGTCCAGCCTCAGCGGGGAGTCCCGTTGCGAAAACCTTCTGATTGGTGCTCTCCCTGATCGCATGAAGCCTCGGGCGTCGAAACGTTACCGCCGGGATCATCGGAAAATGCCACGAATAATCGCCTGCCGGAAGACTGAGAACTCGAATCCCCTGGCGCGCGTCAAGCCGGAGCCCAGCCGCTGTCCCAAGCCCGGACCCAGTTGCGCTACAATATTACCAATTGCAACCCAGTTGCCATGCTGCAAACGTTCATCATTACGCTGCGGGAGGGAGTCGAGGCCGCGCTCGTGATCGCGATTGCCGTCTCCTATCTCGCGAGAATCGGACGAAGGGACCTGTTCCCCACCGTATACAAAGCCGTTGTAACCGCATTAGTTGCTAGCATTGGCGTCGCCTGGCTCTTCACCCGCATCCAGTGGAATCAGGAGGCGTACGAGGGTTGGACGCAGCTTGTGAGCGCCGTGTTTGTGTTCTCCATGGTCGTGTGGATGAATCGTCATGCGCGTGGAGTGAAGGGCGAAATTGAAAGCGGGTTGCAAGAGACATCCGGCACCCGGCGCGCTCGAAGCGGAGTTTTCCTGTTCGTTTTCCTCATGATTTTTCGCGAGGGCGTCGAGACGGTCTTGCTCTTGATCTCGGTCCGGTTCAATACCGCCGGGATCCTCGAAGTCTTCGCCTTATGCGCGGGGTTCGCCTGCTCTATACTGTTCGGCGTCAGTTTCGTCCGGGGTTCGATCCGCATCAATATCGGCAGATTCTTCCGTATGACCACCGTGATATTGATGGTGGTGGCTGTTCAGTTGACCATCACCGGGTTCCACGAACTTTCCGAAGGGGGAGTTCTTCCAAGCAGCCGCGAAGAAATGGCCCTCATCGGACCCATTGTGCGGCACGATGTTTTCTTTGTCGTTACCATCCTCGCGATGGCCGCTTTCCTCCTCCTGATGGACTGGCGCGGACGCCTTCAGCCGAGACTCGACGGCCTGGAAGGGGCAGCGCTTCGCAAGGCTACCTGGTCGGCCAGCCGCGAGCGCCTTTGGGTCGTAGGTTCGTGCGCGGCCGCGTCCGTCTTCATCCTCGCCCTCACCGCGGAGTTCATCTACGCCAAGTCGGCCACGGAATTGTCACCGGCGACGCCGCTCGAAGTCGTTGATGGCCGGGCACGGATTCCGGTTTCCGTTTTCAGCGACGGAAACCTGCATCGCTTCACCCTTCAGAACGACGGCGTAAATATCCGCATGATCGTGATCCGCCGTCCGGATCAGTCGCTTGCCACGGCGCTCGACGCCTGCGAAATCTGCGGCAGCCAAGGCTACTACCAGGACGGCGCGAACGTCATTTGCAAGAACTGTGCGTCGGCTATTTTCGTTCCCACGATTGGGATTGCCGGCGGGTGCAATCCCGTGCCGCTTGCTTCCCGCGTTGAAGGCGATATGCTCGTCGTCGAAGCGGGCGACCTGATCGCGGGCGGGCGGTACTTCCGTCACTGACATGTTCCTTCGGCTCGTAGGGGAATCCGTCCGCAGGTCACCGCGGCGCAAACTCATGACGGTGGCCGCTGTCGCAATGGGATCCGCGGTCGCGACGGCGATGCTGGGAGTCATGCTCGACGTGGGCGACAGGGTGAACCATGAACTAAGGAGCCTGGGCGCGAATCTGCTGGTTACCCCCAGAGCCGCAAGCCTTCCCGTCGAGATCGGCGGCATCTCCTACCAACCGGTCTCTACCGCGAACTTCATTCCGGAGGAGGCCGTTCCAAAGATCAGGTCGATCTTCTGGAGTCTGAATATCGTGGGCTTTTCGCCTTCGCTGCATGCAAACACGCGGATCAAGGGTGCGGCGGTCGAACTTACCGCGCCCGTGGCAGGCGTGTGGTTCAGACGGCGAGTCGCGTCCCCGGGCGGCATAGTAACGCCCGCCGGGCTGCGCAATTTCGCCTCTACGTGGAAAGTGGAAGGCGCGTGGATCGATGACGCGGATCCGAATGCCCGCGCGGCCGAGTGCATGCTGGGCGCTTCCCTGGCGCGGCGTCTGAAGATTCTCGCTCCTGGTGGCGCGGTGGAGATGTACGGGACGCCGTTCCGTGTCACAGGGATACTGGACACCGGCGGCGACGAAGGCGACCGCGCGTTCGTCCGCTCGGAGGTCTTGCAGCGGCTGGTGAACCGTCCCGGACAGATGGATGCGGTGCAGGTCGGCGCACTCACCAAACCCGAAGACGATTTCGCACGCCGGGACATCGAAAAGATGACGCCGGCCGAGTATGATCGCTGGTACTGCACGCCTTACATCAGGTCGATCGCGCATCAAATCGAGGAAGCGTTGCCTTCGACTTCCGCAAAGCCGGTTTGGCGTGTCGCCGACAGCGAGGGAAAGGTGCTGGGCAAAGTGAGCGGACTGATGTTTCTGGTGGCTCTGGCTGCCCTGCTTTCGGCGGGCCTTACGGTCTGGAGCGTCATGACGACGATGGTTCTTGAACGCAGGCAGGAGATCGCGATCATGCAGGCCATCGGCGGCGGCGGGTGGCTGATTGCCGCGCTGTTTGCCTTCGAAGTGGCGCTCGAAGGCGCGGTGGGCGGTGTGATCGGGTCGCTCGGCGGAGCGGCGCTCATCGAGTGGGTGGGACGTTCCGTTTTCGACTCGGGAGGCGCGATCGCCCCCTTGCTTGGGCCCTTGGTGGTCGCCGTAGCCGTGCTCGTCGCCCTCGGTGGAGCGGCCCATCCGATCCGACGCGCGCTCTCCATGGAACCGGCGAGAGTCCTGCGAGGCGAAGCCTGATGTTCTGGCGATTCGTCCTCAGCGGTCTCCGCTACCGGCGTCGCAGGCTCCTCGTGACGTTCTCGGCATTGGCGGTCGCGTCCGGACTCGCAACGGTGCTTTTCAGCGTTTATTCGGATCTCGATCGAAAGTTACGCGGCGAGTTCCGGCATAACGGCGCCAACGCTGTCCTTGCACCCACCGGAGAGAGCACAACCGTCCCAAGAAGAGCGGTTGAAGAAGCTGAGACGGCGGGCATCTCAGCCGCGCCGTTTCTTTTCACCGTGGGTCAGTTGCGCGGTGAACCCGTTGTTGTCGCGGCTATCGATTTCCGGCGCGCCGCTCCTTTGACCGGTTTTTGGCGCGTCGAGGGCGAACGTCTGGCGGCGAAGGGAGAGTGTCTGGCCGGCGGCGACGCCGCGAAACACTTCGGCCTCGCAGCCGGACAACGCGTCGAACTCGACGGTGCTCCGTGCATGCTTCGCGGTATTGTCACCACGGGCGGACCCGAGGACGCGCAGATTCTTGTGCCGCTTGGCCCGGAGGAGTCCGTGAGCCTGATTCAGGTTCGCGCGGACACGCCGCGCCTGCCCGGTCTGCGGGAGCGGATGGCTCGGAAATTTCCCGGCGTCGAGGTACGATTGCTGTACGCCGTCGCCGAGACGGAGGCCAACGTGGTGCTGAAAGTCAGAAGCGTTCTCTTCCTTCTCAGCGCTCTGATTCTGACGATTACCACGCTCTGCGTAACAACCAATTTCAGCGCACTGCTGCTGGAGAGACGAAAAGAAATCGGAATAATGAAGGCCATCGGAGCCGGCGAACGCGCGATCGCGTCCCTCTTTTTCGCCGAGTCGCTGACTCTCGCGCTGTCTTCGACGGTGGCGGGATATGGAACGGGTCTCGTTGCCGCGTTCTGGATCGGAAAACGCATTTTCCCATCCGCGCCGGGCATTTTGCCGGGCGTCGACCTGCTGGCTTTTTTTCCCGTCGCGGCGACCACGCTTGCAGTGGCCGCCCTTGCGACCTTCCTGCAGGCATCGCGCATCTGGCGTCTCGAAGCCGCGCAGGTGCTCCGGGGAGACTGATCGATCCGCATGCCTGCCCTTCTGGAACTGGTCAACGTTTCAAAACACTACGCGGGTGCGGGTGGGCCCCCCGTGCGTGCGCTCGATGGTGTCAACCTTAGCGCGTCGCGCGGCGAGTGGATCGCCATCATGGGACCTTCGGGTTCCGGCAAGACCACGCTGCTCAACATTCTGGGGTGCCTCGACCAGGCGACGGCCGGCACTGTCATGATCGATGGCTCCGAGACGGGAAGCTTGAACCGGTCCGCGCTCGCGCGCTTTCGCGCCGAGACGATCGGTTTTGTGTTCCAGCAGTTCCATCTGCTTCCTCACCTGTCCGCTGTCGAAAACGTAATGCTCGCTCAATACTTCCACAGCATGACCGATGAAAGCGAAGCCCGCCGGGCTTTGGAGCATGTGGGCCTCGTCGACCGCGCCCATCATCTTCCCTCGCAGCTTTCAGGTGGCGAGCAACAACGCGTATCCATAGCGCGCGCACTCGTGAACGATCCGAAAATCATTCTGGCCGACGAGCCGACAGGCAACCTGGACCACGCGAACAAAGACATCGTGATCGGTCTGCTGTCCGGTCTCCAGAAACAAGGCCGCACCATTCTCATGGTGACGCACGATCCGCAGGTAGGGGCATTCGCGGGCCGCCGCGTTACGCTCGAGCATGGGCGGATCGTTGGGAACTGAGAATCCGTGAAATAAGTTGCCGGCGTGCGTCGTCGCGGCGCCCCGAAATCAGGCGAAAGCGGCCCAGCCGAGAGGAGGCGGAAAGGGTCCGCTCCCGGCAGCCAGAGAGCTATTTGGGGAAGCCGGCCGCGTTGAGTCCGGGAACCAGGCGCAGCGCGTTTCTGTAGTAGATCGCCTTTAGCGTTTCGTCCGGCAGCTCGAGGCCGTAGAGCTTCCAGAGGCCGTGATACTTGCGGATGTTGTCAAAATACTCGTCGTCCGTCTCCAGAATCCGGAAATAGAAACCGTATTCTTCGGGGTCGTAACGGTCCTTCCCGAACAGCAGGCGGTCCTGATACTTGATGAAAAACCTGCGCGCGTTGCGGGGCTGACGGCCGATCTCACCCAAAATCGCGGCAATGTCCAGATGAAAGTTCGGCATTTCGTCCAGAAGCTTTCCCATGGCGCCAAGATCGTGGGACATCCAGCCGAAGTGGGCGGCGATGAAAATCGTCTTCGGGTGCCTGCGGATCAGGTTGTGCTGTTCCCCGATCACCCGCTCCCATGGAATGGCTCCGCTGCCGCGGTTCGGGTGCAGTTTCAGTTCGAGCCACCGTTCGTTCGACTTATCCATGGGCATGAACAGGGGTTTTGGGTCGGCCGTGTGGATGAGGACGGGGATCTTGTATCTCGCGCACACGTCCCAGACGGGGTCGAGCCGCGGATCGTCAACCGGAACGCGCTTGCCGTCTGTGTCCTTTTCCGACAAACCGAAGTTTTTCCATATTTTCAGCCCGACTGCGCCGTTCCTGATGTCGGCTTCGAGCTGCGCGGCCGTCGCCCTTCCCCAATCCGGCGAACCGATCCCTTTGAGGTTGATATTCGTAAAGGTAACGAACCGGTCTTTGTTGAAGGTGCGAAACCCGTCGGCGAGTTGCTTTGTGCGATCGCCCCAACTGCCGTTCACCGGAGAGTTCACCATGATGCGCATGTTCAGCTGATCCATGTCTTTCAGCAGAGCGGTGAGGGCGCCCGGAGAGGTATCCCTGTGGTGCGTGTGAATGTCGATGAAAGGAAATTTGGACCGCGTCGGGTGATGCTCTGGCACGACGAGCACGGTCTTTGGTTCGTACTCCTCAATCGTCATCGCCTGCTGACCTGGAAGTAGAGCAACCCAGAACAAGGGGAGCAGGCGGAAGATCGGTGGTCGCATATACGGTATACCTTAACAGTTCCCGCGCCGCTCGCGCTGAACTTGTCGCGATATAATAAAACTCAGTGGGTAATCAGGGGACCATTCCCGCGCTCGCCGGAGTCCGGCGGTGGCAACCATGAAGCTGGCGATTCTGCCGCTGATTTGGGTGGCGCTGGCTGCGGGTCAAGACTATACGGGCCCTTCAGTTCTCAGCCGCAAAGGCGGAGGCGGCGGAGGCCGCGGTGGCGGAGGCGGTTTGACCTTCCGGCCCCATCTCAGTCTGAATTCGTCCTTCGAAACCGGATCACCGCTTTTCCGGTCGGTCGCTTTTGGTCAGAACCAGGCGGCCGAACCGGTGTACGCAAATATTTACGGGGGAGATGCGGTTATTGGATTGACCGGCGGCCGCGTTTGGCGCAGAACATCCCTCAACCTCAACTACAACGGAAATTTCCGCCAATACACGGGGAATTCGTCTCGCGATGGGAGCAACCAGTTCCTGCAGTTCACCGTGTCACGCCGGCTCACCAAGCGGATCTCCGTATCGCTCGGAGAGAGCACCAGTTCATTCTCGGGCGGGTACTCCTATTTTGGCAATACAGGGCAGCAAGCGTTCAACGACCGGAGATTGGGATCGGCCACGCCGGAGACTGAAATCCTGAGCGGGCGTGTCAAATCCACCGCCACGCTCGTGGATGTCACGTTCCAAAAAAGCGCTCGCCTTTCATTCAATGGCGGGGCGGATCGCTTTTCCACCCATCGCGGGAACGGACAGGCCGGCGCGTCCGGCAACCGCGTGCGCGGCGACGCCGTATACCGGATCACTCGTAACGTCAACGTGGGTATGGACTACGCGCTGTCGACGATCGATTACACGCGTATCTTCGGATCTAGTTCGATCCAGACACTCCGGTCTTCGTTTGGGACCCGGCTGGGACGCACTTGGGATGTTTCCATTCAGGCCGGTGTTTCCCGGATCTACACGCTTGGAATACGGGGGGTCACAATCGTCCCCGAGGTTGCGGCTATCATCGGCCAGCCGTTTGGATTCGAAATCGCGGAGACCGTTACCAGCATTCCGGACGTGGGCGGAAGACTTATCAAGACGTTCCGCCGGTCAAGTCTGGCTATCAACTACGCGCGCGGTTCGACGCCGGGAAATGGCGCTATCCTGACGTCCAAGCAGCAGTTTTTTAATTCCATTTTCACGTACACGGCGGTGAAGAAGTGGCACTTCAACGCCCATTCGGGCTTCAACGAGAACAATGCGGTGGGTACAACCCAGTTGGCCTCCGGCTACAAGTCGAGACGCGCAGGCGGCGGAGCGACCTACCAGCTGCGCAAGATACTTTTCCTGAATATGCAGGTCGAGTACGCGAAATTTTCCGGCGTCGGCTTGCCGATTCGAGCGAATCAGCGAAATCAGATACGGGCGTCGGTGGGGCTATCGTTTAGCCCCGGAGATCAGCCACTGGCTCTGCGCTGAGTCGGCTCTAAATCAAAGTGTCCTTTACAGCGTAACGCCCCCAGCGTTACTCTCAGCGCATGGGCCTATTGCTCTTTATATGCTCGGCGTTGGGGTTATTGTGCGCGGGAGCGTGTTCGCTGTGGGCTTTCGTCAGGGGCAAGCGCGCTACCTCCGCGACGATCGGCGCCGTCATGGTCGCGTGGGTTATCTCATATACCGTTGTTCTCGTGGCGGTTTCGTTGATGAGCCGCGAAATTCTGCTCGATCGTGGTCAAGCCAAGCGGTTATGCGGCATTTACATCGATTGCCACATTGGGGTCTCGGTTGAGATCGCCCGGCGAGTGGGGCCACGCTACGCCGTTAAGATCCGGGTTTCGAGCGACGCACGCCGCGCCGGACTGCACTCAGGCGATCTGACCGCCATTCTGGTGGACAGCGGCGGCAGCCGTTACAAGAAGGCGATACCTTCAAGGGCGCTGGCGCCGGGCGAATCGTTCATTCACGATGTCGAATACATTCTGCCGGGCACGGTGCGGCCCCGGTATCTCCTGGTTGAGGGGTTCGCCGGTGCCGAGCGCATCGTCATCGGCGACGAAGACAGCTTCCTCCACAAGAAGGTGAAGTTCCGGCTCGACTCGGAGCTTTAACGACATCGGCCTCTTCCACAATCGTCTAAACTGGTGAGCGTACGCGCGGACGCGCACAGACGCACGCGCTAAGGAGATTGACATGGAAATCCGCAGACGGGATCTGCTTGGACTCATGCTTTCCGCGCCATGCGCGTTGCGTGCGAGGAGCGCGACTGACAGGCCCTCGCGCGAAGAGTTGCTCTACGGCGGGGCGGCGCCGCCTCCACGGCAGATCGAATTACACGCCGGGCCGCTCTCGCTCGTTTTCGAGCCGGAATCGGCTTTAGTGCGCTATGTCCGAGCAGGGGACTCGGAAGTGCTGCGCGGTATTTACGCGGCGGTCCGCGACCGCAACTGGGGTACGATTCGCCCGCAGGTCGGCGATCTCCTCATCGAGCAGGAATCCGGCCGCTTCCGTCTGTCCTTCACGGTCACCTGTAAGGCCTCGCCGGTCGACTTTGTCTGGAAGGGAAGCCTGACGGGCGAAAAGGACGGCACGCTGCAATTCGATTTCGACGGCTCCGCGCGCTCGCCGTTCCTGCGGAATCGCATAGGATTCTGTGTCCTGCATGCGGCGGACATCGCCGGAAAGCGGGTAACGGTCGAGAAGGTCAACGGAGAGATCGCGCCTGGGCAGTTTCCGGCCGATATCGCCCCGAACCAGCCGTTTTTCGACATTCGCGCACTCACGCATGCGGTCGCTCCTTCCGTCGAGGCCGAAGTCCGAATGACCGGCGACACTTTCGAAATGGAGGACCAGCGGAACTGGACGGACGCTTCTTTCAAAACCTACTGCACCCCGCTCGGTCTGCCTTTCCCCGCCGAGGTTAAGGCCGGAGATCATATACGTCAGTCGGTTGGCGTCCGGCTGAAGGGGACGCTGCCGAAGGAGCGCCAGTCAAATGGCGGTGGTGCGCGCCAGGTCGAGTTGAGCATCGATCCCGGAGCAAGCAGGCCCATGCCATCTATCGGACTCGGTGTGTCGAGCGTTTCAGACGCCCTCGCTTCGAAGGAGGCGGCGCTGCTGAAACGAATCGCTCCCGCTCACTTGCGCGTGGACGTCCGCCTGGCGGATGCCGGCTTCGGCCGCCGTTTGCAAGCTGCCTCGGAACAGGCTCGGGCGCTTGGCACGTCGCTCGAAGTGGCGCTCCATCTCGACCAGAATCCCGAGGCGGAACTGCGCGGGCTGGCGGATGCGCTGGCGAAAACGAAGGTGCCCGTACGGCACTACCTGGTGTTCCATCGCCAGGAAAGCTCGACGCGGGCAAACTGGCTGGAACTCGCACGGAAGCACCTGAACGCACACGCCCCCGGAGCGAAGCTGGCGGCGGGAACCGACGCCTATTTCACGGAACTCAATCGCGGCCGGCCGCCGATTGCCGCCGCCGATAGCGTGACCTATTCGGTCAATCCGCAGGTCCACGCGTTCGACAATCTCAGCCTTGTGGAAACGCTCGAGATGCAGGCTGCTTCTCTCTTCTCCGCCCGCAAGTTTTGCGGGAGTCTGCCGATCTTCGTCAGTCCGGTGACGTTGAAGCCGCGGTTTAATCCGAACGCCACGGAGGCGCTGTCCGCGCCCGCCGGTCCGCCCCGCGAACTGCCCGCCGACGTGGATGCGCGTCAGCCTTCGCTGTTCGCCGCAGCTTGGACCGTTGGCAGTCTTAAGTATCTTGCGGAAGGCGGGGCTGCTTCCGTCACTTATTACGAAACTGTGGGTTGGCGGGGCGTAATGGAGACGGCCGCGGGGTCTCCGTTGCCGGATAAGTTCCCTTCGCTCGCGGGTGCGGTGTTTCCGGTCTATCACGTGCTGGCCGCGGCCGCGGATTTCAAAGGCGGTGAGGTTGCCGCCGTGCGAAGCAGCCGGAAGCTGGAAGTGGAAGCAGTTCTGCTCACCAGGCAGGGGCGGCGGCGATTGATTATCGCCAATCTGACCGACCAACCGCGTGTCGTTCGCCTAACCGGCCGCAGCGTTGGCGCGGGGGTCCGTGTGCGCATGCTGGACGAGTTTTCCGCGGCCGCCGCAATCGAGCGGCCCGGCGAATTCTGGTCACGACGGGGTTCGATGCTGGAAATGGATGGGGGGTTGCAGTTCGCCCTGCTTCCTTATGCGATTGCCTTTGCGGATGCCTAGTCTGAGTCTTAAGGCTCGACTAGGAGTGTGTCGGAAATAGAATTCAAGAACAAGCGCGAATAAACGAAACGTTTGTATTTACAAACGTTTCGTTTTCCCGTATTCTTGTTCTATGTCCAAATCCTTCCGCTCCTGCGATCTGGATGCCCCCTTTCTCCTC
>SXGT01185674.1_pt1 | contig 30697 bp, 23 predicted proteins | sample 3176221 | NCBI WGS metagenome assembly SXGT01 (sample SAMN11356862, study PRJNA531348) | freshwater metagenome | isolation source: freshwater sample F1-120 | place: China: Fuxian Lake, Yuxi | collected 2017-12-25
CGGTGGGGGGCGCGGCGTGGATGGAGGTCGGTGGCGAGCAATGTCGCCTAGAGCCGGCTCCTCCACTTGGAAGGACGCTCGGGAGCCGGCCCGCGTGGCAGGTGGAGCGGGAATCAGGGCCCAGCCAACGGGGCCAGTATCAACTCATTGCTTCCACACCGCTTCCCCATTGAGGAACACCCTCAAACCCCCATCCTCCGGATTGTCCTTCCCCGCCGGCACCGTCACCGCCAAGTCCAACCATCCATCCTTGTTCACATCACCCGCGACCACGCGGTTCTTGCCGATCAAGCCATCCAACCGACCGACAGCGCGGAACGACCCTTCACCATCACCGAGCCACACCGACGCGCCCTCTTCCAGCGTCATCAGCACCATGTCCTCCTTGCCATCGCGATCGAGATCGGCGAAGCACATAGCGCGGTGGTTTTGCTCGCGGCTGGGACCATTCGCAAGCACGCCGGGACCAGAGCCTTTGTCGACGTGGATCCACTCTTGCGTGTCCGCGTCGAAGCGCCAGATGCCGAAGGTCGCGTGCTTGGTCGTCGCACGCGGATCGGGGTCGGAGAGGCCGGCGCTGGAGATGTGGACGGGGCCATCGGGCTTCAGGCGCAGGATCGCGACCGAGTAGATCGTGTTGCCGATGGATGGCACGGGCAGGCCCTTCGATACATCCTCGAAGGTCGTGCCTTCGCCGCGGCGCAGCAGGACTTTGAGGCCCGCGTTGCCGCCGACGAGGATGTCGTCGCGGCCGTCGCCGTCGAGATCGCCAGTCTCCACGTCGCGACCCATGTAGCCGCATTCGGGGACCTTGGCATCGACCACGAGCTCGTAGGTGCCGTCGCCCTTGCCGCGCCACAGGTTCAGGCCGCCTTTGAAGTGGCCGATGCCGACGAGGTCCTTGTGGGGATCGCCGTCGAGGTCGACGAAGGCGACATCGAGTTGGAGTTCGTGTTGGGAGACACGCGGCTCGACGAGCGTCCAGAGCAGCGCGCCGTCGTTGCGGTAGGCGCGCACTCCGTCGAGGTGGGCGGAAATGACCAGGTCGAGGATGGAGTCGCCGTTCACATCGCCCGCGATCGCCGGGCCGTAGCCCAAGTCGCGCGAGATGTCCTTGAAGCGCGGCGTCCAGCCTTGGTCGCCGGCCTCGTAGACGTGATAGCCGTCCTCCTCGCGGTTGCTGGCAACGAAGTCCGCGCGACCGTCGCCGTTGAAGTCCGCCAGCAGGGGATACCCGATCCAGGTGCCGCTGGTGGGTAGTCCCTTGTTGAAGGCCTTGAACCCGAGCACCGGCAGTTGGAACACGCGCTTTTGCTGCTGGGCCTCGCCCAACAAGGCGGCGGGGGAGCCGGTGGCCTCGTTGGTGGCCTCCTGCTTGTCGGCATCGCCGCATTGGGCCATCAGGAGGCCGAGGCCGAGCGTCATGATCGTGGTCGCGACGGCATGCATGCGGGGCGAACTGGAACGGTGTGTGGTGGGGAACATGGTGTAGGCGGGGCGGCGCAGGTAATCGTTCATAGGTGTCGGTTGACGCTGGAGTTAGGGTTCTTCCGGGTTCCAGCCAGCGCAAGCCGCCGCCGTGGGGATTTTTCGCTTGCTTCTATCGGTGTCCTCTATTCTAATGCGACTTCCTGAAAAGGGCACGCCTTTGCGTGCTGCTGGACGGGGCTTCTCCAAAGAGCGCGAGGGTTCGTCCACCCTTGCTTTCATCCGTGAATCCGCGAGGATGCCGTCAGGCGGCGACCACGAGGAGCGCGGAGGGGGATGCCCTTGGTGCCTCGCGCGCCGCCAGCAGCCACGGATAGCGTGGCTCGACAACCCAAGACGCATTGCCTCGGTGCGCCGCTGTGGCGCCTCGAGCCCTCTCTCCACAGCCCACTCTCCAAGAGTCCGACAACATGATCCTCAACTCGTTCTGCAAGACGGCGCTCGCGGCCGTCGCGCTCGCGGGCGCGTCGTTCGCCAACGGCCACAATCCCGGTTCACTTCTGCTCTTCCCCGAGTTCGACAACCGCTTCGGCAACGACACGCTGATCACGGTCACGAACACGAACGGCGACACGGTGAACGGCTTCATCGAAGTCGAGTTCATCTACATCGGCAAGTTCGATGCCGGCGGCCAGGCCCTCAACTGCCTCGAGTTCAACCGCACGCACGTCTTGACCCCCAACGACACGCTGACGCTCGTCACGCGCGCCCACAATCCGCAGCAGGAGCAGGGCTACTTGTACGTGTTCGCGAAGGATCGCGTCACGCACCAGCCGAAGGTGTTCAACCACCTCATCGGCAACTCGATCACGATGCGCGGCATCGACATGATCGACTTCTCCGTCAACCCGGTGACCTTCAAGGGCATCGGCAACGGCGTCATCACCGACGTCGACGGCGACGGCAACCGCGACCTCAACGGCATCGAGTACGAGGCCGTCCCCGAGGAGATCCTGATCCCGCGCTTCATCGGCTACGATCGCGTGCAGGGCTTCCGCAGCGAGCTGATCCTGCTGGCGCTCTCGGGCGGCACGGCGTTCCAGACGATCACGAACTTCTGGATCTACAACGACAACGAAGAGGCCTTCTCGGCGCAGTACAGCTTCCACTGCTGGACGCGCAAGCCGCTGCAGCAGATCAACGGCGTCTTCAGCCAGGCGTTCCTCTCGACGACGAACGACGCGCCGAACGAAGTGATCGGTTATCCGAACATCGAGACGGGCTGGATGCGCGTGTACGGCCAGACGGCCTTCTCGAGCGCCGAGCAGATCAGCGATCCGGCCGTGTACGCGGTGCTGATCGAGATCGTCGCGGGCCACGGCGCCGCCGACCTGCCCTTCGAATCGGTCGATCAGCAGACGAACGCTTCGCTGCTGCCGGTCAGCCCCTTCGGCGACGGCAATCCGACGCCGGTCACGGGCGACAACAACTGAGTCGATTCCTGTCTCGCACTTCCGCCTCGCGGCGGGGTGCGGGATAGTATTCAGGGCCGGGTGCGTCCATGGCGCGCCCGGCCCTTGCATGGATGAAGGCCTGCAAGGTCAGATTCTTGAACCCCCAGCCGATCCCCGATGGACCTCTCTCGAAACATGAAGAGCCCGATTTCGATCCTCGCCCTCGCCTTGGTGGCCGCCCCGTGGCTCGTCGCTGGTTGCGGTCAAGGCGATGTTCAAGCTGGGAAGCCCGTCGAAACAGCCGCGGCAGCCGAGCCGACGCGCGAGCGCCTGCAGGCGCGCGTGGGCGAGCGCCTCAAGTCGGTCGAGGCGCGCGACCTGGCCGCCGTGCACAACTACTTCTCCCCGACGATGAAGAAGCAGCGCAGCCTCGGTCAGTTCGCGCAGCAGATGGAAAACCACAAGTACGAGTCCTGCCGTCTGGTCGAGATCCTCGCGACCAACCAGGACATGGGCTATGTCCGTACGGGCGCCTTGTGGACGCCGACCCATCCGCAGGTCCAGCGCGTGAAACTCGAGCCGGGCCAAACGCTGACCCAAGACATCGAGATCATCGAGACCTGGCAGTGGGTGGAAGGCGACTGGCACTTCATTCGCCAGGAGAGCGAGTCGGACTTCTTCGAGGCCAATCCGGACCTCCTGAAGAAGAAGTAGGTGCGAGGGCGGAACCGAGGTGCGAGTTTGCTGCGCGCCTCGGGTTTCCTTGACCCGGGGCGTCGGAGTTTGGCGTTGTGACGCCTGAAGGGGGCGGTCGGGGGAACTTGGCATCGGGGTCGCCTGCTGTGCGTCAGAGCGATACTGGTCCCCTTGGCTGTGCACACCTGCATTGCGTGCCTGCCACGGCCTTGGCTAGCTCAGTGGGATCGAGAGCTGTCTAAAAGTGGGTCCCAAGGCGGCGAGTACGGTGCTGGGGGCTGTGCAGGTCGCCCCAAACACAGCGCCGCGTGCTTTCCAAAGCGGTGGGGGATACGGGCTTCATGTGCAGGGCAAGGCCTGTCAACCCCGCGCGACCGATTCTGAGGATCCACGGGCTTCGGGGACTTCCTGAGCCGTTCCTATTCGGCCTGCCGGCCTCTGGGCGTGGCGCATGTCCCAGCCCAACACGCCCTTCGCGGTCGGCTGTGGGTTAGGGGCGATCTTGAGGGGCGTTTGCCGGTCCGTGTTTTCCTGGCCGGCCCGTGGTGCTTCGGAGCTCCGTTGGGTTGGTGTGCCGCGTCTGCCGCGCGTGGTTCAGGTCCCGTCCCGGACAGGGATGTCCCAGTCCTGTCTCGTTTGAAAGGTAGGCGGCGGTTGGGCTCGTGAAGTGGACACTTGTTTCTGGACCCAGGGCAGCAACCCCGTTGCGATTTTCAGCCCTCGGCGTGCACAGCGAAAGGGACCAGTGGGGTGGGAGGACGGCAGGGCCCAGCTCATTGGCATAGGAGGATTCCTTCTTCTCCTTCAAATCGCCAGCGCAGCGCATTGCTACTTTTGATGCCGTAAGGACATATTTGAGGCATACATAAGAAACTTTCAAATTGAGTAGCGAATGCGGATCAAGTGCGGCATCCTAATGCCGTTCGAGTTTGCCTTGGGCCGTAGCGGGACCGCATCCCGACCGAGCCCCCTTCGAAGCATCGGGAACCGCAACCCGACGGCCACGAAGGTCGGTGACAGCACCACGGCCAAGTCTCGGACGGCTTTTCCCCGCACCACTCACTGGACTCGAGCGTCATGGCTTCTCGCACATGGCACGCGACACTCCGTGCATTGTCCCAATGCACGGTGGCCTCAGTCGTCTTCACCACCTTCGCTTTCGCCGAAGGCCGCAATCCGGCCTCGCTCCTCCTGTACCCGGAGTTCGATCACTCCGCGGGACGGGCCACCTTCGTCACCGTCACCAACACCAATCCCGACCCTGTCGTCGGACAGGTGCTGGTTGAACTGGTGTTCATCGATGCCACGTCCAGCGCCTCGGCTTGCCTCGAGCAGAACCAGACCGAACTGCTCACGCCGAACGACACGCTGACGATCCGCACCAACGACCTCGCCCCGGGTTTCCAGCGCGGCTATATCTACATCTTCGCCAAGGACCAGCAGGGTCGCGCGATCTCCTACAACTGGCTGATCGGCGACCTTGTGCTGGCCGATGGCTTCGCGTCGCTCGACTACTCCTTGCGGCCGCGCGGCTTCGCTTCGAGCCGCACGATGCTGCAGCCGACCGATGTCGACCTCGACGGCATCCGCGACCTCGACGGGATCGAGTACGAGCAGGCGCCCGACAAGATCGTCGTGCCGCGCTTCCTCGCGCCGAGCGCGCTGGTCGACTCCTCGCTGGTCTTCGTCAACTTGACGGGCGGCCGCGAGTTCACCGCGATCCTCGACTTCCTGCTCTACAACGACAACGAGGAACCGTTCTCCGCGCAACACGCGTTCCGCTGCTGGCGCAAGTCGCGCCTGCTCGAAGTCAACATGGCCTTCTCGCAGTCCTTTCTCGCGGCCACGGGCGACAGCGCCAACGAGATCCTCGGACAAAGCACGCAGGAATCGGGCTGGATGGAGATCGATGGGCGCATGGCGTACTCGAGCAACACCTCGATCGACGATCCCGCCATCCTCGCCTTCCTCGTCGAGCGCACGGCTGCTGGAGCCGGCGCTGAGGAGAGCTTCGAGGTCGGTACCCAAGCCAACGGCGATCTGCTCCCGCTCGGCCCGGCGGGCGATTCCTGACGGCCGATCCTCCAGCCCGACATTCCTTCGCCACTCCGCTCCGCACCTTTGATCCGCACCATGAAGCCCATCACCACGAACCTGCTGGCCGGCGTCCTCTTCGCCTGCGCCGCCCTGTCCGCGCCGCTTCGCGCGCAGGCTCCCCAAGAGGAGTGCCACACGAGGACGGTTCCGCAGACCACGACCGCGTGGTTGCGTCAACTGACCTACCCCAAGTTCGACCCAGCCAATCGCGTGCTCGTCGGCGTGCGCTTCACCGCCAACGGCGAGATCCGCGGCCAGGCGCAGTTCGAGTCGCTCGACAACCGCGCCACGACGGTCAACGTGGTCTTCAGCGCGACGCTTCAACTGCAGCGCCCGGACGCGTCGATCCTGCTGCAGACCTTCCCGACCTACTCGACCTCCGAGGCGGTCACCGCCTACGACGGCACGCTGGATTTTGGCGGCAACTCCGGTCGCACGCTGCCGAACCTCGTGGCGACGCCGCCGGCGGAGGTGCTGAACAGCACCCTGCCCGCCGACCTCGCGCTGTTCACAGGTCCCGCCGGCGCACCCGGCACCATCGACCTCACCGGTCGCGCCACGGGCGCATCCGTCGCCACTGGTCCCGGCAACCTGGTCAGTTCGTTCTCGCAGACCGCCGGCATCGCGGTGCAGGTCTGCTACCTGTGGCTGCCGGATTGCAACAACAACGGCATCCCCGACGCGCAGGACATCGCCAACGGCGCGCCGGATCGCTACGGCGCCCCCGCTGGCGGTCCCATCACCTGCGTGCCGAACGGAGTGCCGGACGCCTGCGAGGTGATCATCGACTGCAACTTGAACCAGTTCCCCGATGTCTGCGACATCGCGGCTGGCGCGTCCGACATCTATGGCAAGACATCCACCGGCTTGGACACTTGCCAGCCGGACGGTGTGCCTGACGAGTGTCAGAGGTTCACGGACTGCAACGACAATGACGTGCCGGACGTTTGCGATATCGCCGGTGGCACTCCCGACTTGTACGGCGAGACCGCTGGCGGGATCGACACCTGTCAACCTGACGGCATCCCGGATGTCTGCCAGGTGTTCACGGACTGCAACGGCAACGCGGTGCCCGACACCTGCGACATCGCCGGTGGCACTCCCGACTTGTACGGCGAGACCGCTGGCGGGATCGACACCTGCCAACCTGACGGCATCCCGGATGTCTGCCAGGTGTTCACGGACTGCAACGGCAACGCGGTGCCCGACACCTGCGACATCGCAGGTGGTGAGCCCGACCTATACGGTCGAACGCTCTGCACGCCTGATGGCGTGCCCGATGCTTGCCAAGACCAACCGGATTGTGATGACGATGGCCTTCCCGACCGTTGCGAGATTGCGGCCGGAGCTCTCGATCTCTACGGCGCTCCCGTGGGTGGGCCCATCACGTGCGCTCCCAATGGCGTTCCCGATTCCTGCGAAGCGATCGTGGATTGCAATAACAATGGTGTGCCGGACTCGTGCGACATCGCTGCTGGCGCCCCGGATCTTTACGGCAAGCCTGCGCCAGGCCAAGTGACTTGCGCCCCGGACGGCATCCCCGATGCTTGCCAACAGGTCGCTGACTGCGACCGCGATGGCCTGCCCGATCGCTGTGAGATCCTCGGCGGGGCCCGAGACGTGTATGGCACCGGACCCAACGGTCGCATCACGTGCTCGCCGGATCGCATCCCGGACATTTGCCAACCGGTGCCGGACTGCGATAAGAACGGCATCCCAAACGTGTGCGAGATTGCGAGCGGCGCCGGTGATTGCAACGGCAACGGCTTGCCCGACTCGTGCGAACCCGACTGCAACGCGGACGGCACCATCGACGCGTGCGAGCCGGATTGCAACGCCGATGGCATCCCGGACGATTGCCAGACGCTTCCCGACTGCAACGCCAACGGCATCCCTGATCCGTGCGAACTCGCCGGTGGCGCCGGCGACTGCGATGGCGACGGCTTGCTCGACGCGTGCGAGGTCGATTGCGACAAGAACGGCGTGCCGGACCAGTGCGAGATCGCGTCGGCTCCGTACCTCGACGCCGACCTCGACGGGCAACTCGACAGCTGCACCTGCGTGCCGCGCGATCGCGGCGCTCCGGGCTCGCTGCTCGTGTACCCGCACTTCGACAACCGCGCGCCGGCCAAGACGCTCTACACGGTGACCAACATCGACACGCAGCGCACGATCGACGTGCACTTCGTGTTCCTCGATGCCCAGAACTGCTTGGAGGCGAACTTCACGCGGCGCCTCACGCCGCGCGACACGCTGAGCTTCCTGACCTCGGCCATGAATCCCAACATGGCCGAAGGTTGGTGCTTCGCCTACGCGCAGGACCCCGCCACCGGCGCCGCCGCCAAGCACGACTTCCTCGTCGGCCGCATGAGCCGCGTCGATGGCGTCGCGCAGGTCGACTACGACCTGAACGCGGTGGTGTTCCGCGCCGTGGCTGGTCCAGCCACCGACGTGGACGGCGACGGGCTGCGCGACCTCGACGGCGTGGAGTACGAGGAGGCCCCGGACGAGATCCTCATCCCGCGCTTCTTCGCGCAAGACGAGCAGTTCACCTCGGAGCTGATCCTCTTGGCCCTGGGCGGCAGCGGCGCGTTCTCCAACATCGTGGACCTGCGGATCTACAACGACAACGAGGAGATCTTCTCGCTGCAGACCCAGTTCACCTGCTGGAGCAAGACGCGCCTCGCCGACTTGAGCCCGCTGTTCACGCGCGACTACTTGTCGACGCGCACGAACTCGGATCCGAACGAAGTGCGTCACGCGCCGGGACTCGAGACCGGTTGGATGAGCCTCGATGGTCGCGTGGCGAGCTCCGGCTCGACGCGCATCGTCGATCCGGCCATCTACGCGGTGCTGGTCGAGTCCACGCCCGGTCGCGTGATCGCCGATCTGCCTTGGGAGCGCTGCTCCCAGGCCAATGGAGTCCTTCTGCCCGTCGGATCGACGGGCCAGTAGGGGAGAAGCGCATGGCCGAGCCCGCGTGAACTCGCGCGCGGGTGGCCGGCATGCCCCAACGCGGCGGAGTCCCTCGTGGGCTCCGCCGCGTCTTTCATGCCCGACGACGGCTTGGTGCGCCGGGCATCGACGATCGGGCATCGACGATCGGGCATCGACGCGGCGCGGCTGGATGTGGCGCCTTGGGCGGCGGCGCCGTCAGACGTGGTGCACCGGCCCGGAGCTCGACACGGCGGCTTCGATCGTGCGGCGCGCGTAGACCGGCACCATCTCGCGGCGCCACTCGTGGTCGCCTGGGATGTTCGGCATCGGATGGCAAAGCTTGCGCGCCATCGCGGCGCAAGCCTCGACGGCCGGACGCCATTCGTTCGAGGCGGTGTCGACCCCCACGAGCAGCTCCGAGCACTTCTTGAGGCGCAAGGGGCGCGCCTGCAGCGCGACGCAGCACAGCTCGGCGCGCGCCACCTTCGTCCCCTCGAGATCGAGGCGCACGGCGACGCCCCACAGGGGGAAGTCGATCGAGCCGCGCTCGCGCAGCTTGCCGTAGGCGCCGCGGTGCCCGGCGGGCGTGGGCGGCAGCTCGATCGCCACGAGGATCTCGTCGTGCGGCAGACTCTTGTTGCGGATGCCGTCGGCGAGCCACAACTCGTCGATGGGCACGATGCGCTCGCCGCGCGTGGACACGAAGCGCAGTTGCGCGTCCAGGCTCATCAAGGTGGGGGCCGTGTCGTTGCTGGCCGCGGCGACGCACTTGGATCCGCCTTCGACCACATGGCACTTGGTTCCGTCCTTCTTGAGGCAGAAACCCAAGGATTGCCGCCAAAAATGGCTCTGGTTGATCCACTGGCAACGCGTGTCGAGCAGCACATTGCCGCCAAGCGTCCCCATGTCGCGTAGCTGCGGGCCGGCGACGAGCGAGGCGGCCTGCGCCAACGCGGGGTGCGAGCGGCGCAATCGCTCGTCGGCGGCGATCGCCGACAGGCGCGTCATCGCGCCGATCTGGATGCGACCGTCGGCCATGGGGCGCACGCCTTGGATCTCGGCCACGCGTTCGAGCGAGACGAGCACGGGCGGCGTCTCGATCTCGTGCTTCATGTTGACCAAGAGATCCGTGCCGCCGGCGACGACGCGCGCGCCCTCGTGCTCGACGAGCAGGCGCGCGGCTTCTTCGATGGTGCGCGGCTCGAGCAGTTCGAACTTCGGCAGTCGCAGCATCTCAGCTCGCCTCCGTCGCGACGCCACGCGTCGCGCGCTGTTCGCGCAGCGCGGCCAACACGCGCGCCGGCGTGAACGGCAGCTTCTTGAGCCGCACGCCCACGGCGTCGAACACGGCGTTGCTGATGGCGGGCAGCACCGGATGCAGCGGACCTTCGCCCGCCTCCTTGGCGCCGTAGGGACCTTCGGGGTCGATGCTCTCGACCACCAGCGCGTGGAAGTCGGGCGCGTCGAGCGCCGTCGGCAGGCGATAGTCGAGCAAGCTCGGCGCGCGCACGAGCCCGTGCTGGTTCACGCCGTGCTCTTCGAACAGCGCCTCGGCGGCTCCCATGTAGGCCGAACCTTCCATCTGTCCGGCGACGATCATCGGATTCAAGGCGCGGCCGCAGTCGTGCGCCACCCAGACCTGGTCGATGGTGATCCTGCCGGTCTCCTCGTCGACCTCGAGCTCGACGACATGCGCGGTGAAGGAGTACGCGGGCGAGGCGCCGATGGTGCCGCCGCGGTAGTCGCCTCCGAGCTTGGGCGTGTTGTAGCTGCCGGTCGAGCCCAGCGTGTCGAACTGCTCCTCGGCGAGGTGGAAGGCCTCCGCGGTCGAGAGCGACTTGGCCGGATCGCCCAGATCGACCACGGCGCCTTCGAGCATGCGCACGCGTGCTTCGTCGACTTGCCAGGTCTTCGCCACCGCGGCGACGACTTGCTTCCTCAACTTGCGCGCCGCGTCGATGCAGGCGTTGCCGACCATGAACGTCACGCGCGAGCTGTACGCGCCCAGATCCACCGGGCACAAGTCCGTGTCGGCCGCGACGACGCGCACGTCCTCGACCCGCATGCCCAGCTCCTCGGCCACCAGGTAGGCGGCCATGGAGTTCGAGCCTTGGCCGATGTCGTTGCCGCCGGTGAAGATCGTCACGAGGCCCGAGCGGTCGACCTTCAGCTGCACGCCGGCCTGGGGCATGTTGTTCGGGTACACGGGGTAGTTCGTGCCCGAGATGTACATCGAGCCCGCGACGCCGAGACCGCGGCCGCGCGGCAGGCGGCCCTTGCGCTCCCTCCAGCGCGAGGCGCGCTCGACCTCGTCGAGGCAACCCATGAAGCCGTTCGAGGTGATGCGCTGGCCGTTGACGGTCTTCGTCCCGGCGCCGATGTAGTTGCGCCGACGGATCTCGATCGGATCGAGGCCGAGCTTCTCGGCGACCTGGTCGAGCTGCACCTCGAAGGCGAAGCGCGGCTGCACGGAGCCGTGGCCGCGCTTGGGCCCGCACGGGGGCTTGTTGGTGAAGACGCGCGTCGAGTCGAAGCGGTAGTTCGGGAACTCGTACGGTCCGGTCAGCAGCTGGCCCGCGTAGTAGGTCGTGACCAGCCCGAAGCTCGAGTAGCTGCCGCCGTCGATCAAGATGCGCGCATCGACGCCGGTCACCTTGCCGTCCCGCTGGTACGAGGTGCGGTACGACAACTGCATCGGATGGCGACCGCGGTGCGCGTAGTAGACCTCCTCGCGCGTCCACAGCATCTTGACCGGGCGCCGCGTGACCTGCGCCAGCTTGGCGACGCAGAACTCGAGGCTGAAGGGGTCCGACTTGCCGCCGAACGCGCCGCCCAAAGCGGGTTGCACCACGCGGATCCGCGCCGGCGGCATCCCGAGCACCTTCGACAACGCGCGGTGCACATAGTGCGTGATCTGCGTCGAGGACCACACGGTCAGCACGCCGTCCGGCGCGACTTGCGCCACCGCGCAGTGCGGCTCGATGGCGGCGTGCGTCGTGCCGTGGAACTCGTACTCGTCCTCGACCACGCCGTCGGAGGCCTTGCTCGCCGCGTCAACGTCGCCGAAGGACAGCACGACGTTCTTCGAGACGTTGCCTTCCTTGCGCCCCTCGTGGATGGCTGGCTCGTGGCGCGCGAGCGACTCGCGCGGGTCGAAGTAGGCGTGCAGCGCCTCGTACTCGACCTCGATCAGCTTGAGCGCGGCGTTGGCCGTGTCCTCGTCGATGGCCGCCACCGCCGCCACCGGATCGCCGATGAAGCGCACCTTGTCGACGGCGAGGGCGGTCTCGTCCTGGGTCCAGGGGATGACGCCGTACTTGACCGGCAAGTCCGCGCCGGTGATCACGGCATGGACCCCCGGCAGGGCGAGCGCCCTCGTGGCGTCGATCGAGAGGATCTTCGCGTGCGCAAGCGGGCTGCGCAGCGTCTTGGCGTGCAGCATCCCCGGCAGCGCGATGTCGTCGGCGTAGATCGCGGCTCCAGTGGCCTTGGCGAGGCCGTCGATCTTGCGCTTGGGCTTGCCCACCACCTTGAAGTCGTCCGGCGCGCCACCGGGCGTCTTCGACCACGGCGAGTGCGGTCCGTGCTGGTCGCGCGCGGCCATCAGCAGCAACCTCCGCGCGTGCGCTGGTGTTCGAGGGCGTGCGCGGCGCGGCGCGCGCGCTCTTGTGCTTCTTCCGGGGCCATGTGCTGTCGCTCCCAAGCGCGCGGAGCGGGTTCCACCCCGAGCGACTCCGCCACCGCCAACTCGACGGCCTCGAGGATCTGCGTGTAGCCGGTGCAGCGGCACAGGTTCCCCGACAGCGCCTGCCGGATCTCGCCGCGCGTGGGGCAGGCGTTGCGCGCCAAGAGCGCCTTGGCCGACAGGATCATGCCCGGTTGGCAGAAGCCGCACTGCAGCGCGCCGCAGCGGTCGAAGGCCGCCTGCACCGGGTCGGCGCCATCCGCGCCACCGGCCTTGGCGTGCGCCGGAGCGAGGCCTTCGATGGTCGTGACGACGCGCCCTTCGGCGTGCTTGGCGAGCGTCAGGCACGACAGCACGGGCTTGCCTTCGACGAGCACGGTGCAGGCGCCGCAGTCGCCCTTGTCGCAGCCTTGCTTGGTGCCGACGAGTCCGAGCTTGTAGCGCAGGACTTCGAGCAAGGTCCAATGCGCGGGGGCGGCCGTCGAGAGGTGGTCGCCGTTCACATCCAGCTTGAGTTCGACCATGGGAGCGCGGGGCATTGTCGCCGCGCCGATGGCGGTGGCGCAAGCGCGGCAGTCGACTCCGACCTCCGTTCCGCCTCCGCGGGCACCCTCAGGTCCCGGCGATGGCGGCGAGGAAGGCGGGCCCGAGGTCGCGCGCCTTGGCCTCGCCCACGCCCTTGACGGCGAGCAATCCGGCCTCGTCGCCCGGCCGCAGGCGCGCCATTTCGCGCAAGGTCTTGTCGTTGAAGATCAAGTAGGGGGGCACGCCGCGCTCGCGCGCCATGTCGCGGCGCAGGGCGCGCAAGCGCTCGAAGAGGTCCGCGTCGGCGCCGGAGAGTTCGACCTCGGCGTCCGCGACGGAGCCGCTTTCCAGCGACTTGCGGCGCGCGCGCGACGGAGCTGCGGCTGGAGCGTGCAGCAGCACGTCGAGCCCGCCCTTGAGCACCTCGGCTCCGCTCCTCGTCAGCACCAGCACGGGGTACTCGCCCTCGGTGACGCGCAGGTGCCCGTGGCCGACGAGTTGGTCGATCCAGTTGCGCAGCTTGGGCGCGGGGTGCTCCTTCAAGAGCCCGAAGGTCGACAAGCGGTCGTGCGCGTAGCGCCGCACCCGCTCGGTCGAGGCGCCGCGCAGCACGTCGCAGACGTGCGCGGCGCCGAAGCGCTGTTCGCAACGCACGACGCACGAGAGGATCTTCTGCGCCACGATGCGCGAGTCGGGTTCGACGGCGAGCTCGGAGAGGCACACGTCGCAGGCGCCGCAACCTCCGGGCGGGACCGCGAAGGCTTGCCCGAAATGCTCGCACAGCCCCTTGTGGCGGCACGTGGCGCCGGTGGCGAAGCGCCACATGTCCGACAACCGCTCGAGCGCGTCGTCGACGTCCTGCATGGCGCCTTCGACTCCGGAGGCGAGCGCCTCCTTGGCCGAAGCGACGATCAGGTTCTTCCAGCCATGGAAGTCCGCGCCGCCGTAGTACATCACGCACTCGGCCGGATCGCCGTCGCGGCCGGCGCGACCGGTCTCCTGGCTGTACTGCTCGACGCCCTTGGGCAACGAGGCGTGCACGACGAAGCGCACATCGGAGCGATCGATGCCCATGCCGAACGCCACCGTGGCGACGACGAGGTCGAGCTCCTCGGCGAGGAAGCGTTCCTGCGTGGACTCGCGAGCGGAGGGATCCATCCCGGCGTGGTATGCGGCGGCGCGCACGCCGCGCTCCTTCAGGCGCGCGGCGAGGTCGTCGGCGTCGGCGCGACGCTGGACGTAGACGATGCCGGCGCGATCGGCGTGGCGCGCAACCACCTCGAGCACCTGTTGCAGGATGTCGCCGCGCGGCTTGACGCGGTAGCACAGGTTCGGCCGGTCGAAGCCGCCCACCAGGATGGTCGGATCCTTCAAGCCCAGCTGCGCCGCCACGTCTTCGCGCACGCGCGGCGTCGCCGTGGCGGTCAGCGCGATCACGGGCAGGTCTGGACGCGCGCGGCGCAGCTCGCCGATCATGCGGTATTCAGGCCGGAAGTCGTGCCCCCCGGGGCTGATGCAGTGCGCCTCGTCGATGGCGAGGCGGGCCACGTTCCAGCGCTCGAGTCGCGCCAGGAACCCGTCGCCCACCAGCCGCTCGGGCGAGCAATACAAGAGCTTCAGCTCGCCGCGCTCGAGCTGCGACTCGACGCGCCTCTTCTTGTCCCGATCCAGCGCGCTGGTCAGCGCCGCGGCCGGCACACCGTCCTCGAGCAAGCCCGCGACCTGGTCCTGCATCAAGGAGATCAACGGCGACACGACCAGCGTCACGCCCGGGAGCACCAAGGCGGGCGCCTGGTAGCACAAGCTCTTGCCGCCACCGGTGGGGAGGACGACCAGCGCATCGCGCCCCGCGAGCACGCAGCCGATGGCCTCCTCTTGCAGCGGCCGCAAGCCATCGAAGCCGAAATGCGCCTTGACCGCGGCGCGCACGCGCTGCAACGCGTCGAGGGACCTGGCGGCTTCGACCATGGGGCCGTTTGGTCGTACCAATTGAGCCGCGAGCTTGCCATCGCCGCGCCTCTCCGCGGCGCCAAGTCCTCGGCGCAACCATGCAGAGGGGCGCGGGTTGCGCGACCCGTCCGCGCCTGTTCGACGCGCGCAGCGACATGGCCGTGGCGGTCGGCGCTTCACCGGCCCGCCCGCACCGCCGCGGCCAGCCTCGCCTCGGCGCGGGCCTCAGCGCCGGCCTTGCTCGCCACCAGGGACGCGCTTGGCGTCCTGTTCGACTGGCTTGGCTGGCACCTCGGCCGGCGCGCGCTTGCGCAGGCCGCGCGCGCGCGCGTACGTGGATTCCGTGGGATCCACCGCGGCGTACTTCACGACTTCGAGATCCGGCTCGTACTTCCAGTTCAAGGCCGCCTGGATCGCGCGCGGGCCCTGTTGCACCGCGAACAACTCGTCCTCGTGGACCAGCGTGCGCCAACTGTCGAGCGTCAGGCACCACAAGGCCAAGGCGCCGTGGAAGGTCGTGTGCAACTGGTCCGCTTGCAGCACCGGCGGTCCACCCTTGGTCGGGAAGCGATGGCCGAAGGCGACGATCTCCTCGCCGGCGTGCATCGCCGCGGCCGCCTTCCTGAGCGGCACGAGCGCCACATGGTCCTTGCCGCGCGCCCAGGCCTTCAGGCGCGCTTCGAAGGCGTCGACGGACGCGAGCGACGGGATCATGTCGCGCCTAAGCATCGGCCCTTCCTGGAGCATGGGAATGTCGCCGAGCACCAGCGGCGCCTTGACGCCGTCGAAGAGCGCCAAGCCGCGCTCGAACAGCTCCATGCGCTGCTCCTCGGGTCGCGCGCCGTAGGCGAACCAGAACAGCGCATCGATTCCGATCAGCGTGGTGGCCTCCGCCGCGGCGGCTTTGTCAAGTTGTTTGGACAGAGAGCCCAACGGATCCATGAACACCAGCCCGCCCGCCAGCATCAAGGTCTCGTGGTCGCCGATGATCGAGCCGTCGACGAGCATGTTCCAGCCGCGCGGCAGCGCGTGCTTGGGCGCCGTGGGGTCCTTGAGCCCGAAATCGGCGCTGATGCTGGCGCCCACCACCGCGACCTTACTCGCGTAGGCGGGCATGGGGGTGTGAGCCAGCCCGCCCTTGGCGGGAAGGCCGGCGGGATCGGCGGGCTTGGGCTCCTCCTTCTTGGTGTCGAGGATCGGCTGCGCGCTGGTCGCGGGGGCGAGGAGCACCAGTCCGAGGCCAAGCAGTCGGGCGGCGCGTTGGCAGGTCGTCAGGGCGTGCATGGTGATTGGAATGGGTGGTGGAAGTTGATGCGGATGTGGATGCGGATGTGGACGAGCTGGCCGCGTCGGCGGTTCAAGGAGCCGCGACGAAGCGATGGATCCGGCCGTCGAAGCTGCACGCGTGCAGTTCGCCGCGCCAATCGAGGCCGAAGCTGGCGATGCCGCCGAGTTCGGCTTCGCGGCGCGGCACGCCGGGCGATGCTTCGTCGGCGGCGATGCTCCAAACGCGTCCGCTCTGGTAGTCGGCGTATACATAGCGGTCCTTCAGGGCACCCACGCGTTCCCCGCGGTAGATGAAGCCGCCGGTGATGCTCTGGCCTTCGTCGTGCTTGTACTCGACCAGCGGCGCGACGAACTCGCCGGGCCCGCGCACCTTGCGCTTCGTGTCGAAGTCGTGGAAGCCCTCCTTGAACGGCCAGCCGTGGTTCTCGCCCTTGCGCACGACGCACACCTCCTCCCACGAGTTCTGGCCCACGTCGCCGGTCCACAAGGCGCCGTCGGAGCCGAAGCAGAAGCGCCACGGGTTGCGCAAGCCGATCGCCCACAGCTCCGGTCGCGCGCCGGCCACCTCGAGGTAGGGGTTGTCGGCCGGGATGCCGTAGGGCCTGCCTTCCGCTCGCGCGTCGACATCGAGGCGCACGATCTTGCCCAGCAAGGAACGCACGTCCTGCGCGTGGTTCTTCGGATCGTTGGCGGCGCCGCCGTCGCCGATGCCGAGGTACAACATCCCGTCGGGTCCGAAGGCGAGGTCGCCGCCGTTGTGGTTGTCCCACGGCTGCGGCACCTCGAGCAGCACGCGCTCCGAGGCTGGATCGCACGCGAGCACGCCCCCGGCGCGCCGCACCTCGTACTCGCACAGGACCTTGGCGTCGCGCTCCGCCATGCACCAGTACGCGAAGAGCCGGCCGGCGTGCGGCGAACCCTCGCGCGCGAACTGGGGATGGAAGGCCAGCGCCAAGAGGCCTTCCTCGTTGCCGCTGGTCGTGACGCGCTCCTCGATGTCGAGCAGCACGCGCGTGGCGCCCGCGCGCCCGTCGTCGTCGATGTCGAACACGGTCACGACGCCGCGTTGCTCGACGACCGCATGCGTGCGTCGCGTGCCAGGCACATGGCCGAACCAGAGCGGACGCAGGTACTTCTGCTCGGGGAAGGCGACGACGAGCGCGACGGCGGAGGACTTGTCCTGCACCTTCGCTTCATCGGAGCAGGCGACGAGGGGGGGTGCGAGCAGCAGCAGGAGGAAGGGGTGCATGGGCAGACCCCGATTCTAGGCGCGATGCCCGACGCGGTCGGCCCCCAAATGCGCCCCGAAATGCTCGCCTGCAGCTGCTTCGCGGGAGCATCGGCGGGTCTGCATCGCAGGGAGCCGACCCGACCGCGTTCAGGGCCCCTCGACCACATCCAGCCCGACCACCTTGCCGCCGTCCCAGCGCAGCTCGAGGAGGTCCACCGCGCCCGGCTCGTCCACCATGGCGCGCACGGTCTGCTTGCCGAGCCGTTCGAGGATCTGCACGCGGCGCACCCCGGCGGCGTCGCAGATCGAGGCCATGGCCTTGCCCTTCTCGCCTTTGGCGCGACCCAGGAGGCGCGTGCGGCCGACCGCGCGTGGCAAGGCTCGCGCGGGCTTGGCGAGCAGCAGGCCGCAATAGGGCAGCGACCGCAGGTCGAGCCCGAGGCGCTTGGAGGCGAAGGTGAAGTGCGCCGTGGTGAAGGCCTCTTGCGGAGGGCGCGCGAAGCGGTGGCACCACTCGTGCGCGTTCGCTTCGAGGAGCGCGCCGCAAGCTTCGCGGTGCGTGCAGGGCAGCAGCGGCTCGAACTCGTCGAGCAACTCCTCGCGCACGCGCTGCAGCGCGCGCGAAGTGCTCTTGGCGCCGCCTTCCAGCCACAACACGACGCTGGCGCCGCGGGCGAGGCGCAGCGCGGCGCGCCAACCATCGTCCGACAGTTCATCGACGAGGTGCGAGGCGAGGAGAATGTCGAACGCCGGCGGCGCCTCGGACAAGGCCGAGAGGTCTGTCGCGCTCGAGGTGATGGCGACCATGGGGGCGTCGCGCGCGACGAGGCGCGCGCCCACCTTGGTGGCGGCGACGCTCTTGTCCACGAGGTGCACGGCCTCGATCCCCGCGGGAGGTGCGTGGCGCAGCAAGGCGCGCGACGCCACGGCGGTGCCGCAACCTAGATCCAGCACGCGCGCGCCGTGCGGCGGCGCCACGCGACGCAGGGCGTCGACGAGGAAGGCATCCCACTTCCAGCCGATGCGCGCGCCATAGACGGCGTCGTACAGCTCGAGGTCGCGTTCGCCCTCCCAGGCCGAGGGGCGCGCGTCCGGCTGGCCCTCCTGCGCCGCGAGGAACTGGCGGCGCAGCTCCTCGAGGCGGCGCCAGTCGGCCTCCACCAGCCGCGGCGCGTCCGCACCGGCCTGCCGCGGGCCGTGCGCGCCCCTGTCGTCAATTGTATTTGACATGCTGGCCGCCTTCCTCAGCCCGACTCCAATTGGCGCCGCGCGTCGACCTCGTCGCGGTCGATCGCCTCCATGGCGGCGCCCAGCTGCTCCCACAGGTCCCAGTCGGGATCGATGGCATGGCGCACCTGGCGCATCAACTGCACCGCCATGCGGAAGGCGCGCACGATGTCGCCGGGCGTGGCGTCGACGCGCGCCTCGATCTCCGCCAAGGTGGCCCCGCGGTACCAATCGTCCAGGGCCTCGGTCAGGCCCCAGTCGGGCGTGCGGATCGATTCCTCGAGGCCTTCCTCGGAGGCGGCGTGCACCAGCCGGCGGATGGCGCGCTCGACATCGTCGCGCAGCGCACCGAGGAAGCGCCCAGCGCCGCGCGAGTCGACGAAGCGCCGCCGCTCCTCCCACACCAGCGCGAGGAACACGCAAGCCAAGGCGCGCGGCGGCTGGTTCTCGATGGCGCCCGAGAAGAGCAATTCGGTCGTCTCGAGCTCCCAACCGTTGATGAGCTTCGCCACGCGTCCGCGCGTCGTCAGGCGGTCGCCGTCGAGGTAGGCGAGCTGGTCGAGCACCGCCAAGCGCGCTTCCACCACGCGCTTGTTGGCCTTGCGCGACTTGTCCTCCTTCTTCTTCGCGTCTCCCTTGTGCAACCAACGATCGAAGCTCTTCTCCCAAGCCTCGTGCACGCGCGCGCGACCGACGCGCTCGACGAGGTGCAGGATCGAGCCGTAGGACAAGTTGAAGCGGCTGGTGACCGCCTCGGGTGCGCCCGACAGGATCCGCCGCAGCGGCGCCTCGACCAGGTCCTTCTTCGACAGCATCAGGAACACGAGGCCTTCGACGTCGTGCCCTTGGCGTCCGGCACGGCCGGCCATCTGCAGGAAGTCGCGCGTCGAGACGTAGTCGAAGGTGACGCCGTCGAACTTGCGCAGCCCGGCGAACACCACGCTGCGCGCCGGGGCGTTGATGCCCAGCGCGAAGGTCTCGGTGGTGAACAAGAGGCGGATCACGCCTGCGGTGAACAGGCGCTCGATCACTTCCTTGTGGATCGGCAGCATCCCCGCGTGGTGCCAGGCGATGCCTTCGCGCGCGGCGCGCATCAGTTCGTCGTCGAGGAAGGAGTCCTCGAGGCGGTAGGCCTCGACCAGATCCTCTTGGAGGCGCAGGATGCGGCGACGCTCCTCGGAGGAGACGAGCTCGAGTCCCGCCGTCCGCCGCGCCAGCCGCTCGCAGTCCTTGCGCGAGAAGCTGAACACCAAGGCCGGCAGGTCGCCGCGCGCGGCGAGCTCCTCGATCAGGGGCAGCGGGTCGGGCGCCTCCATGGCCTCGCGCGGCAGGCGCCGGCCGCCGCCGCGCTGACGCTCGCGCGGCAAGTGCGCAGTCTCGCGCTTCCTGACCGCCTCGAGCTGCCCGAGGTCGAAGGCGCCCGACTCGGGCGTGTAGAGGTTCCAATGCAGCGGCACGGGACGGCGCGTCGAGCGCACGACGCGCATCTCGCGGCCGCGGATCTCCGACAGCCAAGCGCCCAAATCGTCGAGGTTCGGCACCGTCGCCGACAAGCACACGAAGCGCATGTGGGCCGGCGCGAAGATCAGGGACTCCTCCCACACCGAGCCGCGCTCGAGGTCGTCCATGTAGTGGACCTCGTCGAACACGACCCACGCCACGTCGGACAACGAGCGCGGATCCTCGAGGATCGAGTTGCGCAGGATCTCGGTCGTCATGACCAACACCTGCGCCGCGGGGGCGATGGTCACGTCGCCCGTCATGAGGCCCGTGTCCAGGCCCTGCGCGCGGAAGTCGCGGAACTTCTGGTTGGAGAGCGCCTTGATGGGGGCCGTGTAGATGGCGCGCCGTCCGCGCGCCACGGCATCGTGGATGGCGTACTCCGCCACCAAGGTCTTGCCGGCGCCCGTGGGGGCGGACACGAGCGCATCCGAGCCCGAGTCGATGGCCTCCACCGCCTCGAGCTGGAAGTCATTCAGCGTGTAGCCGCGCCAGCGCCGGCCGCCCGTCGGCTCGGGCCCCCGGGACGAGTCTAGCCGCGCCTCGTCGCGCTCGACCGGCGCATGCCCTCCGTCCGACCGCCGACCGGGTTCGGGTCCGCGTTCCTTGCGACCAGCACGAGTTCCCCCGGGGGAATCACCACGCTCGGCGGGCTTGCCCTCCGAGGAGTGTGCACCGCGCGCATCGCGCGACGATGAACCGGAGCCCTGTCCTTCGTCGCGGTGTTCGCGAGCGGCCTCGCGGGCGGGCGAGCGAGCTGCCGCGTCAGGCCCGTGCTTGCTGCGCTGGCGACGCCGCCGAGCGGGTCCGCGCGCGGACGCGCCTTCCCCCCGACCGTCGCGCGGTCGCTCGAGCCCGGGTTCGTCCGGCTCGCGGGAGGGTCCGTCGTCGTGTTGCTTCTCTGCCAAGGACTTCTCTGCCAAGGAATCGCGCCTGCTCGGGCCAGCCCCATTGAGTGCCGCGCGCTGAGCAGGTATGTACCAAGTCGGCCACAGCAGCGCGACGGCGCTTTCGCGGCACTTCGCGCGCGCCGCGAGTTCCGGGAGGTCGTCCGCGGTCGCCGAGCGCGTCTCGGCCAGGCTGCCTGCGGCTCTCCAGGCCCGCGCCTCGACGACCCGCTCCACGACCCTTCAAAGGCCGTTGGTGCACGCGCGCCGACCACCGACCGCCATCCAAGCAGCCACCGCCCGCCGGCAGATCGACACCACCATGGAAGTTCAAGACAAGAAGCACGCTTCGGCCGCCCTGCAGCGCCATCTCGCCACCCTGAAGCTCGTCTCGCGCCTCTTGGGCCATGAACTGCACGCGCAGTCCGGCGCCAAGGCCATCGCGCTTTCGCGCGAGGAAGTGGTCGAGATCCAGACGACCATCGACCTCTACATCGAGGAGGCTACGCGCAAGGGCGCGACCGCCGCCGCGCCCGAGACGACGCTGGTCGCAGCCGGCTCGCGCAACTGAGGCCGTGTCCGCGTGGGCTGAGTTCGTTCGCCGCGCCGCGCCTGTTCGGCGTGGAACGCCGCTCCCGCACACGCGTGTCGCGCCCACACCCGTCGCGTACACGATGCACCGCGCCTCGACCGCGCCCGTGAAACGCGCCGCGCAACCCGCGCTGCGCGGGCGCGTGCCCGTTTGGAGTCCGCCGGTCGTGTGCGTGGGGCTGGCTTGGTGGGCGATGGCGTTGGTGGCCTCCGATGCGCCGCAGGCGGGCTACACGACCGTGCATCCGGCACAGGCCGCCTTGCGCTTCGACAAGCCGTGCGACCCGCGTTGGAACCAGCTCTTGCAGGCGGCCTTGGCCCAACTGCCTCCCGCCGATGTCGAGGATCGCGGCGCCCTCGAGCGCATCGGCGACGAGATCGCGCTGCTGCCCTTCGTCGAGGAGGTGGGAGAGGTGCGGGTCCTGTGGCCCGACAGCCTCGACATCCCATTGCGCTTGAAGACGCCCGTGGCTTGCGTGCGCGTGCGTAAAGAGCTCTTGACAGTAGCCGAGGACGGCACGCTGCTGCCCGGCGCGCACGACATGCCGCCGATCGACGAGCATGGATTCCTGCCGGTGCTCGGGCCCAATGGCGCGGAGCTCGATCGGTTGGTGCCGGGCGACAAGGTGCCGGCGGGAGCGCAGCTCGACGCGCTCGCGCTCGCGCTGGCGTTGCGAGCGGAGCTCGATCCGGAGGCTTCGCTCCTGCTGGGGCCGATCCTCGTGGACGCCTCCGAGGCGATGCAGGGCGGCGTCGACCATCCGGGTGTGGTGCTGCGGCTCGAGGAACGCCGCACGGTGTGGTTCGGGCGGCTGCCGGGCGCTTCCAGCGGTGAGACGCCGCTCAAGATCAAGGTCGACAACCTCGAGCGCGCCGCGCGGCTACTGCGCCCCGCCGACGGCTCGGGCGCCGACCAGAAGTCGTGGTTGTTCCTCGACCTGCGCTGGGACAACCCCGACATCCAGTACCGCGACGCGCCGCGCAAGGACGAGCCGCCGTCCGGCGCGAGCAAGTCCGGCGCTGGTTCCGCCAAGCAGCCGTAGGCGGCCTGGGCCCGAAGGCACGACGCCGTGGGAGACGTATTCAGGCGAGAACCACCCAGACGCGCCCCGGACATGGGAGGTGCAGCCAAGGGAGATCCATCGGAGGCGGATGCAGCCAGCGGAGAGGTTGTCTCCGTGCTCGCCGCCGCGAGCATGCTTCAGCCGGCGTCTCGTCGCTTGCCGCTGACGCGCGCCAGCCTCGCACTCGCGGCGGGTGCGCTCGTCATGCTGTGCGCGTGGCGGGGTGTCTGGTGGACGGATACGGAGCTGCGTCTCGCGCCGGCCTTGGCGCTTGTGTGGTGCGCCTTGGCGCTCGAGCCGTGGAGGCTTTGCGAGTCCGCGACGGGGGTTGGCGCGCCTGCGCGTGGTTCGGGGCGCGCGTCGGTCTTCCTTGGCGCGACAGTGGCGATCGCCGCCGGTTTGCCACTGCATGCGGCCGCGCTCGTGCACGATGCGCGCCTAGGTCCGCTCTCCACGCTGCAGGTCCTCGGCCCGCTCGCGCTCGCCTGGCTCGCGTGGGCAGCCGCTGGCCTCGCCGCGCGCGCCGCGCAGGGTGCCGCGTGGCACCGCGTCGCGGCCGCGTTGGCGTTGAGCCTGCCTTTGCTGGAGCTGTCCTTGGCGCTTGGGGGAGCACCCCAAACCGGTGGCGCCAGCGCGTGGTTGCAGTGGTTGGCGGCTTGCTCTCCGGTCCAGGCACTGTGCACCCTCGCCCGCGGCGCCAACGCCGAGGCGACCGTGGTGTCGAGCGTGCTGTGCGCGAGCTTGCTCGTCGCGCGGCAGTCCCTGGCGCCCTCGATGCGAGCTTCAGCCGCGCCGGAGTCGCGGTGAGTTGGGCTTTGGATAGGCCGCGGCCTCCGATGCCGAGCGCCGCGTCGCGCGCGGGTCGACGCTGCGGCTGGACCTGCGTTTCGTCGGCCATCGCCAGCGGTGCGTTGCTCGCGCTGGCGAGCGGCGCACCATCCAGCGCGGGCCTCTTGGTCGCCGCGCAGCAGGTGCCCATTCCCTCTGGCGTCGTGCGTGCGGCACGCGTCGAGTTGGTTGGGCCGCTCGACGCGGCGCGCCTCGCTACGAGCGTGGGGGAGCTGCAGCTCGAAAGAAGCTTGGCGGCCGGCGAGACCCTCGAGGCTTGGGTGCCCATTCCCGCCGATTCCGGCGCGGCCGCGCGCGAGGCGCGTTGGCGACTCGAGGGGCCGCGCGACGAAGGCGGGTTGACCCTCGGGCGCGCGCGTACGCTGCTCGTGCTCGATCCACACCCCGCCTATGGCGAGCTCGATCCGGCGCTCGCCGCCAGAGCCTTGCCACAGGTCGCGCGCGCCGCGCCGCTGGGCGCCGCGGTTCTCGCCGTGGCGTGCTTCGCGGCCGCGCTGGCCCTCGCTTTGGCTGTGCGGGTCCGCGGGGTGCTCGGCGCCGCCCTCGCGCTCGTCGTGGGTCTAGCCGGCGCTGGTCTTGCGTGGAGCCTGCGCGGCGCGATCGAACCCGCGCAGGTGCGCGTGCTCGAGGCGCTCGACGCAGCCCCCGTGTGGCTGCTGCGTCGCGCGGGGGCGAAGAACCTCGAGTTGGAGGAGGTCGAAGGACCGCTGCGCGTGCTGGCGCCCGAAGCCCGCTCTGCCTTGCGCATCTGGAGCGATGGCGAGCGCCACCGTGTGCGGGGCGAGGGGCCCTTGGTCGTCGAGACACCGTGGGTGGCGACCCTCGAGCGCCTCGATCCGACGAGGAACGAGTTCGAGCCCCTGACTCTCGTCCAGCGCCGCCAAGCGGGCGTGTGGAGCGTACATGGGAATTGGGCTTTGGGCGCGCCCTTGCCGCAGCAGGCTGCCAACGGCGAGTCCCCGACGGCCCCGCCGTGGCTCATGGCGGGGCTGCCCCCGGGCGTCGAGGTCTGGTTGGCGCGCCGCGCTGATGGCAGTTGGCTACGCTGGGTCGGGCGGGGGATCTAGACCCCGCCGCGGGCTTGTCGGCAGGCCTGCGACCGGGTGCCCCCTTGGCCGGAGCATGGGGGTGGGACGGATTTTGATTGCCCCTCGATCCGGGCTCCGCTACCTTCTTCGGCCCGGATTTTCGCTGTCCAGCTCCCTCGCATGGGTCTGCGGCGTCGAGAGTTCGTCCAACTGCGCTGAAGTCCGCTTTCCGCGGCTCGCAGCGAGGGGTTGGGACACGACCGGTACTCGGTAACGATCAGCCGACCAAAGATCAGCCGACCAAAGACCAGCACACAGCACAGCCCGACAGTCCGGTCCAGAGAACAGACATGCGCGCCACCTCCCACGTCCGCTCCGCCACGCTCCCCGAGCGCTGGCTCGTCGTCGACGCCTCGCAACACTCGCTCGGACGCCTCGCCTCCGCGGTCGCGATGGCCCTGATGGGCAAGGACACGCCCAACTACACGCCTAGCGAGATGAATGGCGCCTTCGTGGTCGTCATCAACGCGGACAAGGTCAAGACGACCGGAACCAAGTCGGACACGAAGATGTACGACTACTACACGGGCTATCCGGGCGGCAACCGCAACGTCCCGTTCGCGCGCAAGCTCGAGCGCGACCCGGGCGACATCGTGCGCCTCGCCGTCAAGCGCATGCTTCCGAAGAGCGTCCTCGGCCGCGACATGCAGCGCCGCTTGAAGATCTACGCCGGCGCGGACCATCCGCACGCCGCGCAGAAGCCCCAGCCCCTGACCCAGATGCGCAAGTGACCTGCAGGGTCCGCGTAGTCACCCGATCCGCCGCACTCGAGTTCCGTCCACGATCCACATGAGCACCACGAACTTCACCTGGGGCCTCGGCCGCCGCAAGACCGCCACCGCGCGCGTGCGCGTGATGCCGGGCGCCGGAGGCTTCCTCGTCAACGGCCGCGACATGAAGGAGTTCTTCTGCACGGTCGACGCGCAGAACACCGCCATCGAGCCGCTGAAGGCGACCTTGACCGAAGGCCAGTACGACGTGCACGCCCAAGTCGAAGGTGGCGGTCCGATCGGCCAAGCCGGCGCCATCACGCTGGGCCTTGCGCGCGCGCTGAAGAAGATCAACCCCGGCTTCGACTCCGTGCTGCGCCAGCACGGCCTCCTCACGCGCGACAGCCGCATGAAGGAGCGCAAGAAGTACGGCCGTCGCGGTGCTCGCCGCGGCTTCCAGTTCAGCAAGCGCTGATTGTCGGCCGGTCCGCGGGCTGCGCGCCCGCGGAACCGCCACGCAGGCCGCTCGCTCGCCTCCGCGTCCACGCAGCGCAAGCTGCGTGGATTGTTGTTTCCACCCCAGCCAAGAACGCAGGGTCGGCCGATGTCCTTCTCGTCCCTTGCCGCGAGTGCTCCCGCCGCGAGCTTTTCCGGGGCGAGGTCCCTCGCAGCGCCGAGCAGCCGGTCCCTCGCTCATGCCGACCGCGGCGGACGGATGCAGCAACGCGCGCCGGCTCGCTGCGCTGGCAAAACGGGCGGTGGGCCGCGATCATCGGACGCCGGCGCCCGAAGCGCTCGCGAGGCACTCGACGCTCTGACGCGCCTACCAAAGTCAGCTCATGGCCGGCCACTCACACTCCGCCAACATCGCCGCGCGCAAGGGCGCGGTCGACAAGAAGCGCTCGAAGAACTTCAACAAGCTCAGCGTCGCCATCATGTCCGCCGTGCGGCAAGCCGGGCCGGATCCCGACGCCAACTTGAAGCTGCGCTACGCCATCGAGAAGGCGCGCGCGGGCAACATGCCCAAGGAGAACATCGAACGCGTCATCAAGCGCGCTTCGGGCGAAGCTGCCGGCGACGCGATCGAGGAACTCGTGTACGAGGGCTACGCGCCTGGCGGCGTCGCGCTGGTGATCGCCTGCATGACGGACAACCGCCATCGCACGGCGCCCGACATCAAGCACATCCTCGAGAAGAACGGCGGCAACCTCGGCGCGCCGGGTTCGGTCTCGTTCCAGTTCGCCTTCCACGCGATCGTCGGCTGCGAGCGCGGCGGGCAGGGCGAGGATTGGTGGATGGATGCGGCGCTCGAGTGCGGTTTCGACGATGTGCGCGTGGAAGGCGAGTACGCGACGCTGTTGGGCCCGGCGACCGCCTTCCTCTCCCTGAAGACCGCCATCGAGGCGCGCGTGGCGGGCATCGACGCCAAGCTGGTGTCGGCCGAAGTCGGTTGGGTCCCGACCACGAGCGTCCCGATCGCCGACAAGGACGAGGCGCGGCGCGTGCTGCAAGTGATCGAGCTGCTCGAGGACAACGACGACGTGCAAAACGTCTACGCCAACTACGACATCCCCGCTGCTTGGCTGGCCGAGTTGGGCTGAGGCTTGCGAGGCGCGGTCGATTCCACGACCCCGATTCCACGACCCCGCGAGTCCACGCTCTGGCGGCCGCAAGCATCCCTCCTCGTTGCATGCCGTCCATGGTGTCCGCGCCAACCTTGAGGGGGCCGCTGTCAAGGGCGCGGTTCCCGTCCTCGGGCCGTCGCGTGACTTCCTTCCCGCGGACGGGTTGCATCGAGGGGTGGCGAACGCCGACAATCATCCCGGACGGGGCGGCTTCAACGGTCGCGCCCGCCGAGCCCCGCCGCGAGGCGGATCAACGAGCGACCGGCGAGAACCAGCTACCGGCAAGGACGAGTGAACCCAATGGGTGATGGATTGCGCGCGATTCGAGTCGTGTCCCACGACGACAGCTTGCTGGCCTCGGTGCGCCACGCTGCGACCTTGCTCGATGGCTTCGATGTCGTCGCCCATGCGACGGTCGATGAACTGGTCGCGGCGCCGCCGGTGGCCGGCGATGTGATCCTGCTCGACGCGTGGATGCGCGGCGGCAATGTCTACGAGCAATGCCGCCGACTCGTCGGCAAGACTCGTTGCCGCACCTGGCTGGTCGTCGACCACCAAAACCAGCTCGCCGAGCCGATCGCGCGCTTTTGCGGCGCCACGGGCGTGCTGCGCCGTCCGCTCGTGCCGAGCAAGCTCAGGGAGGCGCTGGAGTCCAGCTTCGGCCCGCGTCCGAATCTGCCCCAGGAGGCGCGCGGCTCCGACAAGCTCGCGGCGTGGCCCGAGCGCTTGTTGACCGACCTCGCAGGCAAGCGCGACGAGACGCTGGTCTCGGCCGCCACCGATCCCGAGACCAGCCTCTACAACTACGCGTTCCTCAATTACAAGCTCGACGAGGAATTCAAGCGCGCCAAGCGCTTTGGCACGCCGCTGTCGGTCGTCATGCTGGGCTTCGAAGGCGCGGCCGAGCCGAGCGTGCTGAAGGAGCTGGCGGCCATCTTCCTCGAGACTTCGCGCGACACCGACGTGCTCGGCCGCTTCGACGAGAACACCTTCTTGTTCTTCCTGCCGCACACCGGCCTCGACGGCGCCGGCATCATGGCGCGTCGCGTGGGTGAAATGGCGGCGCAGCGCGGCTTGTCCGACCTCGTCGGCGACGCGCTGCAGATCTCGGTCGGCATCGCCACCTGCCCCGCGCCCGACATCCAGCGACGCGAGGACTTGTTCTCGCGCGCCCGCGGGGCGTTGCTCGCCGCGCGCCAGCAAGGTGGCGGCGTGGTCGCCGTCTGAGCGCGCGCCGCTCGTGGAAGCGCCGGTCGACCTTGCGCGGCTCAAGGCCCGCGACGACGCCGAGTGGCGGCGCGTGGAGGCCTCGTACGCTCCGCGCCTGTACGCCTATGTCGCCCGACGCGTCAAGGATCGCGAGGCGCGCGAGGACATCGTGCAGGAGAGTTTCCTCGTCGCCGTGAGGAACATCGAGCGCGTCGATCCCGCGCTGGGCTTCGAGGCGTACTTGTTCAACATCCTCGGTTCGCGCGTCATCGATTGGCTGCGGCGCAAGAGGCCGGTGCAATTGACCGGGCTGGGCCTCGAGGAGAGCGCGGCGCACTTCGACTTCGTGGCCGCTCCACGCGAGACGCCGAGCCAAGTGGCGCGGCAAGCCGAGTTGGAGGAAGGCGCGCGCATCCTTTTGGGGGCGGCCGCACGCGCTTGGTGCCGCGAGTGCTTCGAAGCGCAGGCCTTCGAGCGCGTGGCCGTGTTCGAAGCCGTCGTCGTGCGCGGCATCCGCAACAAGGACGCGGCGCGGCGCTTCGGCCACGCCGACGATGGCGCGGTGGCGGGCGTCAAGTTCCGCGGCCTGAAGCGCATCGCCGAGTTGGTGCACGAGTTGGACGCCTCCGGCGCGGTCAAGCAGGCGGTGTTGGCGCACTTGTCCCACGAGGATCGTCCGGTCGATCTGGACTTCGCGCAGGCGTGGAGCGAGGCGCGCGCCGCCTGTCCTCCCCGCGAATGGCTGTCCGCCTGCGCGCGCAAGGAGGACGGCGCCGAGCAGGTCCACGTCCGCCACCACGCGCCCGATTGCGCCTCGTGCTCGGCCGAGTTGGACCATCTGCGCGCCGATCCGGCCGGCAGCGAGGCCGCGTCCCTGCTCGAAGCCCTGCGCAGGCGCCGCGCGGCGGAGCACGACGAGCAGGCCTGAGGCCTCGCCGCTTCGCCGCCCCGGCTTGCGGCGGTCGTCCTCCGCGGTCTTTTTCCGCGGACTTGCGCGTCATGCAGCGCTGCTCGCGTCGAGCGCGGCGCGTCATCGGCTAACCTCTGGGGCATGCACTTGACCGCCCTCCTCCCGCTGTGCCTGGCGTTCTCCGCCGATGGCGCGACTTCCACCGCTCCGACCACGACGCCGGCGATGCTCAAGGCGTTGGAGACCGTGCAGACGCACGAGATCCAAGCCGATCTCGCCTTCATCGCCTCGGACGAGATGCAGGGCCGTGACACGCCGAGCGAAGGACTGGTCGTCACCGCGCGTTACTTGCGCGCGCGCCTGCAGCGCCTCGGGTGGCAGCCCGGCGCGAAGGACGGGTCCTACTTCCACCTGTACGACTTGACGAATCGTCGCCTCTTGCCGCAAGGCACGAAGGCCACGATCACCGGCACCGGCGCCAAGGCGGCGCAAAGCCTCGAGCTCGCTTTCGGCCGCGATGTTTGGCTGTCGGGCGGCATGTCGGTCGCGGGCGGCGAGTTGGAAGGCTCCGCGTTGTGGCTTGGCTCCGGCACCCAGGAAGCCTTCGACGCCGGCGACTGGAAGGAGCGCGTGGCCTTCGTGCGCGAACCCGCCGACCAGCGCGAGCGCCAACGGCTCTTCGGCCGCGCGCGGCGCGAGGAGCTGAAGGCCTTGGTGCTCGTGGGCGCCAAGGGCGAAGACCTCGCAGCGCGCATGGAGGGCGCGACGCGCCGGCTGGTCGAGGGATCGCCGCGCTACGAGGAACCCAAGCGCGCCGGCGAGGAGGACGGCAAGCAAGGCGACGGCGCGCAGCGCCGCGATCGGCGACCGTCGCTTTCGAGTTGGAGCATGTCGCACGACGCCTTCGAACGCGGCCTGGCCCTCGCCTCGGTCGTTCCCGACGAGCTCCTCGACAAGCCGCTGGACCTCGGCTTCGCGTGGCGCGAGGTGCGCGCCTTCGACGAGGACGGACGCGTGCAGGTCGAGAACGTCGTCGGCTTCTGGCCCGGCTCGGATCCGCAGCTCAAGTCGGAGACGATCATCGTCAGCGCGCACTACGACCACGTGGGCGTGTCCGACGGCCAGATCCACAACGGCGCCGACGACAATGGTTCCGGCACGGCCGGGATGCTGGCGCTGGCGGAGGCGCTGGCCGAGCACGGCCCGCTGCGGCGTTCCGTGGCGTTGATCTGGGTCTCGGGCGAGGAGAAGGGGCTGTGGGGCTCGCGCGCATGGTGCGCGGACCCGTGGCTGCCCGAGGGCGCCCGCGCGGCGTGCAACATCAACATGGACATGATCGGCCGCAACGCGCCCGACATGCTGCTCGTGACACCCACGAAGAAGCTGCCCGAGCACTACAACGCGGTGGGGGATCTGGCGCTGAAGTTGTCGCCTACGGAGGGCTTCCCCGAACTCGGCAGCGCCGACCAGTACTGGTCGCGCAGCGACCAAGCGAGCTTCGCCAAGCTCGGCATCCCCGTCATCTTCCTGTTCGCCGACGTGCACGAGGACTACCACCGCCCGGGGGACGACGTGGAGAAGGTCGACTGCGACAAGATCCGCCGCGTCGTGCGCCTGGTGGCGCGCGTCGTCGATGGCCTGCAAGGCGACACGCTGCCCGTCGCGGCGCGCTGAGCGAGCGTGGGCGTCGGGTGCCGCCTGCGCGTCGTGCTATGGGCTGGCACCGTGCGATGGGCTGGCACCGTGC